>Ga0182024_10020620_pt1 | contig 12035 bp, 7 predicted proteins | sample P32metaG_FD_120480 | JGI IMG/M metagenome (GOLD analysis project Ga0182024, IMG submission 120480) | Permafrost microbial communities from Stordalen Mire, Sweden - P3-2 metaG (Illumina Assembly) | ecosystem: Environmental > Terrestrial > Soil > Wetlands > Permafrost | place: Sweden: Stordalen... | reverse complement strand
TCGCTGAAGGACGCGATTGCGCTGGCGCTGGAGAACAACCTCGATCTCGCGATTGCGCGCTACAACATTCCCATTGCCGAGGCGGACATCCTGCGCACGCAGGCGGGCGGCAGCTTTCGCGGCGTGAATACGGGCGTGGTGCAGAATACGCCGGGCGGCTCCGGCACGAGCAGCGGCGGGGCGGGTGGCGGCGCGGGCGGAACCAGTGGCGGCGCGGGCGGCGCGGGCGGCGGCGCGGGCGGGCTGGTGCAATCGACGCTGGGCGCGGGCACCAACGTGTCGTCCTACGACCCTTCAATCAACGTCTCTAGCAATATCGAGCACAAGACATCGCCGCTCCCGAATCTCATCACCTACGGTGTGCCGGTGCTGCATTCGAATATCATCAATGGCGACTTCGGATTTTCGCAGGCGTTCCCGACAGGCACGAGTTTTTCAGCCGAACTGCTCACCGATCGCGCCACGGCCAATAGCCCCTCCGTGATTATCAATCCGGAGCTGGACACCTACTATCGCGTGACGTTCCAGCAGCAGTTGCTGGCGGGATTTGGGCTGGGCCCGAACCTGCGCTATATCCGCATCGCAAAGAACAACCAGCGTATCTCCGACGAGGCGTTCGAGATGCAGGTGGGCTCGACGGTGACGCAGATCGCCAACATTTACTGGGACCTGGTGAGCGCGTACGAGGACGAGCAGGTGAAGAGCCAGTCGCTGGACTTTGCCAACCAGACCCTGGATTCGGCGCGCAAGCAACTTCAACTAAACGCCATTCCGGCGCTAGATGTAATGAGGGACGAGGGCGAGGTTGCCAAAAACGAGCAGGACCTGAGCATTGCGAAGAGCACATTGCAGTATCAGGAGCTGCTGATTAAAAACGCGCTGACGAAGAACCTCGACGATCCCATTCTGGAGGCGATGCCGGTGCGCCCGACCGACCTGAGCGCCGTGGCGGCGGATGCGACGATGGAGATGGCGGCGCCGACGGAAGACATTATCAAACAGGCGCTGAAGAACAGGATCGAGCTGTCGGAATCGGCGATCGACCTTGAGAACCGCGACATCAGCAAAAAGGCGGCGGCCAATAACCTGCTGCCTTCGGCATCGCTGGTGGGATTCTACGGCGGTACGGGATTGGGCGGGGTGGCGAATCCGAACTCCTCGGTCAAGTCCACCGCGCCATCGACCTTTGGCGGCACCCTGAATAATTCGCTGAACAATTCGGCGCCGGACTACTATGTGGGGTTGTCAGTCAATATTCCCATCCGCAACCGCGTGGCCAAGAGCGATCAGTACCGCGCGGAGCTGGAGACAAGGCAGGCAGAGCTGCGCCAGGAGCAGCTTCGGAAACAGATCCGCATAGAGGTGCGCAATGCGCAATATGCGCTGGCACAGAGCCAGGCGCGCGTGGTGGCGGCGCAGAAGGCGCGCGATCTGGCGCAGAGAACCTTCGAGATAACCGGCAAGGAGCAGGATCTCGGCGCGGGTTCCGCGGTGCAGACGCTGGGTACGCGGCATGACCTTGCGACGGCGGAGTCGGCGCTGGTGTCCGCGCGCACGGCGTACCAGAAGGCGCGTATCGAGCTGGAGCGCGCGGTGGGTACGACGCTGGAAGACAACTCGATTTCGATCGATGCGGCGCGCACAGGCGTTTCGCCTAGTGCGGTTTTGCCGGCGACTGCCGCGCATTAGCGACGAGATTCAGGGGAGGCGGCGCGCTTTCGAGCGGCGTTGCCTTCGACTGACCTACAATCCAACTGACTGATTGCGAGAGGTGACATGCCCGCAGAATCGCTCTCGAACCCGGCCGCGGCCCACGACCGTGCTATCGATCGTACCGGCGCAAAGCCCTGCCGCCTACTGATTGCCGACGACCAGCCTCAGATTCTGGAGGCTCTCGAACTACTGCTGAAGCCGGAGGGCTACCGACTGGAGATGGTACGCATGCCCTCGCTGGTGCTGGAGGCGCTGGCTCACGAAGAGTTCGACGGGATTCTGATCGACCTGAACTACACGCGGGACACGACCTCCGGCGACGAGGGGCTCGACCTGCTGACGGCGATCCGGCAGCGCGATGCGCAGCTTCCGATTGTGGTGATGACGGCGTGGGCGAACGTTGACCTGGCGGTGGAGGCGATGCGCCGCGGGGCGAATGACTTCATCCAGAAGCCGTGGGAAAACGCGCGCTTGCTGACGATCCTGCGGACGCAACTGGAGCTGCATAGCGCGCAGCGGCGGGCGCAGTGGCTGGAGGCGGAGAACCGCATCCTGCGCGCGGAAGGTGCACCGGAATTTATCGCGCTCGCGCCTTCGATGCGGCCGGTGGTGGAGCTGATGAGCCGCATTGGGCCTTCGGACGCGAACGTGCTGATTACCGGCGAGCACGGCACGGGTAAGGAAGTCGTGGCGCAGACGCTGCACCGGCTCTCGCACCGCGCGCATCGCAACCTGGTGGCGGTGAATACGGGTGCACTGCCGGATGGAACCTTCGAGAGCGAGCTGTTCGGCCACGTGAAGGGCGCGTTTACGGACGCGCGCGCCGACCGCATTGGGCGCTTCGAGCTGGCCAGTGGCGGGACGCTCTTTCTGGATGAGATTGCGAATATTCCGATGCGGCAGCAGGCGAAGCTGCTGCGAGTGCTGGAGACCGGGGAGATGGAACGCGTTGGGTCTTCGGCGACGAAGAAAGTGGACGTGCGCATGCTCTCGGCCACCAACGCCGACCTGCGTACGGAGGCGACCGAGGGACGGTTTCGCGAAGACCTTTTCTTTCGCCTGAATACGGTGGAGATTGCCTTGCCGCCGCTGCGCGAACGGCGTGAGGATATTCCAGCGCTGGCGGCGCATTTTCTGTTCCGCTATGCCGGACGCTATCGACGGCCGGTGGAGGGGTTTGAACCGGCGGCGCTGCAACTGATGCTCACCCATGCATGGCCGGGGAACGTGCGCGAACTCGACCACACGATGGAGCGCGCCGTGCTGATGGCGCGCGGGCCACGCATCGAACCGGCGGACCTTGGGCTGAACGCGCATCGGTCGGCGGCGCAGAGCATGGACGACCTTAGCCTCGAAGCGGTAGAGGCGATCCTGATTCGTAAAGCACTCGCTCGCGCGCAGGGCAACGTGAGCCACGCGGCGGATGCGCTCGGGCTAAGTCGCGGCGCGCTGTATCGGCGGATCGAGAAGTATGGCCTCTAACCGCTCGCCGGTGGTGCGGCTTCCGCCGGGAGCGAGACGGCTGAGCTTCGAGCGCCGCGTGCGGCTGTGGCTGTGGGCGTTTGCGCTGGCGGCGGCGGTTCCGGTGGGGGTGCTCGCGTATGAGACAAGCAGCGCTCTGTCGGTGGTGCTGATCGCATACGCGAGCGTGGCGATTGTGTGGGTGCTGGCGGCGTCTATTTTTTTTGATCAACTGGTACGGCCGCTGCAGACGCTGGCGAACATCATTGCGTCGCTACGGGAGGACGACTTCTCGTTTCGCGCGCGCGGGTCGAGGCGCGGAGATGCGATGGGCGATCTGGCGCTGGAAATAAATCTGCTGGCCGCCGCCATGCAGAAGCAACGCTCCGAGGCGCTGGATGCGCTGACACTGGCCGACCGCGTCATGCTCTCGATGCCATCGCCGGTGCTGGCGTTCGACAAGGAAGGTCGACTGCGACTGCTCAATGCAGCGGCGGAGCGGGTGTTCGCGGTGGAGCGTGCGACGGCGATTGGACGCGCGGCAGCGGCACTGAATCTTTCCGCGCTGCTGGAGTCGGCGGACGAGGCGCTGTACACCGGGCCGGCGGAGGCCGCGGGACGCAGCGAAGTTCGCGGCGAAAGTCCGGTGCGGTGGTCGGTGAGGCGCACGGCGTTCCGGCTGTACGGCGTTCCGCATACGCTGCTGATGCTAACGGACGTTGCCGCGGTGCTGCGCGAAGAGGAGCGGAGCGCGTGGCAACGGCTGATACGGGTGCTTGGGCATGAGATCAATAATTCGCTGACGCCGATCAAGTCGATTGCGGGGAGCTTGCAGTCGCGTCTGACGGGAGGCGCTGGGGATTTTCAAGGGGGCGCTGCGACGCTGGAGGATTTTCGCCGCGGGCTGAGCGTGATTGAAGATCGCGCGGCTTCGCTGAACCGATTCCTGCAGGCATACCAAAGGCTCTCGCGGCTGCCGCCGCCACGGCTTGAGGCAACACCGCTGCGGCCGATCCTGGAGCGGGTGATGCAACTGGAAACGCGGGTGCCGATACGGCTCGATGCGGGGCCGGAGATCTTCGCGATGGCGGACGGCGACCAGATTCAGCAACTGCTGATCAATTTAATTCAAAACGCCGCGGATGCCGCACTGAGTACGGGCGAGGCTCCCGAGCTTGAGATCGCGTGCTTTGCTTCGGGGACGCAGGCGATCGTGGTGGTGCGCGACAACGGGCCGGGGTTGACCAATCCGGCGAATTTATTTGTTCCGTTTTATACGACCAAGCCAAATGGCACCGGAGTGGGCCTGGTGCTGGCGCAGCAGATTGCGGTGGCGCACAAGGGCAGCGTGCATCTGGGTAATCGTTCGGATGGCAGCCGCGCGGCCGGCAGCGGGTGCGAGGCGGAGCTGCGGTTGCCGCTCATCATGGCCAGGCAGCGATTAGGATGAAGGCAGATGAGAGCGACTGAGACGAAAGCAGGGCGCGACGCGCTGGCGTGGTTTGCGTGGGGCGTGCTTGGATTTCTGCTGCTAGTGGTGCTGTGGGGAGCGTTCGTCCGGACGAGCGGCTCCGGTGGCGGGTGTGGGGCAAACTGGCCGCTGTGCAATGGCGATTTCTTTCCGCATCACCCGCGGCTAGCAACGGTGATCGAGTTTACGCATCGATCGATGACGGGGGTATGCACGGCGCTGGTGGCGGCGCTTGGCGCTTGGATCTTTTATGCGACGGAGCGCGGGCATAGAGCGCGCAGAGCGTGGGTGTGGTCGGCGGTGCTGCTGGTGATGGAGGCTCTGCTGGGAGCGGTGCTGGTACTGCGCGGATATGTGGAGCAGAACGTCTCGATGGGACGGATCGCGATGCAGTCGATTCACTTCACTAACACGCTGCTGCTGATTGCAGCGGTAACGCTGACGGCGTGGTTTCTCTCTGGAAGAGAGAGCCGGAGCGGGAGGATGGTAGGCAGACAAAGATTTTTCTTCGTCCCCGAGCCGCATGCGAACCCTCTGCGGGTGAGCCTAGCGCGAGGGATGGGAACGGTCGTCGTATGGGGTTTCCGGGCTCTCGAGCCGCGAAACCTGGCGACGATTTCTATTGTCGCGACTATTGTTGTCGGGGCGACGGGGTCGCTGGCGGCGCTGGCGGACACGCTCTTCCCTTCTCCGAGTGTGGCGGCGGGGCTGATGGCGGACTTTGCGGCGAGCTCTCCGCTGCTGGTGCGGATGCGATGGATGCATCCGGCGGCGGCGGTGGTGGCATTAGTGTGCGCATTGATGCTGGCAGGGAGGCTGCGCCCTTTTGTATCGGCGCCGGAGCGTGTGTTGATGCGGGCGTCGGAATCGGTGGCGGAGCGGGTATTGATAGGGTTAGTCGTGGTGCAGGTGGCGCTGGGGATTGGGGATGTGCTGCTGCTGGCGCCGACGTGGATGCAGGTGCTACATCTGCTAGGGGCAGATTTGTTCTGGGTGGCGCTGGTGGTGGTAGCGGCAGAGGTTTGGTGGAATGGCACCGGTTCGGTGGAGGCCATGGCACTCCGGCGGTAGATACGGTGAAAGGGTTGTTCGGGAGTTATGCCGTGCGCAACCGCCCGCACATTGCACCGAAGTGCGATGTGCGGGCAGCGCGTTGGATCTCTGGATCACAGAGTTTTTTCGTCAGGGCTTTTGGATGGGGTGAGTGGCGGGCTTGCCGGCGATCTTGTCGCCTACGTTTTCAGTAGCGTGTCCGGTGTCTTTTGCGACAACCTTCGTGCCGTGCGCTGTATCTTTGGCAGCGACTTTGGTGTCGTGGCCGGTATCCTTCGCGACTACTTTAGTGGCATGACCAGTGTCTTTGGCGGCGACCTTAGTGCCGTGAGCGGTGTCTTTTGCGGCTACCTTGGTGGCGTGGCCAGTATCTTTGGCGGCAACTTTGGTGCCGTGAGCGGTGTCCTTCGCGGCAACTTTCGTGCCGTGAGCGGTGTCCTTCGCGGCAACCTTGGTGCCGTGTGCGGTGTCTTTGGCGGCTACCTTGGTGTCGTGGGCGGCGTCCTGGGCCACAGCGCTGGAAGCGAGGGCGAAGGTTGCCGCGAGGACAAGCCCGCCGAGATTGCGTACGTGCATTTGGATCTCCTTGGTGGGCCAGCATGGCCCTGGGTGAGATTCGCTGCCAATGCGCAGCGTTACTAGAAAGTCTATCTGGTTTGGCGCTGAATTTGCAGAGTATTCATGCGATTGCGGTAGTCTCATAGAGCCTATGAGCACTGCGAAGCGATCTGCCGGGAAGAGTTCTGCGGGGAAGGCTGGTGGCGCAAAACCGGTGGCCAGGGACGGGGTGGCGGCAAAGCCTGGGTCACAAAAGACATCTGGAGCGCGCAAGGCCGCCGACCGCAAGGGTGGAAGTACGCCTGAAGCGAAGTTGGAAAGCCTGTTCTTCAGCCGGGACGAATCCTGGTTGAAGTTCAACGGGCGGGTGCTGGAGGAGGCCGAGGACGCGACCAATCCCCTGCTGGAGCGGGTGAAGTTCCTGGCGATTACGGCGAGCAACCTGGATGAGTTTGTCGAGATCCGGGTGGCGGGCATCCTGCAGCGGATCGAGGACGGGTTCAACGACGCGCAGAGCGCGGATGAGGGCGGGCTGACGCCGGTCGAGCAGATGGACCGGCTGAAAGAGCGGCTGCACCGCTTTACCGAGGCGCAGGCGCGGTGCTGGAACAAGAAGCTGCTGCTGGCACTGGCGGAGGAGAACATCCGCGTGCTGAAGTGGGCGGAGATGGACGGCGAGGCGCGGGCGCATGCGACGGAGTTCTACCAGAGGGAGGTAGATCCGCTGCTGACGCCGGTGACCATCGACCCATCGCATCCGTTTCCCCGTGTGCTGAACAAGGCGCTGTGCATTGCGCTGCTGCTGCGGCACAAGCGCAAGCCGGCGGCGGGAGCGAAGCCGGCGATCGTGCTTGGGGTGGTAACAGTGCCGCGGTCGCTGCCCCGGCTGGTGGCGCTGCCGGGAGCGGCGGGGCGCTGCGACTTCATCCTTCTGCATGACCTGATCGGCGCCCAGATGGAGCGGATGTTCCGCGGATATGCAGTGCTGTCGCAGTCGGCGTTCCGGGTGACGCGCAACAGCAATTTGTACATGCAGGAAGAAGAATCGCGGTCGGTGCTGGAAAGCGTGCGCGCGGAGCTACACAACCGGCGCAAGGGCGACGCGGTGCGGCTGGAGATTGAGAGCAACGCCGCCGAGGAGATCGTCGAGCGGCTGCAGACGAACTTTGAGCTGGGGGAGTGGCAGGTCTTTCGGACGGACGCCCCGGTGAACCTGTCGCGGCTGATGAACCTGTACAGCGAGGTGAAGCGGCCGGCGCTGAAGTATCCGGAGTTCAAGGGGCGCGAGCACCGGCTGGCGGCGAAGTCGACGGACCTGTTCGACGAGCTGCGGAAGCAGGACATCCTTCTGCACCATCCGTTCGATTCGTACCAGACGGTGGAGGAGTTTATCGAGGCAGCGGCGGTGGACCCGGCGGTTATTTCGATGAAGCAGACGCTGTACCGGACGAGTGCGGACTCGCCGATGTTCCGCGCGCTGATCGACGCGGCGCAGAGCAAGGACGTGACCGTGGTGGTGGAGCTGATGGCGCGGTTCGACGAGGCCTCGAACATCCGCTGGGCGCGCGAGCTGGAGGACGCCGGGGTGCAGGTGTTCCATGGGATATTCGGGCTGAAGACGCACTGCAAGCTGGCGCTGCTGGTGCGGCGCGATCCCGACGGCGTGGCGCGGCGGTACGCGCACCTCGGCACGGGCAACTACAACCCGGTGACGGCGCGATTTTATACCGACATTAGTTTGCTCACAGCGCGGCCGGAGATGACGGCGGCGGTGCAGGCGGTGTTTCACTACCTGACGGCGGAAGCCGAGAGCGATGCCTACCGGCCGTTGCTGGTGGCTCCGCTGACGATGGCGGACGACTTGGTGGCCCGGATCGAGCGCGAGGCGGAACATGCGCGCGCCGGACGGCCCGCCGGGATCGTCGCCAAGATGAATGCGCTGCTGGAGCGGAGGGTGATCGAGGCGATGTATGCGGCATCGCAGGCGGGCGTCGAGATCGACCTGATCGTGCGCGGGATGTGCTCGCTGCGGCCCGGGGTGAAGGGGCTGAGCGAACGGATACGGGTGCGGTCGATTGTGGGGCGGTTCCTGGAGCACAGTCGGATCTTCAGCTTTGTGAACGGCGGCGACGAGGAGATCTTCTGTGGCAGCGCGGACTGGATGCCACGCAATTTCTATGAACGGTGCGAGGTGCTGTTCCCTGTCTGGAGCGAGGAGGCGCGGACCCGGCTGCGTGAGGAGATTCTGGCGACGTACCTGGCCGACAACACCAAGGCGCGGTTGCTGAAGCCGGATGGCGAGTATGTCCGCGCACCGAAGACGGGCGCGGCGTTCGCGGCGCAGGAGTTTCTGATGCAGCTTGCGGCAGGCAGCGGCAAGACGGGTGGGGGCGACGCCGAACGAAAGTCTGACGCCTCGGCTGCGTTGCCTATGGGCGACAGCGAGCTGGGGTGGAACGACGGAGTTTGATTGCGAAGCAGCGGCGAAGCGATGGCTTCGTTGCTAGTTGACGGTGAGCGTGACGGTGGCGTTGTGGACCAGCTTGGCTCCGGTGCTGGTGGTACCGGCGGCGGTGACCGTCAGGTTATAGGTCCCGGGGGCGGCATTCGAGACCGTAGGGGCGCTGACGACTGATCCTCCGCTCCCGCAGCCGATCGCTCCAAGTGCAACGACAGAGAGGACGGCGGCCAGCAGCGCGCTCCAGCGGCGGCGCTTCGGCAGGACGAGGAGCATCATGCAAGCGAGCGCGGCTCCCGAGCCGGCGGCGTACCAGGGCGTGCCGGATGAGGGCATGCCGGTAGGGACGCGGTTCGAGGCGGTGGAGATCGGAGTCTGGACGCCGTTGCCGGTGCTGCTCTGGTAGGCATAGAGGGTAAGCGTAGTGGAACCGGTGCCGCCATTGGTCAGCGTGACGGGACTGGTTGAGAACGAATACGACGCCGAGAGGGCGCTGCTGCCGGTGCTGACCGAGAAACTGACCGAGCCGACAAAGCCGTTGAGCGAAGTCAGCGTGAAGGGGATGCCGGTCGCGGTGCCACCCGCAGTCACGGCGACGGATGCGGTGCATGGAGTGAAGGAGAAGTCAGCGGTCGTGGCCAGCACATTGAGAGTGTAGGTGCCCTTGGAGCTCGCGTAGGTGGTGTCGCCGGAATAGGAAGCAGTGACGGTGTGATTGCCCGCGGTCAACGAGGTCGTGCTGAGCGTGTAGGTGGCCGCTCCTCCGGAGAGCGTGACCACGCTGCCAACGGCGACGTTGTCGACCATGAACTGCACGGTGCCGGTGGGCGTACCAGAGGCGCCAGTGACCGTAACCGTCAGGTTCACCGATGTGCCGGTGGGGGTGCCGCATTGGGTCGTCGTGGAGCTGGTGGAGGTGATCGTAGTCGTGGAGGCCGCCGTGCCGGTGGTCGAGCCGCCACCGGAGGAGCTCACGAGCTTCCAGTCGTTCGCCAGATTGAAGGCGTCGATCGAGCCCCAGCCGCTGGCGAGGTCGTAACCGATGGTCGCGTTGTAGCCGATGCTGCCGCCACTGGCGCAGTTCGGCGAGCCCGTGACGCATGGGCTGTCGTTGTTGCCAACGGTTACGTCGTGGAAGACGGCGGCGTAGTAGCTGCTGTTGGCGAGGCTGTAGAGGGTGGGGTTGGCGTTACCGATGCGGGCGCCGATCTTCTGCTCGATCAGTGCGAGCATGCCGGCGAAGGAAGGCGCCGAGACCGAGGTGCCGCCGATGGTATCGAGATAGCCGCTGCTGTTGCGGAAGCCGTTGGTGCAGAAGCCCGAGGCGCAGAAGAGGAAGGCATCATGGATATACGCGGCATCGAGCGCGATGTCGGGGACATCGCGGGACGCGTCGTTAGGGACGCCGGTTCCGACCTGCCAGGACGGCTTAGTGAAGTAGCTGCTGGAGCCGCCGCCGCCGGCTGAGAGTTCGCCGCCGGCCGCGGTCTCGTTCCACACTGCCTCGGGGATGTAGGAGAGGGCGGAGCCGGCGTTGCTGTTGTTAGTGGGGCCGAAATAGACGTTGCCGTTCTCGTTGAACATGGTGCCGCCGACACCGGTGACGAAAGGCGAGCTGGCGGGGAAGTCGACGGCGAGGCCACCGGAGGCGTGAGTAGTCTTGTAATCGCAGTCGGTTGCGCCGGAGTCTCCGCCGGGACCGACGATGGTGATGCCCTGCGCGTTGGCCTGCTGGAAGAGCTGGTTGAATGAGTTGAGTGCACTGCTGCCGAAGCCGCTCTCGCAGTCGCCGTAGCTGATGGAGACGATGGGGGCGAGGTTGTTGTCGATTGCCTGCATGAGCGAGGTGTTGAAGGCGTCCTTGGAGTAGACGTAGAGGATGGTGGCGGAAGGAGCGACGGCGCCCGACCATTCGACATCGAGCTGGGCCTCGTTGACGTCGTTGGCGCTGATGCCGGGATCAGTGCCGTAGAGTTTAACGGTGGGAGCGTTGACAGAGAGGCCGGAGGCGGCGCGGAAGGCGGCTACATCCGTGAGGCTGAGGTCGGTCTGGCCCATGATAGCGATGGTGACGCCGCTACCGTTGATGGCGCTGGTAAGCAGCGCGTTGACGTCATAGATGGTGTAGAAGTCGCCGGGAGCGATGTAGGTGTCACCGCTCAGCGAGGAGGTGAACTGCGGGTTGGTCTGGGATGTGACCGCAGATTGCACGACACGGGCGCGCGAGCGCGGATTGAGCCGGAAGTCGTTCAGCCCGGTAATGCGGTTGACGACGGCGGCGATGACAGCCGGCAGCGACGGCTCGGCGACGTTGGCGATGTGCTGCTCGCCGTCGAGAGCGAGTGAGTGGATGCTGGTGTTGAAGGCGCGCTCGGCCGTGGCCACGCTGCCGGTGAAGGTGATGAAGGTGGCGCTGCGCGCTGCGCCGGTGACGGTGAAGCCCTGCGCGGTGAGCCAGGAGGAGACTTTGGCAAGGTCGTCGCTGCTGAGGCCGAACTGCTCGGCGAACTGCTCGGGCGTGAGCCATTGATGATAGAGCGGTGAGTTGGGGTCCTGCTGGTCAAGCAGGAGCTGGATAAGGGCGGCCTGCTGGTCCGCGGTCATGCTGAAGCGCAGGGTGAGCGATTCGAGAGCGCGGTCGGCAGGTGCTTCGCCGAGGTCCTGCGCGCGGAGGGCTAGCGGGTGCACGTTGCCCTGAAGGGCGACGGTGCTGGAGGCCGAGACGGGTGCGATGATGCGGTTGTGGACGGCTGCGTGGAGACTGAGCGGAAGAAGGGCGAGGGTGAGAAGAGCGAGTCGAAAAACGAGACGGCTACGCATGAATACCTGCCTGGAAGCACTAGGGCCCGGGATTTAATTGCATGGTGGAACACGGCTGCTACGAGCTGCCGGTTAGAGAGACGAGAGTCTTCTCCGACCGATTACAGCCTATGGAGTTAGACCACAGTTAACAGGAAATGTTGCGGTCAGCGGGGCAGACGGATGGTCCCAGAACGGGAGGCAAATGCGGTCTTTCGACTATCGCTCAGAGGACAAGGTCGCTATTGGATGATGACTTGATACGGGTAATCATGCGGATGATGCTGATGCCGTCGGAGCCGGCGGTGATGATGGTGTAGATCATCTTCCCAGCGGAGAGCCGGGATCGGTCTGCTTGACCGGGCTGGTGATGATGCTGTTTTGGTCGCCGCAGCCGAGGTTGATGGTGAGGGCCGCAGCGAAGAGCACCGGCAGAAGCGACCGCAGCGGACGGCGGCGGGACGCGAGCACGGTGATGCCCTGCGCGTTGGCATGGCGAAAAAGCGCGGCGTAAGCGTCGCG
>Ga0182024_10020619_pt1 | contig 12035 bp, 13 predicted proteins | sample P32metaG_FD_120480 | JGI IMG/M metagenome (GOLD analysis project Ga0182024, IMG submission 120480) | Permafrost microbial communities from Stordalen Mire, Sweden - P3-2 metaG (Illumina Assembly) | ecosystem: Environmental > Terrestrial > Soil > Wetlands > Permafrost | place: Sweden: Stordalen... | reverse complement strand
GCCACGTCGCTGGTCTTCGAAGCGACTTCACGGACCAGCTGGGCGCCGACATTCTCCATCGGATCCTTCAGCTCGATTTCCTTGGCGACTGTGACGCCGTCCTTGGTGATGGTGGGGGATCCGAACTTCTTCTCGATTACAACGTTGCGGCCTTTGGGGCCTAGAGTCGCCTTCACGGCGTCTGCGAGGATGTTCACCCCGCGCAGAATCGCCTGACGGGAATCTTCACCGTGCAAGATTTGCTTTGCCATTTTTGGTTCTCTCCTAAACAGGGTTCAGGGGTCAGGGTTCAGGGATCAGTTCCGCTGTTCCGTTGGCCCACATGCTTTAGCTACCAGCTGCACAGGTCCGAGATAGTTGATTCAGTTCGTCAGGCAAGATGCTTTTCTGACCCCTGAACCCTGATCCCTGACCACTCGGCAGCTACTTCTTCACGATGCCGAGGACTTCTTCTTCGCGCATGATGAGAAACTCTTCGCCGTCCAGCTTGATCTCGGTGCCGGAGTACTTGCCGAACAGGACTTTGTCCCCCGCCTTGACGTCGAGAGGGAAGACTTTGCCTTCGTCGTTCGACTTGCCCTTGCCCACGGAGATCACTTCGCCCTCCTGGGGTTTTTCCTTGGCGCTGTCGGGGATGATGATGCCCCCGCGGACGGTTTCGCCCTCTTCCATACGACGGACGAGGATGCGGTCATGGAGCGGAGTGAAAGTGGTTTTTACCGATGTTGATGCCATTGCTTCGCTTCTCCTTAAGGCCCCGGCTGGGTTCAAGCCCCGGCCGCGGGATGTCGGTGGTTTTCAAGAAAAAAGCTTGGGAAGGTGCCCAGATCCGGTCTGCGAAAGAATGCCGCTGGACCGTTGAGCACTTCTGCCGGCGGGGTGCTAGCAGTCGAGCCTTCCAATTGCTAACGATAGGGAAGTCGGTCCGGGTTGTCAAGGGGGTTATTGTTAAAATCTTAGCGTATATCACTCACAAAGTCTGATGGGCGAGGCCTATACAAGAGAACCGCTTCTTTTTTTCCGGGGGAGAAGGTGGACCAGCCCAACGATTCCAGAGGGGATGGTGAGAAAACCAGGCAGGCTGGTGGGAATGGCCGTCAACAGGCCGACGATGAGGCCTTTGATGATGGCAGACTCGCGGTCATCCCGGTACCAGTGCCTTTGCGCCTTGTAGGTGATGAAGCCGAGCGCAATCCCCGCAGGCACGGAGAGCAGCGTGCTCGCGCCCAAAGTGACCACCGATCCGCCGAACAGCATGGCATCGACGACCAGGGTTAGAACGGTGATGCGCGGGTCGAGTCCAAACATCTGGCCGAAGTGCCCATGGGAGGCGGCGGGGTGGTTAAGGAGCAGCGGAGATTGGATGACGCCGCGGGCCTGGATAGAGGGAATCTGCGCGCCAGAGACAATCGTCTTGCCGCACACGGAACAGTATTTGCTGGAGTCATGAATGCTGCTGTGGCAATAAGGGCATGGAATCATCGTTAGTCTCTCCTTCACCCGATCAATCGCCCAACCGTGTGTCTAACCCGCTCCGCTTAACCGCTTTGACGCCGTCGTGCATCGGTGCCGGCCATGCAAAACGGATCATTGCTCTACTGTACGTCCACTGTATGAAAGCCTAAACCATAAAGCAGCGCAGTAACGCTGGCGCGGGCGTTTTCGTGCGCTTTGTCCAGAATGCCGTCGGAAAGGGCGGCCTGCGCAATCTGCTGCTCCGCGGCCAGGCGAACCTCAGATTCCAGGTTCGGATCGGCGGAGACCAACATGCCCGTGGTGCGTGAATAGATGCGCGTGCGCCCATTATCAATGCGCGTGGTCAGCACTTGCGCCGCCGGCAGGCGAACCTTTACTCGATCGCCCGTCACGGACACGTCGGCGGTTTGAAGCTGGCCCAGGTCGACGCCGGCAATTACTTCGCCATGGGCCACCAGGAGAAGTTTGTCTCCTACCAGAAAGTCGGGAACGTAAGCGTTCTCACGGCTGCCGGTCACGATCTTGTCGAGCGAGTAGACAACCGTTTCCAGGCGCGATAGTTGGCGAATCTTGTCGACGATTGAGGGCGAGGTAACGTCGATGCTGGTGCTGCGGCCCGTGACGTACGCCACGAACCGGCTCAGCAATCCGGCTCGGCCAAAGGACGCGCCGGCTCGCGCCAGGGAGCCGACCGCCAGCAACAGCAGGAAGCCGAGCAGCACACCCAGCAGCAGCCCCGGCAACAGGGTGGCAAAGGAGAAACGCCGCCCGCCCGTCTGCATGGGAACGTATTGGCCGCCGGCGTTCATGCCCATCTGCATTCCAAGCATGCCCTCGTGTATGGTTGGATGCGATGGCAGAGCGCCGCGGCAGGAGTTCTTCCAATTCGGCTACAATAAAGGCTATGTTGCGCCGATCCCTATTTCGTCTCCTTGTCTTCGTGGTTGTCTTCGTGGCCGGGTTCGGTCTGGTCGCCTCATCGCTTGCCGCCCACGCCCAGGACGACACCACCAAGCGCGGCCGCAAGTACAAGTCGCCGCCGCCTACCGCGCGCATCGAAGTGACCATTTTGAAGGATGTGAACGGCAAGCCCGTGGAGAACGCCGCGGTCATCTTTCATCCCATGGAAGGGGAGAAGGACAAAGGCAACATGGAGCTGAAAACCAACGAGGACGGCAAGACCATCATCGATGTGCTGCCCATTGGAGACACGGTGCGGTTGCAGGTGATTGCGCACGGTTTTCAGACCTTTGGCGAGGACTACAAGGTCGACAAGGCGGATATGGCCATCGAGATACGCATGTTGCGGCCCGGAGCGCAGTACTCGATTTACAAGAAGAACCCCGAGGCCGTGCAGGACGGCAAGAGCACGGTGTCGGCCCCGGCCGCTCCGCCAGCCGCATCAAAACCGGCGGACTCGACTGCGCCCCCGCCAAACCCGCAGAGCAGCCAGCCGCAGTAAGGCCGGCCTGCGGCGCATCCCGACTTGATTGCGACCGGTATTGAACGTGCGATGGCGACCCAACCGCTGAGCGGCAAATCGGCACTGGTAACCGGGGGCGCACGGCGCATTGGGCGGGAGATCGCGCTCACACTCGCCAGGGCCGGCGCCGACGTCGCCATTACTTACCTGAAGTCGCAGGCGGACGCGAGCGAGACTGCGGGGGAGATTGCGTCCCTCGGGTGCCGGGCGCTGGCTGTGGAAGCGGATGTGCGTTCCGAGGCTTCGGTTCGAGCCGCGATTCATGCGGTCATGGCGATTTTTGGCCGGCTCGATCTGCTGGTGAACAACGCCGCCGTTTTTCAGTCGGCTCCTTTGGAGAGCATCAGCTTGGAAGCATGGGACAGGGTATTCGAAACCAACGCACGCGGGCCGTTTCTGGTGGCGCGGGAGGCATTGGCACACTTGCGCGCCGCCGAGGGGCGCATTGTAAACATCGGTTCGCTGGGCGGGCTGCACGCCTGGGCGGGTCATGCCCACTACTGCGCATCGAAGGCCGCGCTGCACATGCTTACGCAGGCCATGGCCAAGGCGTTTGCGCCCCAGGTAAGCGTGAATTGCGTGGCGCCGGGCTGGATTGAACTCGAGCAGCCGGCAGCGGCGGAAGCCGGCGCGCGCTTTGCAGCCAGAACGCCGATGCGCCGCAATGGAACGGCAGAGGATGTGGCGCAGGCTGTGCTTTTCTTCGCCACCGGCCCGAAGTTTGTAACCGGGCAGATACTGGCGGTCGACGGCGGACTGGGGCTTGTCTGAGAATCGGTCCAATAACTTCGTGTTTCGTGAAGGGTACGGGCTTCAGCCCGTACGTTGAGAGCGGATATTTGGTCTCCGGCTTTAGCCGCCGGGGGAATGCAAATCCTGAAAAGCTGTCCTTCAGGGGCTAAAGCCCAATCAATTGGGGGCTCTGATGTACGGGCTGAAGCCCGTACCCTTCGCTTAAAGCCCGAAGCCGATCTCTGTCGCGCGCCAAATCTAGCGCGCAAACAGCCGGTTCCAGAAACCCTTCAGATTCGCTTCTGGATCTTCTTCCTCAGCCTCTTTCGGCTGCGCTATTCCGGGTATCCTCCTGGGGCTCGGGGGAACCTTGGCGGCATCGAACTTGAGAGGCACGCGCTCCCACAGGCCGGTCGGTTCCGGCTGGGCAGGCAGCGGGTTTCCTTTGAGAGCTGCCCTGGGATTGGTAACGAACAGCCGCCTGGCGGTCTCTTCGCCGGTCTTCCGGGCAACGTAGTCAAAGCCTTTCTTCAGGTGCGGCGGACGCCATTCGGGGTTATGCGCGTCGGTGGCGATGAAGTGAATCCAGTTGCGTTGCAGCAGCTCGTTGGAGAACGCCTCAGCGAGATGCCCGAAGCGGCCGTACAGGGAACTGGAGGTGACCTGGACCAGCGATCCTTCGCGCATCCACTCGGCCAGCATCTCGGGGCGCCGGTGCAGCACCCGGTTGCGCTCGGGATGGGTGATGACCAGGGTGTAGCCGGCGTCCTGCAGCCGGCGCATGGCCTCGGTCAGTTGCGGAGGGATGGTGAGATCCGGGAACTCGATGAGCAGGTAGCCTTTGCCGTCGATGGAATAGCGCAGCGGATGGTCCAGCGCGTCGAGGATGTTTTCAGCGTTGAGGTGGAAGTCGCATCCCAGGCTGAGCTGAATCTCGTCCTGGAGCAACCTCTGCAACTCGGCCAACCGCTCCAGGTTGACGGCCGTTTGATACGGATAGGCATCGTTGGCGTGGGGGCTGCAAACAATGTCAGTTACGCCGTCCGCGGCGGATTTACGGGCCATGGAGAGCGAGGTCGCCAGGTCGGGCGATCCGTCGTCAACGCCGTAAATCAGATGGTGGTGGATATCGATCATCGAAAACGGTTCTCCAAATGGTGAAGCAGAGTGTCAATGCGTTGCAAGAGCTTCAACCAGGGAAGCAAAAATCTTCCATCCGTCCGCCGATCCGAGAATCTTTTCGCTGGACCGATCGGGGTGGGGCATCATACCCAATACGTTTCTGCCCGCGTTCAGGATCCCTGCAATATTGCCCAAAGAACCGTTGGGGTTCGCTTCCGCGGTCACATCCCCCCCTGGGGTCGCGTAACGGAATGCGATTCTATCCTCGGCTTCAAGGACGTGCAATTCATCCGGTGTGCAGAAGTAGTTTCCTTCCATGTGGCCAATGGGGATTTGCAGCACATCCCCCCTGGCAAGTTGATTCGTAAACGGACTATCGGCAGTTTCGACGCGAAGGTGAACCTGCCTGCAGATGTACTTGAGCCCGGCGTTGCGCATCAGGGCGCCAGGAAGCAGGCCGGCTTCGGTCAAAATCTGGAATCCGTTGCAGATGCCAAGCACCAGTCCGCCGCCGGTCGCAAAGCGTTGAACTGCCTGCATTACCGGCGAAAAACGCGCAATTGCCCCGGTGCGCAGGTAATCGCCGTAGGCAAATCCGCCCGGGACAAGAACCGCATCGACTCCGGCCAGGTCTTCTGAGTCGTGCCACAGAAATGTGACGGGCTGTTTGGCTACCTCGGCAACTACGTGGAATGTATCGTGGTCGCAATTGGAACCGGGAAAGACCAGGACACCAAATTTCATGAATGTAGGGTAACAGTTTCCTCCGCCGGCGATTGGTATCAATTTGATCCCGCGGACTAACACTTTCGGGCTACGGAAACTGAATCGGGACGGCAGGGGGTTCTGCAGAGAAAGGCCGCGGCTACCAGAGGCGGACGACGGCAAAGCTGTCGAAGATGCTATCGGAACTCACCAGGGTCAAGCCTTCGAGAAGGGACGTCGCAGCCAGCATGCGGTCGAAGGGATCCTTATGAGGGTAGACCAGCGAGCCCGCCAACCGTGCATGCTCGAGCGAGACCGGAATCGCCTCGATCTGCAGCGATGCCAGGATCTTGCGCGGATTGTCCACCAGCAGCGCGGCCTCGGAGAACTTGCCGAGCCGGAACTTGGTTGCGGCCTCCCAGATGGAAGCAGCGGAGGCGAACGCCGGGTTGGTAGGCAAAGCAATCGCAGCACGCGCCACTCGGGAAAGGCGGGGGCTGTCGTTCATTACCCACACGATGGTGTGAGTATCGAGAAGAAGCCTCATTTGGAGCCGAAAAGAACGTCGTCATTCGCAGCGTGTTCCCAGAGTTCGAGCTCCTCATCGGGCAATGGTTCAAAAAACTCCGGCCCAATATCGATCTGCCCCTTGTAGAGTCCGATAGGACGCTCGCGCATAACCGGAACTTGAACGGGCACCAGTTTGACGATGGGTGTGCGGTTTCTGCCGTGCGTGAGGATCACCTCTTCGCCCGCCAATGCGCGCTCCACGAGCTTGGAGAGTTGCGTTTTAGCTTCATGCATTGTGGCTTCCATCAATCCCTCCGCAAACTTAGCTAAGATCATATTAGCTAACATTGACTCTTGGAGCAACGTCTTTTTCCAGCATTCGCTGGTGGGAATCGCGCGCAAACCGGTGCTGAAAACTGCGAGTCACAGGAAACCCCAACCAGGCCAGCGAGTTCCGTGGCCGGGAGACGGCTTCGAGCTGGTAGAAGAGATCCCCGCTGGCCGGGTCGAATTCAAGGAGAAACAGTTCTTCGCCTTGTTCCACATGCAATTTGGTTGTGGCATAGACGAATCCGAATCGAGCCGGAGTGTCAATCACTTCCCTGATTCGGCTGAAATTCAACGACCAGAGCCCGAGAGCGTGCACTTCGACTGCGACCAACTGGCCGAGTGCGATTACGGCCTTGGGATTGGCGACGCGCACCCAGCCGAAATCGAACATGGCCCATCGCTCGAACGCCATCTTTGCCGCGGCAAAAGCCGCTTCGCCATGCCCAATTCGCGACCGGCTGAAATCGTGGGCAAAGCCGAATGGGAGCCGAGCGTCTGGGCCAAGGCCGCCGTTGAACGATAACAGGGGCGGCGCAGCAGAAGGAAAGCCGGCGGCTGCCGCGATTTGCTTCTCGATTGCGGCAGCCGACGGTTTGTTTACGGTGAACACGAACTCAGTATGCCACTTGCAATTCGAGGCCCTTGCCGTCGTCGGGCAGCACGGTCGTAATGCGGTGATGCTCGGGATCAAAGCCAGGTGTGACCGGAGTTGGCGCAGCGCCGTCCAAAGAAGCGCTGGCGCCAGTTGCCGGACGGGACGCGCCGTACACTTCGATCGAAACCAGCTTCCACCACGGCGCGAAACTTCCGCCATGCGGCAACACCGAAACAGCCAGCCCCTGGGCGGTCGCATGGCAGGTGAACCCGACTCGGAGCAGATCGCCGTTTCGGAACGCGTAACTTTGCCCATCGTCAAGATACAGGCTCCCGCCGCATTCCTTTCCCCCTTGCGCCGGCGGATAGACCCGCAAGGTCAGCGGCCCCTGCGGCTTCTCGTCAGTGCTCTGGACGAGCGGCTCTTCGGGCACGATGGCGCCTGCGCGAACAAACACTGGCAGCGTGTCCAGGCTGCGGTGAATGTGAATCTCGGGCTGCGCCACGCGGGTGTTGTCGATGGCCTTTCGGCCTGCCGCGCCCTCGACCAGCGCGCCCGTCCAGTAGTCGTACCAGCCCACCGGCGGCAACGCCACAGTGTAGTCGTCCACCTCGTCCGGGTAGGGGCTCTGCGCCACAAGCAGGTCCGGGCCGAGCATGAAGACGTTGCCGCTGGAAAGGTCGATTGGCCCGCCGTCCGCGGTCGGAGAAGGGAACTCAAGGAACAGCGGCCGCATGATGGGCAGCCCGGTGCGGCTCATCTCTTCCGCGGTGGTGTAGAGGTAGGGCAGCAGGTGATAGCGTTCTTCGATGTAGCGGCGGCGCAGGTTCACGTCCTCCTGAGTGCCGTTCTCCCACGGCTCCTGCGGGTTGGTGCCGAAGGCCGTGTGGTCGCGGTCGATGGGATGAAACGCGGCCACCTCCAGCCAGCGCGTCAGCAGCTCGGCCTGCGGCGAGCCGGCAAAGCCGCCCACATCCGCGCCGCTCATGGCAAACCCGCTCAACCCCAGGTTGATGAGCTGCGGAGTGGTCTGGCGCAGATGGTTCCAGGTGCTCGAATTGTCGCCGCTCCAGGTGGCGGCGTAGCGCTGTCCGCCGGCATAGGTGGCGCGGGTCATCACGAAGGGCCGCGAGTCGGGACTGATTTTTAGCAGGCCCTCGAAGGTGCCACGGCTGTTCTCCATGCCGAAGATGTTGTGGACTTCCAGATGGCTGGCGGTGCGGGTCGTGAATCCCGGCTCCTCGATGCGGTGCTGCGCATCATCAGGCATGGTCTTCGATGGGACCTCAAAGACGGACGGCTCGTTCATGTCATTCCAGAAACCGGCAATGCCCTTGGAGACGAAATCCTTGTAGAGCGTGCCCCACCAATCGCGCGAAGCCTTCTGCGTGAAGTCGGGAAACACGGCCTTGCCCGGCCACACGATGCCCACGAAGGTCGACCCGTCGGGATTCTTCACAAAGTGGTCCCCGGCTGCGCCCTCGTCGTACGGTTTGTAGCCCGCGTTGGGCAGGTCGGCGATGTGCAGATCGGTAATCACCACGGTGTGGAAGTGGTCCGACTTCAGGTCCTGGATCATCTGGTCGAAGTGCGGGAACCGTTCCGGATCGACGGTGAACGGACGATTCTTCAACTGGTAGTCGATGTCCAGCCAGATCACGTCGGCGGGAATGCGCTCGGAGCGCAGGCGTGAACCGATGCGGCGCACTTCGGCCTCGGGGTAGTAGCTGTAGCGCGACTGCTGGTAGCCGAGCGCCCACACCGGCGGCAGCGGCGTCGTCCCCACCAGCCAGGCCCAGGCCTCGACCACCGCTTTCGGCTCCGGCCCGTAGAGGATGTAGTAGTCCAGCGGACCGCCCTCGGAACCAAAAGAATAGCCGTCGCGGTATTCCTTGTTGAAGTCGAAGCCGGCGCGCCAGGTGTTGTCAAGGAACGTGCCGGCTGCAATCCCTTTGCGATAAGTGATGAAGAAGGGGATTGACTTGTAGATCGGGTCGGTCGTCTCCTGCCAGCCGAAGGCATCCGTGTTCCAATCGACGAACGCTTCATTGCGCCGGTCGAGGGGGCCCGGCTTGTCTCCCAGGCCGAAGTAGTGCTCGTCGGCGGGCGACTTGCGGAATACGCGGAAAGCAGCGCCGTTGTACTCGATGGGCCTGCCGGGCAAATCCTCGGCAATCACGTGGCCTTCAAGGTCGGTGACGGTGAGCTCCAGCGGGTCTCTCTGGATAGTAACCTGCAATTTGCTGGTCTTGAATCCGACTGTTGTTGAATTGGACTGCGCGGTCACGCTCACCGAAGCAGTGCGCGAAGCAGGCAGCACGGCCCAGGACGCGTCTTCCGGCAACTTTCCCGTCGGGCCGACGCGGACGCGCAGCACGTCGTCGCGCAGGGCCGTGACCTGCATTGTCGCGGCGTCGGCGCGGATTTCGATTCCATTGGAGGTTGCCCGGGAAGCGGTGACCCGGTCCAGCCGCACAAAGCCTGACTTCTGTTGGGCCTCGGCGCTGGCATTCGCTTGGGACGTTGCGGCTAGAAACAGAAAAACAGGGACTACAAACCAGAAACGTACTGCCCTTTGCACTCAGCACCTCATGGGAGCCAATTTGTGGGTCGTGAAGAAGCATAATCCACTGGATCGCGGAAGGGAAACCCCGCCTCTTGCCAGGCCGCCCCGGTGATATACTCACAACGTCAGGCGCGTCTCCGCGCCGCTATTTCCACCTTCGTCGAGGTTCCCATGTCCGGCCATTCAAAGTGGGCCACAATCAAGCACAAGAAGGGCGCGCTGGATGCCAAGCGCGGCAAGATCTTCACCCGCATCATCAAGGAAATCTCCATCGCCGCCAAGGGAGGCGGCGACCCGGACGGCAATCCGCGCCTGCGCACCGCCATCCTGGCGGCGAAGGCGGAAAACATGCCGCAGGAGAACATCAAGCGCGCCATCCAGCGCGGCACCGGCGAGCTTGAGGGCGTCAGCTACGAGGAGATTTCGTTTGAGGGCTACGGCCCCGGCGGTGTGGCCATCATTGTCGACGTCACCACCGACAACCGTAACCGCGCGGTGAGCGAGATTCGCCACGCCTTCTCGAAGAACGGCGGAAACCTGGGCGAGAGCGGCTCGGTCCGCTTCATGTTTTCGAAGAAGGGCGTCCTTGCCGTCGAGAAGGACGCGGCCACCGAAGAGCAGTTGATGGACATCGTGCTCGAGCATGGCGGCGAAGACCTCAACGACGAAGGCGACAGCTGGGAGATCATTACCGACCCCAGCTCGTATGAGGCTGTCTCCGCGGCTATCAAGGCGGCAGGCATTCCCACTGTGATGAGCGAGGTGACCATGGTGGCTTCGACTTATACCAAGCTCGAAGGCAACGCGGCCAACCAGATGATTCGCCTGCTGGAGGCTCTGGAAGATTGCGACGACACGCAGAACGTCTACTCCAACTTCGATATGGACGCCGAGCAAATGGAACACGCGGCGGGCTGATGTTCAGCCGGGATGGCAAGGGAAGAGGCCGCCCGCATGTGGCGGCCTTTTTGCGGGACTTAGAAATACAAAACAGAAGCGGGAAATAAAAACAGAAGCGGGAAATAAGAACAAATGAAGGAAATAAAAACACAAGAAGGGAACAGGACGTTGACCCGAGGCTTGAGGTTCTTTCTGTTGATTCTGATGGCGGCGTCTGTGGCCGCCTGTGCTGAAACCCCAAACGGCGCCGCCGCAAGCAGCCGCGACGGCGACAGCGATCCCGTAGCCCAGGTTCGCAAGAATCAAAGCTGGGAGTTCGGTCCGTTCGTAAACGGCGGCGCGGGCCTGGGCAATCGCGATAACTACTATTTTCTCTCTGCGGGTTTTCAGGGAGGCAAGGTCCTGACTCCGGTGATTCACGCCGGCATCCTGACTGGCCAGTTCGAGTACGGCGCCAACATCATGCCGCTGTGGCAGGCGTACACGCCGTCGGCAAACCCGGATGCAACTTTCGTCTACCCCTGCAGCACGGGGACCTGCTATTTTTTGGGGCCGCAGGGCGGCGGCACGTATCGCGGCGTCAGTCTGACCCCGGTAATTTTCCGATGGAACTTCCTCACCAGATCGAAGCATTTTCAGCCGTGGTTCCAGGGAGCGGGCGGCATCATCTATACCACGCACAAGTTTCCACCGGATCTGCTGGTGCCGCACGGAACTCCAGGCGGGACTTCGGTGATCAACTTTTCGCCCCAGGGCGGGGGCGGCATTCACTGGTTCACGCGGCCCAAGCGGTCGATCGATTTGGGGGTGAACGCTGTGCACATTTCTTCGGCTTCGCTGGGCGACCGCAACCCAGGCGTCAATGCCAGTATTCAGGTACAGGTGGGATACACCTGGTGGAAGTAAGAACAGGGAGCCGTGAGAAATCCGGAGCTTTGAAAGGGACTGGCTTTAGCCAGGCCCGCAGGGTGCAGACAGAATGTTGGGCCTTAACCCCTGAGGGAATGATCTTGAACGGTTGGCGTCCCCTCGGCGGCTAAAGCCGCACCCCTTTTAAACGCTGCTACGGCATGGCTATAGCCATGCCCTTTCAAGACAGGGATTGCCGCGTTGGAGCAAGACATGAGCGGGCCGTTAGTCGAATGCGTACCCAACTTCTCCGAGGGCACAGACGCCCGGCGGGTCAAGGCCATTGTGGCCGCGATGTGCGTGGAAGGTGTGCGCCTGCTTGATTGGTCGATGGATGCCTCGCACAACCGCTCCGTGGTGACCATCGCCGGGGAGCCGCATGCGGTGGTCGAGGCAGCCGTGCGCGGAGTGGGCAAGGCCGTCGAGCTGATCGACCTGACCAGCCAGCAGGGCGCACACCCCCGCATTGGCGCCGCGGACGTCATTCCGTTTGTACCCATCTCCGGCATCAAGCTGGAGCAGTGCGCCCTGCTGGCCCGGCAGGCGGGCCTGGAGATATGGCGGCGCTTCGGCGTGCCGGTCTTCTTTTATGAAGCGGCGGCTGCCCGACCGGATCGCGCCAACCTCGACAATGTTCGCCAGGGCCAGTTCGAGGGGCTGCGCGAAGCGGTGCGCAAAGAATCGTCGCGGCGGCCGGACCTGGGCGG
>Ga0182024_10020618_pt1 | contig 12035 bp, 7 predicted proteins | sample P32metaG_FD_120480 | JGI IMG/M metagenome (GOLD analysis project Ga0182024, IMG submission 120480) | Permafrost microbial communities from Stordalen Mire, Sweden - P3-2 metaG (Illumina Assembly) | ecosystem: Environmental > Terrestrial > Soil > Wetlands > Permafrost | place: Sweden: Stordalen... | reverse complement strand
GACATCGCCATCGCGCTGACACGACGGGGCTTCTACGGATTAGTGTCGATTCACGAATATTTTCTCGAGTTCGTGGCCTCGTTCTCTTTTTTCTGACACGCTCGACCCGTTCGTGAGCATCTTTGAAATCCGCAAAGCGGGAACCTTTTCTCGTGAAGATATCGGCACAAGTCCGTTCGACGCACGACCAGGACGGCGCTGTCGTTCTCGACATCCGACACGGGCGCATGTATGGGCTCAACTTTGTGGGTTCCCGGATACTGGAACTCCTCAGGCAGGACTACCAGGAGCCACAGATTGCGGAAGAAATCAGCCGGCAGTTCGGCATAGGCCTGGACACCGCGACCTCAGATGTTCGTGAATTTCTAAAGTCGCTCGAAAAGCATCACTTGATCGAGCGGCCGAAAGCCACCTCTTGACTGGTGCCGCATGACCTGTGCCGACCAACAATCCGAAAGAATTCGCTACCGAGTGATTCTTCTTAGTGCCAACGGAATGCAGGTCTTGCTGGTACGGAACGGAATGCTCTTGGCCTTTCCTCAAGTGGAACTTCCGCGCTTCCAGAGGATCGCGCCGCACGTTGCGACTACTTTCAAGCGCGATTGGGAACAAGAAATCATCTGCCTCTTCTCGCTGGCGAGCGACGTCGATTGCCACGCGGCGTCTTGTCCGCGCTACTACGTCGCGCAAGCTCTGCGTTGCCAACATGCCTGGCGAGGATCGAAATGGATCCAAGTGTCGGCCCTCGATCCCAGCGAATTCCAAGACAAGAATGAACACGACACCCTCATCGCCTGCCTGGCGCGGTTGAACCGTTCGGCTGCAAGCGGGTCGGGGCCATTCGAACAACTTGGTTGGTTTTCGCAACTCACAGCGTGGATCGGCGAATGTATCGCCCCGTCCGGACTTCGCCTAACGGGAGCATTCCATCAACTCAATGCCAGCCCCACGTTCAGTTTGATTCGCTTCGAGACAAACGGGTCGGCCGTTTGGTTCAAAGCCGTCGGGGAACCCAATGTTCATGAACTGCCGGTCTCTCAATATCTCGCCCAGTTTTGCCCAGCCTTCGTCCCGAGAATTCTTGCTGTCCGCGAGGAATGGAACGCATGGCTCGCTGTCGAAGTTCCAGGAACGCATCTCGACGAGCATTCCGATATCGGCACATGGACGCTGGTGACGAAAACGCTGGCCGACCTACAGATCGCGTCGATAGGCAACATGCAGCACCTCATCGAAGCTGGTTGCAGGGATGTTCGCGCCAATACTCTGGTCGAGGTCGTGGATCCGTTCTTGGACGTGATGGCCAACCTCATGGAGCAACAAACGAAGCGGTCGCCAGCACCCCTGGGCCGAGCGGAGCTCGCGGCGCTTGGCACGCACGTAAAGGGTGCACTTTCTGTTTCCTCGAATCTTGGTATGGTCAACACGCTCGGCCACCTCGATTTTAATCCGGGAAATATCATCGTCTCGCGAGACCGTTGCGTATTGTTAGACTGGGCTGAGGCCTGTGTCGGGCCTCCTTTCCTCACATTCCAATTTCTCCTTGAACGATTGCGTCAGCTTCATCCCTTAGAAAAATCCTGGGCAGATAGATTGCTCTCCGAGTACTCCGACCGCTGGCGGTCCTTCCTCAAACCTCGCGAGATAACGGAAGCGAACGCAGCCGCGCCTCTGCTTGCAGCCTTCACTTACGCCGCGGCCAGTGGTGTCTGGCGCGACAGTAATCGCCTGAGGGATCCCAATGTCGCAGCCTATTTCCGCAGCCTCGCCCGGCGCATTCAGTGGGAGGCGAATCGCTGGTCGAGCCGCGTAGGTTCCGCCGAAGTATTCACGGTGTGATGTCCTCTTATGAATCTTCTGCCCCTACGAGCGTATTACCTATTGATTGTTCTTGATTTCTATCTCGTGCCCGGCAGATTCCACCGACTCTATCGTAGAGTACGGAACTCCCCAGTCGCTTCCGTGAAGCCTGTACCCGATGTCATCGAAGCAGTCTGTTCCGCAATCAATCTGGCCTGCATTTGGTATCCGAAGGAAGTTCTTTGCCTCCAGCGGTCCGCAGCTACGGCCTGTCTTCTCAGGAGATACGGCATCTCGGCGCAAATGATCATCGGCGTGCGGCAGATGCCGTTCAGGGCGCACGCCTGGGTCGAGGTAACGGGCCAGGTGGTGAATGACAAACCATACACGCCGGAAATGTACGCCGTGCTTGACCGTTGCTAGGCGATCGGCGGAGGAACTATGAGTGTCCAGTTTGGACGATGGAATTTCGATGGCAAGCCAATAGACCCGAACTCGTCTGCGAAGATCCACACGGCGCTCGCCCCCTTTGGCCCCGACGGTGCCTCGTCCTATTCCAAAGACAACGTCAGCATCTGCTACCGTCCCTTCCATACCACCAAGGAATCACACTACGAAATACAGCCTTATATTGCTCGTTCCGGGCACGTCTTAACTTGGGACGGACGTTTGGACAACCGAGCCGAACTCGTAAGCGAGTTGCCCCACCGTCTTCCGACGAATTCCCCCGATGTGGATGTTGTCGCGACCGCCTTTGAGGTGTGGGGGACGAACTGCTTTGCCAAGCTCATCGGAGATTGGGCGGTCTCCATCTGGGATCCCAATCACAATGCATTACTCTTAGCCAAGGACATAATCGGTACCCGGCATCTCTACTACGCCTCCGACCATGACCAGGTCGTCTGGAGTACGCTTCTCGATCCGCTGGTCAGATTTGCAGGTAAGACCCTCGCGGTCAATGAAGAGTACATCGCCGGCTGGTTCTCCTTCTTTCCTGCCGTGCACCTCACGCCTTACGTTGGCATTCATGCGGTCTCCCCGAGCTCGTATGTGATCTTGGGCCCTGGAAAGCGCCTCCTATGCAAGTACTGGGATTTCGATCCAGCCCGAAGAATCCGCTACCGGGCCGATCTTGAATATAAAGAGCATTTCCGCACGCTGTTCGCCAAAGCAGTGCAGCGCCGCCTTCGCTCCGATCGTCAGGTGCTTGCCGAGCTCAGCGGGGGAATCGACTCCTCTTGTATCGTCTCCGTAGCGGACCTGCTCATCGCTCAAGGTATCGAGGAGACACCTCGCCTCGACACCATCTCCTGGTACGGAAACGCAAACGAAATCGACGACGACCGTCCCTATTTCACGAAGCTGGAGAAACAGCGCGGCCGTACCGGCTTTCACATCGACTTATCTTGTTTGGCGCTGACGGACTCACAAGACCCTTTGCCACCTGAATTTGACGATGCACTCTTCGCGCCTACGCCCTTCCCGACCCGCCGTCACGCCCATCTGTCCAAACAATATGCAATGTACCTGAGATCGCACGGACATCGCGTCGTGCTGTCAGGCCAAGGAGGGGAGGAGGCCACGAGCGGAAGTCCCCTGGCACCCGTTCCCGAACTTCAAGATTTCCTGAAAACCGCCCAAATCTTTAGCTTCATCTCTCAGCTCAATGCTTGGACAAGGCAGGTCAAGAAATCCAGAATCCGCCTGTTCTCCGACGTCATTCAGGGATTTCTCCGTCCTGTCTCTCCAGTCTCAGCGTCTAGGCACATGCGTCCTGCCACGTGGTTTGATCGAGATTTCGTCCGCAGGAATCGTGCCGCTCTATCTGGCTATCCCACGAGAGTGCGCGTATTCGGTACGCCTCCGAGTTTCCAGCACTCCATGAGTGGTCTCAATGACATTGTCCGAAGAGCGCTTGCGTATTTTGACCTTCAATCGGAACCGCTTCGAGACTTGCGCTATCCCTATCTCGACCGCGACTTTTTGGAATTCATGTATGCAATCCCGCCTGGACAAGTCGTCCGCTTGGGCCAGGGCCGCTCCTTATTGAGGCGTGCGCTCGTTGGCATAGTCCCGGAAGAAATCTTGAACAGAACAAAACCAGCGGGTCGACGATTCCACGCAAAACAGGCGGTTCCATGGGCCAGTGGTCTCACGAGTGATTGCTCGTTTTCCAGCTCCATAGGAGTGATCCACCAACATCGATTTGAGGAAGCCATAGGAAAAGCTCACCGCGGCGAACAGGTTCCTTTGGGCCGCTTGCGACGCACCGTCACGTTGGAGGCTTGGCTGCGGCATCTAGCCCATCATGGGGTTCTCATGGCCCACCACCCAGGCAAACCAGCCGCCGCAACCCGCAACCGTCAAAGTGATTTCCATCTTGGTGTCCCAAGTGCCAGACCGGACAAGGAAATGCCAACCAACCGCTAAGGAGTCCGCCATGAGCATCTTGTTCGGACGATGGAATTTCGATGGTAAGCCGCCTGATCCAGACTATCTAGAAAAGGCGAAGTCCATTCTGGCGCCGTACGCAAAGGATGGCGGCAGCGTTCATGTAGGGACCGATGCGGCCATCCTCTATTACCCCTTTCATACAACCAACGAGTCCCGGCGTGAACTTCAGCCCTACCATTCGCCGTCTGGAGCTGTCTATACCTGGGACGGGCGGCTGGACAACGGTCCTGAGCTTATCGTCGAGCTTATCCTGGCGAACGATGCAACTGACGTCGAAATTCTAGCGGCATCTCACGCGCGATGGGGCGCTGACTGTTTCCCGAAGCTCCTCGGGGACTGGGCGCTCGCCGTCTGGGAGCCGTTCCGTTCCGCGCTAACACTCGCTAGAGATTTCGTCGGCACACGTCATCTCTACTACGCGATTGGTTCGGGGCATGTCACGTGGAGTACGGTCCTCGATCCCCTGGTTCTATTGGCGGGTCGGAGTTTCGCCATCAACGCAGAATATGTGGCGGGCTGGCTCGGTTCCTTCCCTGCCGCCCACCTGACACCCTATGCAGGAATCCATTCTGTACCCCCATGTGCTCTTGTGTTTCTGAGCGCGGGAAAGCAGGCCGTCCGAAAGTATTGGGATTTTGATGGCACAAAGCGGATTCGTTACCGTACCGACTCCGAGTATGAGGAGCATTTCCGGACGGTCTTTCGCGAATCGGTCCGCCGGCGGCTTCGTTCCGATGCACCCGTTCTTGCGGAGCTAAGCGGCGGCATGGATTCCTCTTCGATTGTGTGCGTGGCAGATGCGCTCCTAGCCGCGGGGGCGGTGTCCACGCCTAGGCTGGACACCGTGTCGTATTACTCTGATTCGGAGCCCGACTGGAACGAGTGGCCTTATTTCACCAAAGTGGAAGAGAAACGAGGCCGCTCCGGCTGTCACATTAACTTGGGCCCCCACGGGTTCTTCAAATTCGCTTTCGGTACGCAACGCTTCGTGCCAAATCCGGGATCGAACCGTCCTCCCGAACTGACCGCACAAATTGTGAACTGCATGGCTGCAGGGGGAAATCGAGTCATACTTTCTGGTATCGGCGGAGACGAGGTCATGGGTGGCGTGCCTTCTTCTATCCCCGAACTGTGCGATCTTCTGGCGCAGGCTAATTTTCGTCCCCTGGCCCGGCAATTGAAACTGTGGGCACTCAATAAGCGCGAACCCTGGCTTCACTTGCTCCTCTCGACGTGTGGAGGCTTTCTGCCTCCAACGTCCATCGCTGCAACCGGAGCTCGGAAGCCCGCTCCATGGCTGCGTCGAGTCTTTGTCTCGGACCAAAGAGCCGCATTGATGGGTTATCCGCGCAGGCTTAGACTTTTCGGACCGCTGCCAAGCTTTCAAGAGAACCTGAATACCTTGGAAGCGATTCGCCGGAGGTTGACCTGCTCAACGCTGTCGGCCGAGCCATACTGCGAGAAGCGTTATCCATACTTGGATCGCAGCCTTCTGGAATTCTTGTACGCGATACCCCGCGAACAGTTGGTTCGGCCGGGTCATCGCCGCTCGCTCATGCGTCGCGCGTTGTGCGGAATCGTCCCATCAGAGGTGCTCACCCGAAAACGAAAGGCCTTTCTTCAACGCACCCCCAGAATCGCCATTTCCGCCGAATGGAACAGTCTGATCGGGATCAGTCCGCTCATGGCATGCGCTTCGCTTGGTTTCGTTGATCAAACCGTCTTGCTCGAAGCGCTCAACAAGGTCCGACAGGATCACCACGTAGCTATCGTCCCGCTGATCCGGACGCTTAGTCTGGAATCCTGGTTACGGCACCTCGCCACTCTCCCCAGCTGGGAAACCTAGAGATAGAAAGGAGGTGATATTGATGAAATACGAAAAGCCGGAAGTTGTTTTATCGGAGTCTGCAACGAAGGCTGTCAGGGAACTCGGAAAGGGCGTCACTGACATTGATAGCGAGCCTAGCGACCCCGCCTATCAAGCCGACGAGTAAGTAACGCTGTTGCCGGGCGTCTTGTAAGATCAGACGCCCGGCAACTTCACACCAACGATTCACATAGCCCCTAGGGGTGCTCCTCGGTCCCGACGCTTTCGCGCAGCTTGTTCCACCGTTTGTATTGGTCAACCTTGGCTGGATCGGGATCCTCGTGTCCATTCAGCCAGAAATCGAACCAATCCACGTTTCCGTCCTGTGAAATCATCCGGTTTAACGGTTTTGTGAGCACGTGCACCCCATCCAGAAAGACAACCATATCCACGGGCTTCCCCAATCTCTTCATCATCGAAAACCACTCCCATTCCATCAAGACGTCCAGTGGGTATGAGGCGACAAGCCGTATGGGCGTAGTGTCGGGGACGTTGTCGATATTAAATCCAGGGGACTCGCGGAGCCAGGATTGCAATCCTCCTCCCGTTGGGGGTGCTCCGATAATCTGGTCCATCTCATTGTCCGGGTACGACCGATCCGCCATGGCAACGTATGCGAAATAGCCCAGATCGAATCCGTCCGAAATCGCGGCCGCTGCATACCGATGCCGGGTGTGCGTGAGGGTGTACTTCACCTGCCAGCACGTACGGCTAAAGCCCATGATCCCGACGCGCGCTCGATCGATCAAACCGTGTTCGTCAAGGTAGTCGATTGCTCCGTCATAGGCGGACATTTTCCATGCCGCCTCCTTCGGGGTCGCAAGCTTCAAGTTCTGCTCGGCGCCATCGGGTTTCTCGGCCTGGAGCACCATGATGCCCTTTCCGGCAAGGGGTTGCGCCGCGAAAACGCTGGTAAAAGGACCATCGATCTGAAATCGCTCGGGACGAAACCCGTGTGTCTGAATCACCAGGGGATAGCGCTTCCCTGGCTCATAATCCACCGGATAGTACAATCCCCCTTCCACCTCGTGACCATCGGTTCCCTTCCACCGAATCGGTTCTTCCCTGGCAAACCTCAGGTTTCTGAATTGCGGATTGAGGTCCAGCAGGACGGTCCGCTCTTTGCTATCCGGATCCATCGCCACGATTTGCGGCGGATTGTTCAGCCCCTCCTCGAGACGAATTTCGGGCCTTTTCCGGAAGCTAGGTTCTCCTATAAGCTTCTCCCACGCATCTCCACGCTTGCGAAAGACCACCGTCGCCGCTTCTGTTTGGCCCTGGTTGAGCCGGCCGACTTCAAAAACCAGCTGTCCGGTATTCGCTTCCCACCGCAGCAATTTGACGCCGCTCGAAGACACCTTTGTGATGCCGCCCGACGGCACTTTGATCTCAGCCACAAACGGACCATTGCGTCGCTCCTCGCGTTCTTCCGAAGTGGTTCCCTCCAAAGGAAGGTAGGTGTTGGTAACGACCACAGACTGGCTGTCGGGCGACCACGCCGCTTCGGAGTTATTACCGCCCGTAATCGAGATCGGAGCATCCAGGAGTACTTTGCTTTCGCCCGTGCGCGTATCAAACAGCAAATACTGCTTAAGCATGGAATACTGCCCAGCGCTCGTCTTCCAAGCGGCCCATTTCCGCAGGAGTGGGTCGCGGTACTCCGCCCAGCTCGACGGAATCCGCTCCACATTGGTAAGCAACAGAACATATTGGCCGTTTGGTGACAATACAGGACGGGCATCGGCGGGCGGGAAGGGCAACAGAACCCGGCTCGATAGGGTCTTCAAGATGCCCTTGGGGTCGCCAGACTGTAGGTACAGCCCTACGTAATCCGACCAATATTCGTCCGCATGGCCTAAAAGCACCTCTGTGAGCAGTTGACCGGTAATCGGCAAGCCAAAACGAGGAACTTTCGGATCTGCGCCCTCCTTCAGTTCCTCGGCGATGAAGGCAATCGATTTTATGCCCGCGCCGTCATAGCCGATAACGTTCGTCGGAGAGTTCGTTAACCTCTCCAAGGTTTGCGTGCGGATGTTCAGGCGATAGAGCTGTTGGAGTTCTCCGGGATGTTCTCCCAGAAGGAGTATCGTCTCGTTGTCATCACACCAAGTCACGAACCGAATTGCCGGGCGGTTGGAAGTCGAAGAAAGCGCCAATACGACGTCCGGCTTGGGAGAACGAAGGATTTCGTTCGTCCTCCACAGCAGAAGCGAAAACTCAACCGTATTGCTCCTTAGATTCCCCTTCCTCAGAAGGACAAGGAATTTCGTGCCATCGGGCGAATACTGGGCGACGCGCCCCGCGAAGCTCCGTCCGCCTAGATAGTAGGGATCGGCGAGACTCGTCATTTCGATGGCATCGGGTATCGTGACAGGGCGCCGTCCTCCCAGCACTAGACCGGGCGGATCCTTAGAATCCGTATTCGAGCCGACGGCGGCTCCGGCAGTTTCCTGTTGCACTTCCTGACGATCTGACGTTGCGCCCACGAGCTGAACCGCCGTGACCACCGCAAGCAATACCAGGAAAATTGCCAAGACTCTGAACGTCTCGACAACGTTCCGCGGACACACCCGTTCTCTTTCCTTGGGCTTACCCATACACTCTCTTTCCGGTAGTGGAGATGGGACAACTTGTAGGCGCCTCGTCAATCGAGGCGCCCGGGAGGTTACTCAGAACTTCAGTTTTAGCGCCAACTGCACGCTCCTGGGTCCACCAATCTGATACAGGGGGCTGAACGCTCCCGCACCCAGGTTTCCGTTGTTGAGACTTTGGGACAACACCTGCGTCGATAAACCAAAGCCGCCGGCGCCGAAGCTTCCGCTAGGCGGTCCAAAATTCGGATGGTTCAAGACATTGAACAGTTCGGCCCGGAACTGCAGCAGCAAAGACTCGCGAATCGGGAAATCACGATGAATCGCAAAATCCCACTGGGTGGCGCCGAAACCCCTCAGCGCATTTCGCCCGAGGTTTCCTTCGCGTAGCGGTAAACCGGTTGTCGGATCGACAGGCGGTGCCGCAAACGCTGCCGGATTGAACGCCTTTCCTCCCGGATATTGGGGGCCATACAGATACAGCGGTTGCCCGGGGACTAAGTCCGGCCGAACGGCTCCCGTAAAGCCATTCGGAAGCTCCCCAAGCTGCGCATCTGTCACCGTCACGGGCGCCGCCGAACGCGCCAAAATACTGTTCTCCGTAGACCAACCACGCAAAAGGGTTCTTGCGAAGCGATTCGCTCGCGGGGCGGGCAAATCGTAGGTCAGCGCGGCAGAGAATGCGTGACGAATGTCGAAATCGGAGGGGCCGCGATTCGAACCCGCCACCGCCGTGGGTACAAGAGCGTTCGACGCCACAGCATCCGATCCCGCAGAACCCGTGTCGATGGAATGAGAAAAGGTGTAGGACGCCAGAGCCTGTAAACCGTTCGTGAGCCGGCGCTGGAACTGCACCTGCGCGGCGTTGTAGTCGGAATCTCCCAGACCCGTCACCAGCTCTGCGCCGCCCAGGTTCGCATTCGGACCGATCACTCCAACCGTTTGCAGCAACCGCCGTCCGTTCGCACCGACGTAGGAGAGGGAGACGCTCTGCCCTTTACCCAGCCCCTGTTCGACCGCTACGTTCCACTCCAGCGTGTACGGAAGTTCGAGATGAGGGTCGAAACCATATAGGGTGCCTTGGTTCGCTGCATTGGGCGGCACGATGGGCGGCGGCGCCGCCGCGGCCGCATCCAGCGGAAACGTCCCTCCGAGCTGAAAGGCAACATTCCCGAATGGGTAATGATTGGTGCCGATGATCGTTCCGAACTGCGAAGATGCCAAGTCATAGAAGACTCCAAATCCTCCACGAACCACCGTCTCCGCGCTCTGACTTTCTCTCAAAACATACGCACCGCCGACGCGCGGCGCCACATTTCCGTAGGTCGTTGGATAGGGCGGCACGCCGGCAGGGGCAAGTGCCAGATTGCTGAGATCGGCGAGGTTGAATCCCGTTACCGCCGGGAACTTCGGCCCGTCGAGCGAACCAGGAACGAAGTCGATGTCCCAACGCAGACCATAGGTCACCGTCAGGCGCCTCGAGGCGCGCCAAGTGTCCTGCGCGTAAACGCCAAGATTGCGAAATAGGAGTGTAGGACGGAGATTCGATTGAGCAGCGCCTTCCAGAAGTTGTCCAGCCGCGGCCGAGGAGACCGTATCGAACAGCGCGGCCTGCTCGTACTCGAACGGGCCGAAAACCGGTGATAGTCTCCGAAAATCAACCCCGAACTTCAATGCATGCGCGCCCTTCTGCATCGAAACAGCATCCACGAGGTTTATCTGGCGTTGAAGGTTTTGCCCCGTTTGTCCGTCTTCCATATAGCCTTGCTGCAGCGAGAAAATAGCCAAGAAAAATAGCCCGTTTTGCGAACTGATCGACGCCGGAAACGGCAGCGCCGCGGGCACCACCGCGCCGCCGAAATCGTCCAGAAAGGAGTAGGCGGAGGCATTTACATGGCTATAGTTGAAACGAAGATCATTCGAAATCGTGGGAGAAGCCGTCCACGTCGTCCCAATTGTGGCGGTTTGGGTGGTGATGCGTGTCGGGGAAACCGTGTTCAAGGAATACGCGCTTCCATTTCCCCGCAAGACGATTTCCGAGGGTGAATAGGCGTATCGTCCGAACAAGGTAACGGCGTTCGTAAGTTTGTGATCCAAGCGAAGGCTGTACGCGTCCAGCGTGGAGCGATTGGAATAGCTGGCGTTGAACTGCGCTATGCCCGTGGAAGGGTCGTCGGAACCGTTGGGCAGGGGATACGCGTTCAGAAAGGGCTGCAGACTGGCTATCGCCGACTTCCGCGCGCTGAGGTCGGGAACCGTCGTTTCTCCCACCGCAGGCAGTTGAAGACGCAGCCCTTCATAGGAAAAGAAAAAGAACGTCTTTTCCTTCCGGATGGGTCCGCTAACCGTCCCACCAAAGTCGTTCTGACGCTCCTCCGGTTTTGGAAGCCGATTGTAGTTCGCGAACCAGTCGTTCGCGTCCAGCACGTCGTTCCGAAAGTAGTCGAACAGCGATCCATGAAACTGATTCGTTCCCGAACGCGTCGCGATCGAGATTTGCCCACCCGGCGTGCGTCCAAACTCAGGCGCATAGGTGGACGTCTGAATCCTGAACTCCTGCATGGCGTCTACAGAAACCAAGCTGTTCGTTCCTCCCATCGCGCTGAAGGAACCCAGGGCACCCGACAGACCGTTTCCAGGATAGAGTGTCGCGTTCACGCCGACGCCGATATTCGCCCCAACACCATCCACCATCCAATAGTTCGAAGAAGGTCGTTGGCCATTCACGCTGAATTGCCCGCCGTCTGCGTAGTTGCTCGACGTCACAACTACCCCGGGCGCGAGGTTAATCAGTGATTGAAAGCTTCTTCCATTCAGCGGAAGGTTTTCGGCAAACTGCCGGTCTACTACAGTGCTTACTGCTGCGTCCGTTGTATTAATGGAAGAGGCCCCGCCTTCCACCGTCACTGTGACCGAGGAAGCCCCAATCGGGAGCTTGAAATTGATCGACAACGCATCTTGTACATTTAAGACGATGTCCGGCTTGATGATGGCCTTGAAACCGACCTTGGAAACTTGAATGCGATACGGCCCAGGCGGCAGGTTCGGGAGGGAATAAATGCCGTCAGTATTCGTTGCAGTCACATACTTCACGCCCGTCAGATCGTTTACCGCGATGATCTCCGCGCCGGCAATCGATTTTGTATCGGGATCGAGCACGATTCCGGTGATCGAACCATCCGGCGACTGCGCCACGACCGAACCACTGGAGCTGAACAGCAAAACCAGGAACAGGGCCGCCAAGTTTCTTCGCACGAAGACTCTCCTATCGCTGCAAGAGATGTGCAGACTTGTACGGTCTACTGAGCAAGTACGCGCGGCGG
>Ga0182024_10020617_pt1 | contig 12035 bp, 11 predicted proteins | sample P32metaG_FD_120480 | JGI IMG/M metagenome (GOLD analysis project Ga0182024, IMG submission 120480) | Permafrost microbial communities from Stordalen Mire, Sweden - P3-2 metaG (Illumina Assembly) | ecosystem: Environmental > Terrestrial > Soil > Wetlands > Permafrost | place: Sweden: Stordalen... | reverse complement strand
TTTCTCTAAGTTCTTTATTTTGTTGGCGTCCCCGACGGGATTTGAACCCGTGTTATCGCCGTGAAAGGGCGGTGTCCTAGGCCGGGCTAGACGACGGGGACGCTGGAAGGGCAAAAGGCCGGCCTGGCTTGGCCGGATGCGCTCTTCTGAAGGCTACCAACTCGCGGGTGTGGTGTCAAAATGGATGGGTCACGGCACGGGGCCGTTTTGGTCAGGGCTCGATCGTCAGTTGCCTGTCGACCTCAACCCCAGCTTAGCGCAGAGATTTTGCGTCATTGCATGAACTCCAAGCGTCAGATTAAAAACAGGCTCAGTTGAGTTGACGCAAAAAGGGAGGTGTCGGCACATTCAGCCGGCACCCCCGAACGAAATGGGAAGCAGCAGCGAACGAGACAAGCCTGCAGCCCGGAACCGCAATCACGCCGGCTCGCTCAGGAGACTCAGGCCAAAACAAGCAGGTACAGGGGAAAGACTCAGTAAAGGAAAGAGTCAGCAAAGTAAAGACTCAGTGAGGATCATCGCGTTGAAACGCAATCTTGGATTGATTTGTGTTGTTCTAGCGGGTTTGGCGGCGGTTGGCTGCCAGAAGAAACCAGCCGCACCGGCGGCCGGAGCTGGAATGCAGGGTCTGCCAGTGCAGACGGCGGCCGTTACGCTGTCGCCTGTGCCGCAAAGCAGCGAGTATGTGGCCACCATTAAGTCGCGCCGGTCGGCCACGCTGCAGCCGCAGGTGGACGGGCGACTTACGGAGATACGCGTCCACTCCGGTGACCACTTGAAGGCGGGACAACTGTTGATGAACATCGACCCGCTCCACCAGCAAGCCGCCGTGGATTCGGCGGGAGCAACCGAGCGGCAAAAGAAGGCGCTGTACGACTACAACACTGTGGAGATCGAGCGCCAACGCAAGCTGTTTGAGGCCGGCATCATCAGCCGCGACGTATTCGAGCAGGCGCAGCAGGCCTACAGCAACACCAAGGCGGACTACGAGTCGACCGAGGCCCTTACCAAAACGCAGCAGGAGCAACTGGCCTACTACAGCATTCGCGCACCTTTCGACGGCGTCGTCGGGGACATTCCCGTGCACGTGGGCGATTACGTTTCCCCGACGACAATACTGACCACAGTAGACGAGAACAGGGATCTGGAAGCCTACATCTACGTTCCCACCGAGCGCTCCTCACAGGTGCGTCCGGGGCTGGAAGTGGATCTAACGGATAACACCGGCAAACTGCTGGAGAAAACGAAGATCGATTTTCTCTCACCCCAGGTCGACAGCACCCTGCAGGGAATCCTGGTAAAGGCGCCAGTGCATTCTTCGCCGCAGTTATTGCGCAACGCGCAGTTGGTCAAGGCGCGGGTGATCTGGAGCACTTCGCCCATGGCGGTGGTTCCGGTGCTGGCCGTGACGCGCCAGGGCGGGCAGAGCTTCGTGTTTGTGGCGCGCGCGGAGGGCGGACACGTTTTCGCGCGGCAGACGCCGGTGACGCTCGGCGATACCGTGGGCAACAACTATTCCATACTTTCGGGACTTGCCCCTGGCGACAAGGTGATCGTTACCAACACGCAGTTTCTGGTGGACAGAATGCCGGTGCTGCCTCTGGGCGGGTAGCTCCGCAGAGATACACGAAGCCTCCTTGCACTCCGCGGCAATTTAAGACCGGACGCGATACCTGCTTAAAAAGAACAGGAAGGACGATTCCCATTGTTTGTCGATTTCTTTATTCACCGGCCTGTTTTTGCCACGGTCTGCGCTCTGATGATCATTCTGGCCGGAGCGGTGTGTATTCCCACGCTGCCGATTGAGCTTTATCCGAACCTGGCTCCTCCGCAGGTGTCGGTCACCAGCACCTATATAGGAGCCAACGCCGACACGGTCGAGAAGGCCGTGACGATTCCGCTGGAAGAATCCATCAACGGCGTGCAGGGAATGCGCTACATGTCCTCGTCGAGCACCAACAGCGGCGTAAGTTCGATCAATATCTCGTTCCAGACCGGGTACGACCTTTCCATTGCCGCCGTGGACGTGCAGAATCGCGTAGCCAGCGTGCAGGGCCGTCTGCCCGCCGCGGTCAACGCCACCGGCATCAGCATCGTGAAGGTCAGCCAGAACTTTGTGTTTGGCTCGGGCTTCTATACGCGCGACAACCGTTATTCGAATGAGTTCATCTCCAACTACCTGGATGTTTACGTCAAGGATGCGCTCAAGCGCGTACCCGGCGTAGGCGATGTAATCATCTTCGGCGAGCGCAAGTATGCGATGCGCATCTGGCTTGATCCATTGCGGCTGGCCGCGCGCAACCTGACCGCAACCGACGTTGTGAATGCACTGCTTGAGCAAAACGTAGAAATTCCGGCCGGCCAGCTAGGCCAGCCGCCATCGAACTCGACGCAGGCTTTCCAGGTGCCGGTGCGCGTGATTGGCCGGCTCAGCGATCCGGCTGAATTTGACAAAATCATCCTCAAGAACTCGCCCAACGGCCTGGTGCTGTTGAAGGATGTGGGTCACTCCGAGGTGGGCGCCGAGGATTACAGCTCCAACCTGAAATACAGCGGCTTTCCGGCCATCGGCATCGGCGTGCAACAGCTTTCCAACGCCAACGCGCTGGACGTGGACCGCAACGCGAAGGCGATGCTCGCCGATTTGTCGAAGAGCTTCCCGCCCGGACTTGAATATGCCGTCGCCTTCGATTCCACAACCATCGTGGGCGACTCGATCCGCGAAGTGCTGGTTACACTGGGCGAGGCAATCGCGATTGTCATCATCGTCATCTTTCTCTTCCTGCTGGACTGGCGCGCCACCATCATCCCCGCCGTCACGATTCCGGTTTCGCTGATTGGAACTTTCGCGTTCATCAAGGTCTTCGGCTTCTCCATCAACTCGCTTACGCTGTTCGGCATTACGTTGGCCACCGGACTGGTGGTTGACGACGCCATCGTGGTCATTGAGAACGTGCAGCGGCACATTGCCGCCGACCATTGCGACCCGCACAAGGCAACTTCAGAAGCCATGGGCGAGGTGACGAGCGCGGTGATCGCAACTTCGCTGGTGCTCATTGCAGTGTTTGTACCGGTTTCGTTTTTCCCCGGAACCACGGGAATTCTCTATCGCCAGTTTTCGCTGACAATTGCATTCGCCATCGCCATTTCGGCGTTCAACGCGCTTACGCTCTCACCGGCGCTGTCGGCCCTGTTCCTGCGCGGAGAAGAAGAGCGCCCGCGTCAACTCGACTTTCTGCACATTGGAATTTTGTCACGCGCCTTCGCTTCCTTTATCCACGGCGCCGATGCCGTGATCGGCTGGCTTGGAAGCACCTATGCCAAGGCCATCCACTTTGCCCTGCGGCTGCGATACCTGGTACTGATTCTCTTCTTTATCGGACTGGGCGCGGCCGGCTGGATGTACAACCACGTTCCCACCGGATTCATTCCGCAGGAAGACCAGGGATACCTCATTGGGTTGGTCATAGCTCCGCCGGGAGCCTCGCTGTCTTATACCAGTGCCATCGCCGACAAAGCGCAGGTGGTGATCGCGCAGAATAAGGATGTGGTCGGCTCGTTTGCCGTAATGGGCTTCAGCTTCGCGGGTAACGCGGCGAATCAGGGCCTGATCTTTCTAGCTACAAAACCCTCTGACGAGCGCAGAGGCAAGGGCCACTCGGCTGCTGACATTGTCGCCGATCTCTCGCCGAAGCTTTTCATGATTCCGGGCGCGATTGTGGCGCTCTTCCAGCCTCCCGCGGTGAACGGCGTGGGCGCCTTTGGCGGCTTCCAGTTCATTCTCCAGGATCAGGGCAAGAACACGTTGACCGATCTCGATCGCGTTGCGCATCAGATTGTGGGCGCAAGCCGGCAGCGTAAGGATTTGGCTGGGCTGCAAACGACATTCTCTGCCAACGATCCGCAGATCCTTGTCACCATCGACCGCGAGAAGGCCAAGTCCCTGAACATTCCACTCTCGCAGATCACGACCACGCTCAACGTCTTCATGGGCTCGGAGTATGTGAACGATTTCGACTACAACAACCGCACCTATCGCGTGTTCGTCCAGGCCGATCAGCCCTATCGCATGACCGCCAAAGACCTGCACAACTTCTATGTGCGCTCCGACTCGGGCCAGATGATTCCGCTGGATAACCTGGTGACGATTCAGGAAAGTTCGGGTCCGCCGGTCATTTCGCACTACAACCTTTTCCGTTCGGTGGAGATCGATGGCTCTGCCGCGCCGGGCTACAGCTCCGGCCAGGGCGTGGCCGCGATGGACGACCTATTCAACAAAACCCTGGTCGAAGCGAAGGTCACCGGCATGAAGTACGAATGGACCGGCCTGACGCTGGACGAGATCGAGTCCGGAGGCAAGGCGCTGATCATATTCAGCCTCGGCGTGCTGGTCATTTATCTCACGCTCTCAGCCCAGTATGAGAGCTTTGCCCTTCCCTTCATTATCCTACTGGCCGTGCCCATGGCCGTACTGGGCGCGCTGGGCGCGGTCTCATTGCGCGGTCTCTCCAACGACGTTTACTGCCAGATCGGCCTGGTGATGCTCATCGGCCTCTCTGCAAAAAATTCCATCCTCATTGTCGAGTTCGCCGAACAGCTGCGCAAGAAGGGCCGCTCCATCGCCGAGGCGGCCATCGAGGCCGGCGAGTTGCGTCTGCGCCCCATCCTGATGACCTCCTTCGCCTTCATCCTCGGCGTTCTTCCGTTGGTGTTTGCTACTGGTGCGGGCGCCCTGGGCCGCCATTCGGTGGGCACCACCATCGTCGGCGGCATGCTGCTCTCAACGGTGCTGAACCTGTTCTTCATCCCGGTGCTTTATGTCATGTTGAGTTCAGTGTTGGCGAGCTTTGCCGCGAAGAAGACTCCGAGGGAGGGTTGCTGACCCGCAGTCATTGAGATTTACTGCTTGTCGCGATGCGCGATGATGAAGTCCTTGATGCGGTCATAGACTTCACTGCTCACGATTCCCTTGTCGAAGAGATCCTGCTTGGTGCGGTAGGGCCTGAAGCGCACAACCCGCTCTGCCCAGCCGGGGGTCAAGCCCGGCACCTTGAGCAATTGGGCAATGCTGGCATGGTTAATGTCTACGCGCTGCTCCGGCGGAGGCGCCGAGGCGGACGTCTTCGGCACTCCGCGACTGTCGCGATCCTGATTCTGGCCCTGGGCCGGCCCGCAGAGGCACACGCACAGAATCGCTGCCGCAACTATCGTCCATCGCATTCTCGCTCGCACCTGACCATTCTCCGCCTATTCCGGCGCGGCTCGCAAGGCGAACATTTGACACCGCCCCCTGTCTTCCCTTAGGGTTTCACTTAGATGCAGAGCCGCCGCCATCAAGGACACCACCATCATCATGGGACATCCATGCCGGCGGACTGCCATGGCCTGATGTAACGGCCAGAGAGATCGAAAAGCACCAGCCCGCCGGCGACCGACGCCAGCGGGCTTTTTGCTGCGCTGACGAAATCCAGTTCAGAATCAGGGAAGAATGAACAACAACACACCGACAATCGACTTCGACAAAATGGACGGCCTGGTTCCCGGCATTGTCCAAGATGCGCGCAGCGGCGAAGTGCTGATGCTGGGCTTTCTCAACCCGGTCAGCTACGCCAAGAGTCTGGAGTCCGGCTTCGTCACCTTCTGGAGCCGCACCCGCCAGAAGCTATGGATGAAGGGCGAGACCAGCGGCAACAAGCTGCGCATCGTCTCCGCCGCAACCGATTGCGACAACGACACTCTGCTGTTCCGCGTCGAGGTTGAAGGCGACGGCCTGGTCTGTCACGAGGGCACCGTCAGCTGCTTCACGCGGCCCATCGTGCCCGCCGTCAACTCCGAACCGCAGAAGAAAGAGAAACCTTGTGGCTAACAAGCTCAGACTCGGAATCCCCAAAGGCAGTTTGCAGGATGCTACCATCGCTCTTTTCAAGCGGGCGGGCTGGAACATCTATGCCGACGGCCGTTCCTACTTTCCCTCCATCGACGATAGCGAGATCGAGTGCATGTTGATTCGCGCCCAGGAGATGGCCCGTTACGTCGATCACGGCGTGCTGGACGCAGGTCTCACCGGCATCGACTGGGTGGTTGAGAGCGGGCTCGACGTCACCAGCGTGACCACACTCACTTACGCCAAGCAGAGCCGCCGCAAGGTCCGCTGGGTGCTCGCCGTTCCCGAAGGCAGCGGTTTTGAAAAGGCCGAGGACCTCGAAGGCAAAATCATTGCCACCGAACTTGTCGAGGTCAGCAAGCGCTACTTCGCTGCGAAGGGCGTCAACGTGAAAGTCGAATTCAGTTGGGGCGCAACGGAAGTGAAGCCTCCCGTGCTTGCCGACGCCATCGTAGAAGTTACCGAGACCGGCAGTTCTCTCAAGGCGAATCACCTCAAGATCATTGACACGGTGCTGGAAAGCGAGACGCATCTCATCGCCGGCCGAGCCACGCTCGCCGATCCGTGGAAACGCGAGAAGCTTGATCAGATCGCGCTGATGCTGCGCGGCGCAATTGATGCCCAATCGCAGGTTGGCCTCATGCTGAACGTTAGACGCGACGATCTTGAAGCGGTGCTCGCCGTGCTCCCCGCGCTCAATTCACCAACCGTCTCGCAACTGAGCGATTCAGACTGGGTCGCGGTGAACACCATCGTCGAAGAGCGCGTCGCACGCGATGTCATCCCGCGGCTGAAGGCAGCCAAGGCAACGGGGATCGTCGAATACCCGCTCAATAAAGTTGTGCTGTAACCTCGGAGACGATCGATGAAAATCATCCGGACCCATGGACGCGGCGCGGGGCGGGCAGACGAGGTCCTCGCCGCGCTCGAACATCGCGGGAGCGCGGCCCTCGACTCCGTGCTCCCTGCGGTAAGGCGGATCGTGTCCGATGTGCGCAACAATGGTGATCGCGCGCTTCTCCGCTATGCGACCCAATTCGACAGCCTCAGGGATGCCGTCTCGGTCCGCGTTACTCCCGCAGAAATGGCCAGCGCCTGGGAAATGCTCAACCCTGCTCTGCGCGATGCTTTATCGACAGCAGCCGAGCAGATTCGCTCCTTCGCCGTTCACCAACTCCCGGCCTCATGGAGTGAATCATTCACCCCAGGCCTTACGACCGGGCAACTCGTGCGCCCGCTCAGCTCAGTCGGTTGTTACGTTCCGAGCGGCCGGCATCCGCTGCCCTCTACGCTGCTGATGACCGCCATTCCAGCGCAGGTTGCGGGCGTTATGCGCATCGTGGTGGTCTCGCCAAAACCCGCTGCGGAGACCCTTGCTGCCGCGCATCTGCTGGGAATCACGGAATTCTATCGCTTCGGCGGCGCCCATGCTGTGGCCGCACTAGCCTATGGCACCGCTACGCTTCAGCGTGTCGACAAGATCGTCGGCCCAGGCAATCTTTACGTCACTGCAGCCAAGCGCCTGGTTGCCTTCGACTGCGCCATCGACATGCTCGCCGGTCCGACGGAGATCGTCGTCACCAGCGAACGCGGGCGCGCAGCCGATATCGCCTCCGATCTTGTTGCGCAGGCCGAACACGACCCCGAAGCACTCGCCATCTTCATCACCACGCGCGCTGACCTTGCCAAAGACGTTATCGCCGAGACAAAGCTGCGCAGCCGCAACAACGCTGTTGCGCGCGAAGCTCTCACCCGCAATGGTCTTGTCATCCTCGCCTCCAGCGTGGGCGATGCGCATCGAATTACAAACCGCATAGCGCCCGAACATTTGACCGTGGACGCAGCCGGCGATCTCGATTGGGTGCAGAACGCGGGCTCGGTGTTCATCGGCCGCTGGTCCGCCCAGCCCATGGGCGACTATATCTCAGGTCCGAACCACACCTTGCCCACCGGGGGCATGGCTCGTGTGCGCGGAGGATTGAGCGTGAATGACTTCGTGAAGCTCATCACAGTGCAGGAGTATTCTCCGCAGGCGCTCCGCGCGCTCGGCCCCAGCGCTGCATTGCTCGCCGAAGCCGAAGGCCTCACTGGTCATGCAGAGGCCATTCGCACCCGCCTGCAGAAGAGGAGACCTCAATGACCGAAACTGCCGTCAAAACAGCCTCCTCAATTGTTCCAGCGCCGCGCTTGCGCGTGCAGGCCATGAAGGAGTATCACCCTCCGCTCGGAAGCCGCGATGCGCTTCGCCTGGACTTCAACGAGAACACTCTGGCCTGCTCGCCGAAAGTGCGCGAAGTGCTTGGCAGCATCTCTGCCGGCGCACTGACCCGTTATCCCGAGCGCGAGCCGGTTGAAGCCATCGTCGCTGCGCATCTTCGACTGGCTCCGGAGCAAGTGGCTCTTACCAATGGCGTGGACGAAGCCATTCATGTTCTCTTCGAGGCATTTCTTGAAGCCGGCGACGAACTGCTGCTGCCCGTCCCCACGTACACCATGTATGAGGTCTACGCCTCCGCGACCGACGCGCGCGTTGTGACGGTGCAGGCCGGCGACGACCTGCAATTCCCATTCGAGCCTCTGCTTACCGCGATCACGCCGAAAACAAAACTCATCGCCATCGCCAATCCCAACAGCCCTTCCGGAAGTGCCGCCACACGTGAGCAGCTTCTTCAAATCGCTCAACGCGCACCGCACGCCGTGCTTCTCGTCGATGAAGCATACTTCCATTTCCACGGCGAAACGGTGATCGACCTTGTCGGCACTCTGTCCAACCTGGTTGTCGCACGCACCTTCTCCAAGGCTTACGGACTGGCGGGTCTACGGCTCGGTGTTCTCGCAGGCCCCGTCGAAGTGATGCGCTGGATTCGCCGCGTTCTGTCGCCTTATAGCGTCAACTCTCTCGCCCTCGCCTGCCTTCCGCCCGCGCTCGAAGATGAAGCTTATATCGACTGGTACGTGAGTGAAGTCCTTGCCGCGCGGGCAGAGTTTGAAGCCGCACTCGATCAAGTGAAGCTCCGCCGCTGGCCCAGTCGCGCGAACTTCGTTCTCGTCGACGTCGGCTCTCGCCATGCGGAGTTTGTTCACATGATGCGCTCTGCGGGAGTCCTAGTCCGCGATCGATCCAACGATCCCGGATGCGACGGCCGCGTCCGCATCACCATCGGAACTCGCGAACAGATGCAACAGGCAATTGTTGCCTTGAATAACGCCGTCGTTGCATTGAACCTTAAAGCGGAAGCAAGATGACAATCGCCAAGAATGCCAACTCTGTAACAAAGACTAGTGCCCGCGCTTCCATCGTCGAGCGCAACACTGCGGAAACGCGCATCGCAATCCGTCTCACCATCGAAGGTCGCGGCCAATACAAGGTCTCGACAGGCATCCGTTTCTTCGATCATATGCTGGAGTTGTTCACGCGGCACGGCGCCTTCGATCTGGAACTGAAGTGCGACGGCGATCTCGACGTGGATCAGCATCACACGGTGGAAGACGTGGGCATCGCCCTGGGCGAGGCCTTCGATCGCGCTCTCGGCGACAAGCGCGGCATCCTCCGCGCCGGATACTTCCTCATGCCCATGGACGAGACTCTCGCCATTGCCGCGGTTGACCTCAGTGGCCGCGCCGCATTCGCTGTGGAAACCAAGGTGCGCACGCGTCTGGTCGGCGACTTGCAAACCGAGCTCGTCACCGATTTCTTTGAGGGCTTTGCGCGTGGCGCCCGCGCCAACGTGCACGTCAAGACCATGTACGGACGCTCCAATCATCACAAGATCGAGGCCATCTTCAAGGCATTCGCGCGCGCGCTTCGCGTAGCCTGCTCGCGCGACAAGCAACTCGGCGACATGCTGCCCTCCACGAAAGGATTGTTGTGATGCGCGTAACCGTCATCGACTACAAGGCGGGGAATTTGACTTCGGTCCTCAAGGCGCTTCGTCATCTCGGCGCAGAGCCTGAAATTACAGACAGCGATCTCGCGCCGGTCGAATCAGCGGAGCGAATTGTGCTGCCCGGCGTAGGCCATTTCCAGGCCACTGAGCGCCTCGACGTTACTGGCCTAACCTGCGCCATCCGCGCTGCTATCGGGCGCGGCATTCCGTTCCTGGGCATCTGCGTCGGCATGCAGTGGCTCTATTCAGGTTCGACGGAGGCGCGGCAGCAGCCCGGCCTCGGACACTTCAGTGAAGCTTGCACGCGCTTCCCGGATGCCGGCGAGAAGGTGCCACACGTGGGTTGGAACTCACTCGAAGCGCACGCCGGATCTCGGCTCCTTGCAGGCATCGAGCCTGGCGAATTCGTTTACTTCACTCATTCGTACAAAGCCCCTGTCACGGCCGACACTGCCGCCATCACCCACTACATCGAACCCTTTGCCGCAGCCGTCGAGCGCGCCAACGTGATGGGCGTGCAGTTTCACCCCGAGAAATCCGGCACGACCGGTCTTAAGATTCTCGGCAATTTTCTCGCCTCGGAAGGAAGGTAAATGCTGACCAAACGCATCATCGCCTGCCTCGATGTGCATGGCGGCCGCGTGGTAAAGGGCGTGCAGTTCGTCGACATCGTCGACGCGGGCGACCCTGCTGCGCTGGCCGCGCGCCATGCCCGCGAAGGCGCCGACGAAATTGTGCTGCTGGACATTACCGCAACGCACGAAGGGCGGCAGACGCTGCTCGATACCGTCCGCCGCACCGCCCATGAGCTCTTTGTGCCCTTCTCTGTCGGAGGCGGCATTCGTTCGGCAGACGACGCGGCGCAAGTCTTCGAGGCGGGTGCAGACAAGGTGAGCGTGAACTCTGCCGCGCTCGCCAACCCGGCTTTGATTGACGCTATAGGGCGCAGCTTTGGCGCACAAGCCGTCATCGTCGCTATCGACGCACGCCGCGATCCCGAGGCTGCCGATCCTATCCGTGACGCGCAGGTCTTTGTGCAAGGAGGCCGCAAGCCCGCTGGGCGCCGCGTAGTCGAATGGGCGCGCGAAGCGGAGGCGCGTGGCGCGGGCGAAATCCTGCTCACCTCGATGGACTCGGACGGAATGCGCACGGGGTTCGATTGCGACCTCACCGCCGCGGTCAGCGAAGCCGTGAGTATCCCTGTGATTGCCTCGGGCGGTGCGGGAACTGTCGATCACTTCGTCGATGTTTTCGGACGCGGAAGAGCCGACGCCGCGCTCGCGGCCAGCATCTTTCATTTTGGCGTATCGAGCGCGCGCTCCCTTAAAGAAGAACTGGCGCGTGCAGGAGTTTCGGTGAGGTTGCCATGCTGATTCCATCCATCGATCTGCTGGGCGGCCGTATCGTCCAGCTCGTGCAGGGTGAAAAACTTCGCCTCGCTTTCGACGATTTCGAATATTGGATTGAAAAATTTGCGCGCTTTCCAATGGTGCAGTTGATCGACCTGGATGCTGCGATGCGCCAGGGCGATAATTCAGAACTTGTCGCGCAAATTGCAAAGCGGCTCCCAGTCCAGGCCGGCGGCGGCATCCATTCCATCGAACGCGCCCGCCAGGTGCTCGACGCAGGCGCAAAACGCGTCATCATTGGATCGGCGCTTTTCTCTGAGAGTGGCGCAGTGAACACGGCCTTTGCCTCTGAACTGGCCGCAAACATTGGCGCGCAGCGCATTGTGGCCGGCATCGACACCAAGAACGGCCGCATCGCGGTGAAGGGATGGAAGGCGAACGTGGCACTGACGCCCGATGATGCAATCCCTCAACTTGAAGCCCATGCCGGAGCATTTCTCTACACACACGTCGACGGCGAGGGCCTGATGCAAGGTTTTCCCATGGAGACCGCCGTGCGCCTGCGCAAGCTCACCGTGCGGCAACTGATCGTTGCGGGTGGCATTCGCAGCCAACACGAGGTCGATGCGCTCGACGCGCTCGGAGCCGATGCCGTAGTGGGTATGGCTGTCTACACCGAGCTGCTCGCAGTTTGATATTCGGCCAGGTTATCGTTCACCGCCCGCGGGAGGCCGGCAGGCGCTCAGGCTGACATCGGCTATGCTGGAAGCAGACATTTCCCCATCCTGTTAGGAAAGGATACCCAATCATGGCGACGAAGCTGAGCGGGATAAGGCTGGCCAAGCGGCTGGATGAAGTTGGATTTTCCGACATTGTGCAGATTCGCAACAAGGTGATGGAGCTGCGCGCGGAGGG
>Ga0182024_10020616_pt1 | contig 12035 bp, 8 predicted proteins | sample P32metaG_FD_120480 | JGI IMG/M metagenome (GOLD analysis project Ga0182024, IMG submission 120480) | Permafrost microbial communities from Stordalen Mire, Sweden - P3-2 metaG (Illumina Assembly) | ecosystem: Environmental > Terrestrial > Soil > Wetlands > Permafrost | place: Sweden: Stordalen... | reverse complement strand
TTCCAGCCGGCGCCCGGCCGCGGAAAAGAGCGAACCGCCAAAGGCTGCTGCGACCGTTGCGGCGGCGGCAAAGAAATCGGTGGCGGTCCTTTATTTTGAGAATCAGAGCGGCGCCAAAGAAGATGAATACTTGCGCGACGGGATCACCGAGGACGTGATCACCGAGCTGTCCAAAATTCGCGGGCTGAACACTTTTTCGCGTCCGACGGTGCTGGCGTTCCGGGACAAGGCGGTGACTCCGGCACAGATTGGGCAGCAGCTCGGCGCGGCGTACGTGTTGACTGGAACATTGCGTCGCGCGGGCGCACGCGTGCGCATCAGCGCGCAACTGGTGGACACGCATACGGACTTTCCGCTGTGGTCGGACCGCTTCGACCGCGAGATGAAGGATGTTTTCGAAGTGCAGGACGAAATGGCGCGCAAGATCGCGGAGGCATTGCGTGTAACGCTTTCGCCGCAGGAACTCGAGGCACTGGCGGACAAGCCGACGGAGAATCCGCAGGCTTACGATCTTTATCTGCGCGGCAAGCGATATGCGCGGAGGTTGACGCGGCAAGATGTGGAGTTCGCACTACAAATGTTTGAGAACGCGGTGTCATTGGATCCCAGCTTCGCTCTCGCTTACGCTGCATGTGCTAACGCTTGCGCGATGTACTACTCGCTGTTCAGCCGCGATGCGGTTTGGATCGAACGCGCACGAGAAGCATCCGGCCGGGCGGTGGCGCTGCGTTGGGACTTACCCGAAACGCACTTGAGCCAGGCCTGGGTGCTGTACGCCGCGGGACTCTATGACGAAGCCGTGCGCATGGTGAAAAAGGCGATCGAGCGCAAACATGATTGCGATGGCGCTTATTATTTGTGTTGCCGCGCGCTTTTCGCCGCGGGACGCTATCAGGAAGTGATGGACCTGGCGGAAGCGGCCATTGAATCGAGCGGCGAAGACTATAACGTTTACGTGCCCATCAGGAACTGTCTCGGCGCGATGAAAAAGGAACAAACCAAACAGAAATTGGACGAGAGATTCTGCCTCGCGCTTGAGCGCCACTTGAAACAAGTACCGGAGGATGCGCGAGCGCGCATTCTGCTGGGCGGCATCTGCGCTGAATTAGGACGCGAGGTCGACGCTTTGCGCGAACTCAACCTGGCGGTCACCTTGCGCGCTAACGAAGCGTCGATTCTGTACAACGCAGCTTGCGTGTACTGCCTGCTGAATAGAAAGGCGGAGGCCCTGGATGCGTTGCGCAAAGCCTGGGAAGCGGGTTCGAAGGATGCGGTGTGGACGCGCCGCGATCCGGACTTAACGATTCTTCATGGCGACCCGGAATTCGAGCGGCTCTACCCGGAGACGTCTACGACACCGCAGTCTCCCATCTAGCTCGATTCAACGGCTTCAATCGCCGGCCCCGACAATTTATTTAGGTTCTTCTGGATTTTTCAACCGCGAGACTTATTGGTTCCGCTGCACATTTTCGCCCAGAGCCTAAGTCGTCCAAGCTAGCGCCTGGCGCCGATGGGGGTGTAGGTGAAATTTACGAGGCCGTCGCGGTAGTCGATTTTTATATCGAGCAGGATGAGCATGCGGAAGCCGAGGGTGCCGGAGACTTCGGTGCCGAGCGCTTTGCTGATGTTGTCGAGGCTGAAAGTGACCAGGCCCTGACGATCCTGTTTCAAATGGGCGAATCTGAGGTTGGCTTTGTCCGCGACATAGACGTCTTTCACTTCCCCGCTCAACCCTTTTACGTGGAAATTCTCGTCGCGATTGATCTTTGTGACTTGCTTGGCGGCCGCCGGCGTGATGGTGTTATCGAATGCGCCGGTATCCATGGCGAAAAGCATGTCGGGCGAATTGTTCACCGCGGTGGGAATCAGCAGCATGTGGCCGAAGCGGAAAATCGGCGTGTAACCCTTCATCTCGGGAGCGAAATAACGATCGTGCCGATGGGATTCACGCGCGGGTTCCGACTCGAGCGAGGTCTGCTGAGGCGCTTCGTCGGGATAGGGCGGCAACTGGCTTAGCTTAAATTTGGCGTCGGGGAAATCGATGTCCACCAAAAGGTTCTCGAAGACATCGGCGCCGATCAGTCCGTCGTCACCCAGCACGGAACCGCGAGCTACCACGTCCACGTAGCAGCCTTCAAATTGCAAATCGCCGATCTGTATGGAATCCGCGTATCCGAAGTAACCTGCGGCGGCACCTTTGTCGCCGATTCCGCGCATGTCGGATTCGGCAATTCTCTTGACGCCGGCTTTTTCGGCGACTTTTTTGTCGATGGTGATGCCGCCGGCGCCGGTGTCGAGTATAAGTTTGGCGGAAGCGCCGTTAATTTTCACGCGTAAGCCATAACCGCGAATCTGGTTGGGCCCTGCGAGCAAAGTCTCCAACGGGGTTTGCGTGGCAGTCACTTTGGAAACGAGTTGGCAAACGGGCTTGTGCTGGCGGCCTGCGTCTTCCATGACTTCGAGCTGTTCTTCCAGGTGTTTGCGATGCTCTGCGTCGTCGTCGGTTTCGCGGCTCAGGTAGTTGCGAAGATATTTCACCATTTCGCTGCGACTGAGCGTGTTCATGTAGGCGCGCTGAATGTCCGGGTCGTCCGCGTCGAGCTTAATAGCTTGGTCAACGGCAGTCTTGGCGCGTTTGTAATTTGAAGTGGCGCGATAAATGCGGGAAAGGCCCAGGTAAGAACGCGCGTCAATATCGCAGACTCTCTGGGGACCCAAAAACGATTCCTCGGCTTGCTGTAATTTTCCCTGGCGGAAATATACTTCGCCGAGCGCGGTGATCGCGGGAGTTTTGCCCGGCGTTAAAGCAACTGCTTTTGATGCGGCGGCGAACGCGTCGCTGACTTTTTCTTGTTTTAGATACACGCGTGCAAGGCCGGTATAAGCGAGGACTTCGTCGGGGCCGCCGGATGCGGACGAGATGATGGCGTTGTAAGCGGCAGCTGAGTCGTCGAATTTTCCCGTGCGGTAAAGGTGTAGAGCTTCGGTAAGCGCGGGCGAGAACTTTTTCGGCGAAATATCGACGGTGCAGGTGACGGTCTGGGGCTTTTGCGGAGCGCTGGATTGCGCGGGAGCTCCCTGCTGCTGATTGTTCGGCGTAGCAGGAGTCTTCGCGGCGTCTTGTGCACGTGTGGGGGCCACGAACGCGGCAAGGCCTAGCGCGAAGATTGCCAGCGCTTTGGTGAAACGGATCCGGGTCCCAGGTTCCCGCATTCGAGCCTCCCGCCGAAATGCCTGCGGCAGGATTCTGCGCGGTAGTTCCTTATCTGTCAATTACCCGCAAGCGAGTCGCTTCTATGCTTCGAGCGTCTCGGCGAATAGCGATGTCGGCGCTGTGTGGGACTCGTGTCGTGAGGTTTTGACAACAGGCGCTAGCGGAAATTGCTGATTAGGATTACGTCGCTGTTTTTCTCGCCTTTCGCCAGGTAGAGCAGTTTGCCGTCGCGCGACCAGTCAAAATCGAAGATGAGCCCAGAGGTGAAGTTGGTCACTTGGCGGCGAGGCCCGCCCGCGATCGGCTGCTCCCAGATGTTCGCGGCGCCGTTGCGCGTGATGACAAACTGCACGCCCTTTCCATCGGGCGACCATTGGAACGCATTGGTATCTTCGGGCAGCGGAAAGAGGTGCACCGGAGTTCCGCCAGTGGCCGGAATAATTGCAATTTGCTCCTGCGCAGGACGGGCCTCTTCGTACAGATAAGTGATCCAATTGCCGTCAGGCGAAATTCTGATCATGGGATCACCATTTTGATGTGGAACGGCGATTTGCGTGGGTGTGCCGCCTTCAATCGGCAAGCGAAAAAACTTCGTTCCCAGGGAGTTCGCGTACACAAGCCACTTTCCGTCACGAGAGCAATCGGGGAAAACTGCATCGTCCGCAAGCATCGTGGGATTGGAGGCGTCTGCCTCGGCACGCATTACCGTCACTTGGGAATGTGGCAACGAATCGAATACGACATATCGATCGCCGCAACCGGAGGCCGAGCCGACATTGTGGGCATCCGGAAGAAACGGTGTGTTTTGGCTACCATCTGAATTCATCAGAGCTAAATCGGTCCCGTGAGTCCGCACAAGGAGTTTTCCGTTCGGCTCCGAAGTTACGTGGCTGTACTGAGATTGTCCGGAGGTAATCTGTTTCGCTTGAGCGGTTTGCCCTTGAGGAGCAATCCAGATATGGGAAATGCGGGCTTCCTGGATTGCCGCGAGCGTCTTGCCGTCATGGGAGACATCGATCAACACACCGTAGTTCGTGAGATCGTTGGTGAAACGCCGGCGCTCCCCACTTGGATAGGAGACGATCCAGAGTTGGGCGAGATTTGCGTTCGGCGCGCCAACGGAAACAATCAGCGATTCGCCGTCGGGCATCCATACGGGGCGGCCGATTTCTTCGCTGCTGGAATAGAGGTCACTTCGCTGGCCGTCCGCTACCCGAATCACGTTCAAGACCCATTTTATTTGTTTGCCGAATTGCACTGCGGAGGCCGCGATGGTCTTCCCGTCCGGAGACCACGCAGCACCGTACACAAAAGGACCCATGGGCAGGGCAGCTAGTAGCCGGTCGGCGCTGCCGTCGGAGTTGACGATCCGAACTTCGGGGTTTCCTGAGGCACTTATGCGGATAAGCGCGAACTGCTTTCCGTCGGGAGAAAAACTTATGGGTCTGTACACGTCGCGAAGCAGTTGGCGCGGTGTACCACCTAGAACTGGCATGACGTAAAGATCACCGGTCTCGGAACTGTTACGCGCTCGCTCGAAGTAGATGTAGTTGCCGTCGGGGGAGAAATTGACGCCATTGAAAAACGCGACGGCGGGCGGCAAGACTTGAACGTCGCTCTTCGTTGGCACGTTGCGAACCCACAGACTTTGTTTTTCGCCTTCCACCAGGACGTAAACAACTTCGCGGGCGTCCGGCGAAATAGCGACATGCGAGGCGTTGCCGCTGTCGGTGAGCTTGGTGATTTGCATGTCTTGGAGATTGAAGCTGGTGGGGCGATGCAGAACCTTGTATGCGATGAATGCGGCAATCGCGAGTACCAGGATCGCGACGATAAGGCTTCGGGTCCATTGGATGCGTTTCGCCGGTTGTGCTGCGACGGCAGCCGAAGATGAGGACGCGGCTGCGGTGGCGTTCGATCCCGATGCTGGAGCACTTTGGTGCGAGCCGCTGCCGAGGCTTACGCGGCCGGAGCTGGTGTCGCGTTTCAGGCGCTTTAAATCCGCGCGCATTTCTGCTGCGCTTTGGTAGCGCAGGTCGCGGTCTTTCTCCATGCCTTTGTGAATTAATTGCGCGAGCTCGATTGGGAGCGCGGGATTCAGGCGCACAGGATCGACGGGATCTTTGTGCAAGATTTCGTCGAAGATAGCGCCGGAAGTTTCACCTTTAAATGGAAGAACGCCGGTGGCCATTTCATAGAGCACGCCTGAGAAGGAAAAGAGGTCGCTGCGCGGGTCAAGTTCTTTGCCGAGGACTTGTTCGGGCGACATGTATAGAACCGTGCCCAGCGCAGTGCCGGGACTGGTCAAGTGGACTGAATCCGCGGCGAGCGTGGCGATTCTTTCTCCGATAGCAGAGCCGGCAAGAGAAACTTTCGCGAGGCCGAAGTCGAGAACTTTGGCGTGGTCGCGTGAGGTGACGAAAATATTCGCGGGCTTGATGTCGCGATGAATGATGCCTTTGGAATGGGCGACGTCGAGGGCGTCGGCGATTTCTATCGCCAGATTGAGGAGAAGGTCGAGCTCAAGCGGGCGTCCCGCTATGCGATGCTTCAGGGTCGCGCCTTCGAGAAACTCCATCACGATGAAAGGATGGCCGTCCTGTTGGGCGATTTCGTAAATGGTGCCGATATTTGGATGGTTGAGAGCCGACGCAGCGCGAGCTTCGCGGCGAAAACGTTCTAGAGCTTGCGGATCGCGGGCGACATCTTCGGGAAGGAATTTCAGGGCGACGAAGCGGCCGAGTTCGGTGTCTTCGGCCTTATACACCACTCCCATTCCACCGCCTCCTAGCTTTTCTAGGACGCGGTAGTGCGAAATTGTCCTGCCTGGAATTGGAGCGGAGTCGGTCACTGACGGCGCATCTTATCGTGATTATTGACGAACGAATCCGATTATTGTCAGCGGGGTGCTGAAAATAAGCAACTTCCAAAAGTGCGATACGAGCAACGGTTTGCCGGCTGGAACCGCGAGCGGACTTCGGTTGTAAAGAAAGTGTGGCGGGCCGAAAACGGGGAGACGAAAACGCAAAGGTAAGGCGAAGGTGTTGGCAAAATAGGTGTTATCTCTGAGACGACGCTGAGGGAAAGTGCGAGGAACTTGGGCGCAGAAGTCGTGTTAAATCGATGATGGGGGCGCGCCTGGGCGTGTGTCCTTGCAGCACAAATCGATTGCGAGGGTAAACTCGAAATGAAAACACTGGTCAAGATCTCACTAATTGCGGCGGCATTGGCGGTGCTACTGCCGTTAGCTTCGCAAAAATTGCTGGCTGAAGGGCACCATCCGCGCTACATGCATGCGCTTTCTGATTTGCGATTCGCGCGGGCGCTTTTGCAACGTCCGAACGGTGGAGAGCTAGGTGCGCAAGAGAGAGATGCAATTCATGACATCGATGAAGCGATCCACGAATTGAAGGTGGCGGCCATCGATGACGGAAAGCGTCTGGAAGATCATGAAGCGGTGGATCCGCACTGGCCGTGGGCTGGGCGTTTGCACAAGGCGCGCGAAGTTCTTGACCGGGCGATTGGCGATTGCAGCAAGGAAGAAGACAACCCGGCCACGCAGGGACTTCAGGCTCGCGTTTTGGAGCATCTCCACAAGGCGCACCATCATGTGGATGAAGCGATCGCGATCGTCGAACATCACTAGGGCGTAGCTCGGAAGTCGGAAGAGAGACGGAAGCAACGGGACATTTTGCAGTTGGCGCATTCGCGCGACGCTGCAGGATGTCCCACTTTTTTTGCGCAGAATCAAAAACAAAGGCATGCAGATCCGCTACGGCGGCGCGCAAGTGTGTACAACTGTTCGCCCGTCGCGCGCAGCACTCGCTGAACCCTCTTTCTTGGTACTTCGAACAACCTCAATTCCCTATCCTGCGCCGATTCTGTGAGTTAGCAACGCTAACGGTAGTACTACTGATTTCACCCGATGAGTACTGCGAGAATGTGACTTCCACGCTAGTGCGCGTGCTCCCTCTGATTGCTACATTGGAACCTCGGACAAGCTTTTTCAAGGGGTTACACACGGATGAGCGACGCGACCAGTTCCAACAGGCAAGATGAAAATGCTCTGGAGAATATCTCCTCAGCGCTGGCGGCCGAGATTGAACGCGGCTTGCGCGAGGCAGCCAACGCCGGCTCCAATAAATCATTCGATAGCGATGCACGCATGCTGGACGCAATGTGCGACGCCGTGATCGCAGGAAGGCCTAACACCGAAGCGGCGCTCGCTGCAGCCAATACCGCGGACCCGCTCGCGAGCCTACTGCATACGATCAAGGCTGAAGCTCACGCCACTGTGAAGCCGGACACGCGCCACGAAGACACGAAATTACTCGAGGAGATTGAAAAGGTGGCGGAAGCTTGCGTTACGGAATATTCGCTCCAGGATATCGAGCAAACCTGCGCAGGCGGGAGCGAGATCGTGGTGGAAGACGTTACCGGAGCTTCCGTCCAATGCGAAACAAATTCTGAGGTCATGCCGGAGCCGCTACAAACTGAGAAGATCGCGCAACCTGCCATCGAAGTGACAAAAACACCGAGCGCGCAAACGGGTGATCGACGACGCCGTCGGCGCGCGCTGATTTCATCGCCGGTGCGCGTGCGCGGAGTTGACATCACGAACGGCGGTCCGGACGAAATTTCAACCACCGTGGACGTTTCGCGGCTTGGGCTGTTGTTCGTCAGCGCTCTTGATTGTTATTCGCGCGGCATGGATGTGATGGTTACGTTTCCTTACAGCAAGGTAGTGAACGCCATTCAGGCCGAGCAGCACGGGCGCGTGGTGCGCGTTCACAAAGGCTCTGACGGCCGCAACCGTGTGGCGATCGCGTTGGGAATCGGTGACGGCCAGGATCTGGTTGATTCGTGCGGGCGCAAACTTGCAGACGCGGCGATCAATGCTCCCATCTCTACCGCCGCTCCGCAGACAAAAAAACCGCTCGTGCTGGCTGTAGATGCCGACGTGGCGCTACGCGATTCGTTGAAGGCATATCTTCAAGGTGAGGGCTACGAAGTGATTGCAGTGAGCTCGAATGTGGAAGCGCGGGAAGTTCTCGATATGTTCACTCCAGTGTTGGTGATTGCTGAAGTGGAAGGCGAAGGCTCACCGGGATTCGATATTTGCGCGCATGTGAAATCGAGTTCGCGCCTGCGAAATATTCCCGTAGTGCTGGTTACGCGTTCAGCTTACCCGAGCGATTACTCCACGGCGCATTCCATGGGAGCCGTGGTCTGTATGGCGAAACCCTTCAAGCAGGAGCGTCTTGGACATGTTGTGCGTTTGCTGGCGCCGCTGCCCGTGCATCTGCAACCGAAATTTATTCCGCGGCCGGGCGATCCGTCGAGGCGTCCTGGATGCGACACGAATGGAAACGGGCGTAAGAAGGCGCTTGGCGTGGTGAACGGGATCGGCAAGCGGTTTAAGTTTCCTTCGTTCCGATAAAACGAGATTGGCTTCTCTCAGACAGGACGCCGCGGCGGCCTTCATGCCTCAGAGTAAAAGAGGCATTCGCGTTCGCTGCGGCGGATAGGCCTTTCCCATCGATATTTTCCCTCCCTGTACGCATGGACAGTTAACGCCGAACAGCACATTTTCCGCACGCGGAGTTTTTGGGTTTGGTATCCGGCTAGACTATGAGTATGAGTGGGACTTTCACGTCCGGTAAGCCTGGCGATACACCTGCGAAGGTTGGAGCTGTTTCGGCCGCGCCGACGCCCGCGACTACGCAGCCGCGCGTGACTCCGCCGACCGGTGCAGGCGCTCGACCCGGGGCGCCAGCAAGCGCGGGAGTTCGAAGCGGATCGTCCCCTAACTCTCAACCGATTCCTCAGCGCATGATCAAATGCCCGAAGTGTGCGGCTGACGCGCGCGAAGTTGCGCGGTTTTGTCCGCGCTGCCACGCTACGCTCCGTTTTGAATGTCCTGCCTGCAAACACGAACAACGCAAAGGCGGCGCGTGTGAAAAGTGCGGCGTGGATTTTGTGAAATATATCGGTGCGGTTGTGGCGGGAAAGAAAGCGCAGGCCGATCAGGTTCACGATCGCATCGAACTACGCACTAACATGATCAAGCATGTTTTATTGCTGCCCGTAACTGGTGGCTTGTCGCTTTTCAGGTATTTCTTCGGGCGCGCGAAAAACTAGATTCCACCGCTAGTCCCCCGGGGTCTTGAACAACGCCGCTTTCGCGAACAATGATTTGATTAGGATCGTTCTTCGGGCGTGAAAAGCGATAGAATGGAGGTGCTGCTCCTGCGTGCACCCGCCAGTGTTTCGCGCGACAGGACGGCACAAGCTTCGTCAAACTAGAAAATCCAAGCGCACAGCTTTGTAAAGGAGTTGCCATGTACCCGGAAGATCTGCTTCGACCAATGAGAGAGGAATTGCGAAGTATCGGATTTAGCGAATTGCGTACGGCGCAGGAAGTGGACGCCGCGTTGAAAGAAGAAAAGCGCACGGCGCTGGTGGTGGTGAACTCCGTCTGCGGATGCGCCGCGGGACGAGCGCGTCCGGCAATTGCGCGGGCAATCTCTCGAGCGCCGCGGCCTGAACTTTTGCTCACCGTGTTTGCCGGGCAAGATGCCGAGGCTACTGAGCGCGCGCGAAGTTACTTTACGGGCTACGGCCCGTCGTCACCTTCGATCACGCTAATGCGCGACGGGAAAGTGGTGTTTATGCTGGAGCGCACTAGCATCGAGGGGCGCGACCCTTCGGCTATTGCAGCGGATCTTACGAAGGCGTTCGATCAGTTCTGCACTCCGGCTGCGGCCGCCAGCGCGAGCAAGTAAGCGCTGCTCGCGTTCAGCTGCGTTTCGGTTTTGAATCCCTTATAGTCCACAGGTGTGGCCTTCGAAGCCGCTAATTTAAACAATTCCACTGCCTGTGCGAGCCTGATCCATATTATTGAATCTCCCCACTGGAAGCACGCTTCGCAGTAACATAGCAATCCGCTTATGGCTAAGCATCTCATCGCAATTTTTCTGATTGTGGCGGTGCCCATATGGGATCACTTCGAAACGAAGCGGCTTAAGACCAGCAGCGATCCGCGCGTGAAGATTCAGTCATATCAAAAAACGGTTGGATGGCTCTGGGCAGGGTCGGTGTTCGCGTGCATCGTGCTGGGCTTGCGCACTGTGCTTACGATTCGTCGCGATGCGGGTGAGGCTGGCTGGTTGCCGGGTTCAGGGTTCATCGTCGGGTTCATGGGAGCAGCGCTGATCGCTTTGTTCCTGCCAATCATCCTGATGATGCGAAGCGAGACCACTCGCGCGCGCGTAGCAAAGAGCTTGGAAAAGCTGAATTTTATTCTTCCGAAGACTGCCGAGGAACGGCGCTGGTTTGTTTTGGTAGCGATAACGGCTGGGGTGTGCGAGGAAATCCTTTATCGCGGATTTTTGATTCATTACTTTCGCGATTTGCCAATTTCTATCGGTGTGATTGGTGCGCTGATTCTTTCGTCCTGCGTTTTTGGGTTTGCGCATCTTTATCAGGGCGTGGTGGGAATTGTGCAGACCACGATCCTTGGCGCGATTTTCGGCGTAATATTTATCGTGACGGGAAGTCTGCTTTTGCCGATGGTGCTGCACGCGTTGATTGATTTGAGAATTTTACTGATTTTGCGGAACACGGATGAGTCTTTGAGCGCGAGCGCATCTTGACGTGGACGCAACGTGAAAGGCGAGTTTTTTTATTGGATTAAAAGTCACGGCAACAGCAGGTCCCTCGTCGGCCACAAAACGGCCTCGCTCGGGATGACACTAAAGTTGAGGAGGGCGTATGTTTTTGATTTTGACGATTGTGCTGATCATTGCGCTGGTGGGCAGCCTGCCGACTTGGCCGCATAGCAAAGGTTGGGGCTACTACCCTACCGGCGGCGTCGGCCTGATTTTGTTAATCCTGCTGATCCTGTATTTGATGGGAAAACTATAGCCACACAATTCGCGCTGAATGAACTCGAGGAAATCGTAGTGCAGAGAAACTTCTCGTGCGCGAAGAATTTACCCACGCGGGTTATTTTAAATCGAATATTGCTTTTTATTGACCATGCGGGCGATGGTGCCTTTTGCGCCCACGGCCCAGGCATTGTAAATGTCCAGAACGAAAACGGCGTTTAGGTCGAGCGAGCCGATATGTTTCCAGTGAACGCCGAAATCGTCGGAGATATCTTCGCCGTTGGGACCGACGGCCAGCGCGGAGCCGTACAACGCGGCGACCGCGGAACGGTAGCCACCGGGCTGTTGCGCTGAGAGTTGCCAGGTTTTCCCCTCGTCGTGTGAATAGGCAGCTACGCGGTATGGGCGGTTCGGGTCCTTGTAGTCTCCGCCGACGGCGATCAAAGCCCAAGGCGTGGACAAAACTGAAAATATTCCAGACGACGCGTTGCCGCTAGCGATGGGCGTGTCCGTTACGGTCCACGTCTTACCGTGGTCGGACGAATGAAAAACGCGCGCAGCCTTTCCTCCACCGGTGCCGAAATATAAACCTCTGTCATTATCAACGGTGAGTGCAGTTCCGCTTGCGGCAAAAGCACCTTCGCCTGGCAATGCGGCGGGCATGCCATCGTTCGGAAGTTCGCTCCAGGTACCGTTGTTGTGGTCAGAGAGCAGCACGAACTTTCCGTCAACTGGATCGCTCAAGGCGTAGCATTGCGAGTTGCAGGCGAGGGCGTCGAGAAAAAAAGACGGATTCTTGCCGGTGAATTCGAGCTTCCAAGTTTCGCCGCCGTCTTTCGTTTCGTAGATGCGGGATTTTTCGCCTTCGCCACTGGACATTACATAGGCGTGCTTTGCGTCGAAGGCCACAATGCTGCGGAAGTCGAGCGAGT
>Ga0182024_10020615_pt1 | contig 12036 bp, 5 predicted proteins | sample P32metaG_FD_120480 | JGI IMG/M metagenome (GOLD analysis project Ga0182024, IMG submission 120480) | Permafrost microbial communities from Stordalen Mire, Sweden - P3-2 metaG (Illumina Assembly) | ecosystem: Environmental > Terrestrial > Soil > Wetlands > Permafrost | place: Sweden: Stordalen... | reverse complement strand
CTGCTTGGACGAGAAGCCGGTCACGCTCCACGCCGATGTCCGTCCCGCCTCTCCAGCCAAACCGGGGCGGGAAGCCAGACGCGACAACGAATACGAACGTTGCGGCACGGCCAATGTTTTCTGCGCCGTAGAGCCGAAAGCGGGTCGGCATTTCACCTTCCCCACGCCGGATCGTTCCGGCTTTGAGTTCGCTCAGGTTGCCGTCACCTTGGCCCTGGCATACCCGGAAGCCGAAACCATCCACCTGGTCATGGACAATCTCAACATCCATCGCCGCAAGTCATTGGCCGACGTCTTCGGCGCCGAAATGGCGGCTGAGGTCTGGGACCGCTTCACGGTCCACTACACGCTCACGCACGGAAGTTGGCTCAATCAGGCGGAGATCGAAATCGGGATCTTCTCGCGACAATGTCTGGGTCACCGGAGGATCCCCGATTTGAAGATCCTGCGTCGGGAAGCGAAGGCCTGGAATCGCCGGATGAATCGCGATCGTGTCAAGATCGCCTGGAAATTCAATCGCAGAGCCGCTCGCCGGAAGTTCGGCTACAAAAGGAAATCCTTCACGCGGTCAGAGACCTAGTGAACCGCCAAAGAGTCGGGCTGGTGCAGCCTGGTCAGCCGTCCCGACCGGAAAAAGCTCCGGCCCTCTCGGTTATCCACCGTCGGAAGTTGCTATGAGGCTTTCGCCCCTCTGTTCAAGAACGCCGGCAGCAACGAGGGCATCCCGATTCTGATCGATGACTGCTCGCACGTCATCGGTAACTCGTCCGAAGCCGAGCAGCCGGCACGCGCCGTGCGCAATCTCGGTGGGAGTGGCCCCGAAGCTATTCCGAGCAACTTCCAGAATGGCTTCGCGGACTTCCTCGGGAGCGACATAATCGATCTTCTTGAATGACTGAGTCAGATCCGAACGATCTCGAACAGCAGGCGTTTCCATGCCCGTTTTCCACAGGAAGCCGTCTTTCACCTTAAAACGGCCCCAGCGGGAACCAGTTTGGATCGCCTGTTGAAACGCTTCCTGGATACGGCTGCCGATTTTCGCAATTCCCGCAGCGACTGCAACTCTTCGAGTGGCTTCGAGCCAAAATACATGGGCTCTCGATCTCAACAACTTGGGAAACCCACGTGGAGAGTTGATTGGCACTCACCAGATGCAGCTCGGTATTGCCGAGATTTATCTGGAATTTGGCCATCTGGTATTTGACTGCGGACCTCTTCCCGGACGCCGGCTCCGTTGAAAGGGGAGGCAGTTCTTCTGTGGCGTGGATCTCATCAACATTCTCGGATTCGGGAGCGGAACGCTCGGCATCTGCCTCGACGGGCTTGGTCATCCTTTCTTTAGCGTCCGCAATCGCGTCAACGACCTTCTTCAGCTCCCGCGCGGGATTTCGGAACCAGTCCGTGGACCAGATACGGTGAATCGTCCAATTGAGCCCTTCGAGTACCGCTTGGCGCAGTCGATCGCGGTCGCGGGCAGAACGCGCATTGTGGTAGGCGGCGCCGTCGCATTCGATTCCGAGCAGGTAACGACCATGATGTTCGTCATCAACAATAGCCATGTCCAGGAAGAAACCGGCACAGCCGACTTGTGCGTGAACCGTGTATCCCTCGCGCTGCAGCGCCGCCAGCACCTGCTCTTCAAAAAGTGAATCCTGAGGCCTCGAAGTTTGCACCGGAACATCGATCTTGCCGGTGGCCGCGTAGGTTAGAAAGGTCTTTAGCGCAGCAACGCCGGTGGCGGTCGACCGGTCAGTATCGATATCCTCAGGGCCGAGCGTCGTGAAGACTTCGCATCGTTGCCGGGCTCTTGTGATGAGGACGTTGAGGCGCCGCTCGCCGCCGCTACGGTTCAGCGGACCGAAGCTCATCGCGAGATAACCCTCCGCCGTGCGGCCGTAGCCGATGCTGATGAATATCACGTCGCGCTCATCGCCCTGTACATTCTCTAGGTTCTTCACGAAAAATCGCTCGTGAGAGTGCGTCCCAAAAAACGGCTCACAGGAGGGTTCCTGGCGACGCAGGATTTCGACTTCCGCGAGGATCGCGTCCATCTGCGCGACACTGAATGCCGCAACGCCAAGTGTCAACTGTAGACGCTCGGGCTTGCCTAGCTGTTCGCGCGCGTGCTCCATCACTGCCACCGCGACCGCGCGCGCTTCTCCGGGATTGGTTCGCGTGCGGCTCCGATCGTACGGTGCATTTTCGAGTCGACGATAGACGAGACCCAAGTCCTTTCGTTCCAAATCGGGGCTTGGGAAGACTATGAGCCGATCGTCATAGAAGAGATGATTCGAGACGGCAATGAGCGATTCGTGGCGGCTTCTGTAGTGCCATCTGAGCATCCGCTCATGTGCGCCCCGAGAGCAAAACAGCCCGAGAACGCTCTCGATGTCAGCGGTTGCCTGCTCGTCTTCGTCAGGGTCAGTCTCCTGCGAAATGAGCGTATCGAAGAAGCTCGTTGGAGGGAGTTGCTTGCTATCCCCGACGACGACAACCTGCTGTCCCCTCACGATCGCTCCCAAAGCATCCGCCGGTCTAACCTGGCTGGCTTCGTCGAAAATAACGAGATCGAACTCCAGGGCACCTGGCGGGATGAAGTTCGCGATCGACAGCGGGCTCATCATGAAAACCGGCTTGATCGCTTGAATGACATTGCCCGCCCGTGCCATCAGTTTTCGAAGGGGCACAAACCGCCCCTTCTTTTCGAACTCGTGCCACAGCACGGCGATTTGTCCATTCCCGGTATTTACAGCGGGCAACCTCCGGGCGTGCGCCAGGGCGATGGCCAAGCGGCTCAACTCGATTTGCCGAACGTCAAGCCGACGGAACCTATCCACGACGGCGTCTTGTTCCAGACCATCGAAACTGGCGAGCGCAGGCCTTTCTCGGAATGCCATTTCCAGAAGTCCGGCAACGTGCGTCCGGTCGAACAGGTCCATCAGGTTCGTTCCGGCGCCCTGCCAGGTATCTGCAATTTCGACAACCGCGTCGAGGGACTCGGAGCGACACGCATCGGCCGCCTGGTTGTAGGCGACGAGCAGCCCGAGTTCTTCGGTCCGCGAGGCCATCTTCTGCCATTTTTCCGCCAACTCAGCGAGCGGGGCTTGGGCGTCCACGGCTGAATCCATCTCCAAAACCTTCCCTATCTCGGCCGCAGCTTGTTGCATCTCATTAATCGCAAGCTGAAGAGCCGTGGCCCGCTCCTTCACTTTTCCTCGATCCAACTGGCATCGGACTTGGTCGAGACACCACGGTGCAATGCTTCCTTGCGAACAGCATCGGCTGTCGACTGGACCCATTCGAATTGAGAAAGAAGGCGGTCCCAATCGGAGTTTTCGGATCTCCATTCGCCACCGAACAGGCTGTCGAGCGTCGGAGCCACCGCGACAAATGAGGCTCGGATTCGGACGGATTCCAATATAGCGTCGCTGGCGCGCATGATTTCTAACGCTGTCGCTTTTGCTGAATCTCGAAAAAGTGCCTTTCCTCGTCTTATCGCGCTGCGCCAACGCGACGACAGAAATCGCCACCAGCGTCGACTGGTTTCCTCAAGATCCCTGTGGAGCGCATCCAGATCAGCGTGCCAGGCAGATTCAACGAGCCGCTCATCCCAGCTGATATGGATTTCGCGCAGCCGTTGACCGGCCATGAGAGCCTGACGAATGTCGCCCGCCCGCAGGGCCCACTCCGGCGCGCTCGAATCAATGCCTGCGAGCTGGGGATTTGCTACTAACGCACGGCCAGTTGCATCAGTGACAACGGCCTCTTCCAAACGGATGGGCGCCGGGATACCCAGGAACGCCGACAGCGCTTCACCGGCAACACTCAACTTGCAGGCCGATTCCGCTCCCCGTGAAAGTGCCCGCTGGATACGGTCGGCGTGAGTCGGAAGGAAAAATCGGAGCCGGCTACCCCAGAACAGATGTTCAGACGGCACTCCGCAGCGGCCCACGCGACTCTGCAGCGTAGAAATGGCGGCGCGCTTCCGCTGCAGTTCGGTCTCAGTCCAGTCCGTGCACCCTGCAATATCCAGTGATGGTGGGACCAATTGAGCGAGCCGAGATTGAAGCGGTAGCAGCCGGCCATAAAGCGAGCATGGCGTCTCCCCGGACTTCCCAACCGGTAGATTCACAGCTTGGCAGTATTCATTCAGGCGCCGTCGTGTTTCGTCTAGCGCCGCCAACTCCGATTCCGCTCGTGGCGTTTGCGGCGGACGGACTTGCATGGTCCGCTTCAGTTCTTCGATGACCGCCTTCTTGTTGGTTTTATTGCTGTGCAGCTCCAGGCACGCTGGCCCGAGACCAACATGATCCAGGCGGCGTTTAACAACATCGAGGGCAGCCATTTTTTCGGAAACAAACAGCACCCTCTTACCCGAACCCAGGGCTTCCGCGATCGCGTTCACAATTGTCTGCGACTTCCCGGTGCCAGGGGGACCCTGGATCACCATGTTGTGCCCGGCGGCGACATCGAGCAGAGCGATTGTCTGGGAGCTGTCCGCATCGACCACTTGTTGCGGGCTTGTTTTCGCCAGATGATCGTCGACGAAATCCGCCTCGTTGTACGCGGAACCGTTTCCTCCGAGGTTGCCGATCCCCAGCAGATTGTTCAGCAAATCCTGAGCGAGCAACGGTTTCTCTTCAGGCCAGGTTGACGGATCGAGATCGCGATACATCAAAAATTTCGAAAATGAGAAAAACCCTAGCACAACCGATTCGCGATCGACGGACCAACCTCGTTGGCCCGATACCTCCTCGGCAACGGCTTCCAGGTAGTCTGCTACGTCCAGGTCTTCAATCTCCGGTATCTCAGGAAGACGAATTGAAAAACTCTGCTTGACCAACTCGGCGAGGGATACGTTGGTGCCGATTTCGTCCCCGTTGTACTTCATTCGGAACCGCTCTCGGGCGCTTGCGCGTTCCAATTCGACCGGAATAAGGATCAGCGGCGCCCGGTGCGCTTCCTCGCTGGAGTCGTCTTCCAGCCAGCGCAACATTCCAATAGCGACAAATAGCGTATTGACGCCTTGCTCCTCAAGCGATGTGCGGGCGGCGTAGTACGTCGCGAGCAGACGGGCTTCCAATTGCTTGGCTGTAAGAGCGGTATTGAGAACCGTCTCGATCGATTTCACAGTGCGCTCTTCGGAATCGCTACGGGAAGGCATCAGCAATCGTTGGCGGTCTTGACCGTCTTCCAAGGAGCGAAAAGAAAAATGTTCCCCTGTGCCGACCAGGACCTGATACACATCAGCTCCACGTGCGCCATTAAACTCCAGCCCCCGAGACTTGAGCGCGCGGTAATTCAACAACGGATTCCGCAGCCCCAGGTCGAGCAGCTCTTTCCGAACGGCATCTAGCGCAGCGGCGAGGCCTTCGCGTTTCTTCTCCGACGGCGTGTTCATTTCGAGTCGAGACTATGAAGATATCACTGGACTGCTTCGGCCTGTGGCCGTTCGGGTGTCTGCGCGTATCTTTTCTGGTGCGGGGACCGTAGTCACAGATGAAAGGAGATTTCATCATGACTCGGTAACGCACCGTCTTGCCGCTGCTGATGCGTGGGCTCGCCTTCGTTTTGTCGGTATGAAGAGGGTTGCACGCGCAAAACCGGCTTTATTGCAATCATTTAGCGACCATTGGCCGAGGCCGTCTATTCTCTCTTCCGGAATCGGTCTCTTTGGGGACCGAATGCAACCGTCAGGGTTGCGACCGCACCCCACCATTTCCGACTTCGAACTCTCACATTCTCTGGTTAATAAGGCCCAGTGGTTAACAGGCTTCATCTTCTCACCGCCTCTCGGGATCCGGTGCCACTTCCCGTTGCGTAGAAGCAGGGAGGAGGCTTGCCAGCCCGGGCCCCATCCGATTCGGTTGCGGGACAGCAGGCCCTCCAACGATTACCAGACCTTACATTCCTTATCCCGCACCATCGGCTGGCCGGCTTTGCACGAGAACGCGCTTTGAAACTCCGGCATGTTAGACACTACTCCATTGATGCGGTATTCGAGCGGCGAGTGCGGGTTGGTAATGGCGCCCATTCGAAGATTCTCGGGGCGCTCGCTGCCGCAGGCCCATTGCGCCATGCCGATGAAAAATCGCTGATCGGGCGTGAAGCCGTCGATGGGCTCCAGCACTTTGCCCTGGTTGGCGGCTTTCCAGGCGATATAGGCAAGCAGCGTTCCCCCGAGATCGGCAATGTCTTCGCCCATGGTGAGTTTGCCGTTGATTTTGATATCGTCGACGATTGTGAATTGCGAGTATTCGTCGGAAACGCAATCGGAGCGTTTCTGGAATTCCGACGCGTCCGTGGCGGTCCACCAGTCGTGCAGATTGCCCTTGGCGTCAAACTGGCGGCCTTCATCGTCAAACCCGTGCGTCAGTTCGTGGCCAATGGTTGCCCCAGTGTTGCCATAGTTGGGCGCATCGTCCATTTTCGGATCGAACAAAGGTGGCTGCAGGACGCCAGCGGGGAAATTGATATCGTTCATCTGCGGGTCGTAATACGCGTTCACGGTGGGCGGGGACATGCCCCACTCGGTGCGATCGACCGGCTTGCCGATCTTATTCAGATTGCGGCGAGATTCAAAAGCGACGGCACGGTCGACGTCTCCCAGGTAATCTTCACGTCGGATTTCGACGGAACTGTAGTCCCGCCATTTGTCCGGATAGCCGATTTTATTACTGATGCCATGCAGTTTCAGCAGGGCCTGCTGTTTGGTGGCCGGGCTCATCCAAGGCAGACCTTCGATTTCGCTGCGCATGGCGGATTCGATCTCTTTCGTCATCGCGAGCGTGCGCGCCTTGGTCTCCGGCGTGAACGTTCTTTCAACGAACACCTGGCCGAGGGCCTCACCGAGCGTATTGTCGACGAGTTCCACGCAACGTTTCCAACGGGGCTGCATTGCGGTAACGCCGCGCAGATACTTGCTTGAGAAGTTGAAATCGGCCTCCACGAAGGCAGAGGAGAGGAAGCGAGCTTTGGCATTGACGAGGTGCCAGCGCAGATAGGCCTTGAGGTCGTCGAGGGAGTTTGTTTTCAACTGCACTTCGAACTCACGGTAGAAGGCAGGTTCAGTGACGTTGAGCTGAGCGATCGCGGGCGCCTGCAGACCGGCGAGATATTGGTTCCATCGGAATGACGGAGTGAGGCCCTGCAAATCGGCGCGGTTCATTTTGTGAAAGAGTTTGTAGGGGTCACGCTTTTCGACGCGTGTTAGCGAAGCCTTGGCTAGCGCGGTCTCGATCCGCATGACGGTTTTAGCGTTCGCGGCGGCAGACTCACGCGACTCGCCAAGAAGTTGAAACATCTCCGCGATATGGGCGAGATATTTCTGCCGGATTTCCTCGGACTTGGCGTCGCTCTTTGTATAGTAATCACGATCGGGAAGCCCGAGGCCGCCTGCATCCGCGAAGGCGATGATGGAGGAGGAATCGGCGTAGTCCTGGTTGGAGCCGAAGTTAAAAAACATGCTGCTCCCGTAGAGGGTGAGCTGCTGCTGGGCCAGAAGAGCGGGCAGGTCATCCAGAGATTTCATGGCGGCAATCTGATGCAGCGTCGCATCAAGGGGAGCGGCGGCGGCTTTTTCGACCGCGGGTTCGTCCATGCAGGAGGAGAAAAGGTCGCCGATCTTTTGCTGATTGGGCGTACGCACGGTCGCGGTGTTTCCAGCCTGTTGGAGCAGGCCCCAAAGGAAGAGCTGATTCTCGTAAGTCAGCTTGCTGTAAACGTCCCACCGAGCCTGGTCCGGGGGAATTGGATTGTTCTTGATCCAGGTTCCACAGGCGTACTGGTAGAAGTTTACGCAGGGCTGGGCGGAGCGATCCATGGCGTGTAGATCGAGGCTTGGTGTGTAGGGCAGTGAGGTGAGGGGTTGTTGGGCCAAGAGGCCAGGAAGCGCAAGAAGCAAGGACATCGCGAGAACACGCATGATTCTTTTTAGCATGGACACCCGGAACTATACTGATGTTGCAGTGGCCTGTACCTGTGGATTCGCAAGAGCGACCGCCGACACTTTGAGTCCGCTTGAAGTGCCGATCGCCGGCGACGAAGTCACTACTACAGCGTGGCGCGCTTGTGCGCGGAGGTTCTCATTTGTATCGAAACTACATCGTCGTTCGATTTTTTCTTCCCGCCCTGTTTCTGCCTTGGATTGCCGGGGCGCAGCCCAAGGAGGTCACGAACTCGATTGGCATGCGGCTGGTTCGGATAGAACCGGGTGGGTTCACCATGGGATTCTCAGGCGAGCCACTTTCACCGGCGATCGCTGTCCGTCCCTGGCGCGCCAACGGCGATTTCGACGAACATCCCGCGCATCCAGTCCGGATCACCAGGGCTTTTTATATGGGCTCGTTCGAAGTTACCAACGCGCAATACGAACGGTTCGATCCTGCGCACAAGGCGGTTCGGGGAAAGCAGGGATTTTCGAAAGAAGACACCGAGGCGGTCGTGTTTGTTAGTTGGGAAGAGGCGAACCGGTTCTGCCAGTGGCTTTCTAAGAAGGAAGGCAAGGCGTATCGCCTTCCGACGGAGGCGGAATGGGAGTACTCGGCACGCGCCGGAACGACCACGCATTACTATACGGGCGATACGCTGCCTGCCGCGTACTTGAAGAACGCCACGGCGAGCGTCTATCCTCCACCAGTGCCGGTGGTCACTCTGGTTGGTCAAACTCCGCCGAATGCCTGGGGACTCTACGACGTGCATGGCAATGTAGAGGAGTGGGTGTTCGACTGGTACGGCCCCTACGAACCCGGCGAGCAAACCGATCCGGTAGGTCGGATAACTGGCGATTTCCGCGTGACCCGTGGCGGCAGCCACTCGACCGAAGCGTATTTCCTGCGCTCGGAGAATCGCATGGGTACACTGCCGGAGGACGAGCATGGGTTGATTGGATTTCGCGTAGCGATGGGCCCGATGCCGAAGTCGAAGCCTCTACCCGCGCCGCCACCCCCTCTGAATCAGCGCGACGTGTCCCAGGCGATTCCGCGCGATCATCGCGAGGGGCCGGATCCCAACAAGCCATACTTCCACGCGCCTCACAAATACGTGAAGATCCCGCCAGATTCATATGGACCCATGTTTTCCACGCATAATCACGACCCAGGCATTGTCGAATGTCCCAACGGCGATCTGCTGGCGATTTATTATTCCTGCGTATCGGAAACCGGTCGCGAACTCGCCTTGTTGGCGAGCCGGCTGCGCTACGGCCATGAAGATTGGGACGAAGCCTCACCCTTCTGGGACGCGCCCGACCGCAACGATCACGCGCCCGCGCTCTGGTTCGACGGGAAAGACACGATCTATCAGTTCAACGGCCTCTCGCCGTCGGCGACTTACCTCGCGACCCTGGCGCTGGTGATGCGGACTTCCAAGGATAGCGGCGCCACATGGTCCAAAGCGAAACTAATCGGACCGGAACACGAAGAGCGGCACATGCCGGTTCAATCCGTCTTCAGGGCGAGCGACGGCACCATCGTTCTGCCGTCGGACGCGAATCCAGGCTCAACCGTGATTCTCAGCCATGACAACGGAAAAACCTGGGCCGACGCGGGTGGACGGATCGCCGGAATCCATGCCGGCGTCGTGCAGTTGAAGGACGGCCACCTGATGGCGCTCGGCCGCGGTGACGATATCGACGGCTTCATGCCGAAGAGTATCTCCACGGACATGGGCAAGACCTGGACGTATTCGGCGAGCCCCTTCCAACCGATTCGTGGCATGCAGCGCGCCGTTTTGATGCGCCTGCGTGAAGGACCGCTGCTGTTCATTTCGTTTTGCGGCGCGGCGACGCAACCGGGCAAGCAGGACATGATGATCACCGATGCTTCCGGCAAGCAGCGGCCGGTGGCAGGCCTCTACGCCACGCTCTCCTTCGATGAAGGCGAGACGTGGCCCGCGCGCCGCCTGATCAGCGACGACGGTCCGCCGCGGGAGATGGAGACGACCGACCGGCGCACGTTCACGATGAGCGCGAGCAGCGCCGAGACGTTCGGGTATTTGGCGATCATCCAGGGACAGAACGGCGTGATTCATCTGATCAGCAGCAAGAACCACTATGCGTTCAATCTGGCGTGGTTGAGGACACCTGCTCCGGCATTGCCTTGAGGATCACGCCAGCTGTCAGTCCCGCAGTTTAGATTGATGAAACCGGGTTGTTTCCGTAAGCCGGATTCGGTTGTGGAGCAGTCCTCATCTTGCGGATCTGCTCCAATTGGTTGACGAACATGTCGCCTTGTGGCGGCCGCATTGCCTTTGAGATAGCGACTGCTTCGGCTGCTAATTTCTCAGCTTCGTCGAACTGCCGCTGCTGGGCCAGCGCCATCGCGGCGGTGATTCGAACCTGGGCCCGCCGCATATCGCCGGGGCGGAAAGCCAAGTCCGCAATCTCGGCGTTGCGGCGGAAGATCGGTATCGCGCTCCCGGGATCACCACTCGATTGGTACTGGCGGGCGAGTTCTTCCGCGGCTCCAATGTAGAGGTCACTGGTGTTGCCGCCAAGCGACTCGTGAAGCGTTACCAGCTCCTCCGCAACCTTGATTGCGCCCTGCGGCGTGCCATGCATTCTTTCGAAATCCATGCTCAGCCGCAAAACGTCGCCCAGGGAACTACTGGCTGCACCGTGTGTGTCGATGATCAGATCGCCGTATCGCTTTATCGCAGCGGGAGCGTCGTTCCAAGAATCCGAGTTCATTAGAAATCGCGCATAGTTCTGTCCGGTGCTGATCAGTCCCTGGGGATTATCAGCGGACCAGGTCTCAACTACCCTAAAAAGGCATTGGTAAAGCTGCTCAGCCTTTTCGGGCTTCTTACGATTCACGAATTGCGAGGCCAGATTCGACACTTGCCAGGTGACCTGATCGCGATCCATAGCTCGGGGAGCGGTAGCGAGTGCTTGTAATGCGATTTCAAACCCCTCATCAATCTTTCCCGTGTTCACCGCAGTTTGTGCCGCCTGCATATCCGGCCCGATCAAGATCTGCGGTGCAGGCACGGGCGCTGGCTGAGAGCCTCGCTGCTTCTCCATAGCCGCCTGCTGGTATTGGTCGGCAAGTTTGGAATCGCCTGACCGGCGCGCACTATTGGCGAGTTGGAACAGGAGATTCGCTTCTTCGTGCGGCTGGAGGTTGGAATGGCTAGCCAAGTAGTCGTTCACTAAAGCCTGACCTTGCGCATCGCGTTTCGTCTCGCCGAGATAGTTGGCATAACCGCTGAGCACGTACACGTACGTGCCTTCAGGCGCGCTAGCGGTCTCCGCCAGTAGTTGTTCGTAAACCTGATCGGCAGCCGAGGTTTGGCCGGCGACTTTCAGCGCACTCGCCATATTCAAGCGAACGCTAATGGTCTGCTGGCGTAATTCCGGCTTCCCCGTCGCGTTGAGCGCCGAGGCTGCTTGCTGCAGCGCGTCGGCTGCGTCAGCGTAGCGCTGTTCCTGCTGGTAAACATTCGCCAGTGATTGGAGCGCTCCAGCCCGCGCCAATGGGTCTGCTTGTTCCGCTTGCTTCTTATAGATCGCCGCAGCCTCGTCTAACTGGCCCTGCTGCTCGAAGAACTGCGCGCTCGATCCGGGGTCCTTGGCAATCGCGATCATTCGTTTGACAGTCGCGGCAACCGCGTTAGGACGACCGAGTTGCTGGTAAAGATCGGCCAGTTGTTGATACGCGGCCGCCCGGCGGTCTCCGCCCACGGATCGAAAACCGATTCCGGTAGTGAGCGCAATACGCACCGAAGCGGGCCCGCTGTTCGATTCCGCGGGCTTGGTGGCGGCTTCGTCCAGCGCCGCAACCGCTTTCTCCCGATAGGCTACTGCTTGGAGCAAGTTCCGGTCCTGCTGGTAGAAATCGGCGACCATCTGCAGAAGCTGGATTCGGCTGCCCAGCGTCGTGGCGCGTCCCAGCCCCTGCTGCGCGATCGCCAACGCTTGCGCGCTGAGCCCGCTTCCTTGGTAAAGCTGCGCGACATTCCAGACGGAATTTCCGAATTGAGAATCCGCCGGAACTCGGTCGAGCAGGCTACGAGCAAGCTCCCGTTTGGCGGCAGCTT
>Ga0182024_10020614_pt1 | contig 12038 bp, 10 predicted proteins | sample P32metaG_FD_120480 | JGI IMG/M metagenome (GOLD analysis project Ga0182024, IMG submission 120480) | Permafrost microbial communities from Stordalen Mire, Sweden - P3-2 metaG (Illumina Assembly) | ecosystem: Environmental > Terrestrial > Soil > Wetlands > Permafrost | place: Sweden: Stordalen... | reverse complement strand
TTTACGCTTCGTAGTGAAGGACCGTCCGGGAATTCTGGCGCAAATCGCAACCATACTGTCCAAATACGAGATCAGCATCGACGCCGTGCTGCAAAAGCCGGACTTCCCTCCATCTTCTCTTTCGTTCGTCATGACGCTCGAGCCGTGCGACAGCGCGGTTTTGAGCCGCGCACTCGAAGAGATCAGGCGCCTCGATTTTCATGTGGAAGCGCCGCTTTGCCTGCCCGTCTTCCGCGATTGACGCCGCCGCGATTGACGCCGCCGCAATTGCCGCCTGAATCTCGCCGCTAAGCGATCGCTTTGAAACGAACCTGAGCGTCGGCGCAGGCTCATCGCTTCCGGTAAAGTTTACAGCGAAGAGTTCGCGGCAAACATGAGTCGCAACCGGCAACTTATTTCGAAGCCGGCTCGGTGTGCCCCGCCATCACGCTTTCGATTTCATCTACGGTGCGCGGAAGCCGGACGGTAAGAATTTCGTATCCGGTCTTGGTGACGAGCACATCGTCCTCGATGCGCACGCCGAGTTTTTCCTCCGGGATATAAATGCCGGGTTCGACGGTAATCACCATTCCGGGTTCGAGAGGGCGCGTTCGGTCGCCGGGATCGTGCACATCGAGACCCAGATGATGGCTCACGCCGTGGGGATAATACTGGCCGAGCGTGCGTCCTTCCCTGTCGCGCCCGTGCGAATTGACGTAGTCGGTCACGATTTGCTGCAGGCTGCCGGCTCCGCCGTAGAGCAGGGCGCCGGGCTTCACCGCCGCAATGGCCGCACTTTGGGCGCCGAGAACAATTTCATAGATTTCGCGCTGGCGCGGCGTGAATTTGCCGTTGGCAGGCAGCGTCCGGGTGATGTCTGCGGCATAAGCGCCGTATTTCCCGCCGACATCCATCACAACGAGGTCTCCATCTTCGATTTGGTCGTTCAGCCCGCTATAGTGCAACACGGTTGAGTTGAAACCGGTGCCGACGATGGGAGCGTAGGCCTCGCGCGAGCAGCCGCCCATCTCATGAATTTCCTTCATGCGAGCGGCCACCTGATATTCAAACAATCCCGGGCGCATCGTCTTCATCGCGTCCAGGTGCGCGTCGATGGAAATCTCGATGGCCTTCTGAATCAGCGCCAACTCGCCGGGAGATTTCACCTGGCGCATGGCATCGATTTGCGGCATCACGTCCACCAGTTGTTCGTGCGGGACCGCGGTGCGAACCATTCCGACGCTGATGCCAAAGTGGGGGTAGCCTTCTTCCTGCTTGGGCGGCAGAAGCGTGGAAACCTTTGGATAAAGTTTTGCGAGCTTTTCAAGATCGCCCTGAAGGCTTGCAATCGGCTCGACGGTTTGAAATCCGGTTCTTTCGGCAATGCCCGGATCCTCGGGACTCATCTTCGGGCCGTCCCATTTTTCCTGCGCGGGATCGTGCGGGGGAAGATAGAGAATTTCGCGCGGCGTGGGCGACGGCTTGCCGTTCGAAGCGTCCGGGACGATCAGCAAAGCGGCGCCAGGCTCGTCGTGTCCGGTGAGATAGTAAAAATAGGGTTCCTGGAAAAAGACGGCAACTTCGGAAGCGTCTTCATGGCCGGAATAACCGTAAATTACGATGGGATTATCGGCCAAGGAGCGCAGTTTCGCGCGGCGCGCCTGATATTCCGAATTGGGCTGGCGAAAACGAGCTTGTGCGGGAAGAACAGTCAGCGAGAAGAAAAGAAGGATCGGTACGGAACGTAAGAGAAAAGGACGGCGAGTTTTGAAAATCGGACGCGATGAAAACCGTGCTCGATGTCGGGAATCGATAAACACACGCCTTCCGTCTTTTTAGAATCCCGGGGCGCCGGTCGATGCCGCGCGAGCTTCGGCCCGAGGCTCCACGCCAATGCCTCCGAGCCGCAAGCGCTCAAAATAGGTCTGCGAGAGAGACATCAATCCCGTGTAGAGATAACCCCACACAAAGAGGACAAGAAAGGGAATCGTGGCGAAATTCTGATTTTGGATGGAGTAGACGACGCCGGCGGCAAAATAAAGCCCGAGCAGGACCTCGGCATAAGGCATGAGTCCCGCGCGCTTACGATAACTCTTTTTAGCCCAGGCGCCGTGATTTTTCTTTCCCGCTTCCACGCGATATTTGGGAGTGCGCACGAAGTCGGATTTCACGCCGAAGATCGCCTCGAGCACCGCGAGCGCATTGCGCACGGACAACCCGATGCCCACCGCCATCACCAGAGGGAGAAACAGAAACGTGCGCTTCCATGTCTTTGGGTAAAGTGCGCGCTCAGCGGCTAGATAGAACGACGAAATCGAGCAGGTCGAAGCCAGGAACAGAGGGAGATCGATCACGAGCACCTGGAACCACCCCTGATAAAACCGCACGATCATCGCGGGAAGCAGGATGATCGAGAGGAACACCATCAGCGGATAGCTGACATTTGCCGTGAGGTGAAAAAAGGCTTCCGCCTTCACCGATGCGGGCACGTCGGCGCGCAGCAGGCGAGGCAGAATTTTTTTTGCCGTCTGCATCAGGCCTTTGGCCCAGCGCGCCTGCTGCGATTTGAAGGCATTCATTTCGACGGGCAACTCCGACGGGCAATCCACTTCAGGCAAGTATAGGAATTGCCAGCCGCGCATTTGGGCGCGGTAGGAAAGGTCGGTGTCTTCGGTGAGCGTGTCATGCTGCCAGCCGCCCGCATCCTCGATCGCCACGCGCCGCCAGATACCCGCCGTTCCGTTGAAGTTGAAAAACAGGTTGCTGCGGAAGCGGGACGAATGCTCGATGGCGAAATGACCATCCAGCAGAATGGCTTCGACTTCGGTCAGCGCCGAGTAATTGCGATTAACGTAGCTCCAGCGCGTCTGCACCATGGCGAGCTTCGCATCGGTGAAATAGGGCACCGTGCGCGGGAGAAAATCCGCGGGTGGAATGAAATCGGCGTCGAAAATCGCGACGAACTCTCCGGTGGCGGATTTGAGTCCTTCCTGCAACGCCCCCGCTTTGAAACCTTCGCGGTTTTCGCGATGAATGTAGAAAATGGAGAGGCCGAGCTTTTGGTACCTCTCGACACAATTCGCGGCCACTTCCCGCGTTTCGTCCGTCGAGTCGTCGAGAACCTGAATCTCGAGAAGTTCGCGCGGGTAATCAAACTGCGCAACGGCTTCGATGAGCCGCTCGATCACGTAGCGCTCATTATAGATGGGGAGCTGTACGGTCACTTTGGGCCAAATGGACATTTCGGGCGGAGGCCCCGCGACGTTCTTGCGATTCTTGAAATAGTTGTATACCAGCGCGTAACGGTGAATCCCATACGACGCCAAGACCACCATCACCAGAAAATAAGGCAGCATGATCGCGAGATCGAATGCGTTGGCGTGATACAGGCCGCGAAAAGTAGGATCAGCCAAACGCTGCCAGTACGAGTTAAAGGGATTGCTGCCTTGAACGACCAAAACGGTTAAATTACTTGGCGGCATGAAGATAGAGAAACTCTCAACCGGTCCGCTGCAGATGCTCTTGATCGAGTAGCCCAGACACAATTATACGGTGGTAACAGGACGTGTCAACGGTAGAGTCGCAGCGGAACTTGGACGCGGAGACCGCCCCGATATTATCGGAAACGATCGCCGAAGCGGTATCTCATTTGTCGCCGGGGTTCATTCGCAGCTCTTTATAGACCTTGGCTGCCGCAGGCGATGAAAGATAGTCTAGGAGCGCTTTGGCGGCCGCGGGATCTTTCGCGTGGGCGGAGACGAAACCCACGAGAAGAGTCGGAGGCGAAATGTCTCGCGGCAGCGGCCCGACGACGTCGAGACCGGGAGTGGTGTCCATTTCGCTCAGGAATGTCAGGCCAATTTCGACATCGCCTTTGGCAACTAACTGCATCGCACCGGCGCCACCGGAAGCGTGCTTGATCTTCGGCTGCATCTCGTCGAAAATGCCAAGTTTCTTAAGAGTTTCGTTAAAGCTGACGCCTGCGGCCGCCCCTCCCGACGCATCCGGGTACGCAATGGATTTCGCGTTAAGCAGCATCTTTTTCACGGCGTCGGCCGTGGAAATATCCGGCTTGGGTGATCCCGCCTTTACGGCGACTCCCACCGAAACGCTGCAGAGAGTCTTTTTGCTGTCTGGGACAACATTGCCCGAAGCAATTACGTCGTCGTACGGTGGTTGCACGATTGGCACGTCAAAATCACCACCGCTGACCACCTGTTTATGGCTTCCGCCACCGGAGGCAAATGTCGCTTTCAGCTTATCGCCTGTCTTTTGCTCGAAGCCCGGAGTCAATTTATCGACCGCTGCCCTGATGCCTCCGGGGCCGATGAGTGTAACCTCGGTCTGGGCGCCGCTGATGCATGAACAGCCCAGGAAAAGAGCGGCGATCGCTAACGGACGTAGATATTTCATGGCTTCTTCCTCCCATCGATAAATCCGCAATTTCGGCACCCCATGCCGGCTCAAACCAATGGCGGGAATTGTTGCACTAATCACCCGCGGGCACAACCATGAAACCGAAAAAAACGGCGCGCGATCGGCAATGATCGGGCGCCGTTTGAATCCGAGTTATTGGAGTGAACTATTTCTTTTTCTTATTTTTCGATTTGTCATCAAATCCAACCTGAGTCGACACGCCGCCGCTTAGCGCCGAAATGTTGTCGAGCGCCGCTTTCGCCTGGGGCGCATACGGGCCGTTAGGATCTGCATCGATGCACTTCTGATACGCGTCGGTGGTGCCGGGAGGAATAATGTAGACGACTTTATCACCCTCCTGTTTCGTATCGATCGTGCCCGTCAGAGCGCCTCCCAGCAAGAACCAGGACTGCGCGTCCTTCGGATTCGCGGCAGTGGCCTTCTGGAAAGGCAAGATTGCGTCCTTGAGGTCCCCTTTGTTGTTCAGAATGATGCCAAGGTTCTTCCAGCACAACGAAGCGGTTGAGGCGTTCGTGGGATCGAGTGCCGCTGCCTTGTCGCAGTCCCCGCCGGCATCGGTGACTTTCTGCTGCGCGACAGCAGGATCGTGCTGCGACGCTGCGGCATTTGCAAGCGAAGTGCTCAGGTGAGTGTAGTAGGGCGCCGTGGGCTGCAGATCAATCGCCTTTTGGTAGGCAGTCGCCGCGTCGTCGTACTTGCCGGCCGCGTCGTAGGCCTCGCCGAGATTCGCCCAGACCAAGGCATGGTTCTTCACGTCCTTCGCGCTGGTGGCTTGCTCGGCCTGCTGGAACTCCGTGACTGCCGTTTGCGCATCCGCATTCAGCTTGTCCTGTATCGCGGATTTCTGGTCAGCGGGGGCCGAGGCAAGCTGCTGGCGCAGTGTGTTCGAATCGCTCATCGCAGCAACACCCGCGTCGAAGTGAACCTTCATACCCTTAAAACTGTTTGCCGCTTCTTCGGCCTTCTTCTGCTCGTCCGGATTGGCGGCTTGTTGGGCAGCCACATCCTTGAAGTTGATCGTGATGTCGTTGGATTCTCCGGCGTGAATTGTATGCGGTTCGGTATAGGACGGCTTGTTCGGGTCATACACGACACTGATTGCGTAGTTGCCACCGGTTGGCAGTAGCTGGCTGAACTTCCCGTCCTTATCCGTCTTCAGCGTGTAGGCCTGGCCCGATTCGCTCTTCAAGACTACGGTGATGCCCACCCAAGGCTTCCCCTGGATGTCGAAAATTTGGCCGTCGACGCGCGTCGAGCCTTGCCCCACGGCAATCGTAGCGAGCAACAGAGCGAGGGCGAGAGCTGTCCAAGCGGGAATGAATCGTCTCATGTGACTATCTCCTCTACTTTTAAATGCCTAACCTATTATTATGCAACTGGCGTCCTATAGTCGATAGGGTCGCGCAAACCCGCATCGGCAAAGGCGCGCAGGCGTAACCTGCAGCTATCACACGAACCACAAGCCTCATCGTCAAACTGGTAGCACGACCATGTTCGGTCAAGCGGCGCGCCCAATTCGGCTCCCCGCCTCACAATCTCGCTCTTGCGCAAGGCGATTACCGGCGTGACAATATCGATCATGGTTTCGGGCCGGGTGCCCACCCGGACCAATTGAGCGAATACACTATAATACTCTGGGCGGCAATCTGGATAGCCAGAACTATCGTCCGCCACAGCGCCGATCACGACGGCGCTTGCACCAATCACCTCGGCCCAACTCACGGCCGCCGCCAGGAAATGAGCGTTGCGAAACGGTACATAGGTGATCGGTATTCCAGCTTGCGGAGCGAGCGCCTCGCCCTGTTCAGGCACGTGAAGGCGCTTGTCGGTGAGGGCTGAGCCACCGATGCGTGAAAGCGCATCGAGACGGATCACCAAGCGCTCCGCGACTCCATAAAAGTCTGCAATTTGCTCGAAGGCGCGGCGCTCGCGGCGTTCGGTCCTCTGTCCATAACTGGCGTGGAGCAGGGCAAGGCGGTGCGTTTGGCTCGCGATGGCAGCAGATACGCACGAATCCATTCCGCCACTCAGCAGCACGACGGCCTTCGGCTTTTCCGCCACGGCTATTCTCACACTCCCTTGGTCGCGGGATCCCAAATAAACTTGTGCAACTGTAAACCGACACGCACCGGCAGACCATCAGCCAATACCCATTCCGTCAGCTCGCGCGCGCTGAGTCCCGCCCATTTCCCCGCGGGGTCGGGGAACGCCGGCGAAAACAAAACCTGGTGAACGCGTTGGCTGAGATGGTGACGCTCGGTGAAATCGCGCGCAAAATCATAATCGCGGCGGCTCGCGATTACGAACTTGATTTCATCGCGTTCACTCACAGCTCCGATATTTTCCATGTTGAACGAGTCAGCTTCGCCTGAGTCAGGGCACTTCACATCGACAATCTTGATCACTTCCCGGGGCAGCACGCCGACGTAACGTTCGCCGCTGGTCTCGATCATCACGGCGTAACCGGAATCGAGGAGCTCGCGCGCAAGTGCCGGGGTTTCCGCTTGCAGCAGCGGTTCGCCGCCGGTGATTTCCACCAGAGAAACCCTGCCGGGGCCAGTGCCGGCGAAGGCGTCAACCTTCTCGAGAACCTCCCCTACTTCGTACTTTGTGCCGCCGTAGAATGCATAGGCCGTGTCGCACCACTTGCAGCGAAGGTTGCATCCCGTGAGGCGCACGAAGATACAAGGCAGACCTGCCCTTGTGCCTTCTCCCTGAATCGACTTGAAAATCTCGGTGATCACCATAAAAAATATCCGTCGAACGGACGCAAGCTCCTAAACAGAAGTTACCGCGATCCGGATCACGAAACGCTCGCAAGCAAATGTTACGGCCGGTAAGTGGCCGCTGTCGTTTCCGTCTCCCAGACCGTGATGCTGGAAACTCCGGCGCCGTTCGGAACCTGGTGCAGCTGTTTCAGCATCTCGTCATAAATATGCCGCGCGAGATTCTCCGCCGAGGGATTCAGCACGTCAAACGGCGATAGCTCGTTGAGGTACTTATGGTCCAGGGACCGGATGATCGTCTGGATAACCTGCTTCAGCTGCACGAAATCGTACAGAAGTCCCGTCGAGTCTACTTCGGGTCCGGCAAGGGTGACGCGGACTTTATAATTATGCCCGTGCAGGTCCTCGCATTTGCCTTTGTACCCGCGCAGATTATGGGCCGCGGCAAACGTCTCATCGACACTGACTTCGTACATGTGGCTTCCCTTCGGATCCGATTCACGGCGACGACGGTCCCGCGCTATTCGGGCTGCGTATTCATGAAACGCTCGACTTCGGCGAGGTCCTGCGTGGTTGTGTAATCGGGCAGCGACTCGAGGAAAATTCTACCATACTGCATGCGCCGGATCCGGTTATCGAGAATGGCAAGAATACCGCGATCGGTTTTAGACCGGACCAGCCGTCCGAAGCCCTGCTTCAGCGCGAGAACCGCTTCGGGCACTTGGTACTCGGCAAACGCGTTGCGTCCGTCTTCCATTAGTGCGCGGACGCGTGCCGCGACGATGGGGTCGCTCGGCACGGCGAACGGAAGCTTGTCGATGATCACGCAGGAGAGCTGCGAGCCGGGCACGTCCACGCCTTGCCAGAAACTCGAGGTGGCAAAAAGCACGGCATTCGGGGTCGAGCGAAAACGATCGAGCAGAATGGAACGAGGCGCCGTCCCCTGCAGGAGAAAAGGGAATTTCACGCGCCCCGAGACGCGCTCGAAAACGTCCCGCATCTGCGAATGGCTGGTGAAAAGGCAAAAGGCCCGCCCTTGCGAAATTTCAAGCAACCGCGTGATTTCCTCGGCGGCGCCGGCCGAGAAGGAGGGATGACGCACATCCGGCATATTCCTCGGAATGTAAAGCAGCGCTTGCTCGCGGAAGTTGAACTCGTGCGGAAGCACAACCTCCTGCGCCGGCGTCACGCCTAGCCGCTGCTTCAAATAGTCGAACCGCCCGCCGACGGCCAGCGTTGCGGAAGTGAGAACCACCGTGTCGAATCGGTCGAAAAGCTTTTCGTGCAGGATTTCGCTCACATCGATCGGCGTTGCCGCAAGGAACACACCTCGCCCGCGCCGTTCATACCAGTAAACGTAGCTCTTCTCTTCGCTTTCGAGCAGGAACGCCAATTCGCGGCGCGTTTCCGCCGCTCGCCGGGCCAGCGTGACTACTTCCTCGGGCTTCGGCGTGAGCGCCGAGAGTTCCGCTTCGGCCCGCTTCAGCGCGGAAGCGAGCTCATCGTACGCCTCCCGATTGCGGTCCAGAAAGGCTTGCCGCTCGGCGGGTCCAAACGAGTACCGCCCTTCGCGTTCGGGAAAATTCTCAAAGAAGCCGCGGCCTCGTTCGCGGAGACGCGCAAGATGCTTTCGCAGAGGCGCCGCTTCGATGCGCAGGATGCGAAGAATGTTTTCCGCGTCGCGCGCCAGCTCTTCGAAACGGTAGCTCGATAGCTGGCGTCCGAAATAATCGCTGGCCACGTCCTCGATTTCATGCGCCTCGTCAAAAACGACGGCGGAATATTCGGGCAGGATGGAGCCGAAATCGTCCTGCCGGATAGCCAAATCGGCAAAAAAGAGATGATGGTTGACGATGATGAGATCGGCATCTTCGGCGCGCTGGTGCATGGCGGTGACAAAGCAGCGCTGAAATTCCGCGCACTTCTGGCCGCCGCAAAGATCGCTGCGCGCGTCGATCCGGTTCCATAGTTCGGCGTCGTCAGGGAGGAAGGTCAGCTCGCTTCGGTCGCCCGTTTCACTAAGCTTCTCCCAATCGCGGATCTGCGAAAACCAATCGATTTCGTCGAGCCCCTTCAGGATCGGCTGGCCCTCCATCTGATGCACCTTCTGGCGGCACAGGAAATTTGCTCGGCCTTTCATCAGGGCGGCTTTCAGATTCGGGGCGAAATGCTTCTGCAGGAAAGGCACGTCCTTCTGAAAGAGCTGCTCCTGAAGCGATTTCGTGGCGGTCGAAACAATCACTCGCCGCCCGCTTCGGATCGCGGGAATCAGGTAGGCAAGCGTCTTGCCGGTGCCTGTGCCGGCTTCGATGACGGCGTGCTGGTGCTTTTGAAAAGCCTGATCGACAATCCTCGCCATCTCGAGTTGCGAGTTCCGGAACTCGTATCCCGGATGGCGCTTTTCGAGCACTCCTCCCAGCCCGAAGATTCCTTCGACAGTGACTTCCTCGGGTTTGGCCGCAACGGCTTTTTTGGACATGGTTGACCGGCGTCTGTAAGCGACGGAACAAAACTAAAGTAACACAACGCGGGCGCATACTCGCTGCGGTGAAACAGCCGCCAACGGCTCGAAGCGATCAGCTTTCTACGCGCGAAGATTCTTCAAGCGCCTTGGCCCAGTGAGAGAGATGGTGGAGAGAAGGGGCGTGCGTGTGGTCGATTACGAGCGGCGTCACGGAAACGGCGCCGTCGCGGATGGCAGCGTGATCGGTGTCCGGGCTGATTCCCTCCATGAATTGCTGCTCGTGAAGCCAGTAGTAACGGCGCCCGCGCGGATCGGTGCCGGGTTGCAGCACGTTGCGCGTGATTTTTGACGATTGGCGCGTGACCCGAACCGCGCCTGTCCACGGCTGCGGCACGTTCACGTTCAAGAGCACGCCGTTCGGCAAACCTTCGCGAAGCAGAATCGGCACGAGGCTGACGGTGAAATGAGCCGCCGGAGCAAAGTCGAAGTCTTTGCCGCGGAATGCGACGGAAACGGCTACGGCTGGAGTCCGGTTGAGAGCCGCTTCCATCGCCGCGCCAACTGTCCCTGAGTAATAAATGTTCTCGCCTAAATTTCCTCCGCGGTTGATTCCGGAAATAACGAGGTCGGGTTTCTCTTTCAGAAGCGTGTGAAACGCGAGGATCATCGCGTCGGCCGGAGTTCCTTCGATCGCGTATTCGCGCTCGGCGATTTGATCGCAATAGATCGGCTGGCGCAGAGTCAAAGACTGGGCCGACGCGCTGCGTTCGTGGGAAGGCGCGATCACCGTAACAGTGGCAATCTCCTTCAGCGCCTCGACGAGTACCCGCAGGCCCGGCGCGTAAATCCCATCATCGTTTGTCACAACGATATGCGGCATGAAGTTTCGCTGAGGCTGAATCGATTCGCTTTCCGACATGCAATGGCAGAGAACGACCGGCATGGCGTGCGCTAATACGATGCCCTCGCCCCGCGGAGTCTCGCCGCCCTACGTCAAATACTTTAACAGCAGCAGAGCATCCGGCCAAGGAGTCGAGCGACAAGAAATTAGCGAGAAGTTAATGCGGCTGAGCAAGGCAGCGCCAGGCGTCACGCTTACGTTCGTATTTTCGGCAAGGAACTTCTCTCCGCGCCCCTAGAAGCGAAGCGCGGAAGAGGATTCCTCATTCGCCGAGTTTCGAAGCCATTTACGGAGTTCGTCCGAATGTATAACCAACGGACGCGCTGTATTCGGGCACCCAATTGCTCCCGAATTGGAAGAAGTTGTTGACCCAGTGAACGTCGACTTGCGGGCGAACGAAGATACCACCCTTCACGTACACGCGAACGCCTCCCCCGAAGTGAACCTGAAAATGGTGGGAGCTTTCCAGATAGGAATTGTAGTTCGAGCAACCCGCGAACTGGTCGCAATAAGACTGCGGATAGTAGAACTTCAGATCGACGCCCCCGAGGCCGCCTTGTAATTCCGGCACTATCCTATTGGACGTGTTGCCCAGCGGCTGATAAACGGCGTTGAAGTCGTAAAAAAGAGGACGATAGTTCAAGCCCGCATACCCCCCCTGGTTACCCCGAAAGGAGAATTCCGCTCCGAACCCCAGTTTGGGTTTAACCATCAGATCGCCGCCGATCGTTAGGAACACGCCGCCCAGCGTCGGCCCGTTGGCCGTAACGCCGGTGAATGGATTAGTCACATTGACGGCGGCACTATCGTAGGCAGAGCCTAGTCCGAAATAAACACTGCCGTTTTGTGCATCGGCAAACTTGACGGCCCCAAACAACAGCAGCAGCAACATTGCGAACGTGCGAATGATCGGTTTCAAGGCTAAAGCCTCCTCTAGTAGTTTTATGCCACCCCACCAATATGACGTACCGAAAGCCTACTTGGTTGTGCATCCAAATCGCATTGGAAGCGCCACGCTCATATAGTAACCCTACCACATAGGACTGGTTGCGGTCGGTAGTGGGGAATATTGCGTAGAGGAAATCTTCGAAATGGTCGGGACGACTGGATTTGAACCAGCGACCTCACGCACCCCAAGCGTGCGCGCTACCAGGCTGCGCCACGTCCCGACCGGCCAGCGTCAATCAGCGTATCACTCGGATTTGAACAGGGTCAAGGCAGCGGAGAGCTCTTCTCGAAGTTCGAGAAGGACCTGGTGGTGCTCGCACGGGCCCGTTTGCGGGCCGGCGGGTTGCGGCAAGGACGCGAGTTCGCCGGCTGTGATGGCTTCCCCCTCCGTTTGGCCGAGATGTTTGCGCGCACCGGCAATCGTGAAGCCTTCTTCATAAAGCAGGCGTTTGATCTGCAAGACAGTTTCAATGTCTTCACGGCGGTAGAGACGATGGCCGCTCGGGCTTTTCACCGGCTGCAGAGTGGGAAACTCGGATTCCCAGAAACGCAGCACAAACGTCTTGGTCTCGGTGAGGCGGCT
>Ga0182024_10020613_pt1 | contig 12038 bp, 11 predicted proteins | sample P32metaG_FD_120480 | JGI IMG/M metagenome (GOLD analysis project Ga0182024, IMG submission 120480) | Permafrost microbial communities from Stordalen Mire, Sweden - P3-2 metaG (Illumina Assembly) | ecosystem: Environmental > Terrestrial > Soil > Wetlands > Permafrost | place: Sweden: Stordalen... | reverse complement strand
CTGACGATGCCAGTGACGCGGCGAGTGGTGAGCGGTATGTATTGTACTAGTACGCCAGCGTGGATAGTCATGTAGTCCACGCCCTGCTGGGCCTGCTCCTCGATCACTTCGAGCATCACCTGGATGTTCAGATCTTCCACGCGCCGCACTCGCGCCAGCGCTTCATAAATCGGAACGGTCCCGATCGGCACCGGGGAATTTTGGATGATCGCCTGCCGGATCCGCGGAATGTCCCCGCCGGTCGACAGATCCATCACCGTGTCGGCGCCATATTTGATCGAATACCGAAGTTTTTCGAGCTCTTCCTCGATGTTCGACGTCGTCGAGGAATTTCCGATGTTGGCGTTCACCTTACAAAGCGAGTTGACCCCGATGCACATCGGCTCCAGGTTGGCGTGGTTTATGTTGGCGGGAATAATCATCCGCCCCCGCGCCACCTCGTCGCGAACCGTTTCGGGCGTAAGCCGCTCGCGCCGGGCCACGTATTCCATCTCTTCCGTGATCCGGCCCTGGCGGGCATAGTGAATCTGCGTGCGGATGCGGTCGCCGGAGCGCCGCGCTACCCATTCTGTTCGCATACTGCTTGATTATACCTGTACGTCCACCGGTACGTTTTTCCGTATTGCGGTACCCTGCCGTTCAACGTATGCTGCTTGTAGCAGAGGCTTTCCCGGTGTTCACGTCCCCCCGCTACACATACCAGTATCCGAATCTCCCAAAAACGGTAAATCGGCGCTTGCGAGATTCAACTAAGTTGTGTATTATCAATGAAAAAGGGGGCTCGAAAAGGTTGGCGTACGGCGTGCTAATCAGATCGGCGGGTTGGTGTCGGGTGGTGGTGTGTCTGTTTTCGGTCTCTGGGTCGTAGCGGATGAAGGAGCTTAAGCAACAACTCGTCAGCGCACTGGCGGTGATCCTCACCGTCGCGGCGGTCATTGCCGCGGGCCTCAACTTTCAGCAGCAAAGCCGCGTCCACCTGACCGACGATGGCGTCACCTGGATCGATCGCGCCGTGGGCGATTCGAGTCAAGTGGTCGCGGTTCACATCGTCCCCGGAAGCTCCGGCGAAAAGGCCGGGATTCATGTCGGCGACGTTCTGGTTTCGATCGAAGGCGTGCAGATCGAACGCGCCCTCGACGCGACCGAGGTTCTGACCCGGCTGGGCGCCTGGCGCAAGGCCGAATATCAGATCAAACACGACGGCATCCAGGTTCCGGCGAACGTCATCACCTCGGAAACCGATCGCGATTCCACGATTCTTTACCTCTACGCCGACGGCGCCGTTTACCTGGCCATCGGCCTGTTCGTCTATTTCCGGCGTAGCGGCGCCCCTCGCGCGCTCCATTTCTTTCTGCTCTGCCTGGCCAGTTTTATCATGTCGACGTTCCATTACACCGGCAAGCTCAACACGTTCGACAAGACCATTTATCTGGGCAACGTGGTCGCCGGTTATCTGGCACCGATGCTGTTCCTGCACTTCTGCTTTGTTTTCCCGGAGCCGCAAAAATGGATCCGGCATCGCGGCGCGGCCATTCTGATTTATCTCCCGGGGCTGGCTTTGCTCGCCGCCCATCTCGGCTTCGCGCTGGGTCTGCTGACCACCGCGGCCCCGCTCATGGAAGTTCGCTGGCTGCTCGATCGGGCCTGGATGATTTTCCTGAGCTCCATGTACTTCGCCGGCGGTATTGTTCTGGCGTTCCAGCTTCGTCATGCCGACGATCCCGTGGTCCGCCGGCAGTTGACCTGGCTGCGCAATGGCGCGCTCATCGGAATCCTTCCGTTCACGCTCATTTACGTGGTTCCCTACGCGTTGGGCGTCGCACCGAATCACGCCATGAACCTGGCCGTCCTTTCGCTCCCGCTCATCCCGCTCACCTGGGCCTACGCGATTCTGCGCTACCGGCTGATGGACGTCGACATGATTTTCCAGCAGGGTTACGTGTACACGCTGGCGACGCTCGCCGTACTCGGAATCCTTTATGGAATGATCTTCGCCGCCAAGAGCGCCGGCGAATTGAGCGGCACCGCAATGGTCGCGCTGATCCTGATCGCCGCTTTCGTCTTCCAACCCATCCGCAACTGGATTCAGGAGCAACTCGACCGTTATTACTTCTACAAAGACCGTTACGACTATCGCCGCACGCTGATCGAGTTCGCGCGTGAGTTGGGCTCGCCCACCGACCTCGACGAGATGCTCGAAAGCGTGGCCGACCGCCTGATCCGCACCCTGGGCATCCGACACGTGGCGTTTTTCACTTGGGATGAGACCGAGGGCGCCTTTCATCTGGAGCTGGCCAGCAATCGCCGCGGGCGCCAGACCGAGAATGTTCCCTACGGCCTCGATCTCAGCTTTCTGAGTCCGAAACCCGCCAAGCCTTATTTGTTTTTCGAGCGCACCCGCCACTCCCTCGACGTGGTCTCGCACGAAATGCCCGTTTCCGTCCGCCGCTCCATTGCCGAGCTGGAGCTGACTTATTACCTTCCCTGCTCAGTGCGCGGCCGCACCATCGCTTACCTGGGCGTGAGCCGCACCGATGCCGGCGATTTTCTTTCGAGCGACGATGTCGAGCTGCTGGTGACCCTGTCAGGTTACGTCGGAATCGCCGTCGACAATGCCATGCTGTACCGTTCGCTCGCGCGAAAGATCGCCGAGTATGAGCGGTTGAAGGAATTTTCGGAAAATATCGTGGAGTCGATCAACGTCGGCATTCTCGCCGCCGACCTGGACGACTGCGTCGAGAGCTGGAACTCGCAGATCGAAAAACTCACCGGAATTTCGCGGCAGGACGCGGTGGGGCGCAAACTGCGGGAGCTGCTTCCCGAAGACTTGTGTGCCCAGCTCGATCCGGTTCGCGGCGAGGGCGGCATTCACAATATCTATAAATTCGTTCTCAAGCCCAAGGACGCGACCTTGAATATCGCCACCCTGAATGTTGCCGTCGCCCCTTTGGTATCGCGCGATGGCGATCGCATCGGCCGGCTGATTATCTTCGACGACATCACCGATCGCGCCGAGCTCGAAAAACGACTGGTGCAGGCCGATAAGCTCAGCTCCATCGGGCTGCTCGCGGCGGGCGTCGCGCATGAGGTCAATACCCCGCTGGCGGTGATTTCGACCTACGCGCAGATGCTGGCGAAACAGATTTCGGGCGATGCCGAGAAGGCTCCGCTGCTCGAAAAAATCGCGCGGCAAACCTTCCGCGCCAGTGAGATCGTCAACTCCCTGCTCAATTTCTCGCGCACCTCACCCACCGAATTCGTCAGCGTCGATCTGAATAAGGTCGTTCGCGAAACGCTGGTTTTGCTGGAGCATCAGCTGGCCAAGGCCGGCGTCGAAGTGGCTGTTTCGCTCGACGAAAATCTTCCCAGGATCAAGGGCAATCCTGGGAAGTTGCAGCAGGTTTTCCTGAATCTTTTTCTGAACGCGCGGGATGCCATGGAAGCCGGCGGAGTGCTGGCCGTCGAGAGCGGCGCCGCGCCGGATGGCGGAACCGTGCGGCTGACGGTAGGCGATTCGGGCGCCGGCATCGCCAAGGAGAATCTGACTCGCATCTTCGATCCCTTCTTCACCACCAAGGCCGCGCGACGCGGTACCGGCCTCGGTCTCTCGGTCAGTTATGGAATTGTGCGCGAGCACGGCGGCGATATTGAAGTGGAAAGCGCGGTCGGCTCGGGCACTCGCTTCCAGCTTTCTTTCCCGGTCGCCAGCGCGGTTGCCGCGCGCCGCAAAGTCGATCTCGCGGCGGCGGAAACCACATCCGCTCCCGCCGCGTCCGTCCCTATGGTGACTTCCACTCCGTTGTCCTCTTCAATGTCCTCTCCTGTGTCCTCTCCCGCCGGAGCGGTGGCCCGCTTTGCCCCGGCGGAATCGGCGCAGACGTCAGCGCAGCCGGCGATGGGAAAGTCCGATAGGCTGTTCAGTTAATGGCCGACGCGATCGCGAATCTCGCTCCCGATGTCCCCGGCGTAAGGGCGCGTGGAAAAATTCTGGTTATCGACGACGAGCCCGATATCCGCGAAAGCCTGGAAGCGCTGCTCAGCAGCGAAAACTACCACATCGATCTCGCCGCCAACGCCGCCGATGGCCAGAAACGCCTGGAAGCTTCCTCCTATGACCTCGTCCTGCTCGATCTGATGATGCCCGATAAGAGCGGCATGCAGGTGCTCGAGGAAATTCGCGCGCGGGACCGTGAGACGCCGGTGTTCATGATCACCGCCTACGGCTCGGTCGAGGTTGCCGTCGAGGCGCTGAAGCGCGGCGCCAACGATTATTTCTCCAAGCCCTGGGACAACGAGAAACTGCTGATCGAAATCGATCGCATGATCTCCAAGGGTCGCCTCGAGCGCGAAAACGTGGAGCTGAAGCGCGCGCTCAAGCAGCGCTACAGCTTTCCCAACATCGTCGGCAAGAGCGAGCGGATGCTCAAAATCCTGGACCTGGTGGCGCAGGTCGCCAGCAGCCGCGCGACTATCCTGATCACCGGCGAAACGGGCACCGGCAAGGAGCTGATCGCCAACGCCATCCACGCCCATTCGGCGCGCGCCGAGCACTCTTTCGTTCCGGTGCACTCCGGATCGGTGCCGCCGGACCTGCTCGAATCCGCCTTGTTCGGGCACGTGAAAGGCGCCTTCACCGGCGCGGTCGCGGCGCGTAAAGGATACTTCGAAATCGCCAATCACGGGACCATTTTCTTTGACGAAATCGGCACGATTTCCTTAGAGACCCAGACCAAGCTCTTGCGGGTGATTCAGGAGCGCGAGTTCATGCCGCTCGGATCCACCGAAACGATTCGCGTCGATGTGCGCATCGTCGCCGCGACCAACGCCGAGTTGAAGCGCCTGGTGGAAGAAGGACGATTCCGCGAGGACCTCTATTACCGTCTGAACGTGATCAACCTGGCGCTGCCTCCGCTGCGCGAGCGCAAGGAAGATATTCCCGCGCTGGTCGAGCATTTTTTCACAAAATACTGCCGTGAAAATGACAAATGCCTGGATGAATCGGGCGGCTCGCGTCTCAAATTCGAACCCGAAGCCATGCAGATCCTGATGGATCACGCCTGGCCCGGCAACGTTCGCGAGCTTGAAAATGTAGTGGAGCGCGCCGTGGTCCTGGCCTCTCAGCCGCCTGTGCCGGTGGACGTGCTCCCGGAGCATCTGCTCGAAGCGAAGGGCTTAAGAATCCGTCGCGATGAGAGCGGCCGTCTGGCAGCGGACGCGTCGTTGTTCGAGATTGTCGCCGACTTCGAGCGCAAGAAGATCATCGAGCAGCTCGAGTCGTCCGAGTGGAGCCAGACCGCCGCGGCCGAAGCGCTGCGGATTCCGCTCTCGACGCTGAATCAGAAAATCAAGCGGCTGAATATTGAAATTCGGAAGAAATCCGGCGCCTGAAGTGTCTTCAAACGGCCGGAACGGAGATCGCCGATAACTGCAGCCGCATCGTTTCCACGGTTGCGATCAGACCGCGAATCTCGCCCGTCGCAACGCCGCTGTTCGGCAGGGTAAGCCGCAGCTCGATCAGGACCAGCGCGCGCCAGAAAGTAAACTGCTGCCGCACCAGCGCGCCCACCAGTTGGGAGTGCTCTTCCGGCGAAACCGCCGCCATCTTACGCGCTTCCCCGTGCAACGCCTGAAAATCCGCCGCCAGATCCTTTAGATACATCCGGAAAATCCGCCGCCGGTCCTTCCGCAGCTTCGCGCCGATCTCCGGCCGGTAGCCGGGCTGACTCCCCAGAAACGCCAAGTCCTCTTCAGAGAACAGCCGCGCCATCGGCTCGTAGCGTGACATCGAGAAATCCTGCAGCTCGAAATTTTCAGCCGCGCGATACCGCCGCAGCCGCACCGCCAGCAGCACCATCAAGACGACCACCACGCCGCCGCAGATGATCCCGCCGGAAATCCATGCAGCCGTCAAGGCATGATTCATGGGGCCTCCCCAATTTCCTGTTCAGAATACTAAACAATACTGTAAAGTGCAAACTAAATTGTGTAAATTAACTCATTAGCGCCGTGAAAAACGTATGAGGCGGGCGTTAATTGCGTCTAATTGACCGGTCAGCCGCTCCACCGACGCCGGGTCCCAGCGATGCCCCGTCACCACCGTGACTTCCTCGCCGGCTTGCCGCAGGGCGACCGTCCAGATCACCAGGCATACGATAGCAACGCCAAGCATAGCGGCGTCCAGCACATGTACTAGCGCCGGGTCCGCATTGGTCAACAGAAGTCCCAGCGAGCGCGCCAGGAAGTACAGCACAAACCCGCTGATATAGAGGACTCCGTTGCGCGTCAGCCGCACCGGAAACCAGGACATGAATATCCCGATCAGCAGCAGGAATACAAGCATCCATAAATCCATGGTCCGTTCAAAAGAATTGAATCGATGCAAAACCGGAGACCGTCCCGGCGGCACGGAGTTGTCGATCATCATTCCGCAGACCGCAATCACCGCCGCCGCAATCAGGACGTAGCTGACCGTGTCCCGCCCGAAGCGAGCCAGCGCGGGCCGTCCCGCCAGCGCGATCCGGTAAATCTCCAGGACCACGAAAACCGCCAGCAACATCTTTATAGACTGGCCGGCAAAATAAATTTCGCCATAAATCCGATAGCTCTTTTGAAAAAGGAAGCCTCCGAACGATTCCAATACGTCCGCCGCCAAGTACGCGAAAAAGAAGCGATATACGCGGTAAAGACCGTTCCGGGCCAAGCTGGCAAGCAGAGCCAGATTCGCGCCGAAATCCAGGTACCACAGCCAGGTGAGCAAAACCTGCATAAATCAGCAAAAAAGCGACGTATTAGGGCAGTTTACAGGGTTTAGCGGCAGAAAGGAAAGGGTGAGGCGGAAGGAGCTTACTGAAAGGGGGAGTCGCATCGGCGATATCAACGCCCCCTTTCAGATCTCTTGGGGCAAGTCTTGGGCGGGACTAGCGGATCGAGCAGGGCCAGCACGGCGGCTGGGGCATATCGTGGGCAGGGACACGGGACGCGGAAGCAACGGCCACCACCGCGGCAACCAACAGCAGCATTCTCTTGAACATTTATTTTTCTCCTTTTTCCTGGGTTCTTAAGATCAAACCGGGTACGAGTAGTAGGCTATGCCGGAATATGCCGGCGTACCAGAAGAGCCGCTGACGTTTTCGGAAATCAGAACAAATGTCCGCAGACGGTCCCGTAACTCGCCGGAACGGCGCGATCCTGACGTAGAATGTCTAAAGCAGAATGCCGCGATTCAAGCCCAAAGGCGTACTGGAGCGGACAGCATCCGACGATCTTTGGAAACGCACGCTTTCGAGAATTCCTACAATGTATGGGAGGCTTTCCTACCTGGCTTCGCTACGGGACGCCAATTCGGGGATCTACCGGCACCACGGCCTCAGCGCGCTGTTCGGGCGGGAGGGAAGCAATAAAGCTTTGCGGGAGAGCCATCTTCGCGCGTTCCACGAATGGCTGAATCTTTCGCTGGCCGAAAAGCACGAAGACCTGATGCGCTATCTCGGGGAATTGGAGGACCCATCCGCAATGGTGCTGGAGCATTGGATCGAAGCTCGTGCTTATAGATCCATGATCCCCGGCTCGACCCGTCAAGCCGAAAGGGAGCTCTTTGTTCGGGAAATCCAAGCTCTACTTGAAACTCTCAGGAACGGCTCGCGCGAGGCGGCGACATCCCCACACTCATCGCCACGGACGTAACCTGACCGACTACCTCAATTTCGAGCGGATAAGCGTATGATTCGGGATCGCAAAACGAAGCGGGATGCGGTTGCACTGTGAGCTGACCTTCTTTCAGACTGCACCAGGCGCATATGTACCCCTCGCGATGCTCCAGAAAATAGATGGGGCGCTCGAACTCGGTGAGCCATCCGGAGGAAGCGATGCGGCGCCGGGTGTCGTCGACCACCACCAGTGAGCCAGGCGGAATAATGGGAAACATGGACCAGTCCTCGCTGCCGATGAGACCATATCTCATATTCCGTAAGTCCAGATTATTCAATAGCATCAGGGGAAGCTTGCCCCATCGCTGGATCAGCCGGCTCAGGTATACCGTGCGGCTGAGATCGAGGCCCGGATCGAGGGCTAGCGGGACTTGAATCTCGCCTTCCTCCGCGCGAAAACCGAGCAGATGAGTGCGCGCCTGCTGAATCACGTCGGCGTCTCCCGGGAGTTCCGCCAGCGAGACGCCGAACCAGGAAAGCACGTCGTTCAAGTCCAGCCGGTAGATGGCACACAACGAGTACAGACGGTAGACCGAGGGCATGGTCCCCTTGTTTTCAATGTCTGCAAGTCTGCTGAGCGCAACGAGAAACTCATCGTTGCCGTGGCGGGCGGCAATGCGCGCGCTCGCCTCCTCTACGTCACGGAACTTCAGCCGTAACCGTTCCCTGACGCGCTTGAGTTTTAGACCTGGTTCCTCCATGATAGAGGTTCGGGTGGCATCCTGTAGTACTTAGGGATGCAAACATAAGCTCCGTGTCCTATTATATTGAAGCGATTATTATAGCGGGCGGCCGACGCCCCGGGCAAGGCGCAATTTTCCCGTACTCGTTCTGAATTCAGAACAAAGAAATCTCTAAGCGGATGTTTTTGGATCAATTCCGGTTTCGGAGGACCTTGTGGGGCACGTTCAGAGCAACCAACGGCCGCAATTAGCCATTGCTTTTCAGGGGGAGTTGGGCGCTTTTAGTCAACAGGCGATCCGCCAATTTGCGGGTTTGCGCGCGAAACCGGTACCTACGCACCGTTTCGACCAGGTTTTTGAGGCACTTCGTAAAGGCGAAGTAAATGCCGCGGCGCTGCCCATCGAGAATACTCTGGCGGGTTCGGTGCATGAAAATTACGACCTGCTGCTGAAATATGATTTCGAGATCACGGCCGAGACCAATGTCCGGATTGTTCATCATCTGATCGCGGCGCCGGAGACCAAGGTTTCGTCCCTCCGGCGGGTGTACTCGCATCCGGTGGCGCTCAACCAGTGCCAGGACTTTTTCGCTCGAAATCCACGCATAGAACGGGTGCCTTATTACGATACGGCGGGCAGTGTAAAAATGTTGATGGCCGAAAAGCCGGAGGGCGCGGGGGCGATCGCGTCGGAACTGGCGGCGCAACTCTACGGCGGCCGTATTCTGAAACGCGAAATCGAAGACGACCGCCGCAATTTCACCCGATTTTTTCTACTGGAGCCGAAAGGCTCCCCCACGCGGCGGCGCAGCGGCAGATGGAAGACATCCCTGGTGTTTTCGACGCGTAACGCTCCGGGCTCGCTGTTCCGCGCCCTGGGCGCATTGGCGCTGCGTGATCTGAGCCTTTCGAAAATCGAATCGCGTCCACGGCGTGGAAAGCCTTGGGAATACATGTTCTATCTGGACGTGCTGGCGAATCGCGAGGAGCCGCGGATGAAAAACGCGCTTTCTCATCTGGCCGAGCTGGCGGATTTCCTGCGGGTGCTGGGGAGTTATCGGGCCGCCGATTAGCCAGGCAGATTGTTTAGCGCGCGCGACAAGAAAACGCCGCGATTTTTACACCTCCGCTCAAGTAAGCCGCCGCAGCAGGAGAATCGCCTCTCTAATATCCCTCAGCCGGTGGGCCTGATTCTCGATTTCCCGCTCCACGTGGATGGTGCCGTCATAGCCGGCCTGTTGTACCGCTTCGAGGAACTTCTCGATACCGACCGATCCTTCCCCGAGCGGACGCTCCGTGCCGAGCAATCCGGGATAGTTGCGCGGCGGCAAATCACCGTCTTTGGCGTGAATCGAAACCACGTGGGGCGCCAGAATTTTGAAAGCTTCGATAGGATCGCCGGTGCCGTAGAGAATCATGTTGGCCGGATCGAAGTTGATTTTCAGATTGCCGCGTCCGGTGTCTTCGAGGAAGCGCAGCAGATCCTCGGCCGGCTCCGGTCCGGTTTCGAGCGCCAAGGTTTGGCCGTGGCCGGCGGCGTGATCGCAGATGCGGCGCACCGCGTCGCGGACGGCGAGGTAATCGGAGTCGGTCCGATCATCGGGAATGCGGCCAAGGTGGCAGGCGATGGCGGGCACGCGGAGAGAGCCTGCAAAATCGCTCACTTCGAGAGTCCGGCGCTCCCGCGCGGCGCGCGTCGAAGCGGGAACAAAGCCGACCGTTGCGTCGACGGCGGCCATATCAATATAGCTTTCGCCGGCATACGCGCAGAAGACTGTGACCACGCGGAAGTCGCCGAGCGCGGCGCGCCAATCGTCGGAACAATCGCGGGAAAGCTCGATGGCGGGTCCGATTCCCAACTGCCCGCACTGGACGCCGAGGGATCGGATCTGATCGACGCGATCGCGGCCGGCCCAGAACATTACTCCGATTTCCATGGGATCTTTTCTCCATTGCGCTGGCGTGCTTCGATCATCGCCAGCGCCAGACCGACGGCGCGAGCGGAATCCTCGGCCGGACATTCGACTGGCGGAGATCCATTGCGAACGCACTCGGCGAAATATGCGATCTCGGCGGCGTAGGGGTCGCCCGGTTCGAGCGGAAGGTCTTCAATTCCGCGAGCGGTGTGCCGCCGAGGAGGGAATCGGTTGAAATCGTAGTCAATGGTCGCGTCTTCTCCGATGATCCTGTACTTCATGGAGCGAGGAAATTTTCCGGGATGCCAGCCGCCGACGATTTCGACAGTGAATCCGGCGTCGTAATAAAGACGCGAGGAGATGAGATCGATTTCGCCGCCGACTTTGCCGGTCGCCTCGATCGCGCTGGGCGCGCCGAATAGGTGGAGCGCGATATCGATATCGTGGATCAGAAGGTCGAGTACGGCGCTTCCGCTTTTTGAAGAATCGGACTGCCATTCTCCCCACGCGGGCATCGCGCAGCGGCGACGGAATCTGGCAGCGCGAATTGGGCCCGCAGATTTGAGGGCGCTCGCCAAGACCCGATACGCCGGAAAAAACCGCAATACCTGCGCGACCATCAGAATTCGCCCATGTTGGCGCGCCTGTCCGATCAATCGTCGGCAGCCTTCGCGATCGAGCGCCATCGGTTTTTCGAGCAATACGTGCTTACCGGCGTCAAGCGCCTCGACGGCGGCGAATTCGTGGAGATGGGTGGGAAGACACAGGTCGACGGCGTCGATTTCCGGATCGGCCAACGCTGCGCCGAGGTCCCGGAATTTGCGAACACCGGAGAAGTCGAAACTGGGTGCCGCGGTGCCGAAATTTCCGCCGCAATCGCTCAGGTCGCCGGCGAGTTTGCCCTCATTCCGCGAGACTATGGCCACCTCGATCGAAGGGATCTGTTGCAGCGCTTTGAGATGTACCGCACCCATGAATCCGAGTCCGACGACGGCGAGGCGCATTCTTTTGCATGGTAACGAATCGGTTACCGTAAGCTGTTACCAGCGGGTTCCTGGTCCCGTAGTATTGATTATGCAGACGCTTGATTCCGCGATCGCCGAGCTTCGGAGCATTCTCGATTCGGACCCGCTCGCTCAACTGACCGAGGCGGACGCAGCCGTGGTGGCTTCACCCGAGCACTGGAGCCGCAAACAAATCCTAGGCCATCTGATTGATTCGGCGGCGAACAATCATCACCGGTTCGTGCGCGCGCAGATTGAAGATCAACTCGTCATGCCCGGCTATGCCCAAGAAGCGTGGGTGCGGGCGAACCATTACCAGGATCGCGCGTGGAGCGACCTGGCGGCGCTCTGGAAGTCGTACAATCTTCATCTCGGACACATCATGGAAGAGACGCCGGTCGATCGGCTGCAGGCGCCCTGCCGGATCGGCGATCAGAAACCAGTGACGCTGGAATTTCTCATGGTGGACTATGTGGATCACATGAAACATCACCTGCAACAGATCTTAGGGCGATGAGGTCCGAAAAAGGCCGAATTTCGCCGAGTCTTCTCCAGGGTTCGCACGTCAAATCTCTCATGAACGCGGAAGCGATTCGAACGCAGGTGCGGAAGATGATCTCCAGCCGGGCCATGGCACGGTCGGAGCGGCTCGCTCGATTTCTGGAATTTACGGTGGGCGAAACGCTGGCCGGACATGCCGATCAGTTGAAAGAATTTGTGGTCGGCGTGG
>Ga0182024_10020612_pt1 | contig 12039 bp, 8 predicted proteins | sample P32metaG_FD_120480 | JGI IMG/M metagenome (GOLD analysis project Ga0182024, IMG submission 120480) | Permafrost microbial communities from Stordalen Mire, Sweden - P3-2 metaG (Illumina Assembly) | ecosystem: Environmental > Terrestrial > Soil > Wetlands > Permafrost | place: Sweden: Stordalen... | reverse complement strand
TCCAGACATCATTGCGGATGAGCCAGGGCGAGAGGGTCGCCACGCCCGCAAGCAAATAAACCGCACAGCCAGCCAACTGCGGCCGCCAGGGAATCGGGCGAACCAGAATCAGAATGATCGGCACTCCAACAAACAGCAAGGGAAGGATCGACAGCTTGGTGCCACCGGCAAATCCCGCCATCAGGCCCGCCAGGAGAAATGCCCCCATCGATCTGGCGCGCAACGCCCAACCGATGGCCAGAATTCCGAACAGAAGCGTTCCCCCATCGTTATAAGCCACCGGCGCCAACAACGACACCCATGGCGCCGCCGCCGTGAGCAATCCCGCAACAACGCCGCGTCTGCCCCCGCCGGCCAATCCATAGACCGCCAAAACGGTCAACGCGCACATCGTGGCGTGCATCAATTGCGCCAGGTACATCCCCGCCCATGGGGCGAACGATCCGCCGTGCAGATGCATCGCCAGCAGATAATGCATTTCAACGTTGGAGGGAAAATACGAAAAAACGTTGTGATGCAGAGGCACGATCCGGCCTACTTCGTACCATTCCCGCGGGACCTGCAGATGATATTCGACCACGTCGTAACCGTTAGGCTCATCGCCCCAGAGCAGGCCGGGAGGCATGAATGCCCCGATCATCACAATCGCGGCCAATGGCGCCAGCAGCACCCACAGCCAATTCCATGACGCCGGCGTCGACAGCCAGGCTTGCAGATCGAAATGTTTTCCGCGCCGCAGCGCCAAGACAGCCGCGATGATCCCGCCAAAAGCCACAATTGCGATTGCCGAATAGTGATTGAGCCACCCGATCAATCCCAGGCCCAATATTGCCAGGCTCAGAATCCCGATTCCCAGCGCCGCGCAGGTGACGACCGCCAGCGCCGCTGGGGCGTCATCTTCGCGAAGCGGATCAATGCACCGCCAGGCGATCCAGCCAATCCCGATGGCGGCCGCCAGCCACGCGGCGGCGGACGCGCCGTCTTCGAATAATCGATAAAGCGCCAACTGCCACGACGGACCGGCCAAAATGAAAAACAGAAACTGAAATATCAGCACCCAGACGATGAGCAGAAAACCCCTTGTGTCCCAGGAAGCAAGGAACCGTTTAATCGGCCGCGATGGATCTGCCATGGGGTCTCTTTCAGTCGTTTGATGTTTCATGCGAATCACCACCGTCCAGCTTGAATAGCTTTTCCATCGCGTGCAGATACTGGCTCATCGGCGCGTGGGTCGCCTGGGATTGGCGGAGCATCTGGATGGGATCGTGCAGCAGCTTGTTGACGATCCGCCGCGCCAGGTCCTCTAATTGCCGTCGCTGGGCGGGAGACAGGTCGGCGAGCTTGTCCAAAGTCCGCGCCAATTCTTCCTGCGCCAGCGCGTGTGAGCGGCGAAACAGCTCGTCGATCAACGGGCCCATCTCACGGGTGCGCTGCGCGGCGATGAATTTCTGAACCTGATGCGCGACGATCTGATTGGCGGCATCAACCGCGCCGCCGCGCCGATCGCGCGTCGCCGCAACAACCTGTTGCAAGTCGTCCAGGTTGTAAAGATAGACGTTCTCCATCTGTCCAACGTCCGCGGCCACGTCGCGCGGCACGGCGATGTCGATCACATAAACCGGCTTATATCGGCGGCGCCGCATCGCGGTTTCAAACAACGGCCGGGTGATGATCGGGCTGCCGGATGCGGTCGAGGTGACAATGATGTCGGCCGCGGCAAGGTGATTTGCCAGGGCATCATACCCGACAGTGGTCGCGTTGAATTTTTTGGCAAGCGTTGCCGCCCTTGCGGGGTCGCGATTGCAGACCAGCAGCGCGCCGGGCGCGAGCTTGGCCAGATTGCCCACCAGCAACGCGGCCATTTTTCCCGCGCCGATGCTCAGCACGGTCTTGTCGGAAAAGATATCGAAAATCCGGCGGGCATAATCGACCGCGACGCTGGCGATCGATATGCGGCCCTGCGCCAGTGTGGTTTCTCCCAGCACCTGCTTTCCCACGGCCAGCGCGCGTTGGAACAGCGGGTTGAGAATCGCGCCGGCGGTTCCCAGCTCGCGGGCGGCGTCGTAGGCCTCGCGGACCTGTCCGAGAATCTGCGTCTCGCCAAGGACCATCGAATCCAGCGACGAAGCAACCGAAAACAAATGCGCCACCGCTTCGCGATCGGTCTTTTGATAGAGATGCGCGGAAAATTCATGCTCGGGCAATCCGCGGGCCTGGGCCAGAAAAGCCGCCAGTTCGTCAAAGGGCGGCGCGGCGCCAGACCCGACGGCAATGTACAACTCCACCCGATTGCACGTGCCTAGCAACACCGCCTCGCATTGCCCGAAGCGGGCCCTCAGCTGAGTCAAGGCATCGGCGCGTTGCGGGCCGTCAAACGCCAGCTTCTCGCGCACATTGAGCGGCGCAGTGGTGTGATTTAATCCCAAAAGGGCCAATTGCATGGCGATCTCACTGCCTGTTCGGCATAAACTGCACCGCGATGACCGTCGCCAACATCATCAGGACAAATCCCAAAATGCTCAACATTGCCGACTTGCGTCCGCGAAACGCGGGATTGATCGGCGAATGCAGCGCCAGGGCATAGACGACCCATACACCAAAGGCCAGGACCACCTTGGGGTTGGTCATCCAATGCCGCCCAAGCTGTGTGTGCGGATCCTGCAGCACCTTTACCAGGCCGGTGATCATGCCGACTGTCAGCAGGGCAAAACCGATGCTCACCGCCGATTGCGTGACATGCTCCAACCGTTCCAGGCTGCCCAGATTGGGCCCGGGCGTCGCGGGCTTGCGCCGCAGGCGGCCGCTGACCACCAGATACATACAACCCCCTCCCGCCGCAATGGCGAAAGCCAACACTCCGCCGAAGGTGCTCAACAGGTGCGTCCAGAGCCAGGCGCTATCGGGGCGGTAGGTGTTGGGCTTGACGGTTGCGAAGACGGCGGCGCACACGAGCATCAGAACGACGATGGGCATCAGGAACCAATCGAGCCCCGGGATGGGTCGGGCGCGCTGGACGTACATCCAGAACCCCGCCAGCATGATGCCCAGGGCGCTTAGCGCCTCGAAATTGTCCTCCAGCGGGAGCCAACTGTGCCGATCCAGGCAATGCCAGACCAACCCGCCCAATGCCAGGCAGATCGCCCAATAACTCAGGGACTTGGCAGCCAGTCGCAGGCGGTTGCTGGGTCGCCAGGCCCGAGCCAGTGAAGCGGCCCCACCCAGCACGAAAAGCCCCGCCGCGCCGATCACCAGCGCCAGTTGGCCCAAATTGGGGGGTTGCGGAGGCGTCATGTGGGACCCACATCAGGTTCCATCGCAGGAAGATCGGCGAATCGCTGCCTGGCCCACGACCAAAGCCGGTCCGTTCCCCCAGCCGCCAGCGCGGCCGCGGCATCGGGGGTGGCCAACGCGCGAAGAATCTGGCGTCGGCGCTCGATGGGCAGACCAGACGCCTTGATCGCAGGACGCAGCCGCCGCAGGGCATCGGCCAGGTTCACCCATTCATCACTGATGCTGCCGGCCAGCGCATCCCGCACGGCGGCCGCCAGAGCCGGCGAGCCGCCACTGACCGCCACCGCGATCGCGCCGCAACGCAGCACGGCCGGGACAATGAAGTCCCCCGAATCATCATCTTCAGATTCCACACGTTGGATCAGCGCGCCGCCGGCGCGGGCACCGGCGACCACCGCGTCGTTGACCTGCGATGAGTCGGTGGCGGCGAAAACCAGATCGGCATCCTGCAAATGTTCGGGAGAATAAACGGCGTCAATTTTCCGGACCCGCTCTGGAAAATCGCGGACAAATCGCGGCGCCACCGCGCGGATGTCGACTGCCCCTGCGGCCAGCAGCCCCTTGGCCTTGCGTGCCGCCACCGCCCCGCCGCCGACGATCAGGATGCGCCGCAGCGATACATCCAGAAAAATGGGATAGGCGTAGGCCACGGCAGCCGGGGATTTTAGCCCGATGCCGCCCCGCCTGCACGGCCTTGGCTATTGTGCGCTAACCCTTATCAGGTTTGAAACAGTCTCTTAGCCCGCCTATAGGGTGGATGTGTCATTGGCCAGGAGCAAGGTTCAGATGCCGACGATCTTTACATTTGGCCACTCCACCCGCTCCCTGGAGGAAACGTTCACCATTCTGCGGGCCCACGGCGTGGAGGCCGTCGCGGATGTGCGGCGTTATCCCGGGTCGCGCCGGTACCCGCATTTCAATGCCGAATCACTGCGCCGCTCCCTGCCGGAGGGGGGGATCGAATATTCGCCGTTGGTTGACTTGGGCGGACGACGCACGCCGGCAAAGGATTCACCCAACACGGGATGGCGGAACGCCGCGTTTCGCGGGTATGCCGATTACATGCAGAGCCCCCAGTTTGTCGCCGCCCTGACGCAACTGGAGAGGCTGGGGCGCAGATTGCCCACAGCTGTCATGTGCGCCGAGGCGGTGCCGTGGCGTTGCCATCGCTCGCTGATTGGCGACGCCCTGCTGGCGCGCGGCTGGCAAGTCTTGGATATTTTTGATCCTAAGAGCGTAAAGCCGCATGAAATGACGCCCTTTGCGGTGGTTAGGGGCAAACAAATCGTCTATCCTCAGAATGTATGAGCCAGGTCAAACTTGGTCTGATCGGGGGCACGGGATTGGGCGGTTCGCTGGCCAGTGATGTGGGCCGCCGAATCGAAGTGGACACCCCCTTCGGCCGGCCCAGCGACGCGATTGTAGAAACCGAATGGGAAAGTCAGCCCGTCCTTTTATTGTCTCGGCATGGTCCCGGCCATCTTATTCCACCCAGCCGAATCCCTTTTCGGGCGAATATCTTCGCGCTCAAAAAGCTGGGCTGCACGCACATCATCGCCGGCGGCGCGGTGGGAAGCCTGCGACAGGAGATGAAACCGGTCGATTTAGCCATTCCCGACCAAATCATCGACCGGACCTATCAGCGGCAGGGTTCGTTTTTCGAGCACGCGGCGGTTCACGTGGAATTTGCCGAACCTTTCTGCCCCGTTCTGCGTCGGATTCTGATGGAGGCGCGCGGAACGGATGATGGGTTTATGGTGCATGACCGTGGGTGTTACGTCTGCGTCGAGGGCCCGGCGTTCTCCACGCGGGCAGAAAGCCTGATGCACCGGCTGTGGGGCGGGGATTTGATTGGCATGACGGCGATGCCCGAGGCCCGCCTGGCCCGGGAAGCCGAAATCCCCTACGCGCTGGTGGCCATGGTGACGGACTATGATAGTTGGAAGCAACCCGCGCCCCCTTCTGCCGAAGAACAGTCGCCGCCGGTCGATCATTCGGCCTTGCTCAAGGAGATCACGGCCAACCTCCAGAAGGCGTCGAACAACGCGATGGAACTGATTCGTCGAACGCTGCGGAAGATCGCGGCCAATCCAGACCTCCTGGCCGATTGTCCGGCGCAACGAGCCCTGGAGCTGGCGATATGGTCGGATAAATCGCGCATCTCCAAGGATGAGATTGGGCGGCTGACGCCGCTGTGGGGAAAGTATTTCAGTTGATCTGTATGCGTGCGGTAGTGAATTATTGGCTGAGCGGGTTGGCGGCGTTAGCCCTGGTCGCGGGGGCGCCGGCGTTGGCCGATGTCGATGTCCTGGTCCAGAGCGGGGTGGTACCCGCTCCGCTCAACAGCCTGGAAGGAAAGGACAACACTGCCGGGGTGTATGTGCGGGACTCGGCCATCGCCCTGGAGGAATTCGCGCTGGCGCAACGGATGGAGCGATTGAAGGAATGGGGCAAGTCGGCGGACGTCTATCAGGAAATTTTGCAGAAATATCCCGACCGTGTAGTCCCCGCCCCCGGGGGGGTCGATGCCGACAACCGCATCGTCCAATACACATCCGTCACCGAGGCCGTGCGCCAGGCACTGTGCAAATGGCCGCAGCAAGGCCTGGATGTGTACCGCGCCCACTATGAAACCGCCGCGGCCAGGCTGCTGGCCTCGGCAAAACCAGGAGACATGTCCAAGCTTCACGAAGTCTTCTCCCTTTATTTCCCCACGGAAACGGCCAAGGGCGCGGGCATCACGCTGATGGATTCATATTTCGAGCAGGGAGATTACGCGGCGGTGGCGCAGATCGGCCATCGGCTGCTCCAATGGCATCCGAACCTGACGGCACAGCGCCCGATGGTGCTGTACCGAACGGCCCTGGCGGAAAAGCTGTGCGGGGATATCGGCGCGGCCCGGGCGCATCTGGCCGAGCTTCGCCAGCGCTTCGCCGCCTCGGTAGGAACGATCCGCGGCGTCGACGTGGTGCTGGCCGATTCACTGGAGCGAGAACTGGCCAGTGCCGGCGGAATCGTGCGGGCGGCGTCGAGCGATTCGTGGCTCACCGTGGGCGGCGATCAGAGCCGCGGCAAAATCTCCTCCTCAACTGTCAAACCAGGCGCGCGGCTCTACAGCATTCCGCTGACTGCCCTCACCTGGCAGCAGGTAGGCGACCCAAACCAACGGCACAATCTTGAGCAGGAAGACAAAGAGCAGCGGAAATTGGGCGCGGGATTGGGCGTCATGCCCGTCGTGGATCGTGGTGAATTGTTTTTTCAGGACAATGTCGGCATCTATGCCGTAAACCTGGACAGCGGTGTGCCACTGAGCGGCTGGGCAAACACCTATCCGAGCAACAACGGCGCTTACAAGCTGTCTGGAAATGCGGCGCCAATGCCAACGGGGCAGCAGCTTTGCGTCACCGTGACCGACCAATATGTGACCGCCGTGATGGGCCTGCCGGATCACCTGGCAATATCCAACGGCAGCCCGGAACAGGAGGCCCGTTTGGTCTGCCTGGACCGCCGCACCGGCGCGGAGTTATGGACAACTTCGGTAAGCCAATTGCCCCAAAGCCAGAGCAACCTGGGCAAGTTGCGCATCGGCGGCTCGCCGCTGGTGGTTGGAGACAATCTCTACATCATGGGCCGCGGCGGCAAGGGTGCGCAGTTTGAAGATTGTTACGTTCTATGCTTCAACCTGGTGAACGGGCAATTCCGGTGGTCATCGTATATTGCCAGCGCCAACAGCGATCAGACGGCCTTTCAACCCGAGGGTCTGATCGTTTTTCCCGACGCGATTTCCCACATCGCCTATGCCAGCGGGCGGTTATATGTGCTAAGCAACCTGGGTGCCGCCGCGGCATTGGACGCATACACGGGCACGGTGATCTGGCTGAACATTTACCGAGACCAGGCTGTCGCTTCATCCAATGCGATGGGGGGCCCGTTCATGATGGGAATGCAAGCGGCCAACGCCCCGCCGCCTTCCTCGCCCTGGGTTTACAACCCAGTGATCGTACAGAACGGCCGGGTATTCATGCTTCCCAGCGATAATGACTCCCTCTTCATATACGACGCCGATAACGGTAAGGAGATTAAGCGCATCTGGCTGTCTGATTTTGCCGAATCGGAAAATGAAGAGGCGACCAAGCCCGACACGCTGCTGAGCGTCAACGGCGACGTGTTGTACCTGGGCAGCCCCAGCCAAGTCTGTCGGCTGCCCTGGGAGAAATACGACCACGCCACCAACCAGAAGCCGTCGGGATTTTGGGTTTCGACCGCGTTCTATGCGGATGATACATCTTCCCCGCAGCAGATCCGGGGACGATCGTTTGTGACGGCCGACGCCGTCTACGTCCCCACCATCCCCGCGCTGCGGCGGGTGCTGATCAAATCGGGAATGATCGATCCCAGGAACGAGCGGTTTCCACGCAACAATTGGGAAGAAGCGGAGGAAGGCCCCGGCAACGTGCTGGCGACGGCAGATCACGTCATCATCGCCGGAGATCGTCATGTCGCGGTGTACACCGATATCGAGCTGGCCCGCGTGAAGCTGGACAAAGAAGTTGCCGCCGCTCCCAACGATGCCGAGCCGCGCCTCAATTACGCCGAAGTGATGTTCGTCGGCGGGCAGGTTGCGCTGGCGGAAGACAAGCTGGACGAAGCGTTTGAACTCCTGGGCGGCGAGCAAAACCTGCGACCGGGGCCGCTGCGCGATCGAGCATTCGCCGATGCGATGAATTTCGCGGTCAGGCTATTCTCCACGCCAAACGCCGCGGCCCAAACACGGACAGGCCGATTGTTCGATCTGGCCCAAAAAGCGGCGCAATCGGCGTCTCAGCAAGTGGCATATCGCCTGGCACGAGCCAAATTCGAGTCGGCCGCCCAGCAAATCGCGCCGGCGGTCGAGTTATATCAGCAGATCCTTTCCGATTCGGGTCTGCGCGTGGTGGCCGTCCCCGATCCTGACACCGGTGCATCGTCGCAGGCAGCAATCGTGGCGGAGAAGGCGATCGGGCAAATCCTGCAAACACCCGATGGCCCCGCGGCCTACGCAAAGTTCGAGCAAGCCGCCGCCGCGAAGCTGGCCGATGCCCAGGCCTCCAACGATCCGCAAAAGTTTCTCGAGGTCGCCAAGGTCTATCCCAACGCGCAGGTGGCGCGCCCGGCCATGATGGCGGCGGCGGCGGCGTTTGAAGCCCAGGGGAATCCGCGCCTGGCCACGCTGGTGCTGCAACAACTGCTCAATAAAAATCGTGACCAGGACCGCGCCGCGATCCTGGAAGCGATGGCCCGCAATTATCTGAAGATGCCGCGGCGGTTGGACGTAGCGGTCTCGCGCCTGGCGCTGGCCGCCGCCGCCGCCCCCGCGGGGACGCGCCTCCATCAACCTCTGCCGCTACCCAATGGCACGGTCCTGGCCGACATCCCCTTGACGCAGGCCCGCGATCTTCTAAGCAATTATGCGGCCAGGATAGCCACCGATACGCTCCCCGACCTATGCCTGCCCACCAGCGAGCAGCGACAAATCTACCAGCAGGCCAAGGGCAGGTTGCCCAATCCATTTTTGAGCGAATCGCCGGATACACTCATCACGGCGGTCGATGCGCTGATCGTCCCGCTGGAAGGTTTTGCCCGAAATGACCGCGTCGTCACCTGGGATGCCAAATCCGGCTTATCGATCTACCCGGTGGGAAAACGCTTGGCGGTTTGCAATTGCCCGGCAGTCACGGAATCTCCCCACGGCGCCGCCTGGATGGATGCGACGCTGCTGGCCTGGACGGCGGGCAACGCGTTCCTGATCGATGGCCAGAACGGAAAAGTGCTGTGGCAAGTGAACCTGGCCGCCATGCCGGCGATTCAAGTGATCTCGGATTCGTCCACAGCTTCCGCGGTTACGCAAAGCGCCTTGGCCACGCCGAATCAAAGCGCCCCACCGGCGGCGGCGCCCGGGGCCGAGCAGATCATTCAGGTTGCGCCCATCGGCGACCGAGTGGTGTTTGCCACTTCCATTGGCCGGATCTTCGCAGTTGCCAGCGGCGCCGGCGGCAACGGTCGCGTGGTCTGGCAGACGCGCGTCAGCAGTCGTGGCGTCGATGCGCTTCTGGCTAACGATGATTTCACCGTCGTCCGCTTCCGCGATGATCAGAACGTGCAACTGATCGTTCTGCATTCTTTCAGCGGCGAGTTGGCCGGCCGCAAGCCGTTTCCCGTCGAATCGGCTCCTATCAACATGGCGTTGGGAGCTGATGGAACGCTGGTCTATACGTTGCCCGATCGTCTGTGCATCCAGGATCTCTACGAGGCGAACCTGAGAGAGCAGGGAATGGAACCCAAATTCTCCACCGATCCATCGCCCCAGCTGCCGGGAATTTTCTTCGCGCTTAACCAACCCAATCAACTGATCGTCCACAGCGGACGGGCCTTTGCTGTGTCCGACCAGGGCAAGTTGGTGCGCATCTATTCCCTGGATACGGGCAAGCCGTGGCGCTACCACTCGGCGGATGCCAATGCGGATGTCGATCCGCAACTGCCAACCGAATCCAGCGGCAGCTCGACCGTGACGCTGCACATTTCCGGGAATTTTCTTTACGTGCTGAGCCCGGGAAATCTGAAAGTTTACCGGATCGATTCTCCGGACGTTACGTGGAACACCTTCTCTTCGATGAGCGAGACGCGGGATTACGAGCAACTTTTGTTCGGCAAGGATTACCTGATTATCCTGGATCGTCGTCCCCCGCCGCTGACCCTCAGCAATAAGAGGAGCGACCACATGCGCCTTCTGAGCTGCAGCCGCGCCCCCTTCAAGAGCAGATATGGACCCGAGGGCGAGTCGGGTCGATTGGTTTACGACCCCGAGGTGAGCGGCCTCCGCGGCGCCGACGCGTGGCAGGCCGTTGACGGCGGCATCGTCTATTTCAGCGGAGGCGTGGTTCATACCCTGTTTGGCGCCCGCGGGGCCATGCCCACCACCGCTCCGGCCAATTGAAAAGCGAAGAGAAGTGTCATCCTGGATTTCAATCGACAATTGGCAATCGGCAATCCCGGGTTGCTGGCGAGCGATTCACGAACTATAATTCTTTGCCTCGGCGCTTACGCTTCAACTCGCAGGGCTTCTATGTCTGGAATCGCTTCGCAATCAGCAAAAGAGCCTTCGGTTCGCCAGAAGGTGCAAACCGTGATCGATCTGATCCGTCCTGCGGTTCAGGCCGATGGGGGCGACATCGAACTGGTCGACGTCAGCGACGCGGGCGTGGTAAAAATCCGCTTCCACGGCGCCTGCCATGGCTGCCCCAGCAGCACCATGACCCTGCAAATGGGAATCGAGCAAAACGTGCGCGAGCGCGTGCCTGAAGTCACTCAAGTCATCCCGGTGCAGTGACCGCCCATCGGAACGCTCCCGATTCTTATGGACGATGAATCCCTGATGAGAGAGGCGATCGCCCAGGCCCAAGCCGCGCTGGCGCTGGCGGAGGTGCCGATCGGCTGCGCGATCGCGCACCTGCCCTCGGGAAAAATCATTGGCCGCGGCCACAACCGCCGCGAATTGGATGGCGACCCCACCGCCCATGCAGAGATGATCGCACTGCGCCAGGCCGGCACGGCATTGGGGCAGTGGCGATTGCTGGATTGCGCCCTGGCCGTCACCGTCGAGCCCTGCCCCATGTGCGCCGGCGCCGTCGTCAATGCCCGGGTGGGACGTTTGATTTATGGCTGCGCCGATCCGAAAGCCGGCGCGGTTCGCACGCGCTTTGGCATTTGCGACGATCCGCGGCTGAACCATCGCACGACGGTTATCGAAGGCGTTCTGGCCGACGCCTGCGCCCAGCTTCTCCGCGACTTTTTTCAAACCCAGCGCGCCTTGGGAAAGAAATGACCGATGCGCGACCGCTCCCCCGCCGCCGCGGTTCTTCTCTATGCGATCGTGCTGGCGTGCGCCCTGGGTGCATTTTCCCCGACGAGGCAATTTCAGTTCGTTTCCTGGGATGATCGCGATCTGGTCACCGAGAATTCGCTGCTGATTCCCCCGACTGTTGAAGACCTGGGACGTTTCTGGACCGGTGCGTACGCGGGTTTGTATACGCCGCTTTCCTATACGCTGTGGTGGACGCTCATCAAAGTCAGCGGCGGCGCCGATCCCCGCGTCTTCCACTGCCTTAATATTGTTTTGCACGCCTGCTCGGCGGGATTGGTGTTTGCGATCCTGCGGAAATGCGTGGCAAGCGATCTGGCAGCGTTCATCGGCGCGATGTTTTTTGCCCTTCATCCGCTGCAGGTTGAAGCGGTTGCATGGGTTTCGGGGATGAATAACCTCCTGGCCGCCGCGCTGGCTCTGGCCGCGATTTGGTTCTACCTGGCTTACGTCCAATCGCCGTCCCGCCGGCGATGGGCATTTTACGCCCTGGGGCTGGCGACATTTGCGCTGGCGCTTCTTGCCAAGCCGACCGCGATCGTGACGCCCCTGATCGTTCTGATCATCGATGTTGGATTTCTCAAACGTCCGATGCGGGCCGCGCTGGGGGCGATCTTTCCATGGATCTGCGTGGCGATTCCGTTTGCAATAATCGCGCACGACTTGCAGTCCGCAACATCACCTGCACAGCCGCTCTATCGCCCCGCCGTGGCGCTGGATGCCATTGCGTTTTATTTCTGGAAACTGCTCTGGCCCTTCCATCTGACAATCGATTATGCCCGGACTCCCCAATGGCTTTGGCGAAGCCGGCAGTGGATAGGAACGGGATTGGCGGCGCTAATTGTCTTGAC
>Ga0182024_10020611_pt1 | contig 12039 bp, 9 predicted proteins | sample P32metaG_FD_120480 | JGI IMG/M metagenome (GOLD analysis project Ga0182024, IMG submission 120480) | Permafrost microbial communities from Stordalen Mire, Sweden - P3-2 metaG (Illumina Assembly) | ecosystem: Environmental > Terrestrial > Soil > Wetlands > Permafrost | place: Sweden: Stordalen... | reverse complement strand
TGGGCTTTGCTCCTATCCCGCGGCAATGAAAGAGGTCGGCATCAGCGGTCGACATGAGGCTGGCCGACGGCTCAACAATCGGGCAGAGAATTCCCATCAGCCATTTCGACGGCGAGAGCGGGCTGTGCAGCGGTTTCGCAGCATGAAGTCCCTGCAAATATTCAGTTCAATTCACGCGCAGGTCCACAACCATTTCAATCAGGAGCGTCATCCCGTCAACCGCGACGTTTACAACCACAGACGCTCAGCCGCGCTGGCCGAGTGGCGCACTCTCGCCGCCTAATCGGCGCTTGGGTTTGGGCAAACTACGGAACCCGCAGGCGGCCTGCCGTTACTCTGACATTGCCCCAACGGGGGCTTTCGCGCCTTCGCGATCAGCTGGAAATTGCATCAGATCGTGGAGCCGCGGCGTCCCATCCAAGCCGCGCCCAAAACGGCGGTCGCGAACAACAGCGGAATTAGAAAGGCCGGCAGCATGGTCTCCGCAAAGGCCTGCTGCAGTTCAGGGTCCGCAACGGCGACGGCGCCGAAGATTGCGCCCAGAACAGTCGCGGCTGCAAGCAGAGAGATTTCGCGTCGCCGCAGCCGCCTTCGCGCCGCGACGACCGCGGGAATCGATGCGACAATGACGAGGGCGATTCCAAAGACAAGAAGCCTCGGGTCCCGACGCGCCAGCAAAACGAGCCCGAGAAGGCCGGTCGCGCTGGCCGCCGCGTCATTGGTCACATCAGCCAGGACGACGCTCAAGGCCGACGGCGGCGCAGTCGCATTCTCGGTCGCGGGGGGAATCGGCGCGACGCGCGACGGTCGACACTGCAAGATGAGCAAGGCCACGATCACGACGCAGCCCACAGCCATCGCATAGGGAAGGCCGAGGATCGCCGTGAACAACAGCCCGATGCCGCCGCGCAGGACCAACCCCAGTGCGGTCTCGATCAACATGGCGCCGATCGTACGTCCGCGGGATCGCCCCATCAGCCCGGCCATCGAGCGCATCGGGACGCCAAACGCCGCGTAGACCAGCACCATGCCGAAGAGGGCAAGCGCCAGCTCCCCCACGCCTCCGGAAAAGCTTTGGCCAAAAATGGCGGAGCGGCGCAAAGCGTCGCAGGCCTCGATGATATCGGCGTCGGGGGGGCCGACCTGCAGGTTTTTGTCTTCCAGTTTCGCGCACGCGCCAGCGTCGAGAGCGGTGAAAGGCGACACGTCGGCCGCGCCCGCGAGCCCGGCCAACGCAAAAAGGCAAAGCAGCGTTAGGAGAACGCCGCGCAGGTTTGGCGACGCTGGGGCGAGCCAGCGGACCTTCATAGCGGCTTCTCCCCAGATTGCGGCTGCACGATCGCTCTTGGCGCAACAGGCGCCAAGAGCGGCGAGGCTGGATTCCCAGCGAAACACCCGGCATCGAAGAACTTCATCAACCCGCTCTCGTTGTGGGCGCAAACGGCGGTGATCATGGAAAGAAGGCGCGGCGAAGGTTGACGCCGATCACCCGGCAAGGACGGCATTCCAATTTTTCGGCGCAGTTTGGTCTTCGAAACGAAGCGTTCCAAGTTTGAACTGGGTCTTCCTGATCCGATGCAAAAGGTTGATGCCGGCGCTTGTCATTGGGGCTCAGGCGCGTTTGTTCCGGAGAGGGCGTCGCGGTCACGGCGTTGCCCCGACGCTCGGAATGATCCAGGGGATCGCATATTGCTGCAAGGCCACGAGCAGGCCAAGCAGGATCGTCAGGATGACGCTGTGCACGAAGGTGCGCGCGAACACCAAGCCTTCCTTGCCCTTGAGGTCGGTCACAGAAACGCCCGTCGCGATATTCTGCGGCGAGATCATCTTGCCCATGACGCCGCCAGAGGAATTGGTCGCCGCGAACAACAAGGGATTGAGGCCAAGCTGTTTGGATGCGACGACTTGAAGATTGCCAAATAGCGCATTGCCCGACGTGTCGCTGCCCGACAGGAAGACGGCGACCCATCCGAGGAACGGCGACAATAGCACGAACAGGCCGCCGACCGAGGCGACCCCGAGGCCCAATGTATAGGCAAGGCCCGCATAGTTCATGAGATAGGCCAGGCCGACGATGCAGCAGACCGTGATCACCGCGATCCATATCTGACGTATCGTGTCGCGTACGCAGGAAAGGAACGCCGACAGGCTGAGCTGAAACAGCAATGCCGTCAGAATCGCCGCAAGGAGAATTGCGGTCCCCGTCGCAAGCGGCTGGAAGGTCCAGACCGCCGCATAGGGCTTGTTGTTGTAAAGCGTGATCGAGATCGCATTGTCGAGGCCCGGCCAATGGATCGCCATTTGTCCGATTGCGAATATCTTGAGCGAGGTCCATAGAATCACCACCGCCGAAACGATGATCCACGGCAGCCATCCCTGCCAAGCCGGCGCCGCGGCATGGGCGCCCCCGGGAGTCGGCGCCATTTGCCGCATCTCGAATTTGGCATCGGTGGCCGGGCGCCAAACCTGCAGGAACAACAAGGTGACGATCAGCGAGCCGAGCGAGGCCAAGACATCGGTGAGCGAATAATCGAGGAAGTTCGAGGCGATGAATTGCGAAAGCGCGAAGCTGGCACCGGCGACCAGCAGCACCGGCCAGAGCGCGCGGATCGAGCGCATGCCGCCGTAAAGGCCCATCACGTAGAACGGTAGGATCAGCGCGATGACAGGCAATTGCCGCCCTATCATCGCCCCAAGCGCGGCGGCCGGCAGTCCGGTGACGGCGCCAAGCACCGTCACCGGCGCTCCCAACGCGCCGAAGGCCACCGGCGCCGTGTTGAAGATCAGCACGAAGACGAGGGCCTCTAGCGGCGGGAAGCCGACCAGGATTAACAGGGAGCTGGTGATGGCGACCGGCGTACCGAACCCGGCGACGCCTTCGAGAAGAGCCCCGAAACAGAAGCCGACGACGACCAGGATCACACGGCGGTCATTGGGCAGATTGGCGATCAGCCATGCCCGGAACGATTCGAACCGCCCGGAGCGCACGGCGATATTGTAGAGCAGCAACGCATTGACGACGATCCACATCACCGGCCAGAGCGCGAACACGACGCCGTTGAACACGGCGTCAAGCGCCAGACCGACGGGGAGGCTCCAGACCGCGACGGCGATGATGAGGGCAACGACGAGGCCGGCGAGCGAAGCCTGCCAGGCCGGTCGGCGCAGCGCGCCGAGCAGGATCAGCACGGTCAGGATCGGCAGGATCGCCACGACAAACGAGAGACCAAGATTTCCCGATACCGGCGTCAATAATTGCTGAAACATGTTTCCCCCCAATTTGGTTTATTGGCGCTCGGCCTTCCGCACCGGGACGTTATTCTTACTTGCGGCGGATATTGTCGTGGAATTCGCGGCGGCGATCTTGGCGGCTGTCGCGGCGCTTGTGTGGGTGGGCGCGATCAGACATCCAAAATCCTAATCAGCGAGGCGCATCGAGCGGCCGGTCCGCCGGTCCGTGTCGTCGAAACTTCCAATGCGCCGCGCGGAAGCGAACCGACGGTCCTGCCGCCGAGCTCAAGGGTAAGTTCGCTGGCGATCGAGCGCACTAAAGAGCCAAGTTGGGGCAGTCGTTCACGCGCGACGCGTATCGCGGGACCAGAGACGGAAATGGCGCCGATCGGCTCGCCGTGCTCGTTCAGCACCGCCGCCGCCACGCAACGCAAGCCTGGCGAATATTCCTCATCGTCGACGGCATAGCCGACGGCCCGCACTTCGCCCAGATGCGTTGCCATTCGGGCCGGCGTATCGATGGTCTTCGGCGTGAAGCGCGTCATCCCCTTCGCCATGAGAATGCGATTCACTTCTTCCGCCCGCATCGCGGCCAGCATGCTCTTGCCCAGAGACGTGCTGTGCAGCACCACACGGCCACCCGGCTTGCAGATAGCCCGCACCGTCTGCAGGCACTCCACCTGCTCCATGTATACGGCCATGTCGTCGCTGAGGATCGCGAGATTGGCGGTCTCCCCGCTCTGTTCCATAAGTCGGCGCAGGAGCGGACGGGCGCCTTTTCCAATATCGCGCACGCCCAAAAAGGCGTTACCGACAGTGAAGGCGTCCACGCCGACCATCCACCGGGCGCCATCGGTCCTGAACAGTATGAAGCGGTCTTGCTGGAGCGTCGTCAGAAGGCGATGGACCGTCGACGAAGGCAGGTTGGTGGCGCGCGCGATCTCGGTCAGGGTCACGCCATCGCTGGCGGCGGCGATCACTCTCATAATAGACAGCGCGCGCCTGAGCGACTGGACGCCGCCGGTCCTCTCCGTCGTTCTCTTGCGACGAAGCTCCCCGCAGCTCGCCATCGTAGCTAGTTGGACTTTTCCTCGAGACATCGATTCCGGTCCCGGTCTCAACTGAATAATGTTTTGAACACGCCAGCGTCTCCATTGGCTGTCGGTCTGCCCTGGAATCTTCCAGTCTCAGCGACTACATTCCGCATCCTCCATGCATATGAAGGAATTGCCGGCAAAAAGTGTGACGCTTCGCGCGTTTGAACGGGGCGCTATCCGCCTGGCGGTTTTTTGATGGTGACCTCGATCGCGGAATAGTAGGCGGCGAGATCCTCGATGTCCTCTTGCGACAGCGTCGGAGCGACCACTTGCATCATCTCGTTCTTCCGTTCTCCGGACTTGAACGCGTTCAATTGTTCGATCATGTACTGCTCGTTCTGCCCAGCGATATTCGGCGCTTCCACGATCTTCGCTAACCCGTCGAGGCCATGGCAGACTTCGCATTTCCCCACCTTCTCGCGTCCCGCCTTCGCGTCGCCCGCGGCGTCAACGTGGCCATGCATTGTGACGAACAATACCAGAGATAGCGTGAGAATTCCGACCCTTGCCGTCACGGGCGCGACCACTTCATTGCATCCTCTACCAAATTACGCGGGACGAAACATAACGGCCCCGACTTTCGCCGGAGCCGCCTGGTAGCGTCACCCTGCTCTTATTTGCCGTCATACCAAATGCGATAGACCGCGCCTACGAGGTCGTCGGAGACCAGGAGAGAGCCGTCCCAGTACTGGGCGACATCCACCGGACGGCCGAGATAATGCCCGTCCTCGTTCCAACCCTCAGCGAACGGAATAGAGGGCCCCGTGACATGACCGTCGTCCTTGAGGAAGGTCACCATGACGCGAGCGCCGACCGGCACGGTGCGGTTCCAAGAACCGTGCTGGGTGGAGAAGATCGCGCCCTTGTATTTCGCAGGGAACATGTCGCCGGTATAAAACGTCAGGCCCAGGTCTGCCGCATGGGCGACTTGTTCAACTTCGGGGAACACGACGTCGGCCGGCGGGGTTTCGCTCTTGTATTCATTGGTGCGCGTATGCCCACCACCGTACCACGGGAAACCAAAGTTCTCGCCGATCTTGTCGATGCGGTTCATTTCGCCAGGGGGTATGTCGTCGCCCATGCCGTCGACCTGATTGTCATTGGACCAGAGCGTCTTGTCCTTCGGATTGAAGTCCATGCCGACCGGATTGCGCAAGCCAGTCGCGTAGACTTCGCGGTTCTTGCCATCCTGATCCATGCGGATGATGCCGCCCATACCCCATTTGCGATCGAGATCCACTTTGTCCTTGGCCGGCACGTTGAAGGGCTGGCCAAGTTGAATATAGAGCTTGTTGTCCGGCCCGACGCGGCATTCGCGAGCGGTGTGATTAAAGCTTTCCTCCGCCTTCGGTATCAGCTGACCTTCGGGGACAACCACGCCGACCGCCACGTCAGCGCTCTCATAGAAGAACTCGGCGGCCGGATACTGAAGAACCCGGTTCTGTTCGACGACGTACAGGAACCCATCCTTGGAGAAACATGGGCCATTGGGCAAATTCTTCGGGAGCGTGGGGGCGAACTCCTTCACCTCCTCCGCAACGCCGTTGCGGGAACGGTCCGTAGCCACATAGATCTTGGACTTACGCGTTCCAATAAAAGTCGCGACGCCTTGCGGCCCGACCGCCATGTGGCGAGCATCGGGAACGAGCGCATAGAGATCAATGTGGAACCCTGGCGGCATCTTGATCTTGGTCAGGATCTGCTTGACTTGATCGGCCTTCGGCCCAGTCTGAGGAATCGTCGGCCAATCGATCGGCGCCGTTTTATGGAAACCTTCAAGCGTCTCCAGGGCATCCGCCAGAGCGAGACTTGGACAAACCGCCAGTGTCGTTAGCGCCAACGCAGTAGCAATGCGAAGCTTCATTGAACCCTCCCTTGTCGATTTTTTGCTAAGACTAATTCGCAGCTGCGAAGCCGAATTGGGCTCGCGCGCACCGAAGTATCCTATTTTTGTATTCGCACCATGACGCCTCAACAGCTTAACACGACCTTCGCGGATCCCAACTGTAAAGTTAGAGCTTTCCGCTCATTGAAATTCATCATGTAATCAATTCATCATGTAATCATGGCCTCTCCCAAGTTTGTCTGGCCTCCGGCAATGCGATTTCACGGTTCGCGCCGCATTGCCGCAGCCTCCTTCGGATCAGTGCCCTTCAGGTTGCGACCGTTCTAGAAAGTACATGAATAGAGCCGTCGCCACAGAACTTGGACGAAACTTTCCCGCATCGCGGAAAGTTCGATAATTATTATGTAATAACAATGAGATAAATGGGTAGAAGGCGCCAGGTTTGGCGCGGGAAGAGGCATTCGGCTTTCCGCATCGTGGAATAGTTTGCGCCTCTCGCACTTTCACCCATCGCAGCGCGGTCCAGAGTTCATGTCGCCAAGCTCGCGATGAGTGAACCGCGCAGTCGCGCCCCGCTTGAATCGCAAGCGCTTTTTTGCACAAACAACTCGATACTGTCAGCCCGGGCGCGGAAGCAATTGCGAATTCGCGCGATCACGATTGGCGTCGCCGCTTGCTTTGCCAGGCCGACGCAACCTGCTATAGATAATTGTGGGAGATTTGCGCTTTCTGCGCAGGCACCGATGGGAGCTTACTATGTCTTGGACAACTCCGGTGATTATTGAAGAATGCGTCGGGATGGAAGTCACGAGCTACGCATCCGCCAAGATTTGAAATATCCGCCGTCGGGATGGTGAGACGCATTCCCCGACGGCGGCGGTCAGAATGTGAGTGTCGCTTCACCGGATGATGGTTGTCGCGAGGCGGTAACATTCGCTGTTGTGCTTGCGATTTTTTTTGGCGGCTCGGCAGCTAGCGTTTGGCCCCCTCCCCTGATCGGAAATCTATCCAGCTGTGCTGATGGTGCAGTCGGCCGAGGATGCGCGGCGACATGACGAATCCGACACGCTGAACGGGCCGCGGCGTCGGTGCGCCCTTGTGCAGGGAAGATGGGCGCGGGCCGTCATAAAACGCGGCGACACAACGCTAACATGACGGATTATGTCAGACCACCTTTTTTGAAGCCATCCACCGGATCGAACAGATCGTCGATGGCGCTGGCGTTTCCCTCCATCTCGCGCAGCGAGCCTGCAACGTCGCGCGCCATGATCATATACATTATGGTGGCGTGGCCGCTCCGGGTCGGATAGCGGAGCGGAAACAACTGTCGCGCTTAATTCGCAGGCGCGGCGCTGGGGTTCGGCTCAGTTCGAAAATGCCTATCGAACCGGTCAAGGGGGATTAGCCATTGGAGCCGCGAGAAACAACGCGCACCGCTCCCTCGGCGCCCCTGCTCGCCGCGTCGGGTGTGGCGCGAACTTCTCTCCTGGCGACGATGATCGCGGTCGGGGGTCCCGGGCTCCTGGTGATGCTGGCCGATACGGACGCAGGCAATATTGTCACCGCGGCGCAGGCGGGCGCAAGCTGGGGATACCGGCTGTTGCCGCTGCCGCTTCTGTTGGTTCCGGCTTTGGTGATGGTCCAGGAACTGTCCGTTCGGATCGGAGTATTCGGCAAATGCGGCTTCGGCGAACTGATACGCGAGCGCCTGGGGCCGCCCTGGGGCTGGGTCGCGGGCGCCGCGCTCGTGGTCGCGGCGCTGAGTTCGCTGGTGACCGAACTTACGGGCATCGCCGGCGTCGGTGAGCTGTTTGGAGCATCGCGCTGGCTGGTCCTGCCTTTGGCGAGCCTTGCGTTGGTCCTTGTCGTGCTAACCGGGCAATATCGCCGGGTCGAGCGCACCGCTCTGATTTTTGGCCTTTTCGAAGTCAGTTTCATTATCGTGGCGTGCCAGTCGCATCCGTCCGGCGGCGAGGTGATGCGCGATATCGCGGACCAGAAACTGGCGGATTTCAACTATCTCTATCTGGGCGCCGGGCTGATCGGCGCTACATTCAATCCTTGGATGATTTTTTACCAAGCCTCGGCCACTGCCGAAATACGCCTGTCGCCGCTGCATTATCGTGCGGCGCGATGGGAGACGGCGGCCGGAGCGCTTCTCACGCAGGTGCTCACGGCGTCTGTGTTGGTGGCCGTCGCCGCTCTCCTGCGGCAAGGCGGTTTGGCCGTGTCGCTCGACAGCATCGGCCAGATCAGTGAGACGTTGACGCCGTTCCTTGGCGGAGCGACGGGACGGCTGGTTTTCGGCGCCGGGGTGGTTGGCGCGTCGATGGCCGCCGCGATCGTCAGCGCGCTAGCCTGCGCTTGGGGGCTTGGCGAAATCTTCGGACGGCGCCGCTCCCTTGAGCGCGAAGCGCGCCATCGATTGGATTTTATGGGCGGCTATGTAGTCTGGGTCGTCGGCAGCGCGATGTTGGTGCTGTTCGTGCCCGATCTCGTTTCCCTTTCTGTCGGCATGCAAGTGATGAACGCGGTCCTGTTTCCGGTAATCGCCGCGTTGCTGGTAATTCTGGCTGCGACCGCCTTGCCCGAAAGCGCGCGCCTTCGCGGCTGGTATTTGTGGCTGACGGCCGCGACGGTTGGATTGGTGGCTGTCGCCGGGTTGATAGGCGCGCTCGCGGGGTGCGCATCCCCTTTCTCCAACTGGGCGCTGCGGTCGTCCTGTTGTTGATCGCCGTGCGGCTGACTCTCGTGCGGGACGACGAGGAGACTCGCGCCGCGCTGCAAGCCGACCCGTCGACCGCGGACGCGCCGGATCGGCGCAGGCGCGCCGATTTCCTCAACGCGGTCTGGGCTATCATTGTCGCCGACGCCGCCATGAGCCTGGACAATGTCGTGGCAATCGCCGCCATCGCGCAAGGCAGTCTGCTGTTCATCGGCTTAGGTCTGGCGATGAGCATACCGATGCTGGTTTGGGGCAGCGCCCTGATCCGGCAGTTTCTCGATAAGAACGGCTTCTTCGTGCTGTTGTCGGGAATGTTCCTTGGCTGGATTGCGGGCGGAATCGCAGTCTCGGATCCAGCAATTGCGGCATCGATCGAGGCCAATGCGCCCGCTTTGCCGTTTGCAGTGCCGCTGGCTTGCACGATCTTTGTGATCTGGCAGAGCCTGATCTTGAGCCCGCGCCGAGACAATCCTGGAGGCAAATATGCGGAATGACCTAGACGATTTTGGTCCGGTTTTTGTGACAGCCGGCCAGATCCAGGCATGGCTTTCCCGATTTAGCCGCAGGCAAATACAGATACCGAAGCCCGAGCCTCCGCGGGTTCGGGATAGCGCGCCTCCGCGCGCGCAACAGATCGTATCCCAGCGCAAGCTTCCGATGCTGCGAAAGTACAGCATTGTGGCCACGCTTGTATTGGCGCTGGCGGTGTGGGCGGCAAGCGGCTTTTACAAAGTGCAGCCCGACCAGGTGGGTCTTGTGCTGCGTTTTGGACGCTGGATCGGCACGACCGGACCCGGGCTGAACTATCATCTTCCCTACCCAATCGAATTCGTGCTTCTGCCCAGAGTCACCGCCGTCAATCAGCTGAAGATAGGCAACGGCATGGTGATGCAAATGCTGACCGGGGACGAGAATATTGTTGAAGCGACAGCCTCGATATCCTGGCGCATCAAGGACCCGGCAAGATTTTTGTTCAACGTCTTCGATCCGGAGAGGACCGTAAGGGTCGCGGGGGAAAGCGCGGTGCGGCAAATCATCGGCCTTAATCCCATTCAGTCCGGGTTGTCGGATCAACGGCAGAAGATCGCCGACGACGCTCAGTCGCTGCTGCAGAGGCTCCTTGATTCTTACGATGCCGGGATAGAGGTCACGCAGGTCCAGTTGCAACGAGTCGATCCCCCGTTGGCCGTGATCGACGCTTTCAACGACGTGCAGCGCGCCCGTGCGGACCAGCAGCGCGCGCGTAACGAGGCCGAAGCCTACCGCAACGATATCCTGCCCCGCGCTCGCGCGGAGGCCGACCGCGTCAGTCAGGAAGCACAGGCCTACAAGGAAGAAGTCTTGAACCGGGCGCACAGCGACGCGGACAGGTTCTCGGCTTTCGATGCAGCCTACAGCAAGTCTCCAGATGTCACTGCGCGGCGGCTCTACCTCGACACAATGGACGAAGTCCTGAAATCGGCGGGCAAAATACTGATTGACCCTTCCGGACGCGCTGGTCCTTCGATCATCCCATATTTGTCGCTCGCCGGGCCGCAAGCCGTTGTCCCCGCAGCTTCGAAGGTGACGCCATGAGCGCGCGCGCGGCAATCCTGGCTTTGGCTGTTTTGGCCTTACTGGGCTGGGTCGCCTCCCAGACTTTTTACATTGTCCAGCAGGACCAGCTCGCCCTGGTTGCGCGCCTCGGCAAACCGGTGGCGACGATCACCGAACCGGGACTAAATGTAGAAATTCCTTTGATTGACACCGTTGTCATCTACGACAAGCATTTACTGGCGCTTGAGCCTCCGCTCGACCAGATTATTCTGGGAGATCAGAAACGCATTGAAGTGACTACGTTTTTGCGATTCCGCATCGACAATCCGCTCCGATTTTACCAGTCGGTCGGCACCGAAGAACAGGCACGGGCCAACCTGGCGCAAATCGTGAGCAGCACGACGAGAAAGCAACTCGGAAAAGTCGCCCTGCCTGCTTTGCTGACGGAACAGCGCGATGATATCACCGACCGAATCCGCGACGAGGTGGCGCTGGAGGCCAAGGCGCTGGGTGTGGCCGTCACGGATGTCCGCATCCTTCGGGCTGAACTGCCGGCTGAGACGAGCCAGGCCATTTACGACCGGATGACCTCCGAGCGCGTGCGTGAAGCTAAGGAACTTCGCGCTCAGGGTTTCGAGTCGGCCCAGGAAATCCGGTCCAAAGCGGATCGCGACCGCGCCGTTCTGCTTTCGGACGCCTTGCGCGCCAGCCAAACGGATCGCGGCGTGGCCGATGCGGAAGCAAACAATATCGCGGTATCCTCTTACGAACGGGATCCCGAGTTTTTCGACCTGTATCGGACCTTGCAGGTCTATCGCTCCGCATTGACCCAGGGCTCCCCCACCCTCGTATTGGCGCCCTCCAGTGAATTTATGAAATTCTTCGACGCAGGGCCGAGTGCGCGCAAGGTTGCGGCACAACCGCCGCCAATGCCCTCTTCGGCGCCCGCCCCCGAGAGACAACCATGAAAATGCTTCCGCGCAGCCGTGTTCCGCATTTGGTCCGGTTGGGCGAGATCGCGCTATCGTTGGGCTGTTCCGTTGCTTGTCAGGCCATATCGGCCGGCGTTTCCGAGCGATAGCGCCTTGAGCGAGGCCCGCGCCTCAAGGCTCTTGCTGTTGTGCGCAAGGCGGCTCAATCCCGATCGTCGATTCATTGACCCGGCGACGCGATCGACCGGGCCCGAAATCGAGTCATTCCGCCCGCTTGTCCATCCGACGATAAGCGTAAGCGGGCCCACCGCGCGGCGCGCTCTCTTCACGTGCAATGGCCGCCATGATCGCATGGCGCGGCGAGAGATGGCAGGCCGGATCCGTTGCGCGCGCGTCGCCCAGCAAAGCGAGCGCCTGACAGCGGCAGCCGCCAAAGTCGATCTCACGCCGGTCGCAGCTGCGGCAAGGCTCGCGCATCCATTCGGTTCCGCGAAAAGCGTTGAAGGCGGGCGATTTCTCCCAAATCTCAGCGAGGGAATGATCCTGCGTATTCCAGAATTCCAACCCGGGCACGGTTTCGGCGGCATGGCATGGCAGCACCTTGCCGGTGGGCGAAACGCTCATCGAGCGGCGCCCCCAGCCGCCCATGCAAGGTTTGGGCGTGCGCGCGTG
>Ga0182024_10020610_pt1 | contig 12039 bp, 7 predicted proteins | sample P32metaG_FD_120480 | JGI IMG/M metagenome (GOLD analysis project Ga0182024, IMG submission 120480) | Permafrost microbial communities from Stordalen Mire, Sweden - P3-2 metaG (Illumina Assembly) | ecosystem: Environmental > Terrestrial > Soil > Wetlands > Permafrost | place: Sweden: Stordalen... | reverse complement strand
TGAACAACCTGGCGATGGCGTACTGCGATCCCTACGTTCTGCCGTCGCTCATCGCGATCAAAAGCGGCACCACGCAAACGGCCGACACCGGCACCGGCGGATTTCTGCCCAGCGCCGAGCCGAATGCCGTGATCGCCCCAACGCTGACCGGAAGTCGCACGATCGTCGAGCAATGGAGCACCACGCCCATTACCGATGACACGACACTTGATCTGCTGAACATGGCCTACCGCCGCGCATTGGGCTTCGATGAACTGATGGACAAACGGAAGGCGAACGATCTGGCCCACGCGTTGATCGGTCAAATTCCCACGACCGCCGATTCGTCGCTCGAAGGCGAGGTGCTCGCGCAAATCCTGAAAGCGCATATTCAGGACGCAGGGCTCTCCCCCGTGCAACTGACGCCGAAAGTGATGGGCGACAAATTGGCAATGCGTCTCTACGCGCCCGGCAAGATCACTCAATGGAAAGCCCATACGAACAAATCGGGCACGCGGTTGACCGTCGAGGGGACGTGGATCGCCGGCCCGGAGGTCAGCCACGCTGTCTCTTCCGACAGCGACCGCTGCGAAACCGGTGTCAATGCTTGCGGCCGGGAGCTCAGATTCGAATTCCGCGACATCGATCTGCCACAAGCGGTGGTCCCCTGGATCGGAGAATCGGAGCCGGCGCCAGAAACGGAGCAGGGGACCGACGGGCTGCTAACCATCTGCCTGGAAATCGTGAAACCGGCGAAACCATCACCGCTCGACTGGCGTGAGCAAGATAGCCCGACGTTGGCCGTCCAGGAAGAAGTCAACGCGCGGATCGCCACCCGCCAATTCCTGTCGATCATGGAAGCGGTAACGAACACGCTCGATTGGCAGATGCTCGAAGAGAACCCGCTGTGCCAACATTACTTCAGGCCATTCAACGGCTGGACAGCGTCGTCGGTGGCTCAAGAAATCATTTATGAAGTGAACGAGACCCAGGAGACGCTCGAAGGGATCCACGGCGGCTGGTACTGCGTCGGATGCAAGCGTCAAGTTCCGGCTGATGCGCTTTACGTCGGCCATTTCCGCGACTGCTACGTCTGGGTCGAGTGTGGGCACACCAAAGAGCTGGCCGATTTCACGCTCGCCGTGTTGCAGCTTTCGGGGCTGATTCGAGATCGCCAGGTGGTCAACGCGCCGTCGGGCGTCCAGTTCTCGCCCGCGACTCGGTAGCCCCGTCACTCGGTAGCAACGTAGCGCTGGCCGGGACCTCCGGCCGCCGATTGGGCCGGCGGCGGTCGATCTCGGCGTTTTCGGTCTCCCTGGCTCTCCGAAGTTGCCAGCGGCCAGGAGACATTTCTATCCGGGCCTAAGCGCCAGCACACCTCCCCTTGACGCTAGCCCTGGCGGACCTTAACTTACTTAGTTCGCCCGCTTTGCGCGCCAGCGTAGCTTCAATTGGCAGAGCACCGCATTCGTAATGCGGGGGTTGTGGGTTCGACTCCCACCGCTGGCTCTCGCTTGACCCATACGCTCACTCGCTCGGAGATTTTGTCGCAATGGTCCAAGGTTTGGAATCACAACTGAAGCAACTGGTCCTGAATACCGGTCCCTTCGGACCGCAGGAAATCCACCGCATCGAAGGAGCCATCGCCGAAGACTTTGCGGAGTTCCGCGTGCTGCGCGACGCGGTGGCCGAACTCGAAACCGGCGAAGACAAAAGCCCCGCCACCGCCGTCCGACTCGGCGTTTGCTACTTCCTGCTCGGTCGCTATCACATCGCCCTGGAAACCCTCAAATCGGGCGATGGCGGTGCCCTGGCCCAGTTCTACATGGGCAAGGCGGCCGTGGCCCTCAAACAATTCGACGCGGCCGCCGGCTATTACGCCGCCGCCCTCAAGGCCGGCTACAATGCCGACGCCTGCGCTCTGGCCCGGGCCGAGGCCGCCCGCATGGCCGGCGACTTCCGCGGCTCGCTGTCGATTCTCGATAACCTGTCGGGCGCGGTCGAGCAGACGGCCGACTATCTCTACCAACGCGGCGCCTGTGTCGCGGCTATCGGCGGCAATCCGACCGAAGTCGTGGCGTTGTTCGAGCGGGCCGTCGAGGCCGATCGCAATCATCCCGGTGCCCTGTTCGGCCTGGCGCTGGAAAACGATCGCCGCGGAAACGACGAAATCGCCCTCGATCTCTACGAGCGCTCGGCTTATCAGTTTCCCTCTCACGTCGGGTCACTGTTGAACCTCGGCATCTTGTACGAGGATCGCCAGCAGTACGACAAAGCCCAACAATGCTACTCCCGCATTCTGGAAATCTTTCCCACCAACAACCGGGCGCGGCTGTTTTTGAAAGATGCCCAGGCCTCGGGCGACATGTACTACGACGAAGACGCACAAAAGCGCCGCGACCGCATGAGCCAGGTGCTCAGCGTTCCGGTGAGCGACTTCGAACTTTCGGTTCGCAGCCGGAATTGCCTGCAAAAGATGGGCATCCGCACCCTGGGCGACCTGGCCCGCTGCACCGAGCAAGATCTGCTGGCCAGCAAGAACTTCGGCGAGACGTCGCTGGTCGAAATTCGCGACATGTTGGCCACCAAGGGACTCTCGCTGGGCCAATTGGCGACCGAAAAAGTGGCCGAACCGGTCTACGAGCCCGAATTCGTCACCCCCGACGAGCAGGCGTTGCTCGATCGTCCGATTTCCGATCTGAACCTCTCGGTCCGTGCCCGCAAGTGCATGATCCGGCTGGGGCTCAACACCATCGGCGAGTTGGTCCGCCGCACCGGCGACGATTTGCTGGAGTGCAAGAATTTCGGCGTCACCAGCCTCAACGAAGTTCGCGAGAAGCTGACGCAAAGCAACCTCAAGCTGCGCGGCGACTGACGGCCGGCGGAAACGTCGCCACGGTTTTCCGCGGTATTCCTTAATCTTGCTCCCTGGGGCAGCTCGGACCATCGTGCCGGCGACTGGATTGTTTTCGTTCGAAGTCGAAGCGACCGATCCTGGTACGCTTGCGCGCCTCAGCACCTTCCACACTCCGCACGGCCGGGTTGAGATGCCGGCCTTCATGCCGGTCGGCACACAGGGAACGGTCAAGGGTTTGCCGGTCGATCTGCTTGCCGCCACCGGCGCTCAGATGATCCTGGCCAACACCTACCACTTGGCGCTGCGCCCCGGTGCCGATGTGGTGGCCGCGCTCGGCGGCCTGCACCAATTCTGCGGTTGGTCCGGCCCGATCCTGACCGACAGCGGCGGCTTTCAGGTGTTCAGTCTGGCCGAAAACGTGCAGGTCGACGAGCAGGGAGTCACGTTCCGCTCCCATCTCGACGGCAACCTTTTCGAATTGACGCCCGAGAAAGCGGTGGCCATTCAGGAGCAATTGGGCGTCGACGTGGCGATGGTGCTGGACCACGTGGTGGCCCTGCCCGGCGACCGCGAAGTGGTCCGCGACGCGACCGAGCGCACGATCCGTTGGGCCGAGCGGTCGCTGAGGGCACAAACCCGCGGCGATCAGGCTTTGTTCGCCATCGTGCAAGGGGGCCTCGATCCCGATCTTCGCGTCGACTGTGCCGAGCGGCTGGCGGCACTCGATTTCCCTGGCTACGCCGTCGGCGGCCTCAGCGTCGGCGAAGAGCCGGCCGAGATGTATCGCGTGTTGGATTTCACGGTTCCGGTGCTGCCAGCCGATCGGCCGCGCTATTTGATGGGCGTCGGCCGGCCGCAAGACCTGCTGGCGGCCATTGCACGAGGGATCGACCTGTTCGACTGTGTCTTGCCGACGCGGAACGGCCGGAATGCCTTGGCTTACACCGACACCGGGCCAATCCGCCTCCGCAACCGCCAATACCAGCTCGATTCGCGCCCCTTGGCGGCCGATTGCCCCTGCCTGGCCTGCCGGCATAGCCGAGGTTACTTGCGGCATTTATTCATGGCGGGCGAGATGCTCGGCCCGGTCCTCGTCAGTCTTCACAACCTGACGTACTATCAGCAGTTGCTGCGCTCGGCCCGGCAAGCGATCGCCGCCGGCCGGTTTGGACAATTTCATCAGCAAAAGCTGGCCGGTTGGGAGTGAGTCCCACGGCGAGTGCCCGCGTGCGCTCGTCCATAAAGACGCGCTTCATGCAACGCACGGCCAGGGCAGGACGGGACCGCCCTTGTTGATTGTCCTGCTTGGTTTTAAGATACGTGCGCTACAAATGCTCCGCTGGCGGCTGGTTTTCGGCGAGCCGCCCCAAGCGGAGCCGCTGGCTGTTGCTTTCGCCACAGGATTTCGAGTCGTTGGCGATCGCCGGCTGGCGCGCAGCAACCGGCTTGGCCCCCGGCCGAACCTTTGGCAGGACGCCCGAGCGGCGACGGCGAGCACTTTGCGGCCACAGGCTGACCTATTGATCCACCGCTGCGGCGTGTTGGGAGTGAAGGCGAATTGAAAATCATGACAGCGTTCACCGGGTGGAATTTATTGGCCGAGGCCGAGCCCGTGGTCGATCCGGTCCAGAATCGCGGTCCATTCGGCGGCTTGTGGCCGGCGATGATCGTCATCATGATTCTCTATTTTGTCCTTTTCCTCAGGCCCCAGCGGAAGCGCGACACCGCCCATCGGACACAACTCGAAGCTCTCAAGAAGAACGATCGCGTGGTGACGATCGGGGGCATTTACGGCACCGTTACCAATGTCCAGCGCGAGTCGGACGAAGTGACGCTGAAGGTCGACGAAGCGACCAATGCCAAGCTCCGAGTGACCTTCGGTTCGATTGCCCGCGTAATTACGGAGGATGACGCCGAAGGGAGTAGCGCCGCCAAGACCTAACGCGTCTGGCGTGAAAGTTCCCTTCCAACAGCTCGCGCCGCCCCGCGAGCCCGCCGGACGACCGGCACTGGCAAACCGCACACTTTTCTTTTGGCGAGGAAGTTCGTTTCATGGTTTCGTTTTCACATCTTTCGCTGCTGTTGGCCCAGGCTGCCCCCGAGGCGACATTGGATGATCGGTTCAGCATGCCGCAAAAGCTGGCCATCGCGGTGATCGTCCTGATCGGGTCTTTCGTCATCGGCAGCGTGCTGGCCAAGGCGCTGCGCATGCCGGACTACGGCAGCAAAATCGGTTTGGTGCTGGCAACGTTGTTCGCCGGCATCCTGATCGACGTCTTCGGCTGGCCGCCAAAGCTGGGCATCGACTTGAGCGGCGGCGTGGTGCTGATCTACGAAGTCGATCAGAACCAGATGCAACAATCGAACCGCGCTCAAATCGTCGACCAATTGACCCGTGATCTGGGCAGCGTCGACGGCCATCGCCTCAAGCCGCGATTGAACGCGGGCGGGCTCGAAATCCCGCTCCCTGACAAGGCCCTGGCCTCGAAAATCGAACAGCGGATGGTCAAACTCATCGATAAGGATAAGTTGGCGATCACGCCGGTCGGCGTGCGCCAGGTCGAGGGCCAACCGGTGTTGGTCTACACGATCGAAGGCCAGCGCAAACAGATCGACATGGACAAGTTGATCGGCGCCGTCAGCAAGCGCATCAACCCCAGTGGCGTGAACGAAGTGACCGTGCGCCGCTACGGCAACGAACAATTGGAAGTGATCGTGCCCGAGGTCGAACAACGCCAAGTCGACCAGATCAAGCAGATCATCAGCACCAGCGGCAATCTCCAGTTCCGCATTCTGGCCAACCGGAACGATCACCGCGACGTCGTCGAACTGGCCGAGCAATCCCCCTCCGACGACGTCTATCAGGGCGGAAAACTGGTTGCCCGCTGGATCGAAATGCGTCCGGGCGCCAATCCGGGCGATGGCATTCTGCGCAAGCACAACAGCGTCGACCAGGTGCTGATCATGATCGACAAATATAACGTGAACGGAGATTACCTGTCCGGTGCGTCCCCCGACCACGACCACACCACCGGCGCCCCCTGCATCGCTTTTTCGTTCAACAGTCAGGGAGCGAACCGCTTCGGCCATTTAACCCAGGAAAACGTCCCCGACGCGGCCACCGGTTTCCAGCGCAGCCTGGGCATCGTGCTCGACAACGTGTTGCAATCGTCGGCCAACATCCGCAGCGCCATCAGCGACCGCGGTCAGATCACCGGCCGCTTCACCGACGAATACGTCGACTTCGTCGTCGGCGTGCTCAATGCCGGCAGCCTGCCGGCGGCGCTGCAAAAGGTGCCGATCAGCGAACAGAAAATCAGCGCTCAGTTAGGCGACGATACCATCCGCAGCGCCTCGATCGCGCTGATCATCTCGACGATTGCCGTCGTCCTGTTCATGCTCTACTACTACCGTTTCGCGGGCGTCGTGGCCGACATCGCCGTGTTGATGAACATGGTCCTGGCCACGGCACTGATGATTCTGATCAAGGCCGCCTTCACTCTGCCCGGTTTGGCCGGTTTCGTATTGACCGTGGGCATGGCGGTCGACGCCAACGTTTTGATCTACGAGCGCATTCGCGAAGAAACGGGGCGCGGGGCCTCGCTGCGGATGGCCATCCGCAATGGCTTTGCCCGCGCCATGGCCACGATTATCGACTCCCACCTGACGACCGTTTTCACGGCCGTGGTCCTCTATACGATCGGCACCGACCAGATCAAGGGTTTTGCCGTCTCCTTGATCCTCGGCCTGGCCGTCAGCCTCTACACCGCGGTCTACGTGGCCCGGGTGATTTTCGACATCGCCGAGCGCCAACGCTGGATCACCAAGCTCAACATGCGGCAGTTTGTCGGCGAGACCCACATCGACTTCGTTCGCTGGCGTGGGCCGGCCATTGCCGCATCGACGATCGTGATTGCCATCGGCATGGGGGCCGTCTATCTGCGCGGCGCGGATTTGTTCGACATCGACTTTACCGGCGGCGTGTCAGTGCAGATTTTGCTCAAGGCGGATCATCCTCGCGAAATCACCGATGTGCGCGAGCGGGTGTCCGATTTGCCCGACGTCGCCGTCAGCTCGGTCGGCACCGCCGAGATGAAAAACCGGGAATACAAGATCGACACTTCCGAGCGTGACATGGCCCTGGTCCAAAAACAGCTCCAGGAAAAATTCGGCGGCGATCTGGAAACCTATACGCTCGATTACAAACCGGTTGAATCGCCGGGCGAGAGCGGCGGCAAAGAGACTGAACCTGCCTCGGGGCCGTCGCTTCCGGCCGAATCTGCCCAACCGGATGCCACCAAGCCATCCGACGCCCCCGATGCCACCCCAGATTCGAAAACGCCCGACGCTGCGCCCTCCGACGGCAAGCAACCCGAGAAAAAACCGACAGACGAGAAATCGGGGAGCGTGCGCCGACTTCCGTCCGATTCGTTGCTGGCCCTGGCCGACGACCCACTCGCCCCCTTGCTCCTGGCCCAAGCCGCCGCGCCTGCTACGAGCAAACCGGCGGTCAAGGCACCGGCACCCGCCACGGACAAACCCGCCGCTGAGAAACCGGCCGCCGATGACAAAACGGCTGCCAAGGAATCGGCACCCGCCGACGACAAGCCGGCTGCGGAAGACAAATCGGCGTCGACGCCTCCCGCTGATTCGCCTGCCTCTGAATCGATTGGCTCCGAATCGACCGGCGCCGCCGAAAGACCTTCCACCCTGATCAAGTTTGCCCTCCATTTCGGCGAAGAGATCAATCGTCCGACGCTGCTGACCATGATCGGCGAAGATTTGCGTACTGTCGGGCTGCCCAAGGTCGGGTTCGAGCTGACCAATCCAAAGTATCAACCAGGCAGCACGCATGGCTTCAAGGATTGGGAGTTGACCATTCCGCTGACGGTCGACGAGGCCAACAAACTGTTGTCGCACACCAAGGGCCGCCTCGCCGAGACGGCCGTCTTCCCGCTGGCCAATCAGATTGGCGGCAAGGTGGCCGGCGACACCAAGCTGCTGGCGACGTACGCCCTGCTGGCCAGTCTGGTGATGATCGTGTTCTACGTCTGGGTGCGGTTTCAGAACGCGATGTTTGGCATCGCGGCCGTCTTGGCGTTGATCCACGACGTGCTGGTGACCGTCGGGTTCCTGGCCCTCAGCAAATATCTGGCCCCGTTCCTGGGATTCGTGTTGGTCGAGGATTTCAAGATCAGCCTGGCGGTCATGGCTGCGCTGTTGACGATCGTCGGTTACTCGATCAACGACACGATCGTGATTTTTGACCGCATCCGCGAGGTCCGCGGCAAGAATCCCGACCTGACCGAAAAGATGATCAACGACAGTGTCAATCAAACGCTGAGCCGCACCATTTTGACTTCGGGCACGGTCCTCATCGGCACGTTGATTCTGTATTTTATCGGCGGCCCCGGCATCCACCCGTTCGCCTTCGCGATGTTGGTCGGCCTGATTTCGGGTACCTACAGTACGGTCTACATCGCCTCGCCCGTGCTGCTCTGGCTGAAGCGTCCCCTGGCCGGCCCTGGCTTCGCCGCCTCGGCTTCGGCGGTTCGCTAGTCGAGTCGCCCGGCCGCTGAAGAATCTCGGCCGGTCGCCCTGCGCGGCGGCGTCGCGATTGCGCTGGCGGCGCAGGTGCGCATCATCTCCCGTCGCGCGGCGGCAAAGTTTGCCCATCCCCACCATTCGCCCCCTCGCTGGCCGGGCGAGCCCGTCATCTTGCGGCTTGAACTACTCTTCGCGTGGGGGCTTGGGCGATAAAAGAAAAGAGACGAGCGCCGGCGGATCGTCGGCCAACTCCGCAGGGGCCGCTTCCGGAGCCGGGTCGTTTTGTCGTTCGCGCGGCGTGCCTGGCGGGCCGATGGCCCAGCCCCGGCCCCAACGAGTTGGAAGCCCGCCCCACCGAATTGTTCCCGGCCTGCGACCTTCGCCGCTTGTCTCGCATTCCATTTCCCTTGGCTGTCGCAGAGGTTGCACCCGTGACGCTTTCTCGTGGCAAAAGATGCGCTCTGGCGGCGCTCTGCGTGTTGGCCGTCGGAACCAGCATGTTGTTTCGCCGCAGCCCCGCTCCAATCGTCCGAATCGAAGGCGAGGCACGCAAGCTTCTCACGCGCAAGCTTCCCAGCCTGCGCGGCGCGGGCGAGCACGTGCAACTGTTGCAGTCGTTCGAGGAGAAGATACCGCGCGTGCCAACCGCCGCCACGACCGATCCGGACACCCACAGCCGAGAGTTCGCGGCCCATCCGTCGCGCTCGTTTCATCCCGGCGGCGCAATGCTGGAGCCGGCCGATGATTTGAATCCAATCCAACCGACGCCCGACGAAATGCTGGCCGACGCGCAAAGCCAGGCGGCCGCCCCGGCACCGCTGCGGACTCACCGAGTGGTCGACGGCGACACGCTGGCGAAGTTGGCCGCCCGCTATTTAGGGAGCAGCGATCGCTATGGCGAAATCTTCGCGGCGAATCGCCCGCTGCTGTCGAAGCCCGACTTGCTGCCGATCGGCGCCCAACTGGTGATTCCGCCTCGTCAGCGTCCCGCTCCGCCGGTTCAACTCGGGCCGGAAGATGCCCCCGAGACTTCGCGCGCCGACGAGGCCCAGATGCCCCGGCTCGAAGTCGAAACTCAGCCTACCGATCAGCCCGTTCTGGCAGACCCGAGCGACGACGACACCGCGCTCGTGCCGGTTCCCAAAGAAGTCCCCGGCCAGGAAAAGTAGACGCTCGCCGTGGCGCCGGCAGGAGCGGCGTCCCCGCGCGCAAAGGGGCCGTTCAAGAAAGCCCTCTTCCGGCACGGCTGCTATTCCAGCACGCTGCGCCGCTCGTCCCAGGGAAAGGGTTTTTTGACGAGCAGGTCGACGAATTTCACGATCGCCGCCTCAACGCCCAAACTCTTCTCGTTCAGCAGTTCGGCCCCCTGCAATTTGGTTTCGGGGCGTAGCAGTTCGAGTGTCGGGCTGGTTTTGTCGACGTGAAATTTGGCGAAGTGCTTGTAGAGCTTGTTCGCGTCCTCGCTGGCACGGCTATTCTTCCGGCCGGCAATCAGCATGATCGCCAGTTCGCTCCGGATCTCCGGTACGCTGATCGCGTCCATCAGCTTCATTCCCTTGAAGTTGGGCTCCGGCGAGATCAGCACCAGCGCCTTGACGTCCTGCCCTTGTTTGCCGTTACTGAGCACCGGCCAGCTCCAGTCAAGCTGCGCCCAATCGGCGGCGATGAGGGCCCCCATTTCCGTGCCGACGACGCACAGCTTGTCGATATTCAACTCGCCGAGATTGTTTTGCGCGATCAGAAACGATTTCACCGCCTCCAGATCGAACTTCCACATGTCGACGAAATCGGGAGCGCGCAAGGCCTTGGTCTCGATCTTTTCCGTCCGTCCGTCGCGGTTGATCTCCTTGCTCTCGCCGTGGCCGCGCAAATCGGGGGTAATCACGGCGTGCCCCCGATGCTGCAGCATCAGGGCCAGATTGTCGAAGTCGTGACAATCGCCGTTGTACGCATGCAACAGAATGATCGGCACGCTGTTCTTCTTCTGCGTGCCGGCGTAATAGACCGCGTGCAGGTGCAAGCCGTCTTTCGTTCGAAGCTGAACGTCCTCCGGCGCGGGACTATCTTCGGCCGCCTCGGGTTCGGCCGCCCGCGCGTCGAGCGGAAACATCAGCGCCAGCAGCAGCGCCCATCGCAGCATCCACGTGAAACGGTAGCCATCAGAAGCCATCTTTACCGCCTGTTGGCGTGGGTGAAATTGGATGCTGGAAAAACATCGCCCTATCGGCGAGCCATTGCCACCGGGCTCATGGAGCGCCAGCGTCAAGCATTCATGCTAGATCGCTGCACTGCCGCCGTCAACGCGAGGCAACCGGCGGGCCGTCCGGCCTGGATTTCCTCGGATTTTGGCCCCTCGCGGCGCCAGCCCCGGATAGGTGGTCCCGGAATGGTGGTCACGAACGGGCGGACGGTTGCAGCGGGCTGGAAGCCGCGGCGGCCGACAGCCGGATTAACAGTCGCTCCAGAACCAGCCGCCCCCGCGGCGGCGAAGAGCTCGCCCCCTTGAGCGCCAGGTCGGCGTCGAGCAGCCAGCGATAAAGCCGGGCCGCGCGCACGCGGCCGATCTGCCGTAGTTGGCTTTCGGCCTTCGATAGCGTGAACGCCTTGAAACCCGCGCTCTCCAGCGCTTGGCGCAGCGAAAGCCGGCGACCGGCCGCTTCGGCCTGTTCGATCAATCGAGCCGCGGCGGCAAATCTCCTCAGCGTCGAGCCGATCTGTGCCAGGATCGAAATCGGCACTTCGCCGGCCGAAAGCAAGTGGTCGAGTTCGACCAACGCCTGCCGGGCGTTCCCCCCGGCAGCCAGATCGAGCATCTCCCACGTCGTCCGCGTCCGCCAGCCGCCGACCACCTCGCGCACCAATTCGGCCCGAATCACTCCCTCGGCGCCGGCCAGCAGCGCGAGTTTCGACAGTTCGGAATCGAACAGCCCCAGTTCGGGCTCGACCAGGTCGATCAATGTTTCCGCGGCCTCGGCTTCCAGCCGTGCGTGGTACTGCTCTTTGGTCCAGGCGATCAGCCATTTTTGCAATCGGGCCGCGGCAGGAAACTTGCATTCGATCGTCAGCCCGGTGCCGGCCACGGCCTTGAACAACCGGGTGTTGCTCGGCCAACTGGCGACGTCCAGCACCAGCACACTGTTGGTCTTGGGGTGCTCGACGTAGCGCTCCAATTCGGCGCGATAGCGAGTGACAAAGTCATCGGCCTGGTCGATGACGACCAATCGCTCGCCGCCGCCGAACATGGCCAGCGTGCTCAGTTCGTCGAGCACCGCCGACAGCGTGACGGTCGGCCCGGCAAACGAAGTGCTGGAGAATTCGGCGTCGTGTCCCGCTAGCACCGCCGCGCGAAGTCGTGCCAGGGCCTGCCGTTTGAGAAATGGCTCGTCGCCGAACAGCACGCAAATCGGCCGCGGCGCATGCTCCGCCGGCTTGGCCAGATAGTCGAGTGCTGGGACGGGTTTGGACATGCCCCTCACTATAGCCCTCGCCCCCCAGACCCGAAACCGAACCCGATCCCCGGCGGCCCGCGCCACGTCTCGGGCGACCCCCGTCTTTTGCCCCGGTCTTTTGCCCCCGTTCGTAGCGGCCACTTCCGCTTGGCGCCCGGCCGCCGGCCGATATACTGGGAGTTTTGCCCAAGCGTGCCAGTCGCTGTC
>Ga0182024_10020609_pt1 | contig 12040 bp, 10 predicted proteins | sample P32metaG_FD_120480 | JGI IMG/M metagenome (GOLD analysis project Ga0182024, IMG submission 120480) | Permafrost microbial communities from Stordalen Mire, Sweden - P3-2 metaG (Illumina Assembly) | ecosystem: Environmental > Terrestrial > Soil > Wetlands > Permafrost | place: Sweden: Stordalen... | reverse complement strand
TGCCTTTCTTGCTGCGGCAAGACTAACACTTCAGCCAGTCTCCTTTTCGGGGGTCAGGTCACCGCGGGCGCCGCGGCCTTTTGCATCGCAGGCGGCTCATACTTGATCGCACAGAGGAGTAAAGACGGGACTGCCAATCAAACCAAACTGTCTTCACAATCCCAGGCGCTTGCCTTTGCCGGATTCGCGACTCCAGAGGCTGCTTTCAAGTCACTGTTGTCCCTGGAGAACTCGGGAGACGTGGATAAGTTCCTCGCGGCCTGCACGCCGGAACAGGCGGAAAGATTAAAAAAGAAAATGGCCGGGTTATCGCGGGACGAACTCAAGCGTAAAATGAGCCAGGATGCTCATGACCGCTCGAATTACGAAATCGCCGATAACGAGGAGATTTCCGACGCCGAGGTTCGTCTGCACCTCACGGTCGAGCCCTACCCTGGACATCCGAACGTCGGCAACGACGTCCAAGTCATGCAGAAAATTGGAAACGACTGGAAATACGCCGGCAAATACGGCGTCGACATCAAGGAACAAAACTCCTCCCAGTAATCAATCTACGATGGCGGATTGCTATCCAATGTCGTTCATGGCAGAAAACATCCATCGATGCGACCCGGGACGCGCCATAGGCTTCGCGGCGGATTCTCTCTATTGGAATTGCTGATCGTAATTGCCATCATCGCCGTGCTGGCGGCGCTGTTGCTTTCCGCGTGGTCCAGCGCGCAAAACAAAGCAAGGCAAGCCAAATGCACCAACAACGTCTATCAATTGGGAACCGCTCTGCAGGAATTTGCGACCGAATACCGGGTGTTCCCTCCGGCTTTTATACCGGCCGAAGCTCGCGCGAATCACCCCGAATACCACATAAACTGGCAGTATGCGCTCAATGGCCAGCTATCCACGGCCAAGGCGCCGCCATTGGACGGAAAATTTAGCACGGAGGACACACCAGGCCCGGACCAATGGGTAGGACTTCCCAACGGCCCTAAGGCGATGAACTTCTGGGGCGGGGTCTGGGCTTGTCCAGCCGCGCGACCTCCGCCCAACCTGCCCGATCATTTTGGCATGACCAGCTACGGTTACAACGTGCGAGGACTCGGCGAAGGACTACAAGGGCTGGGCGGCACGTCTCTGACCCCACGCGCCAAAGCCGTCACCGCCCCTGCTGTCCACGCCACGGACATCGTTAGCCCGAGCGGAATGATCGCCATTGGCGATGGCTTTGAAGGAAACAATGGAAATGTCGATGAATTGGCTGGCCTTTATCGTCGCAACACCAACGCCTTTGGATACTATTCCGATTCGACCAGGCACGCCGCCGCGCGTCACGGCGCCAGAGCAACCATTGCGTTTTGCGATGACCATGTCGAATCCCTGACTTTTCACGAACTCTTTCAAGACACCAACGACGCCGCGCTCCGCCTTTGGAACCGCGACAATCAACCGCACCGAGAAGACCTGGAACCTTAGGTGAGCATTCCGGCTCCCCAGCTCGTACTTCGCCACGCTTTAGGGTTTTCCTTTTCGCCCGATAAGTGGTTTGCCTGATTGAATCCCGGTGAGAACCGGTCATTGTGTTCCCCGGAGATGACAGTTTCTTGGGCGTGTTGAGTCGTTCGTATTTGTCCCGTGACGATACTGGAAATCGGTAAAGAGACGCGCAGCCAATCGAATAATTGGCGGCGCAAACGTTTGCGTGCGCCCCCGCGCATGATGCCGGTTGGGCCGATCCTGATCGTCGATGATGATTTGGACGACGCCAATTTGGCTCGGCGCATCGTCCTAAAACTTTTTACCGAATCGGAGGTCGTGGTCTGCGATTCGGCGCGAAAAGCCGTTGAATACCTGGAAGCCGGGTTCTTCCCCGCGCTCATTTTATTGGACTTGCGGATGCCGGAAATGGACGGCTTTGCGTTTTTGGAATGGCTAAAATCCCACGGCGCGCACATCAGAATTCCCGTGGTCGTTTTAAGCGGCCTGCACGAATTGGAGCATTTAAGGCGCGTCTATTCGCTTCATGCTCGGGCTTTTCTGGTCAAACCAGTTACGCTTGAATCCTTGCGCAGCGTTTTTCTTAGCCTGAACTTTGCCGTTTAGCAGCGTCGCTCCAAATGCTTATTGGAGCGTATGACCCCAGCCGAAGCGCTTGGAGATCGGCCAATACACAAAAAAGGATTTCCCGATCACATTGGTCTGCGGCAGTTCGTGCCAGAAGCGAGAGTCAAGACTATTCATGGTGTTATCGCCGAAAACCGCGTAGTAACCGGGATCCACCTGCAGCGTGTCCGTCGGTTTCTGCAACAGCGACCGCGGATCGTCCAGAAGAACGTGGCCGCTGTAATGATCTTTTTGTGGCAAGTCGCCAGGCTTGAAGCCGTACACGTTTTCAAAATGCGGCGTGGACGCGTCCAACCGCACGCCATTGATCCGGGCGTGTTGATCCGCGCCAATCGCAATGGTTTCGCCCGGCAATCCCACCAGGCGTTTGATATAGAACTGATTTTGGTCTGGAATATCCGGAATACCGCGTGTTTTGAACACAATGATTTCACCCCGTTCAGGGTGGCAAAAATTGTAGGTAAAGCGGTCCACGAATAGATGGTCGCCCGTGGTTTCCTTGAACCGCACAATAGGCTCGCCTTTGTGAAAGACGCCGCGCAGGAATACTCCCGTATCCACCCACGGACTGCTGCGCTCATTGGGGGTATCGTCGGGGCCGAACCAAATCGGAATCGCCTGGTCTCGACCATCGGCAAACTGCACATACAAATCCTGCTTGTTTATAAATGGCAACGGATGCTTCAACTCACCACGTCCTTTGAAGACGCAATCTTCCGTCGCAATGACTTCGAGGTAGATTTCCCCGTAAACCACCGCGTCCCATATTCGCTCCAGCGGCCCGGGTATTTTGACCTCTGGATGATCGTGAAGATCCTGGACTGTGACGCCATAAAGCGTCGGCTGCATCGATCCGGTCGGAATTTTAAATGGCTGCAGAAAAAATGTCCGCACTGCCATCGCCACGACGATCGCCACCAGAAAAACTTCGATATTCTCGCGCCATTCGGCGTGCGGATACGGTTTAATCCATTTGTCTGTGACTTTCTCCAACTCGGCCAACTGCTTGGTCGCCGTCTCGTCCGCGACTCCGTTTTTCAAACCCGTCTCGGTTTGGTCGAGCGCCCCGGAAATCGCGGTCACAGCCTGCGGCGTCAGAACGTCGCGCTGGGCGTTATACAAACGGCGCACATGCCGGCAGACATCCGTGGCCTTGCGCACACGCGCGGATAAAAACCATCGTAATTTCATATTGTATCGTCGTCAGGCTTTAAGCACTTCGATAAATGCTTCCTGCGGAATATTAACGCTGCCAAACGATTTCATCCGTTTTTTGCCTTCTTTTTGTTTTTCGAGCAACTTGCGCTTGCGCGAAATATCGCCGCCATAACATTTGGCGGTGACATCCTTGCGCATGGCGCCGACGGTTTCGCGGGCGATGATCTTGCCGCCGATTGCCGCCTGAATTGCCACCTGATATTGTTGCTTTGGGATGACCTCCTTCAATTTCGCCGCCAACACCCTGCCCCGCCCATCGGCCTTGGCCCGATGCACAATGCACGAAAAAGCGTCCACCGATTCGTTATTGACCAGCATATCGAGTTTTACCATATCGGATTCCTGGTACCCGGCTTGCTCGTAATCCATCGAACCGAACCCGCGCGTAATGCTTTTGATCCGGTCATGAAAGTCAATCAAAATTTCCGCCAGCGGCACGGTGCAGGTCAGCATTACGCGGCGCGAATCCAGCGTCTCGGTATGGTCCACGATGCCGCGTTTCTCGGCGATCAGCGCCATGATGTCGCCAATGTATTCATTCGGGCAAATCACAAACGCGAACACCATCGGCTCCTCGACGCGCTCGATGTAATTAGGCTCGGGCAAAAACGCTGGATTATCGATTTCCTTCACGGTTTTGTCCGTCATGATCACGCGATACACCACGCTCGGATACGTCGCGATGATGTCCATGCCGTATTCACGCCGTAGTCGTTCCTGCACAATTTCCAGGTGCAACAAGCCCAGGAACCCGCAACGAAAACCAAAACCGAGCGCGACAGAACTTTCCGGCTGATAGACAAAGGCGGAATCGTTGAGCTGCAGCTTGCTCAAGTTGGCCTTCAAATGCTCGTAATCGGCCGTGTTGATCGGATACAGGCCGCTAAAAACCATCGGATGAATCTCCTGGAAACCGGGGAGGACCCCCGAAGGTTTTTTCGCGTCCGTAATTGTGTCGCCCATCTTGAAATCCTTCGGGCTTTTCATGTTGCACGTCATGTATCCGGTTTCGCCCACCTCAAGTTGATCGCGCACATACGGCTTGGGGTTGAAGCTGCCCACTTCCTTGACTTCGACCAATTTGCCCGAATGCAACAACATGACGTGCTGGCCGGCGCGCAACGTGCCATTAAACACCCGCACGTGCGTCACCACGCCCTTGTAAGTGTCGAAGTAAGAGTCAAAGCCCAATGCCTGCAACGTCGGCGCCCCGGTGGGCTTGGGCGCCGGAATGCGATGGACAATGGCCTCTAAAATATCGTCAATGCCAATGCCCTCCTTCGCGCTGGCGAGAATGGCTGTTTCGGCGGGAATGGCGAGAATGTCCTCCATTTGCCTCTTGCTCATTTCGATGTCGGCGTGCGGGAGGTCGATTTTGTTGATCACCGGGATAATCAGCAAATTTTTCTTCATGGCCAGGTGGACGTTTGCCACCGTCTGCGCCTCGACGCCCTGGGCCGCGTCAATGATCAGCACGGCGCCTTCGCACGCGCTCAGGCTGCGTGAGACCTCGTAGGAGAAATCAACGTGGCCCGGAGTGTCGATCAGATTTAGTTCGTACGTCTCCCCGTTTTTTGCCTGGTACAACATCGTCACCGGATGGGCTTTGATCGTAATCCCCCGCTCTTTCTCCAAGTCCATCGAGTCCAGCAACTGGTCCGACATTTGCCGCGTGGCGATGGTCCCGGTGCGGTGCAGCAGGCGATCCGACAGCGTCGTTTTCCCGTGGTCGATGTGGGCGATAATGCTGAAATTTCTAATATGTGCTGCGTCCATTTTTCTCTTCTTACCCCCCCTAAAATACCGCCAAACCGCCCCCCGCAAAGTCAAAACAACACATTACCGCCGGGGATTGTGCCCTTTAATTTGACACTCGCGCGCTGCAAACAAGACAATTCAGACACACGAGAAAGCCTTGATGGTGCCGACGGAGGGGGTCGAACCCACACAACCTTGCGGTTACTGGATTTTGAGTCCAGCGCGTCTGCCAATTCCGCCACGTCGGCCGCCAAGGTCGTTCAAACTAGCAACCCCCCTGCCCTTGAGCAAGCGCTTTCCCAGTGAGTTTTCAGCCAGATTGCAGGCAAATAAAAAGGCCCGAAGAAACTTCGGGCCGTGGCGAGTGTCCGATTCCGGGACACACTGAGACAAATTCCGCCCTTTATTAAGGCAGGAAATGCAGAAATGCCGGGTCTGTTCCGAGGGTGCAGGTCGGCTTATTGCTGACCGCGCCGATGGTGTAGGCGCCAGCCTGGGCAGAGTCCAGCGGGCAGAACGGGACTTCGCCAGCCGCGCCGCGTCCCAGGTAGGGTTGCAGGCCGGTGACCGGATCGGCGTTCAGTGTCGGTGTGGCGCTGCTGGGCTGTCCACGTTCCAAAGCCCATTGCTGTTTGGCCGCATCAATCAAGCGTAAGTTGTTGATGCAGGCATTCTGTTGGGACGTGCTGCGAGCGCGCACGAAGTTTGGAATGGCAATCGCGGCCAGAAGGCCAATGATTGCCACCACGATCATGATTTCCACGAGCGTAAAGCCCATGTTCCGTCTTGTAGTCGTTTTCATGCAGTTTTATTTGTTATGTTTTCGTGGCGGCGTAAACTCGGCCATGCGCAGGTTAAGTTAATTAAAACTGACGTTCACGTGTATCGCGCACAGCCACCGCGCGCCCGTGAGAAAAGCAACCTCCATGCCAGTCTGTCAACCACTACTGCCCCCCGCAAAAAACGAAAAGGCCCGGATTTCTCCGGGCCTTTCTGGATGCGCAACCGTTGCCGGTTGCGATAAATTTGCCTAGCCGTTACGGCAGGAAGTGCAGGAAGTTCGGGTCCGTGCCCAAGGTGCAAGAGGGCTTGTTGCTGACCGCGCCAACCGTATAAGCGCCGGTTTTCGCGGAATCCAACGGGCAGAACGGGACTTCGCCAGCCGCGCCGCGTCCCAGGTAGGGTTGCAGGCCGGTGGTTGCATTGGCGTCCAATGTCGGGACCGCGCTGGAAGGCTGACCGCGTTCCAAAGCCCATTGCTGTTTGGCTGCATCAATCAAGCGTAAGTTGTTGATACAGGCGTTCTGTTGGGACGTGCTGCGAGCGCGCACGAAGTTCGGAATAGCGATGGCGGCCAGAAGGCCGATAATCGCCACAACGATCATAATTTCAACGAGGGTGAAGCCTTGCTTGCGTTTGGTAGTATTTTTCATAGTGTTTGTCATTCTGACTACGGCGTGAACAGACACGAAGCGCGGGTTAATATTAAGACAATTGTTCACTTATTGCGCTTCGTTGCCGCACCTTCAGGAATAGCAATGCCTGTGCCAATGTCAATTCCTTTCATTCTTATCTTTTGCCAAGGTTGAGGCCCGCCGATAACATCCCCATGCCAATGACGCCATCATCCGAGACCCCTCCTGCCCGTCGCGAGGAACTTGTGATCGGAGCCGTCCTGGCCGTCGTCACTCTGATCCTCTTCTGCCCCGTCTTGAGTTTCCAGTTCAACAATTACGACGACGCGCAGTACATCATTAATAATATTCACGTCAAAACCGGTTTGACCTTGGGCAACATCGCTTGGGCCTTCACCAGCGGTTATGCCAGCAATTGGCACCCCTTAACTTGGATCTCACACATGCTGGACTGCGAAATCTATGGCTTGCGCAGCGGCGGGCACCACATGACCAATGTGATCCTTCATACTTTAAACACCCTGCTCCTCTTCCGGTTATGGCGCTGCATGACCGGCCATGTCTGGCGCAGCGCTTTCGTGGCCGCCCTGTTCGCCTGGCATCCCATGCATGTGGAATCAGTCGCCTTTGTCGCGGAACGCAAAGACGTGTTAAGCGCTTTCTTTGGTTTCGCGGCCTTACTGGCGTATTGGCATTACATCCAGGCTCCCAGTGTGCGCCGTTATGGTCTCGTCATGCTGGGATTGGCCCTGGGCCTGTTGTCCAAACCCATGTTGGTCACCTTGCCCATTCTCATGCTGCTGCTGGATTTCTGGCCCCTGCGTCGCGATCTTTCCCGGACGCGCCTTGTCCTGGAAAAAACGCCGTTGCTTGCCCTGTGCGCTCTTTCGAGCGTCCTTACCTTGTGGGCCCAGAAATCCGGAGGAGCCGTCGCTCCTCTTTCCGCCCTGCCGGTGGATATTCGTCTGGCCACCGCGCTGAACGCCTACGTCAATTATATTGGAAAGCTGTTTCTGCCAATCAACCTCAGCGCGTTTTATCCCTACATCTATCATATCCCTCTGGCCAGGACGTTGTCCGCTGGCGCTCTGTTCCTGGGAATTTCAGCCTTCGTTTGGGGACAAGCGCGACGACGCCCGTATGCCGCCGTCGGCTGGTTCTGGTTTGTCATCGGACTTCTGCCGGTCATCGGCTTCATCCAGGTCGGCAATCAATCGATGGCCGACCGTTACACGTATATTCCAGCCATCGGAATCTTTGTGCTCGTGACATGGGAAGCTGCGGAACGCGCGGTGGCGCATCCGGCCGTCAAACCTTGGCTCCGCGGCGCCGCTATCACCGTGCTGGTCGCTTGCGTTCTAGTCACGTCGCGCCAATTGACCTATTGGCGCAACAGCCTCGTCCTCTTCACCCACGCGCTGGAGGTGACTCCCCAAAACGCCTTTGCCGAATGCAGTTTGGGCGTCGAGCTTCTCAGCGAGAATCGCACCGAAGAAGCCATTCACCATTTTCAGGCCGCCCTCGCGGTCGAACCGTTTTTTGATCGCGCCGCGGCAAATCTCGGCCTGGCATATCTCGACGAAGGGAAAATTGACGCCGCCAAAACCAATCTGGTGCATGCTTTGCAATTGGCTTCGGACAATCCCTACGCGCAATACGGCCTGGCGCGGGTGTTGGACGCGCAAAACAAATTAGACGAAGCGATTCCCCACTATCAGGCTGCCGTGCGCATCAATCCCGACATCCCCGAAGCGCAGTCCAGCCTCGGCGCCATTCTTGTATCCCAAGGCAAGCCCAAGGAAGCGGAAGCGCATTTTGCCGCCGCGCTCCTGGCTAATCCCAATATGTGGGACGCCCAATTTCAATACGGCAACGCTCTCCTCATCGAAGGAAGATTGCCCGAGGCCGAAGCGCATTACCGGGAAGCCGCGCGTTTGAATCCTCAATCCGCCTATGCCCAGCTTAATCTGGCGGTCGTTCTGGAGCGACAGGGTAACAGGGGTGATGGAGCCATCGCTGCGGAACGAGCGTTTGAGTTGGCGACCAATTCAGGAAACACAAATCTCGCCGCCCAGCTTCGGGCTCATCTGGATTCTTTGCCCGGGAAAAAGTAAGACGCCGTGACGCGGCGCCTGCTCGCTACGCCTCGATCTCGTACATCTTGATTTTATTGTACAATGTCTGCCGGCCGATGCCGAGGCGTTTGGCCGTTTCCAGCTTGTTGCCCCCGGTGTCTTTCAGCATCTGCATGATCGTGTTGCGTTCCATCGCCTCCATCAACGTCAGTTCGGAATCCTCCTTGGCGCTCATCACCGCCGTGATGGAAAGATCCTTCACGTCCACCATCGCCCCCTCGGACATGAGCACCGCCCGCTGGATTTCATTTTGCAGTTGACGCACATTGCCCGGCCAATCAAACATCCGCAACGTCTCCGCCGCTTCCGGCGTGAAGCCGCTTATGTTCCGTGCCGCCTGCGCGTCAAACCGCTTTAAGAAAGCGTTCGCCAGCGGCAGAATGTCTTCCCGCCTCTCGCGCAACGGCGGCAGGTAAACGGAAATGGCTCCAATGCGATAATACAAATCCTCGCGCAGTTTGCCCGATTTGATCGCCTCCTCCGTCGGTCGATTGGTCGCCGCGATGATCCGGCAATCGCTTTTGTAACTAGTGCGCCCGCCTACCGGTCGCACTTCCTTTTCCTGCAACACCCGCAACAGCTTGCTTTGCGTGTCGATCGGCATCTCCGAGATCTCATCCAAAAACAACGCTCCGCCTTCCGCCTGGCGGAACAATCCTTCACGATCGACGTTCGCGCCCGTAAACGCGCCTTTCACCGATCCGAACAATTCGCTCTCGATCAACTCCCTTGGCAATGCGGCGCAGTTGATTTTAATGAGCGGCCCCTTGCTGCGCATGCTCATCGTGTGGATCAAATCGGCAATCACTTCCTTGCCCGTGCCGCTTTCGCCCGTGATCAATATCGAAACATCACTGGGTGCCACGCGCTCAATCGTCCGCACCACTGCCTTCATGCCCGGGCTTTGAAAGATGGGCGCGGAACCACCGCTCATGGTTGTCAGCGCCTTGCGCAAGGCGCTGGTTTCCTGGCTGAGGCGCCGGTGCTCCAGCGCGCGCTCCACCTGCAGCAGCAGGATTTTTTGGTCGAACGGCTTGTTTTGAAAATGATAAGCGCCCCGCTTGGTCGCCTCCACCGCCACATCAAAACTGGCGTGCCCCGTCAGGACGATTACTTCAGTGTCGGGCCACTGTTTTTTAATTTGCGGCAGTAATTCCAGTCCGTCGCCATCGGGCAAAACAAGATCGAGCAAAATGATGTCCGGCTCCGGATCGGTGAACGAAGCCAGCAACTGCGCCGCGCTCGCCTTCGCGATGGGTTCATACCCCGCCCGCTGCATGATCATGCTGATCAGCTCGCGCACCCCCTCGGTGTCATCCACTACCATTACTTTGGGTTTCATAGTTATTGGCGACGCGGCGCCGCGCAGGCCGCGACGAATCGTTCAAAAATCTGCCGGTATGCCTTCCCTTTGTCAACCAAACGCTCTGGATGAAACTGCACCGTCAGGCAAAACGGCAGTTCCTTGGCGTCCCGCAATTCCGCCGCCTCGATCACCCCATCCTCACTGACCGCCACCGCCCGCAACCGGTCCGCCATCCGCCCCGGCGCCTGATGATGTGTGCTGTTCACCTCCAGTGTCTCGCCGCCCACAATGTCCGCGAACAGCGAATCTTTTTCGATGCGAATCGAATGCACCGGGTCGGATTTGCGGTCCGATCGGCGATGATTCAAGGCCTTCGGAACTTGCGTTGGAATATCCACCAACAACGTTCCGCCCAGCGCCACGTTCAGCATTTGGTGGCCGCGGCAAATTCCCAACAACGGCTTCTTTTGCTCAAAAATCTCCGCAATCAAGGTTTGTTCCCAGATGTCACGTTCCGGTTCCGTCGGGCCGGCCTTCTTCTTTATTTCCGGCGGCAGTTCCTTCCCATAAAGCTCCGGGTCGATGTCTTCCCCACCGGTCATCATGACGCCGTCCGAGCGTCGCACCATTTCCGCAATGACATCCTTCGCCGTGGTCGCGGGAAAAATCAGCGGCAGTCCGCCCGCCGCCAGCGTCGCGTCCGTGTAACGATTGGACAGGCTGATGGAATAATCAGACATCTCCACACCTTTGGCTTGCGTGCTGGGCGTCACCAAAATGATGGGCCGCGATCTCATCTCAATTCAACTCGTTTCTGCTCCAAATCGTTCCGAAATTATTTTAACCAGCCGCGCTTCTTCCTCCGGCCGCAACAAGCGCCGGTTAATCCGGCGCCGCACCGAATCCAGCAGCGCCTGCCAATCTTCCTGCGGCGGGTCGGCAATCCGCTGCCAGCGGTCAAAACGTTTTTGCCGCCGGAAAAAAACCCACTCCCGGCCCACATGTTGCGCGTAACATTGCAGCGCCTCGCCTTCCGGCGTCGTGCGTTTCCAACTGATTTCCGCTTTAGGCATATTCGGTTTCAGGCCGGTCAACCGACGCCACCGCCATCGCGGCGATGCCTTCCTCTCGCCCAATAAAGCCCAACCCTTCGTTGGTGGTCGCCTTCACGGCAATGCGGCCCACATGAATACTCAGCGCTTCCGCAATATTGATTTTCATCGCATGGGCATGTGGCATCACTTTGGGTTGCTGCGCGATCAGCGTTGCATCGATATTAACAATTCTGCCGCCCTTGAATGTAACCTGACGCGCCGCCTCCTGCAAAAAGACTTTGCTCGCCACCCCCTTCCAGCGCGGATCGCTGTTCGGGAAAAAACTGCCGATGTCCCCTTCCCCAAGCGCTCCCAGCACCGCGTCGCAAATTGCGTGCATCAGCACATCCGCGTCGGAATGACCGTCCAGGCCCCGGTCATGTGAAATCTGCACCCCCCCCAGGACAAGCCTGCGGCCATGCACCAGCGGGTGAACGTCATATCCAATGCCAACATGCACCATCGACCCACTATAGAGTCGCGCCCCGCTGCCACCAAGCCTTTTTGCTCAGTTGATCACGGCGTCGCCCGCTTTTGCAGCGTCCAGTCAATTATAATGGTGATGTCGTCTCCGCACTTCATGGTCGGAAGCCCAGCTACTTTGGGCGCCGGCGGATCGATTTTGAAATCGGTCATTTTTAACGAAGCCGTCCCGGCAACATGCAAATGCGCCGCATCCGGCTGCTCGATGGTGACAGGAAATGTGACACCGTTGGTCACGCCGGCGATGGACAAGTCGCCCGTCGCGTTGAATGCAAACGGCTTGCCTGCCGCCGCGTTCGTCAAAGCAAGCGACGTCGCCTGAAAACGAATGGAAGGATAAGCATCGGCCTGCAAATGCTCCTGCATGAGATGGTCCATAACTTCAGGCAGGTGGTCTGCCTTGCTATGGATGGCCTTGATATTGATGTTGGCCCGCACGGTTGCCGGCATTTTCCCGTCTTGCAAACCAGTTATCGCCCCTTTGGCTTCGTCCAGTTCCACGCCATTTCTCAATTC
>Ga0182024_10020608_pt1 | contig 12041 bp, 10 predicted proteins | sample P32metaG_FD_120480 | JGI IMG/M metagenome (GOLD analysis project Ga0182024, IMG submission 120480) | Permafrost microbial communities from Stordalen Mire, Sweden - P3-2 metaG (Illumina Assembly) | ecosystem: Environmental > Terrestrial > Soil > Wetlands > Permafrost | place: Sweden: Stordalen... | reverse complement strand
GCCGTCCTTGATCACCCAGGCGAGGTTTTTGCTGTCTTGCAAGATGGCGATATCGGCGATCGGGTCTTTGTCCCACACGGTGATGTCGGCGAGCTGGCCGGCCGCCACCTGGCCGACCTGGCCGTCGAGGCCGACCGCAAGCGCGTTGTCGCGTGTCGCCGCGACGATCGCCTCCATCGGCGAATAGCCGCCGTGCGTGACGAAGATTTCCAGCTCCTTGGCGTGCAGCTCGCCGTGCCGCGTGAACGAATTGTTGCCGGTGTCGGTGCCGACCAGCAGGCGAATGCCGAGCTTGCGCGCCTTGTGCATCAATTCGCCGAGCAGTTCGTAGTGCCGCTGCATGCGATTGAAATCGAGCTGCACCTGCTCGGCGCCGACTTTTTGCTGCTTGCCGAGCTCGCACACCACGGCGAGGAAGCTCGCGGTCGGCAGGATCGGCATGCCGGCCTTGGCGACGGCGTCGAGATCGCGGTCGGTGGCGAGATCGGCATGGACGATCCAGTCGACGCCGGCCTCGGCCGCGGCGCGGGTCGAGCCGGCGCCGCGCGAATGGATGGCGACCTTCAGGTTGCGCCGATGCGCCTCGCCGACCACGGCGGCGATCTCTTCTTTCGCCAGCATCTGCGATTCGCCGGAACGGCTGTCGGCCATCTTGATGAAGTTGACGCCGTGCTTGCCCTGGCGGCGCACTTCGGTGACCATTTCGTCGGCGGTGTTGCACAATTTGCCGATCGAATGGTCGGGCGTGCCTTCCCATGACGGCTCGTCGTCCTCGATGCAGCCGTAGGTGACGATCATGCGCCCGGCGACGAACATGCGCGGCCCTTCCATCAGGCCGAGCCTGATGGCGTCGCGCACGCCGACGTCGGTGAACCAGGTGCCGCCCGGCACCGAGATGCTGGTGACGCCGGAGCGCAGCACCTTCTGCGCGCTGCGCGCGGATTTGAGCGTGGAGAATTCCGGCCGCGTGGTGCCTTTGCCTTTGCCCTCGCCCTTGATCAGCGGGTAGCCGTAGGACATGTGGCAGTGCGCGTCGATCAGGCCGGGCATGATCCACTTGCCGGCGGCATCGATCACCTCGACGGACTTGCGGTCCTCGAGATGAATATCGGGAGGCAGCGCGCCGGCGCTCGTGATGCGGTTGTGCTCGACGACGATGGCGTCGTTGCGGGCCGGCGGCTTGCCCGAGCCGTCGATGAGGGTGCCGTTGCGGATCACCAGGGTCTTGCTCGTGGCAGCGCTCATGGGCGTTCTCCGGACGGAAATTGTTGATGGATCATACCGCCTGGCGGGTGGGTTGAGCAAAGCGAAACCCAGCCCTGGCGCGGCGCGGTAAACGAGGGTTTCGCGCGCTTCGCTCAGCCGATCCTACGGCGCCAGCCCCGCCAGGCCGTGCGCCGCCACGATGGCGCCGACCTGATCGCTGCGGGCGATATGGGCGTGCAGCACCGCGCCAATGTCGCGGTTGAGTTCGGCGGCGGTGCGCTCGGCTCGCGGCTTGAGTTGAGCGCTCAGATAGGCGCCTTCTTCGCGGTTGAGCTCGACCAGGGCCTTGCCGAACGGCCGCTGGCGCTGCTCATAACGCTGCAGTCCGCCGTCGAGGTCATCGCCGGCGTTGCCGATGCTGTCGGCGAGGCAGGCGGCGTCGAGCGCCGCCTTGGTGGTGCCGGCGCCGGCATGGGGACGGGCGACGAACGCGGCATCGCCGGCAAGAACCACCCGTCCGAACACCAGACGCGGCGATACCAGATCGTAGATCGGCTGGAAGAACGGCGCCGCACGGGCAAAAATCTCGGCGATCTGCGGCGCGATGAGCGCCCGCGCGTCGGCTTTGACGCGCGCGATCACGTCCGGCCGGATCAGCGGCGGTGGGATGCCGCCGGCATGCAGGCGTCCGCCAGCGTCGGTGCACATGTCGGTCAGCGTGTCGCGATCGACCGGCCGGTACCAGACAATATTGTAGCCGCGGCGGCCGACCGCCGTGTCATTGTCGCGGCCCGGTACCGCGTAGCTGATGCATTGCTCGCCGTCCGGCAGGCAGAACGCATAGAGCTCGACCACCTCGCGCCAAAGATCGCGCGGCACGTCGGCTTCGTCGAGCGCCGCGCGCCAGGCCACATAGCCGGCGTAGACCGGCTGTACGTCCGGCAGAAATTGCGCGCGCACCGTCGAACGGATGCCGTCGGCGCCGACCAGCAGATTGCCGCATTCACGGCTGCCGTCGGCAAAGCAGGCAGTGACGCTGTCGGCGTCCTGCACGACGCGCACCAGCCTTTTGCCAGGCCGATAGCTCTGCGCCGGCAGTCCATCGAGCAACGCCCGGTACAGCCGCGACCAGCCGCTGAGCGCGCGCGCCATCGGTTGCTCTTTGATGATTGCGCCGCCGCCGTCGAGACACACGCCCCGCGGCGGGATTATGCCCATCGTCTCGTCGAACGCCACGCCGGCGCGCTTGAGGATGGCGATCAGTTGCGGATGCGTGCCGAGCCCGACGCCGCGGCTCGACAATTCCTCGTCATTGCGCTCGAACACCACCGCGTCCCAGCCGACGCTGCGCAGCAGATGCGCGGCGATCAGCCCGCCGAGCGAGCCGCCGATGATTACGGCGCGCCGATCAATAATGCCCATTATGCTGCCACGCACTTGTCATCATCCGCGAAGGCGGATGATCCAGTAGCCGGTGCCGTCGGTATCGGACCGCAGCCATTGGGGTTACTGGGTGCCCCGCCTTCGCGGGGCATGACACCAATGAATGCTGCCGCGCGAGACCTCACGCCATGGCCCAGCCCAGGTCGTCGTGCCCCGGCCTGTAGTCCATGTTGGTCTGCGCCGGATTGCGGTTGACCAGCGGCCGGCCGTACATCGGGTTGGTCTGGCTGCGCGTCTCGTGCTCGACCGTGAACAGCACGTCGCGGCTGTCGAGGTCGATCACGTCCCTGAAGCGGTACTCGTATTCGTTGCTCTCCATGGTCACCAGGCCGAGATCGAGCAGCCGCCGGTGCGGGCCGGAAAAGTCCGAGATGTAGATCTGCACGTGATGCCGGTCGTAGAGCTGTTCCGGCGCGTCGGTTTCGCGGAAATAGAAGTACTGCCGCTCGCCGACCTGAACGCGGGCCTCGGCGCCGGCGCCGTTGTGCGTCACGTCGGACGGCGCGTGCACGATCTCGCGATAGAACCGCGCGATGCGCTCGGCGGTGCCGGGGCGGACGTCGAAGCGGATATACGGCATGCCGAGCTGGATGCGGCCGAAGCGCGCGGCGTCCGGCGTATGCACGTGAATGCGGTTGCCCCACGGGCAGACCGTCTCGACGCCGTCGTTGCTTTCGCGGAACGCGAACTTGGTGCCTTCCAGCGGCTTCTTCACCCGGTTGAGCCGATTGAGCAAGGCCTCGCGATCCGGCATCACCAGCCCGATGACGCCGCGCAGTTTATCCGGCGTTCCCATCGGCAAGTGAAACTGGCTCATGCCGACATTGATCCACATGTTGCCGGCGCCGGTGTTGAGATACGGATCGCGCGTATAGCCGAGCCCGGTGACATAGAAATGCGTCGCCAGGTGCTGGTCGGTGATGCAGACATTGACATGGCCGAGGCCGACGATGTTGCCGATATCCTGGGCGGCGCGGTCGTAGTGTTTTTCCGGCATTTTCGTTTCCTGGGCGGGTTTTCCTTGAGGGCGGGATATTAGTGCAATTCGCGGCGCGTTGCAGTCCCAACGCCGGCATGCCGCATCGCCAGAGACTTTGACGCTCGTTTTTGCCTGTCTTGAACGACTCGGCCGCAGGCAGCCCGGGCATAGTTTCGGTAATCATGCGCCGTCGCCGTCGACGTGCTTGTCATGGTAAATAATTCAATAGTATTGGCGATGAATATCGTCGCCAGTCAAAAGTATAGAAACCAATAGCCCGCCGGCTTAGGGCCGCCTCCGTATTTTTCCAGACCAAATTGTTGCGTCTACGTCACACCGTTCGTTTATGCGAAGGCGAAATTGGGGCGAATACGCTTTCGGACTCCAAGGTTGCACTGTTTTGCCCTATTAGTTCGCCCTGAGGAAATTTTGTTTGTAGCTGGGAGCTGGCGTATGCGACGGATCATCACTGCGATAATCGCAACTGCGGCATTGGGCGGCGCTTGGGTGCCGGGCGCCGTCGCGGCGGATCTGCCCGTGGCCCCGACGTATGCGCCGGTCTATACCAAGGCGCCGCCTCCGCCGTCGCCGGTCATGTCGTGGACCGGGTTTTACATCGGCGGCGATGTTGGCGGCACCTGGTTCAAAGATCAGGCTGCCTGGAATCCGCTGCCGATTGGCCCAGCGCCGGCCTTCGGCGCCAACCCGATCACCGCGACCGAGCAGGGCAGCAGCGTCATCGGCGGTGCTCACATCGGCTATAACTACCAGGTGGCACCCGCCGGAGTGGTGGGAATAGAAGGCGACTGGATGTGGTCCGGCGCCAAGGCGTCTTTCACCCAGCCCTGGACCTTCTTTGGCACGGCGACGGTCGTCCCCGGCAGCTCCACGACAATGGGCACACAACTCGAGTGGCTGGCGTCGATCCGCGGCCGCGTCGGCTATCTGGTGGCACCCACTGTGCTGCTGTACGGCACCGGCGGCGTCGCCTTTGCCGACTTCAAGTATACAGCGTCGAACACGAACGGCGTCGGGGGAGCGGGCAACTACAATGCGCCCGTTTCCCTCACCAACACCCAGCCCGGCTGGGTGGCTGGCGGCGGCCTCGAATGGATGGTGACGAACAACTGGTCAGTGCGGGGCGAATATCTGTTCTATCAGTTCAACCGCGGCCTCAACGTCATCGCGACGTCGGTGAACTTCCCGGCTTTCCCGTCGAACTATGTGTGGGGCCGAACCAACATCAATGTGGTGCGGGCCGGCGTGAGCTACAAGTTCTGAGCCAACCGCCGCGCTCGCTGTGCCAACAACCCCGGGTCCGCGCCCGGGGTTTTTTGTTCGGTCCCGCGCGCTCCTTGGAGCCGCAACCTCACTGCGGCTCGATGCCGGCGGCTTGGATGACGGCGCGCCATTTCGCGGTCTCGGACGTGATGAAGGCGCGGAATTCTTCCGGCGTGTCCGATTGCGCAACGATGCCCATGGCCTTAAAGCGCGCCGCGGTTTCCGGTCGCTTGAGATCGGCGACCAGCGCGGCATTGAGCGCGTCGACGATCGGCTTCGGCGTTCCGGCACGGGCAAAGAAGCCTTGCCAGCTTTGCGCGTTGTAGCCCGCCACCGTCTCGGCCAGGGCCGGGACATCCGGCATATCCGGATCGCGTTTGCTCGCCAGGACCGCGATCAGCTTCAGCTTGCCGGCCTGGATCAACGGCAGCGCGGGGGCGAGATCGGAAAATTCCATCGAGACATTGCCGCTCGCCACGTCGGTCAGTCCCGGCAGCGTGCCCTTGTACGGAATATGGCGGATGGCGACGCCCGTCATGGTCTTGAACAGCTCGGCGAAAATCTGATGCGGCGTGCCGGTACCGGCGGACGCATAGGTCAAGGCGTCGGGCTGCGCCTTGGCGAGCGCGATCAGATCCGCAACTGAATTCACCGGCAGCGACGGCGCGACGACCAAACAGAATTGGGTAAGACCGACAAGAACGACGGGTTCGAAGTCCCTGGCCAGGTCGTAGGAGACGGATTTCATGACATAAGGCAGCAAGGTGATCGCGGACGGCGCATGCAGCAGCGTATAGCCGTCGGGCGTGGCCTTGGCGGCGAAGGAAATGCCGATCTCGCCGCCGGCGCCCGGCCGGTTCTCGACCACGAAGCTCTGGTGCAAGGCGCGTTGCAGCACGTCCGCTTCATAACGGGCCAGAATATCGTTCGAGGCGCCCGGCGGGAATGGCACGACGATCGTCACTGGCCGGCCCGGATAATCACCGGCGGCGATCGCGGGGACGGCGGCCGCGCCGAGTAGCGCGCATACGATCAAAGCGATCCGTGCGAAACCTTTTGCGGTTATCTGCATGCTGGCCTCCCCGTCCGTCATGCCCGCATCCGGATCCGGCGTTTCGCCGGCCCGCTATGACCTTGTCGCCGGGCATCCACGTCTTGCGGCGCAAGGTTAAAGGCGTGGGCGGCTGAGACAAGCCCGGCCATGAGGGCTTGCGTGCGGGCTTGGGAGAGTTGCGCGCATACGGGGCTGCGCGCGCCGGCCGAACGGTGATAGACAACCGGTAGATCACACGGTTGGCGCGGGGCGCGCGGTGTCGAGCTTGCTGTCAAGATTTCTGTTGGCCTCGCGCACCGGGCTCGAGGCCCGTGCCAGAACCAGCGACGTCGACTATCGGCTGCTGATACCGCTCGTTGTCAATTCGGCGATCATCCAGGCGGTCTACGCCATCGTGCGGGTGACGACGTCGTATCGGGCGATCGAACTCGACCTGCCGGTGGTCTGGCTCGGCGTCATCTCGGCGACGTTTGCGATCCTGCCGATCTTTCTGGCGGTATGGGTCGGCCGCTTCATGGATCGCGGCAACGACGCCCAGGCCTGCTGGATCGGCGCCGGCCTCCTGGTCGTCGCCTGCGCCGGTTTCCGCTTCGCCGCCAATTCGGTGACGACGCTGCTGTTGCTCACGGCGCTGCTTGGCATCTCGCATCTGTTCATGATGGCGAGCCAGCAGATGTTGTGCATCCGCTGCTCCGGGCCGCGCGGCCGCGACGGCGTCTTCGGCAATTATCTGGTCGCCAGCGCCGTCGGCCAGGGCCTTGGCCCGTATCTCATTGCCTGGTCGAGCGGCGCGGCGAGGCTGCCGCCGACCGATCGGCTGTTCGCCATCGGCCTGATCATCTCGCTCGGGTCGCTGGTCACGGCGGCCGCCATGCGGCCGGCGCCGAAGCACACCGCGCACGCCCACCGCAAGGACGTTGTTCCGGTGCGGACATTGGTGCGCCAGAGCGGACTGATGGCGGTGCTGGTCGCCAGCGTCATCACCATCACGGCGCAGGACCTGCTGACGATCTATTTGCCGCTCTTGGGCGCCGACCGCAACATCAACGCGCGCGACATCGGCATGCTGCTGACGGTCCGTTCGGTGTTCTCGCTGGTGTCGCGCATGGGCTACGTGCGCGTCATCCGCCTGGTCGGCCGCGGCCCGCTGACGCTCGCCAGCATGATCGGCGCCGGGGTGGGCTTTGCCTGCCTGGCCCTGCCGGTGCCGCTGTCGGCCATGTTCGGAGCGATGACGGTGATGGGATTTTCGCTCGGCATCGCGACGACGCTGAGCCTGACCAATGTGGTCGATCTGGCGTCGCCGGCGGCGATGGGCACGGTGATGTCGCTTCGCATCACCGGCAACCGCATCGGCCAGGTGGCGCTGCCGTTCGTGTCGAGCCTGATCGCCGCCGCGACCGGCGTCGGCGGCATTTTCGTCATCATCGCGCTGAGCCTCGCCGCCTCGGGCGCGGTGGTGCAGTTCAGCCGGCACGAGCGGTAACGGCGTCGGCAGCCGCCTCCGCAAGGCGGTTCCCAGACCGTCGACCGGATTCGCGGCGCGATTTTGTTTGGTCGTTCAGCGCGACAGCTTGCCCAGTTCGGGGAACGGCGCATAGGCCGCATCGGCGCACAGCTCTTTCGGCGTCTCGATGAACTGCTCGAAACGGCCGGCGATGAACATGGCGGCGAGGACTTTCATGCCGGCATAGTCGGTGGCGGTTTTGTCGGCGGAGTCCTTCTTGGCGTTAAAACGCAGGCAGACCATGTAGTGGGCGGGCGTCGCGGTCAGGCCCGAGCCCATGGATTTGAGCGCCGGCTCCGAAATGGCGGCGTCGCGAACGCCGGTCGGATCGTTGAGATAGGCGTGCATGGCGCCGAGGATGTCCGACTTGTAGTTCGTCGGATACGCGTTGAGGTCATCGGCGCTGCCGGCCGGCTGCTGCGCGCAGGCGGCAAGCAGCAGCGCCGCGCAGCCCAAGACGCCGGCATGCCGGCGCCGCGCGCCCGTGCTCCTCATTCGCCCGCCACACCCGTCGCAGTCGCCGCCCGACATGGGTTCGGCATGGATTTCGACCCGGGTTCGACCTGGGTTCGACCTGGGTTCTTAATCGCAAATCGCGGCCGGCGCCATCGCCGTATGCGGGAGCAGTGAATCTTAGATCGGCACCGCCATCGCCTCGAAGGCGCCGTCGCAATTGATCAGGTCGACGCGCTTTTGGACGATGCGGAAGCCGTCGCCGTCGCGGCGCAGCCGGTGCCGCTGTCGGCCGGCGAAGACGCGCTGGGCGTCGTCGCGGTATTCGACCATGATCAAGGTCGAGCCGACGACGACTTCGCCGTTGCCGCCATCGGCTTCCTCGACCACGACGTTGCCGATCAGATGCGCGGTGCGCGACGGCGGCGTCTGCACATGGATGCGCGGATGTTCGAGCCGCTCGATCCGGGTCTTCATCAGGTCGCGGTCGTCGTAGAACAGCGACGCCTGGTCGAACGGGCTCGCCTGGTCGGGCACCGCCGGCACCCAGTAGGTGCCGTCGTCGGCGAACAACGCCATCCAGTCGCGGAAGCGCCGCCCATCAAGGAGCCGCGCCTCGTGGATGATGAAGTCCTCGAGCGCGGCGCGGCTGATGCCGCCGGCCGCCGCGGGCGCCGCGGCCATCAGGCCGCCTCGCCCATATAGCCGAGCCAGGCCTGGTACTGGGCGCGCACCACCATCTCGTGGGTGGCAAGGCCGCGCGTGGCGTTGCGCGCGCGGTCGGCTTCCTCGGCGCCGAGCCCGCGCGAAATGTCGACCCAGTCGGTCATGTGGCTTTGCAGGCCCTTTTGCGCCCGCACGAAGGACTCCAGGTCGTCGGTCTGCACGAACGACGCCGCCGCGTGGGTGACATTGAGCAGGCGGATATTGCCGAAATTCATCGCCGCCGGCGCGCCGCATAGCCGGATCGGATAGATGTTCACTTCGGTGCGGTCGACGGCGATCGGCTTGATGACGCGGACGTGGATGTTCAAGCCCATGATCGACATGTTCGGGTAGATCAGCGAGTTGTGCAGCCGCGGCGTGAGAATCTCATCGGCCCGCGCGGCGCCGACCTTGTCGGCGAGGACTTTCTTGTAGGCGTCGAAAGCCGCGCTGGAGCGCTTGCCGTCGTCGAGCGACGTGTTGCTGGTCCAGCCATGGCCGTTGCCGGCGATGAAGCTCTGGCGGTCCTTCCACGACGCGGCGGTCTGTTTCTTCTCGGCCTCGACCACGGTGGCGCCTTTGCGGTCGCCCTCGCGGCGGGCGAACTGCACGCCGTCTTTGTTGACGGTCGAGGCGTGGCCGAACGGCACATGGTAGGAATCGAGCACGTTCTCGACCTGGAGCTTCCAGTTGCCGTTGTAGACGTAGCGGTGCATGCCGGCATCGAGCGCCAATTCACCGTCGGGCGCGCGATCGACGAGGTCGTCGATATTGCCCTTCACCGGACCGATATGGTCCTCGAAACTCGGCCCTTTCGCCGCCAGGCTGGCGAAGATGAAGCCGCGATACGCGCCGACCCGCGGCGCGCGGGCGAGCCCGAGCGCTTCCTTGTCGAAGCCTGCGCCGCAGCCTTCGGGCACCGGCACGGTCACCAAACGGCCGTCGGTGTCGAACGACCAGCCGTGATAGCAGCAGGTCAGGCGCTGGGCGTGACCGCGCCGCTCGTTGACCACCTTGGCGCCGCGATGGGTGCAGCGGTTGAGCAGCACGTGGATCGCACCGTCGCGATGGCGCGCCATGATGACAGGCTGGCGGCCAAGGTCGGTGGTGATGAAATCGCCCGGGTCGGGCACCTGGCTGGCGTGGCCGACGAACAGCCAGGCGCGGCCGAAAATGCGCTCCATTTCCAGGTCGAACAGCGCCGGATCGGTATAGACCCGCCGGTGCACGCGGCCGGGTTCGATCAGCGTTGCGATCTCCTCGGCGTGGCCGTCGCCATTACGCATGAAATATCCTCGCTGTTCGGCGCGCCGCAATCGGCCTCATCCCGAGGAGCCCGCGAAGCGGGCGTCTCGAAGGATGCTGTTTCGCCAGGGCCGCCTCGTCCTTCGCGACGCCGCCTGCGGCGGCTCCTTAAGGGTGAGGCGGACAACGACGTCACTCCGCCGCCTGGTGGGCGCGCTCCTGCAGCTGGGTATCGATGAGCTGCAGCGGCGAAGCGGTCTCTTCCAGCATGCCCCAGCTCTTGAGCCAGTCGTAGGTGCGCTGCAGCTCGTCGGCCGGGATCGGCGCCGGATCGACCACGACCAGCCGGCTCTCGCGCAGGTCCGCGACCTTGAGCGCCGCGATCTCCGGATCCTTCTTGGCGTAATAGTCGATGAAATAATGCATGTACGCCGACTTGTTGGCGTTGATGCGGCGCACCGCCTCGCGCACCGCGCGGTTGAACGCCGCATAGGTCTCGGCATCGACCCGGTCGGAGGCGACCTCGGTGCCGTGGAAGAATGCCGAGCAGATGGTGCGGCAGCCCTTCTTCTCGGCCAGCGTGATGTGCGGCTCGGTCAGCGTGGTCGCCTCGATCTCGCCGTTCATCAGCGCATCGAGACGATAGCGCGAGCCGTTCGGCGCCCGGCACAGCTTGATCATCTCGCGCGGCACGAAGCCTTCCAGCATGTGCAGCGCGATGTAATGGGTGCCGAAATAGAACGGCACGCCGATCAGCCGGTTGGCGAGCTGCTGCGGCGTATAGACCGGCGAGTCCGGCGCCACCACGACGGCCGAATAGGCGATGATGGCGCGGCGGCCGACCTGCCGGCTCGATTGGCCGGTGTCCTGGACGCGGCAATAGTTGCCCCATTCGCAGGCGTTGTACATGTCGGCCTTGCCCTGCTCCAGAAGCTTGCCGTGGCTGGCGAACGGATCGACGCCCTTCGGCGTCGTGACGTTGATCTCGACCTTCTTCTCGACGCCGGCTTCGCGGTCGGCCCATTCGATCGCGAGGCCTTCCTTGGCAAACAGGCCTTCGTCGTAGGCGACGAGCTCCGGCAGACCCTGAAACGGCGCCGTGGTCTCCAATACCAGCTTCTTCATCGGGGCATTCTCCATCAAACCGCGTGCAAACCGCTTGTCGAACCAAGCTTATTTCACTACGACTACGCCGTGCGGTCAAGGGCCAATAGGCCGATTGACTGATTATTCGACTGTAGGATTGTTCAACAATGGCCTACGATCCGGCGCCGATCCGGCGCGACAGCGTGATCACCCAGGCGGCCCAGGAAATCTGCCGGCTGATCGAGGCGGAGCGGCTCGGCGCCGGCGGGGCGCTGCCGACCGAGACCCGCCTGGCGCAGCTCCTCGGCGTCAGCCGCAATTCGGTGCGCGAGGCGCTGCGCGTGCTGCACGGCCTGGGCTATGTCGAAAAAGCCGCCGGCCGCCGCGTCACCGTCACCGCGGCGGCGCCCGGCGGCAAGGGCGTGTTCGACGAAAGCGTGATCCTCGAAGCCGCGCCGATCGCCAACGACGTGCGCTCGCATATCGCGCAGAAATGCGCGGAGCTTGCCGCGACGCGGCTCTCCGCCGCCGAGCTCGCCGACATGGAAGCCGCGCTGGCGGCGCTCGAAGGCGCCATCGCGCGGAAGGATCTCACCGCGGCGAAGACCGCGCATGACGCCTTTCACGGATTGTTTCTCGCCGGCGCGCGCAATCCGCTGTTGGTCGCCATGTTCAACCAGGCGCAAGGCGCGCGGCTGTCCAACGTCTCGCCGAAGCACAACAGTTTCTACGACCCCCGCCATCTCGAACAGCATCGCGCGCTGCTGCGCGCGCTGCGCCGGCGCGACGGCCGCACGGCGCGCAGTGTGGTGCGCCGGCATTTCCAGAGCCTCGGCCTGATGCTGGAAGTCGCGGCGCGGGCCCGCCGCAAGGCGCCGGCGGCGACGATCCTTCCGCTGGCGCGCCGCGTCGCGCGCTGACGGCGCTTTGCAAAAAAGCTACGGCGAAACTTCCTCGAGCACGCGGCGGCGGGTCTCGATCATGAAGGTCGCGGCGATGCAGCCGATGATCGCGAAGATCGAAAAGGTCAGGAACACGCCGCTGATGCCGTAGCGCGGCAGCGCGAAGCCGACGATCAGCGG
>Ga0182024_10020607_pt1 | contig 12041 bp, 4 predicted proteins | sample P32metaG_FD_120480 | JGI IMG/M metagenome (GOLD analysis project Ga0182024, IMG submission 120480) | Permafrost microbial communities from Stordalen Mire, Sweden - P3-2 metaG (Illumina Assembly) | ecosystem: Environmental > Terrestrial > Soil > Wetlands > Permafrost | place: Sweden: Stordalen... | reverse complement strand
ACATGGAAACGGGGCCGCGCGGCTAACCAACGCTTCACGCGAGGATGCTTGTGGGTCGAGTAATGGTCGACGATCACATGCACTGCTAGCTCTTCCGGCACGTTCTTGTCGATCTCCCGCAGGAAATCCAAATACTCTTGGTGTCGGTGGCGCTGTCGACATCGGCTAATGGGAACCCCCACTCAGAGGGCCGTTCAGAAAGGAGAAGAAATGCAGGCGCGCTGGCAATGAGAGCTTGGAGATCAGAGTTGGTTTCATCCACATGCAGGATGTGGGGGACCAACTCGTCTCGGCTTTAGCGCAACATTTGACTTTGCCACTTTGCCAAGATCATCGAGGTGTTTGACTCCCATAACGTCAGCTTCGTGTTCGTCACCCAGCAGGCCCAAGGAGCTCTCGCTCGGGACTTCATTATGCAGTAGACGCTGGTCGCGTACCTTTAGGTAGATTTCCCGTTAGCTCAGCAAGTCCCGGATTTGTGTGGAATAGACTGAGAACCAAGTGCTCATGCTGTATGAATTGGACGGCAGTTGTCGCGTCTGGACCGATGTTACTCAAATTCCCGGAAATCAGAATTCATTACCAGATGACGACAGATCCCTAAAGACTCCGATCCCAGGTGATTCGGATACCCAGTGGAAGCTGCAGAGCGGCCTTTAACGAATCACGCGTTCCCTTTGATAAAGCATTGAATGTAAGCTGTTCCGGATTGTCCTCTCGTATAGTTCGTGTCCGGATACGCCGTGTACGACAACTTTCGAACCATGATCTGATCGAAGTAATGGAAAAACGGCCATTTCAGAATCGGCTCGGTTGTAAAGAACGGGATGAAGGCACCTGCCGGTCGCAATGAGTTGATAACTAGCGGCATGAACTCGTCCCAGAGCAATTTCTGATTCTCGACAGCTGCCGGCATAAATGGATCGAAAAAGATTCCATCCAGGCTGGCCGGCTTGACGTGCGCGAAGTATTGGAATGCGTCGTGTTGAACAACATCGAGCGATGATGGGGTCTCCGGGTTGCGTTCTCGAAAGAGATCGATGACCCGACTGTATCTTTCAACTACCGTATGTCTCCGGGTATTCGAATTCCCTGCGATGCGAAGCGCCGAGATTCCCAGCCCCAGTCCGACCTCAAGAAAATCACGTCCAAACGTGCAAAGCAGGTCTGCCGAGGCCCACATCAGGTCCTTCTCCCAGGCCTGCATTGCCTGCTCACCTTCGATGGACAACGTCACTTCCCCCGAAGGCGATTCAACCAGCGCGATCTCTGGATCTTCCCATTGCTCAATGTGGGTCATAGGTTTGGGCCCCGCCGCGCAACACGGGTCAAGCGCGGAATTGCCGCTGGCGCAGAATTCGGATTACGCTCGCGGATTTCATGAATCGCCTTCGCAAGATCCTCGATAATCGGAGAATCGAAGAACGTCCGAAAAGAAACATCCACGGCAAACGCGTCGCGAATCCTTGCGATCACTTGCATGACCAGCAAGGAGTGGCCGCCGAGGGCAAAGAAACTCGACCTAACACTGACGCGTTCCAGGTGCAGAACGGCACACCAGATCTCGGCAAGGCGCTGCTCGCTCGCATCGCGCGGCGAGATGTAAGTTTCTCCTTTTTCTTCGGCAAAGGCATTTTGCTCACTCAATAGAGCCAGGTCAACTTTTCCATGCGGGCTGCGCGGAAACGCGGCTAGGACCATAAACTGCGCCGGGATCATGTAGTCGGGCAGCACAGATCGCAAAAATGCGTGCAATTCAGCCGCGGTTACATTCTTGCCCCATGTCTCAACAAACGCGACCAGGCGAGGCTCCAAACTTCCGGTCGCGAGTTGCACGACAGACTCCCGCACTGCCGGGTGGCGATCCAGCTGAGCTTGGATTTCGCCAAGCTCGATGCGGTAGCCCCGCAGCTTCACCTGCCGATCGACACGTCCGAGAAATTCTAGCGCGCCGTCCTCGTTGTATCGAACGTGATCTCCGGTCTTATACAGGCGCCCATATCGGCTCTGGATAAAGCGTTCGCGGGTTAGGTCCGGTTCCTTCCAGTACCCCCGCGCGAGAGAGTCTCCTGCTATGTGCAACTCGCCAGGAACGCCAATCGGAGCCTGCATCCCATGTTCGTCAAGAACGAGTACGCGCGTATTCGCAACCGGCCCCCCCACAGATATGCGGTCGCCGGGCATGAGCCGCTTCGCCGTTGCGTTCGCCGTGGTCTCAGTCGGCCCATATAGATTCCAAACTTCGAGATCTGGGAACCGAGCAAAGGTACGTTCCAGCAGATCCGGCGTGAGCCTCTCGCCGCCGAGCAAGAGAGCCTTAAGATTTTGCGGCGTGAAAAAGTTTGCATTCATTTCGTCGAGCAGCACGCTCCACACCCACGGGACGCAATTTAGGGTGAACGCCGCCTCAGCCTCCTCGAGCGTGCGGAGGAGATCGCGCGGCGACGCGACCACAGTTTCGGGAATGAGCCACACAGTCTTGCCTGCGATCAAGGGCGCAAAGAGTTGTTTCAATGATGCGTCAAAAGTCAACTTGGAGGTTGCGGCTATCAGCGACGGGGCGGTAGCGCAAAGTGTTCGATTCACCCACGTCAGGTAGTTCACCACGCTTCGGTGCTCCACCTTGACGCCCTTCGGCTTCCCAGTGGAACCGGAAGTATATAGGATGTAGGCAAGCCTCCGCGATCCGGCTGCATCCACCTGCCGCGGTACCGCAACAGACTTCACTGCAGTTGTGAGTACGATCTTAATTCCCGAATCCTGGATGATGCATTCGGTCCGCTCCCAAGGGGCATCCGGATCGAGAGGTACGTAGGCGCATCCGGCCTTCCAGATCCCCAGCAGAGTCGGGAGAAGATCCGGGCCGCGGCCCATGAGCACGCCGACCGGCTCCTCAATCACGCAATCCCGGGCCAGCAGGTCCGCTGCGATCGAGCGCGCCCGCGCTTCCAAATCGGCGTAGGTCATGCGGAAATCGCCGCAGCGAACTGCAATCGCGTCTGGCGTTCGCAGTGCCTGGTTCGTGACCAGGTCGTGGACACACGAGTACTCGGGATAGGACGCCTCGGTCGCGTTCCATCCCGCGATCTGCTCGCGCTCGTTATCACTGAGCATTTCGAGTTCGTTTACTTTAGTCTCGGGATTTCGCAGTATCGACCGAAGCAGTTGGGCGAAGTGGCGGCCCATCCGTTCCATACGCGAGGGTTTGAACAGAGCCGTGCGGTACTCGATCGCTCCCGCCAGGCCACCTGCGGTTTCGAGAACGGACATCGTAATGTCAAACTTCGCCGTCTCACTCTCGAATTGCCATTCAAGTGGATCACCGTCATACGTAAACTGCCGTGGCGCCGACTGCAGCACGAACATCACATTAAACAGCGCGTCAGTTCCCGCAACGCGATGCGGCAGCAAGTCCGCGACCAGCCTCTCGAAGGGGAGATCCTGGTGCGCATGGGCGCGAAGGGAGGTGTCGCGCACCCGTTCGAGCAATGCTAAAAAGCTCTCGTCAGGGTCGATGCGTGTGCGCAGACAAACCGTGTTTAGGAAAAACCCGATCAGCCCTTCGGTCTCCGGCCGATTCCTGCCCGCGAAGGGAGAACCGCACAAGATATCGTTCTGTCCCGAATACCGAGCCAGCAGTATTTGGAAAGCTGAAAGCAAAACCATGAAAAGAGTGGCGTGAGCCTTGCGGGCAAGTGCTTCGAGCTTTTGCGTTTCATGCCGTCCGAATCGAACAAATACCCGCGCGCCTTGGCTCGAAGCACGCGCTTGCCTAGGAAAGTCGAGCGGGAAGTTTACCGGGCTCGATCCTTTCAGTTCTTGCCGCCAGTATTCAATCTCCGGTTTGGTCCGTTCCGGTGTCAGCCGCTCCCGTTGCCACAGTACATAGTCGGCATATTGTAGCGTTAGCTCAGGAAGTGGCGACGGCTGCCTCTTCAGTGAAGCGTCGTAAAGAATAGACAATTCTCTCGTGAAGACATCGAGTGACCAACCGTCTGCAATGATGTGATGCATTGTAACCACCAGCAGGTTAGAGCAGGCGCTAAGACGGATTAACTTCGCGCGCATGAGCGGAGAGGCGGACAAATCGAAAGGTTGGCGTGCATCCTCGCTACCGATTCTACGGGCTTCTATGAGGCGAACTTTTTCCGGCTGGTGACTTAAGTCGATTTCAGCGAGCTCAATCTTTTTTTCCGGAGCGACGACCTGTACGAGCTTTCCATTGACTATTTCGAAGCCGGTTCGGAGCGATTCATGCCGCTCGATCAGCGCGTTCAAGTTGCACACGAGCGCTTCGTGATCCGCCCAGTGAGCGATCGGAAGCCCAATCGAGATCTGATAAATCGGGGTGCTTGGATTCAGGCGATCCAAAAGCCAAATGCGCTCCTGTCCATAGGACGCCGGAACAACCGGGCCGCGCTGCCGTGGAATCACACGAGCGGGCTCTTGCACGCCGCTCGCGAGCAGTTTGCTGAGCAGCTCTCGTTTCGCAGGCGAGAGGTTCAGAACACGGGCCTTCACCCGGATCACCTGGCCTTTCGGAGTCTGAACATCTTATAAACAGCGCCCCGGGAATCCATCGCCGCAAAAACGTCCGATTCTGGAGTACTCAAAAATTCCTGCATCACGCTAGGCTGGGCTGCGTGGTCAAAGACGTTCATGCGCTGTCGCGCGACAGCGCGACAAGAGCGCAGCACATTGGCCGTAATGTCCCTCTCTCGCTCAACGGCAAATCCAACCGCAAGCAGTGTGTGTCGGTGTTCCGCAAATGTGGCGGGCGCAAATAGATCTGTGTAGAGAAATACGCCACCGGGCGCGAGCACGCGCCACACCTCGCGATAGAAGGACCCTGGGTGGGGATAGCTGTGGGATGATTCGATGTTTGTTACGACGTCGAACGACGAGTCTGCGAACGGGACCTCCTCGGCATCACCTTCGAGGAATACGGTAGAGGCATTCCGGTGTCTGCGATTGCAGAATGCGATCGCTTCGGAAGACAAATCAAACCCGATCTTGAGGGAGGCTGCGAAGTATTTATCGACGATCATGAGGGCGCCGCCCCGCCCGCAGCCGATATCCAGAACTCGCTTGCCCGTCAGGTCGCAGTCGCCAATCAACTCCATAACCAATTGAGCCGAGTTGCGATTGGGAAAATGCAGCGGCAATTTTCCGCCGACTCGCTGGTCCGGCATTTCAGGAGCATATCCGTAGTTAAGAAAATACGAATAGTCGCCAAAAATTGTGCCAGCGAGCTGACCATTGATCGCGTTATAGAACTGGCGCGTGCCAATCTTGCTTCGTACTTCCGAAGAGCTAAACGATTGCAATGCCGCCGGCTCGAATACAGCTTGACGTGGCCCTTGCTCGTTCTTGACCAACATACGTTCCAAAAGCTTTCGCTTTGCCGGCGAAAGGCAATACAGCCTTTCCTCGAGGGCGCTCACGAGTGCGCCTCCCCTGAAAGCAACCGTTCAACCTCTTCGGGAGAAAGCTGCTCAACGTAGTCGAGCATAGCGGCCAAGCGCTCCATCTGCACCTCACTACCGCCGGTAGTGGCCTGTATATGTCCGGCGAGTTGCGTAATCGTGGGAAATTCGAAAATGGCAGTAAGTTCGATTTTCGCCTGAAACAAGTCTTGAAGCCGCGAGACGAGCTGAATAGCCAGCAGTGAGTGTCCGCCCAGCTCGAAAAAATCGTCCTCCACCCCAACCGAATTGACCCCCAGAACGAGCTGCCACACGTCTGCGACCATCTGCTCGATCGCGTTCCGCGGTTTTATGAATCCGGTGGCGATCTCGGGTCGGGCGTGAACGGCAGCGGCGGGCGTGCCGTAATGGGTTTCCGCTCCGCTATCTTTCAAAAAAATCCAGCGGTCAAGTCTTGCTTCCAGATCTCCGGTGGAGACGATTACCTGCCGCGCATGCGGGTGCGCAAGAATTCGCCGGAAAGCAGATGCGCCTTCGACCGGCAACAAAAAATAATCATTGCGATTCGGATCGTCTCTTGAAAGATCTTTGAAACGCCACCCGTCCCAATTGACCGAGATCCAGTGGGTCTTCGCACTGTTCTTATTTTGCTGTTCGGCCAAGGTATCCAGAAAGGCGTTCGAGCCCGCATAAGCCGAGAAACCAAGCCCACCCAGAACGCTCGAGAGAGACGATACCAGCAGACAAAATTTAATGGGGTGATCCGCGATAATATCCCGAAGGACCAGCGCTGATTGTACTTTGTTACGGAAGTGCAGCTCCGCAGTAGGAGCATCTGTGGTGCTGGCGGACGGGAATGCATCGGCCGAGATAGCCCCCGCGGCGTGAATCACACCGTCAAGCTCTCCAAATTCCTGAAGTACCCTCTGAATAACGGTCCTCATCTGCTCGGCGTCCGCGCTATCAGCACAGATAGGCAGCACCTCCGCTCCGATCGCGCGCAATGAACGAACCGCCCGGACGCTTTCTGAATCGCAGGTATCCCACTCGATTTTCGGAGGCAGTGGGGTTCGCCCGACCAGCACCAGCCGCGCATCGAAATTGCGGGCGAGCGTCTCGGCCAACGTGACGCCGACATTTCCGAACCCGCCCGTGATCAGATAAACGCCATTTTTTCTAAGCAGCGATTTGCCCGAGTTCTCCTCCCAGCGGGCCCTCTCGAAACTCGGAGTCCAGCGGCGTCCGTTCCGGAACGAAACTATGGGTGCGGTCAACGGCACGGCCATTTCGTCCAGAAGTGCGTCTATGATCTGAGAAGGGTCGCCGCTGTCGAGATCGATGCTTCGACAGCGAATACCCGGATGCTCCTGCGGAATGACTTTGCATGGACCGAGTACGGTCGACTTTGCCGGTTCCAGATTTTCGGCCCCCGTTACGCTGTACATGCTCCGGGAAACAACGTTTATGACGACTTCGGATTGGCGCGAGGTTTTCGCCACCGACCGACTGAGCCGAAGCAGGGAATAAAATCCGAGCTCTTGCCATTCCTGAAAAGACTTTTCGCGGTCATCGGCAAGACAGCAGTGCACAATGACATCGGGTTTGCTTCTTGCGATCAGCGAATCACAGCTTTCTTGCGTTCGATCGCTATTTGCGGCAATGGTTGTCACGTTCCCACCGCGGCTTTCAATGCGATCGGCAACCATGCTCCCCAAGTCGCCTTCGCTAAAGACGAGCCAACGCTTGCCAGTAACGTCGCCTTCATATTCAAGGAGGTCCGTTCGTTTCCAGGAGGGCAGATAAAACCAGTCAGAAATAACCGGCGTTCGACCCCGGGGGCGAGCCGATCCGGCCGGGTTGGGAGGATCGATCCAATAACGCTTTCGCTCAAAGGGATAACTAGGAAGCGGAATACGCGACCGCCTTTCCCTCGCGTAGAAACTGCCCCAACTTATCGGAAGCCCTTGCGTCCATAGGCGGGCGACACACGATAAGAGCACATCCAAGTCTTCACGTTGATCCTTGGCGGCCCGAACCGAGTGTATTACGGGATTGGATAACGCATCGCTGGCATGCTGCCGCACAAGGCCCGTCAAGCTCTGCCCAGGTCCAATCTCAAGAAGTGATGCCCCCGGACGAGCAAGAAGCAGGTCAATTGCGCCGGCAAAACGAACCGGCGCGCGGAGGTGGCGCGACCAGTAAGCAGGGTCCGTCGCTTGCGAGTCGGTAATCCAGTCTCCGGTGACGTTGGACAGAAAAGGAAGGGATGGAGCGCGCAGGCTGACACTGCGAACCACTCGCTCGAAATCCCCTAAAATGGGATCCATCATGGCGGAATGGAAAGCGTGTGAAGTGCGCAGCCGCACTGCTTCAATGCCACGAGTGCGAAGTTTCGCCGCAATCTGATTAATGCTTTTCTCAGGGCCCGAGAAAACGCATTGGTTATGCGCATTGATTGCGGCTAATGAGATTCCGTCGCTGAGCCATTCCGCAGTCTCACTCTCATTGAGCGGAACAGCAAGCATGGCGCCCAGTGGCATCGATTGCATCAAGCGGCCGCGCAACGAGACAATTCGCAGCGCGTCCTCGAGCGTCCACACACCTGCGATGCATGCTGCTACGTACTCCCCGATACTGTGGCCCACCATCGCTTGGGGCTTAATGCCCCATTCCATGAGGAGGTTTGCCAGCGCGTATTCGATAACGAACAGAGCCGGCTGCGCGTATGCCGTTTGCGCGATCTGGTGCTCCGCTTCGGGACTGGCAGCATCGGGGTACAAAACCGAATGCAAATCGATATCGGCCTCGTGCTTCAAAATCTCGAAACACCTCGCAACCTGCTCGCGAAAAGCGGGCTCGTTGCGATAGAGGCCTGAAGTCATTCCTGCATACTGCGATCCCTGCCCAGAAAAAAGAAACGCTACTTCTCGGCGCTGCGACTCAGTCGTGCGTGTCCTGGTTAGCAGCTCCGCCGCATTCGCCAGGTTGCTGGACACAACTGCACGCCGGTAAACAAACTCCTTCCGTCCCAAGGCGGAGGTGAAAGCCGCGTCCGCTAGATTGGTCTCGGGCTGCCGCCGAAAGTGATCCGCCCACGATTGGGAGAGCGCTTCGGTTGCGGCCTCGGAACGCGCGGACAAGATCAACAGGTAAGGTCGTTGCGGAGTCGGGGCTGGCTGATGCGCCGGAGCTTCCTCCAGCACCAGATGCGCGTTGGTGCCTCCGATACCGAACGAGCTGACTCCGGCCCGGCGCGGAAAACCGTCCGTTTTCCAGCCATGCGCACGATCACTAATATAAAAAGGTGTTTGCTCCAGACAAAGCTTCGGATTCGGATACTTGAAGTGGAGGCTGGCTGGAATCAACTTGTTTTCCAGCGATAGAACAGCCTTGATAAGTCCCGCGATACCCGCAGCCGTGTCAAGGTGTCCGATATTGGATTTTACAGATCCAATCGCGCAGTGATTTTTCTGAGTGACTCCCGCGAACACCTGCGCCAGCGCCGCAATCTCGATAGGATCGCCGAGCGGCGTTCCCGTACCGTGTGCCTCGATGTAAGTAATCGTTTCGGCATCGATTCCGGCGGTCGCATGCGCCGCTGCGATTACGTCCGCTTGCCCGTCCACGCTTGGGGCTGTGTAACCAACTTTAAGCGCGCCGTCATTATTAATTGCACAGCCACTTATCACTGCGCGTATGTTATCGCGATCTACAACAGCATCTGCAAATCGCTTTAAGAGAACGAGGCCGGCGCCATTTCCCGTAACGGTGCCGCGGGCTTCCCTGTCGAACGCGCGACAATGCCCGTCCGGAGACGCAATCCCGCCCTCACGATAGTGATAGCCCTGACCTTGAGGTACTGCAATGGATGAGCCTCCTGCTAGCGCCATGTCGCACTGGTAATCGAGCAGGCTTCGGCAGGCTACGCAGACGGCGACCAGCGAGGTCGAACAGGCCGTCTGAACACTCATGCTGGGACCACGGAGATCGAGCTTGTAGGAGACATGGGTTGTCAGGTGATCTTTGTCATTGCCGATCATCACCTGATGTCCTCCCAACAAGTTCAGGAGCTCCTTGTTCTCGTAGATGTTGAAGAAATAGGTACTGATTCCTGTTCCGGCATAAACTCCGATTGATCCTGCGTACTTGGTGGGGGCATAGCCGGCATTCTCCAGCGCTTCCCAAGCAATTTCGAGAAAAATCCTTTGTTGTGGATCCATTGCCTCGGCGTCACGAGGGCTGAACCCGAAGAACCTGGCATCAAAGAGGTCGATGTCGGCGAGAACGCCGCCGGCGCCCACATAATTGGAATCCCGGCGAATGGATGGATTGACGCCTGCCTGGCGCAATTCTTCATCGGAGAAGAAAGAAACGCTTTCGACGCCGTCGCGCAGGTTTCGCCAAAACTCCTCGAGGTTGTTTGCACCGGGAAACCTGCCGCTCATCCCGATAATCGCGATCGCGTTCGCTAGACTTTCTCTTTCGCGTCGATGCGTCATGATTGACTGGGAGTCTCGCCGCCAAGGAATCGCGCCAGCGCGCGGACCGTTGGATATCGGAAGAGATCGATTACCTCGACCGGCCTCCCGAAATCCGCTTCAATGCGGCTGTGGACTCTCAAGAGCGCGAGTGAGTGCCCACCCAGATCGAAGAAATTGTCTTCCGCGGCCGCGAACTCGATTCCGAGCGTCTCCTTCCAAATAAGTGCGATCCTCTCCTCCGTCTTACCCGCGAATCCCTGACGATTTGTAGGAAAAGATTTATTGACCGCACCATACCTCTTGAGTTTAGCGAAGTCCACCTTACCGGACGAAGTACGCGGCATCTCCTCAATCTGTAGGATCTTATGTGGCAGCATATATGCCGGTAGCAATGATCGTAATCGGCCCAGAATGATTTCCTGTGAGATTACGCTGCCGCTCACTACGAAAGCCACTAGCTGTGATTCATCATCTAAGAGCACCGCGGACTCACGAACAATACTGTCGCCCTCCAGCGCCGATTCGATCTCTGCTGGTTCAATGCGGAAGCCACGGATCTTTATCTGGCGATCGTTCCGGCCGGCGAAGACAAGATTGCCATCTTCCAAATAGCGGGCGCGATCGCCCGTACGATACAGCCTGCCAGGACCGAAAGGCGAGGGTATGAAGGCCTCCGAAGCCCCCTGCACGTAGCCACGGGCAAGGTTAGCGCCGCCGATGTACAAATCGCCTATGGCACCACCCGGAACAGGCTTAAGATCGCCGTCCAAGAGATACGCATGAGTGTTTGGCAGCGGCCGTCCAATTGGAAGGTCGATCTCGTCACCTCTTACCTCGTACATCAGCGATGTGACGGTGCATTCGGTGACTCCGTATGCGTGGAGTATTCGTGGCGAAGTTCCATTCAATGCAAGCCAACGCGACAACAGCCTCGGATCGGTGCGGTCGCTCCCAACCACCAACAGCCTCATCGATTCCGGCACATCGCCGCACGCCTCACCAAGGACCCATTCGTGCCAATAGGGGCTTGGAAGATTCGCAACGGTAATTTTGCTCCGTCGCATGAAAGCGACCAGTTCGCGCGGAGGAATCACTTCGCCCCGGGGTCGCAAGACGATCGCAGCGCCGGCGAGGAGAGAGGGAAAAACTTCCTCGAGAGACACGTCGAAAAGCGGGGACGCGAATTGGAGGATGCGGTCGGCCGGTGTAATTCCGAATCGCTCAATGACACCCAAGGCGTGATTCACGAGCGCACGATGCTCCACCGCGACAGCCTTAGGAGTGCCTGTGCTCCCGGAGGTGTGAACGACGTAAGCGAGATTGTTGGGACTTGCCGCGGGAGAAACTTCCCCGCCCGCAGCATATTGTTCAAAACCCTCTGCGGGCCCTATCATGAGAATTGCTCCGGCGCTCTGGAGTAGCTTTTCGACGCGCTGAGCTGTGTGCCCCGGGTCAATGGGCAGGAATGCCGCACCAGATTTCAGAACCCCAATCATAGCTACAATCCACTCGGGCGAGCGGGGCAAGCGTATGCCAACCACCTTGTCGGGGCCGGCGCCGTGGGCTCGCAACATTTGAGCGATTCGCTCGGCCCTGGAGTTCAGCTCCGCAAAACTAAGCTGCTCCCGATCCCCTATAACGGCAATTGCGTGCGGTCGGCGTGTAACCTGAGTCTCGAAGAGCTCGTGGACACAGAGGTTGTCGGGATAGTTCCGCGCAGTGGCGTTCCATTCGACAAGCTGCCGGCGAGTTTCTTCGGCAGTCAAAACAGGAAGATCTTTAATCAAGCAATCACGATCCTGTGTGATGCCCGCAAGAAGCGCGGAGAAGGCGGCTAACACTCTCTTGATGGTTGCGGCTTCAAATAGATCTGTGCTGTATTCCATTCGCCCCAAAAGCTCTGCGCCCGATTCCCAAATGTCGAACGCCAGATCGAAGGTAGCAATAGCGCGGTCGAGAGGCAGCTCGCGGCCATCTCGTGCGCTGTCGCCGGCGCCCCGTCTGGGCGCGTTGAAGAGTTGAAAGGTAACCTGGACCAGAGGATTGCGGCTCAGGTCGCGTTCCGGGTGGAGCTCTTCTACCAGCTTCTCGAACGGCAGGTCGGCATGCGCATAAGCCTCCAGCGCCATCTCTT
>Ga0182024_10020606_pt1 | contig 12041 bp, 9 predicted proteins | sample P32metaG_FD_120480 | JGI IMG/M metagenome (GOLD analysis project Ga0182024, IMG submission 120480) | Permafrost microbial communities from Stordalen Mire, Sweden - P3-2 metaG (Illumina Assembly) | ecosystem: Environmental > Terrestrial > Soil > Wetlands > Permafrost | place: Sweden: Stordalen... | reverse complement strand
CGACCGCCAGGCGCTCGTCGAGGCCGCCGAGCTCTCGCCATGCCTCGGTGCGCACGATCTGGCACGCCCCGGTGACCGCGGCGGCGTCGCGCGTGGAGGCGAGCCAGCGGTCGACGGTCGCGTAGTTCTGGTCGCGGCTCAGGTGCACGGGCAAGGGGATGATCCCGACGCCCTCGTGCTGGAGGCGCCCGTCGGGGAAGGCCAGCTTGACGCCGACGGAGGCGACCTTGGGCAGCGAGCACAGCCCGACGAGGTGGTCCAGCCACTCGGGGGTGGCGATCGTCGTGTCGTTGTTGAGCGTCACGACGAAGTCGGCGCTCGTGTGGGCGACGCCGCGGTTCACGATCGCGGCGTAGTTGAAGGGACCCGGGCAGGCGACGACCTCGTGGCCAGAGGCCTTCATCCATGCGAGCGTCTCGGGCTCGACCGAGTCGTTGTCGCAGATCACGATCGAGTAGTTGGGGTAGGTGGTGCGTCGCTCGACGGAGTCCACGCAGGCCTCCAAGAGGTCGAGCCGGTCCCTCGTCGGGATGACGATCGCGACCGAGGGCGCGGGGCTCGGCGGGGCGACCGTGTAGCGCACGCTCGGCAGCACGTCGCCCATGGTGACCGTGGCCGTCGCGCCCGCGCGCGCGAGCGCGGCGGTGACGACCGGGATCGTCGCGGCCGTCGCGTCCATCGGGTCGGGGTCGAGCATCGCGGGGCGCGACAACAGCACCTCGGCGACGTGGCCGACCCGCTCGGTCGCCTCGGTGAGCCGCAGCGCGAAGTCGTGGGGTGCGATGGGCGTGGTCGCCTCGTCGTAGCCACCGAGCTTCTGGAACAGCGCGCGGTCGACGAGCAGCGGCGCGCCGACCACGTCGTAGGAGTAGAGCGTCTCGCGCCCGAACGTCGCGGGCTTCAGGTGCCCGTCGACGTGCTCGTGGGCCTGGTCGTAGCGGTCCTCGTCGCCGTAGGCGGCGTCGTAGCCCTCGGCGACGCAGGCGACGAGGTCGTAGATCGCGTGGGGCGCGAGCAGGTCACCGGCGGCGAGGGCCAGCACGTAGTCCCCGGTCGCGGCGTCCACCGCGGCGTTCAGCTGGGCCTCGGTGGGGCCGTCTTGGGCGAGGAGGGCGACGGACTCGGGGATCACCGGGGCGCCCGACGACACGACGAGGACCTCGACGCGGTCGTAGACCTGGGAGGAGAGCGTCCCGAGGGTCGCGGCCAGGTCACCGCGCCCGTCGGCGACGACGACCGAGACGACCGGGTGGCGCTCAATGAACGAGAGGGCGGCCGCGCGCGAGCGCAGCTGGGCGTCGCTCGGGCGGGTGTGGGCGTAGTACTGGCGGTAGCGGCGCGTGGCGTACGGCGGCACGGGATGACCTCGCCGGCGGATCCACAGGAGCGCCTCGGTCAGCTTGCCGCTCCACCGCCGGCGCCTCGTCCCCGCCGGCGCCAGCTTGGCGAACGACTCGGCCATCAGGCGAGCCACGATCACCGCCCTGCTCTCGGCGATCACCTGAACGTGCACGCGCCACTCGTAGACCTCCCGCTGTGCCTCTGCGAGCTGGAGCCGGAGCCGCTCGTTCTCGGCCTGAAGCTCGTCGATCGACGTCAGCTCCGGATCCGTTGGCACGTCTGGGGTCACGGCGCTGGAGGGTAGTGGGTCGGGGCCCGTTCTCGGACTATGCCGGCACCGTCTCGAGCTCTTGGGTGAACGCCATCTCGGTCGCGGCGGCCTGGGTCCGCTCCCAGCTGCGCGCCCAGGCAGAACGCGCCTCGACCATGCGACCGATCTCGGCGGCGCGCACCCGACCGACGGCAAACGCTCGCCACGGCGCGATGGTCACGCGGTCGAGCCACAGGTTCGACTTCGCCCCGTCGTTGAGGCTGCCGAGCGCGTCGCACAGATCGGTCACCCGTCGGGCAAATCGGGCGCACGATGCGCCCAGGACGTCGGCACCGAGCTCGGCCGCGTAGCGGGTCGGCTTCGCGAGGATCCGCACGGCGTGCAGCTCGTCGTCATGAGGGACGGCCGCCAGTCCGTCGATCGCAGCGGCGAGCGCGGCGTAGCGGTCGCGAATCGCCGTACCGAGAAAGTCCTCCGCCGGCAGTCCCGCGCTTCTCCGGAACGGTGGCTTTGCCGCGACCACCACGAGCGAGGAGAGGAGCGAGCGATACCGCTTGGATCCCAGCGTCTCGTCGAGCTCGTCGGCGGCGACGACGCGATCCGCGTCGATCGTCTCGATCAGGGCCATCGCGTCGCCGCGCGCCATCGGATCGAGGGATCGCACGTCACTCGAGATGCGACCGCGCAGCACGTCGAGGTCGCGGACCTCGCCGAGCGCGCGGCCGAGCCACCGGAGGTCCTTCACGAGCCTTGCGGTCGGGTTCGTTTGCAGCACCGGGGCAAACGTCTGCAGGTTCGATCGAAGCCGCCGTGTGGCAACGCGTGCCTGGTGCACGCCTTCGGCATCCTCGCCGAGACGAGCGGCGGCGTCGTGCGCGACGAGGCGGGAGATGTCCGCGCACAGTGCCGCCCGGATGACGTCGCCAACGCTGCGCTCTCGGGCGATCAGGGCTCGGTGCGCCTCGCCGTTTCGCTGCGACTGCTTGGCGTCCGCGCTCGGGCTCATCGTGCGTGACCCGAGCATGCCGGCACGAAGTTGACCGTCACGGTGGCGCCCGCGCCGAGCGTCACGGGCGAGTAGAGGTGCCCTGTGGATTTGAGCACGTAGTGGCCGGGTGACAGGTGGAACGCGAAGTGCGCGCCCGAGTGGATCGTGACCGACGTCCGGACCGCCAAGTCATCGAGCACCACGATCGTCACGGACCTCGCGCCAGTGCCACAGCTCGACGCCGTGCCCGTGACGAGCCCCTCGGCCCTTTTCACGCTGATGCCCGAGGAGCACGACGCGAGCGCGATCCCGGTGGCTGCCAGCGCCCCCCAGCGCAGAACTCGGCTGGTATGACGCACCACAAGGCCACGGTAACGATCGGACCTAGGTGTCGCAACCGCGCGTGTGGCGCGATCAGGGCGTCACCACGCCCAGCACCGGGTAACCATTGACCGAAGAGGGCGCGCCGCGGAAGGGTCCCGTCCGCCACACGCCGATGCCGTAGCCAGGAAGGTTGCCCCACGAGTCACCGCCGTCCACGTCGATGTAGGCGCCCTTCACCCCCACGATGATCGCGACGTGGGTCCCGTAGAGCGGCGAGCGCGTGCCCCACACGATGGCGTCACCTGGCTCGGGCGTGAAGTGGGTGCCGAGCTGCACGCGATGGTGCGCCGCGCCCCAGATGACGAACGACGCGGCCCATCCTGTGATGCCGTTCGTGTGCACGCCCGAGACCTGCCACACGTACTGCGCGAAGTCCGAGCACCACTCCTCGGCGGACCAGCCCGGTCGGCAGCCCGCTGTCGAACCCCGCCCGAACGCGGCCGTGAACGGGTTGCAGTACGAGCCGTTGGGATCGGTCTCGAAGAACTTGTGCTGCTGGTCGTAGGACGCTGCCCTGAGGACGATCTGTCGACGAAGCGGCGTCGTCGCGATCGGGCCGCCGCTGGCCGCGACGAGCGCGACGGCGCCCGAGACGGTCGTCGAGCCAACGTCGGAGGCAACGAGCTGGGCGGTCGCGGGCTGGAACGACACGTCAGACGCGATCGATCCGTCGGCGATCGGTGTCACGGTCAGATCGCCGGTCAGTGTGCGCGCCGCGACCTCGGGTCCCTTCGGGCCGAGCACCACAGCTGGGGCGGCGCTCGGGTCGACCTGGAGCTCGGTTCGCACCGAGAGATCGCTCGTCGAGAAGCCGCCGTCGAGGCCGGACGTCAGCCACAGCGCGATGACGTCACCCGACCAGGTTCGATACGTCGCGTCGGGCACCGAGCCGCCGAGTGCCATGAGCGGGCCAATCGCTGCGGGCGCGCCGAGCTGGGTGAGGTCCGAGAAGTGCCACGGTCCGACGGCGGGGAGCGGGCCGGCGAGCTCGTTCGAGAGCTCGACCACGTCGCCGTAGGAGGTCGTGCCAACAAGCACGGTCGCCGCGGGCATCCCCGGCGCGCGGAACCCGCTCACGCGACCCGTGAGCTGAGGGAACCACATGCCGTCGGTCGGGTCCGACGCCATCCAGGTCCTGCCCGCACTCGTCGTGCGGAACGAGAGGAGGCCGCCAGTCGCCGTGACCGCGTAGCCAGCGCCCGGAGCGGTGCTGCCCGGGAGCACCGCGGGGTCGCCTCGCAGCAGCGTGCCACCCGTCACCGCCGTCACGTCCACATCGGTCCACGCGCCACCCGCCGACGTCTGGGAGGCGACCTCGAGGTGTCCTGCGCTCGATCGGTACCAGACGGCGATCTGGCCGCCCGTGCCCACCCAGATCGCCGGACGACCCGCCGCCGCGGGCGCGCCGACCGACGTGGTGAGGTCCACGGAGGTGAAGTGCCCGAACAGCGTCCCTTGTGACACCTCGACGTCACCAGTCAGCGTCCGCTGCGCGACCACGAGCTCGCCATCCCGGGACGACGCCACGGTCGGTGCGGTCGCACCGTCCAGGTCCCACGCGCCGGCGGCGGCGTGCGCCGACCACGCACCGCCGTGCAGCGGGTGCACGAATACCTCGAGTGGGGTCCTCGACGCGCTCAGGTGGCTCACCGCGCCGGACGCCCCTGCGCCAGCGAGCGTGGTGGCGAGCAGCGTGGCGCCAACCGCCGTGCGCCGCCAGCGCCGACGTGCATGGTGCGGCGCCGCCGGACGGGCCGGGCTCACGTCACGCGTCCGGCGTCAGCGGATCCTCGGAGGAAAGATCATGGTCTCGGTGGCGTCGCCCGAGTGCAGCATGGTGCCCGCGATCCTGCCCAGCGTCGCGAAGGCGATCAGGACGATCGCCTCGAGTGACGAGACCAGGAAGCCGATGAAGGCCGCGACGATGAAGCCGCGCCACAGGCCGCCGAAGAAGCCGGCGCGCAGGAACTCGGACGCAAAGGCAAAGGGCACGAGCACGAGCCATGCCAGCAGCGGCGCAACGAACGCGGTGCCGGTCCGATGACGCCAGCCGAGCCAGCTTCCGACGAGCACCGTGAGGATGCCCGCCAGCCAAAATGCCGTCGACGACGCGCTCGATGAGATCCCTGCGTGGTGCGCGCTGCGCGCCACGAAGAAGCAGGCACCCATCGCGAGCGACCACACGAAGACACCGAGCGCCACTGGCCGTGGCCCGAACCTCTGCACCATCTGCATGCGAAAATGCTAACCGCCGATCCGCCACGAGGCAGCGCGACCTCGCTCATTCGTCGCGGGCGAGCGCGGCTGCCTCGTGGGCGGGAAAGCCCTCGTGCCGGGCGAGCGCGACGATCGACGGGGTCACCCTGCGCAGTGCGTCCGCGGTCATCGACGCGATCGCGGTCCGCTTCAGGAACGTGGCCGCGGTGACGCCGCTCGAGACCTTCGCGAACCCGCTCGTCGGCAGCGACGCCGGGCAGCCGAGGACGTAGTTGGCAGACGAGAACGGCGTCTGCTGGCCCACGAGGATCTCCCCGGCGTTCGTGATTCGATCGAGCACGTCCTCGGGGTGCCGAAGCGCGATCTGGAGGTGCTCGGGGCCGAACGCGTTCGCGACGGTCGCTGCCTCTGCGAGGTCGTCGACGACGATCACGCCGCCGTTCACACCCAGCGCGTCCGCGGCATAGCTTCGACGTGGCTCGGGAAGCTCGATGAGCCGCGCCGCGACCTCTCGCTGGATCGGGTCCACGAGCGCCTCGGACGGCGTGACGAGGAGGCTGGTCGAGTCGCTGCCGTGCTCTGCCTCGTTCACGAGGTCGAACGAGAGCAGCCGGACGTCCGTCGTCTCGTCGGCGATGACGAGCGACTCGGTCGGGCCGAGCACCATCGTCGTCACCGTCCCGAAGCGCTGCACCTCGACCTGTGCGCAGGTGACCGCTGGGCTGCCCGGGCCCACAACCAGTCGGACCTTCGGGATCGACTCGGTGCCGAACGCCAGCGCGGCGATGCCCGCCGGACCGTTCACGCGGAACACGTCGCGGAGTCCGAGCAGTCGGCACGCCGCGAGCACGGCGGGATCGACGGACCCTGCGCCACCTGGCAGCGGTGGCACCACAATGACGACGCTCGTCACGCCGGCAACGAGCGCGGGGACCGCGAGCTGGACGAGCACGGACGGGAACGAGCCCTTGCCGCTCGGCACGAACAGGCCCGCCGACTCGATCGGCGTCACGCGCTCGCCGACGACGAGGCCAGGGTCGCTCTCGAAGGACCAGTCGCCCCGCTCGCAGACCTTCTCGTTGAAGCGCCGGAGGTGCGCGATCGCGTCGGCCAGCGCGTCGAGGACCGAGGGGCTCGTCGCGGCGCCCGCGGCGTCGAACTCCTCGTCGGTGATGCGGAGCCCGTCGGGGGCAAAGTCGCAACCGTCAAATCGACGCAGGGCGTCCAGCACCGCTGCGTCGCCCCGTGCCCGCACGTCCTCAATGATCGCAACGACGTCGTCACGAAGCGACGCGTCATAGATCGACGCGATGCCGCGCTCCGAGAGGGCGCGCCGGGCGTCCGCGGGGAGCTGTGACCATAGGCCCCACTCGCGGAGCGGTCGGTCAGAGCGCCGTGCGCCCGCGATGTCGCTGCTCATGGTGTCGCGATCGTAGGGCTGCGGAGCTGGGTCCGACCGGTGCGCGTCGCGCCAGCCACGTCGCCTAGCCGCACCACCTCACCCATCCGTCAAGCGACAGCCGCTTGGCCAGCCCGAACACGCCCTTCGGGAGACTTGAGCAGAAGGCAAGCGACGACGTGTACTCGATGTCGAAGACCGCCTTCTTCGCCGTGACGAACGGCGAGAGCGCGTCGCACTCCTTGTACTGGACGCATTGCTCGTCGACCACGAAGTCGAAGGACGGCTGCAGCGCCTTGGCCTCGTCGGGGTAGCTCTTGAGCGCCACCGCGAGGCCGTCGGCATGCGCGAGCGAGGCGATCGCGCGGTCGTAGGCGAGCTGGTCGGCCACCGTGAGTGCGAACCCCGTCGGGTTCTCGACGCCGTTCACGTTGTCCGGATCGACCGCGTCGAAGCCCTTGGCGACGCAGCGCGCGAAACGGGCCTTCATGATCGGCAGCAGGACGCCAGTCCTTCGGATGTCAAGCCACCGCTCCCCCGGCCAGCCCGCGTCGGGGCGTCCGAGGTCGGATTTCGGGAACTTCTTCGCGTCGGGGCGCCAGCTCTCCCAGGTGCCTACGTCGATGTAGCAGACCGCTTTTTTGCCGAGCGCGTGCACCGCAGCGACGGTCGTGGCCGGTGTCTCGAACCCGTCCATCTCGAGCACGTTGAAGTTGCCTCGCAGCTGCGACTTGCTCGGCGGGTTCGACAGGATGATCTGGAACCGGGAGGTCGGCGTCGGCACCCACCTGGTCGCGGCGGCGCCGCCAGCGATCCACTGGAACGCGCCCAGCATCCCGGCGACCGCAGCGAAGAGAAGCATCCGGCGCACAACCCATTGTCGCAAGTCCATCCCGGCCGTGCTGCGTCGAGAGACCGCAGGCGATCGGCCGACATGGATGTCCGAAAACCGCTCGCATCGACGCACCACGGCCGCCAGACTGTCCGGATGCTCGACGACGACGCCTGCTACCAGGCGCTGCTGCGGCGTGACAGCCGGTTCGACGGGTGGTTCTTCACCGGCGTGCGGACGACCGGGATCTTCTGTCGTCCGAGCTGCCCGGCCAAGACGCCGCTTCGCAAGAACGTGGAGTTCCACCGAACCGCCGCGGCGGCTCTGCGCGCGGGGTTCCGGGCATGCCTGCGCTGCCGGCCTGATACGACACCCGGGTCCCCTGAGTGGAACCTCGCCGGTGACGTCGCGGCGAGGGCCGTCAGGGCGATCAACGACGGCGTCGTCGACCGAGAGGGCGTCCCAGGGCTCGCCGAACGGCTCGGCTACTCGGTGCGCCAGCTGCACCGCCAGCTCACGACCTCGCTCGGCGCGGGGCCGATCGAGCTCGCACGCGCAAACCGTGCCGCGACCGCACGGACCCTGCTCGAGACGACCGACCTGCCGATCACCCAGGTCGCGTTTGCGGCGGGGTTCCGCTCCGCGAGGCAGTTCAACGAGACGATCGCCCAGGTGTTCGCGTCCTCGCCGACGAAGATTCGACGCGCTCGCCGCACCACTCAGCCCGCGGCATCGTCCTCTGAGATCTCGCTTCGTCTCCCCCTTCGACCTCCCTATGCCGCAGGTCCGCTGTTCGGGTTCCTCGCCGCCCGGGCGATCGAGGGCGTCGAGGTCGGCGACGCGACGTCGTACGCGAGGACGCTCTCGCTCCCACGAGCCGCAGGAACGGTGTCGGCGACGGCGCCAGGCGCTGCGAGCACGCATCTCGACTGCGTGCTGCGCCTCGACGACTTCCGCGACCTGCCGGCGGCGGTCGAGCGGACCCGCCGGCTCTTCGACCTCGACGCGGACCCGGTCGCCGTCGACACGGTCCTCGGGCGGGACCCGATGCTCCGCCGGTCCGTGAGGTCCGCGCCCGGCATCCGGGTCCCGGGCCACGTCGACGGCGACGAGGTCGCGATCCGCGCGGTGCTGGGCCAGCAGATCAGCGTGCCCGCCGCGACCCGCATCGCGACCGTGCTGACGGAGCGCTACGGCGCGACCGTCGTAGGGGACGGACCCTTGCACCGGGTGTTCCCCGACGCCGCCACGCTCGCGAAGGTGGAGCCGGACGAGCTGCCCATGCCGAGGGCGCGAGCACACACGCTCGTGGTGCTCGCGAGCGCGCTGGCGGACGGCACGATCCGCCTGGACGCCGGCGCGGACCGCGAGCACGCCGCGACGGCGCTGGGTGCGATCAAGGGCATCGGGCCCTGGACCGTCTCGTACATCCGGATGCGCGCGCTCGGCGACCCCGACGCGTTCCTGCCGGGCGATCTCGCGCTTCGGCGCGCGCTCGAGCGGTTCGGCACAGCGGCGAGCCGCGCCGATCCGGTAGCAGAGGCGTGGCGCCCCTACCGCTCCTACGCGATGCTCCACCTCTGGACGCTCGACGCGAGCTCGGCGCCCTCTGCACCTCGTGCAAGCACCCTTTCAACCAAAGGAGCCAACTGATGACGAGCCACGACGTTCCCTCGACAGTCCTCTGGGAGGAGGCCGACTCCCCGCTCGGGTCCTTCCTCATCGCGGGACACGGCGCCACGGTCGTGCAGGTCAACCTGCCAGGCCGCTGGGCCAAGGAGGACCTCCCTGCGCACTGGGTCCATGAGCCAGGTGCGATGGCGCCCGCGACGCTGCAGCTCGACGAGTACTTCGCCGGCACACGGCGCTCGTTCGACCTCGACTTCGCGCCCTCGGGCACGCCCTTCCAGCTCGGCGTCTTGCGAGCCCTCCAGGACATTGCCTTTGCGACGACCGCGACGTACCGCGACGTCGCGACCGCGATCGGCAACCCGAAGGCGACCCGCGCTGTCGGGCTCGCCAACAACCGCAACCCCATCGCACTGTTCATCCCATGTCACCGAGTGATCGGAGCTGACGGGTCGCTGAGGGGCTACGGCGGGGGCCTCGAGATGAAGTCGTGGCTCCTTGCCCACGAGCGCGACGTCGCAGCCTCTGATGTCAGTCCGCCGCAGTAGCGCCCGAGCGTCGGCGCGTCAGACCCACCCTGGGCCGACGAGCACCGCTCGCGACCCGGGCGGGGCGTGCCATCGCCCGAATGCGAAGAGGGCCTGCCGGCAAGCCGGCAGGCCCTCTCACAGCGTCACGCTGGCTGCGCCAGCGTGTGTCTCGTGGCTATCGCAGCCAGGTCGGCACGCTGGTCGACACCTTGGTCGTGTGGATGACCTTCGCGCCCCTGGTCCCGGTGGTCACGTAGACGGCCTTCCTGCCGTCGACACCGCCGGCCGGCGAGGTCCTGCCCGTGGTCGTGCCCGTTGCCGCGACGACGGACACATAGCCGCCAATGAGCCCCTGGTGGTTCGCCGCCGTGTACTTGAGCGGCGTGAGGCCGGGGGTCTGGAACGTGGTCTTCAGCAGGTCCGCCACGAAGCTCGCCCTCGTGAAGGACTTGCCCGCCGCGTGCAGTGCCTCGACGAACGCGACGCCCTCGGCGATGCCGATGGCCTCGTTGCCGTTGAGGATGGTGGAGGGCTTGACCGTCCCCCAGTACTTGGGCTGCGGGTCGTTCTCAAGGACCGAGTGATCCCACGCGTTCCACGGGTTCGAGTCGGTCGTCGACGGAAGCGGCGCGAAGGTGATCGCGTTCTTCTCGAGTCCGGCCGAAGCGCCGAGCAGGCCTGACACGGTCTGCGGGTCCGAGCCGACCGAGGAGATGACCCACTGCGGGGAGTAGCTCAGCGCAGCGGCGTTGCCGAGCGAGGCAGCCGTGGCGCCGGGGATCGTGTCGAGGTACACGAGGGTGCACTTCGCCGTCTGGAATGCCTTGATGTACGGCGTGATTGACGAGGGACCGTCAATCACGAGGAGGCCGACGTTGTAGTAGTCAGCGATGGCGGGGTGGACGCCCTCGTAGGTGAGGCCGATCTCGCCGTTGTGGCCGAAGTCGTCGTCCTGTCCGAGGAAGCAGACCTTGTCGTGGGAGTAGTTCGCCTTGATGTACTGGCCAAGGATCATGCTCTCCGCGGGGTAGCTCGTCTGGAACCCGAACGTGTCCGGGAACGTCGTTGACTTGGCGGCCTTAGTTGACGTGGTGCAGGCTGCGTACTGCGAGTACGGCGTCGTGTTCTTCGGATGGGACACGCCGCAGTTGAAGTCGATCGACGGCGAGTTCACGAAGAGCTGGGGCACGCCGGCTGACCTGAGGACGGGGCGCATCGGTGCCTGCGTGGGCGTGCCGAGTGAGCCGAACGTCGCGAAGACTGGCTTGCCGATCAGTGCGTTGGTGTCCTGAGTCTCGTTCGGATTGCCCGAGCAGCCAAACCCCGGCGTCGCATAGCAGTCGTCGATGATGTCGTAGTTGATCGTGCGCTTGTTGACGTAACTGTGCATGCTGGGGTGATCGTTCACCCACTTGAATACGGCGTTGGCCGCTTGGCTGACCTCGTTGTAGCCCGACGACGCGATGCCCGTGAGGGGCTCGGTGCCACCGACGAGGATGCTGGATGCCGTGACACCGGGCGGGTTGGCCTTGGGTGTGGTCGAGGCACTCGCGGAGGTGGTCACCAGACCAGTTACCGCAATCCCCAATCCAAGCGTCGTGACGACGATCGGCGTGAGGATCCGCCTCAGGCGGGTTGAAGACATATAGAACTCCCTTTCATCGATATCGGGTCCCCGGGGGAACACGAGACACTACCCCGCACCGTTTCCAATTTGTGAACGCCCCGCGCGGAGCCTCCTCGAGATGACAAATCGGAGGGTGCCCGAGATGCCGAGCGGCGCCACGAGCACACAAAGGACGAGGAGCGATCCGAAAATAATGTTGTTCATCTGCGAGCCGAGGTTCGATGACGCGTCCAATCCGACCCCGCTCACCAACTGGGCGATCCAGGTGATCGAGTAGGCGTAGAACAGGCCGCCGATCAGGGATCCGGAAAGCGTCCCGATCCCCCCGATGACGAGCAGCGTGAGGATCTCGATCGACAGTGAGAGCGAGAACGAGCTCTGAAAGACTGTCGTGTCGATCATCGTCGTCAGCCCGCCGCCGAGCCCCGCGCAGGCTGCGGCGACGACGAACGCGGTGACGCGTGCGATCGGCAGTGAGACGCCGACGAGCTCTGCCGCAACCTCATTTTCGCGCATGAGTCGCATCGCGCGCCCCCTGCGGCTCTGGAAGAGGTTCGCCATCAAGAAGAACGCGATCCCGGCGACGACGATCGTGATGTCCGCTCGCCACATGAAGGTCGCCCGCTGCGATGACGTCGACTCGCCGATGAAGTTCGCGAGCCACGCGGGAGGTGTGACGGGGCTCTGGACGTTCAGTCCCTGGTCGCCGTTGGTCCAGGCGCTGAACTGGTTGATCAGCTCTCCGAAGGCGATCGCGATCGCGATCGTCATCCCGGCGAGGTACGGACCACGGAGCCTCGTGGCCGGCAGTCCGACGAGGAGG
>Ga0182024_10020605_pt1 | contig 12042 bp, 8 predicted proteins | sample P32metaG_FD_120480 | JGI IMG/M metagenome (GOLD analysis project Ga0182024, IMG submission 120480) | Permafrost microbial communities from Stordalen Mire, Sweden - P3-2 metaG (Illumina Assembly) | ecosystem: Environmental > Terrestrial > Soil > Wetlands > Permafrost | place: Sweden: Stordalen... | reverse complement strand
CGATGCCATGCCGAGCTACACCTCGAAACCGACGAACAGTCAGTTCGGGTTCGTCGAGCTCCTCGACGCAAACGGAAACCGGCAGAGCGCGTTGCTGAAGCCGAGTGCAATGACCGGCATTGATCAGAGCCTCGACGCTTTCAAGCGTCTTGGCGTGGGCGGCGTCGTGGTCGGCGTCAAGCTCCCGCTATTGCTCCCGCAGTACACCCCGCAAGCGAGCCAGTACGCCCACTTCTTCGCGAACGTCGCTAAGGCAGCTCGCGCCCGCGGCTTCGTGATCGATGTCGAGCTCGGCGCACTGTTCTGCGGCACGGTATACGCCGACTGCTCGTACACATACCCGACGTCAGTTGCCGGCTGGGCAGCACTCACCGCGCAGCAGGCACGCACTGTCATCGACACCATGCACCCCGACTACCTCGACCTGATCTCCGAACCGAACACCGAGGCAATCCTCACGAAGATCAAGGACCTGCAGACGATCGACGGATTCCGCTCCTTCGTCTCCGACGCGTTGACCGATATCGGCGGACACGGCACGACGAAGCTGATGGCCGGCGCGGCGTCCTGGTTCCCGGCGAGCTACGACCAGGCGATCATCCACTCCGGAATCGACGGGCTCATCACGCACATCTACCCGGCGACCGCGCAAACCGCCGCGAACCTCGTGGCCACGAGCCGCGTCGCGCACGACGCCGGCAAACCGATCATCGCGGACGAAGTATGGCTCTACAAAGGCCAGACCACCGCCTCCGGATCGGTCCAGGCGTCGAACGAGCAGGGCGCGCTGAACTGCTTCTCGTTCTGGCAGCCACTCGACGTGCAGTTCATCCGCGCGACTCGAGAATGGGCACAAAAGACAGGGAGCCCGCTGATGTCAGGCTTCTGGTCGTGGGAAGCCTTCGCGTACACCACCTGGACACCCCTGCTCGATGCGCAGTCGTCTCAACAGATCCAATCGAAGAACTACACCGCCGCGCAGACCGCGCTCGCCGCCGGCGCATTCACCCCGACCGGCTTCGCTATCGTCGGCAAATAGCCGACGGGGCCACACCGGACGTCTCGCGTTCGACCGTAAGCCCTTGTACGACGCGATCTGCGCCAAGCCGCGAGCAGGACACCGGCTGCGGAACATTTCATGTCGTCAGCTCGCACACCAGGTCCGTGTTGACAATCACGACCATGCTCTCGGACCGTAAGGTCGCCGGGAGGGGCAGGAAACGGAAGGTACGCGGGCACGGCGGGCCGCTTGTTCATCCTGGATGCGTAAAACACCTCTCCACTCAAGATGTCTCCGCTCAGACGATCGCAGCCAGACCGTTTGTACGGTCCAGCTGATGTACTCGGTGACCTGCCCGCACCGTGGCCAGACGTCAAGATCCCGACAGGACCTCACACGGTTGTCGCGACGCCAGCCCGGCGAGAGACGCCAGCCGGGATCAGTATCGATGGGGAGTCCGTTCACCGTTGCCACCCGGACGTGACGGCAGCGACGGCGTAAGATCATCCTGACGTCGGACGCAACTGACGCTACTCCGGTCAGCTTGAAGCGGGCCCAAGAGCGTTCGTGGTTGAGGCCGGGCGCGGCTTGAACATGATCATTCCCACCGATCCCGCGGTACCCCCGATGAGGACCGCCAGGGCGGCTGGAACGTGGTTCGGCTCCGATCCCGTTGCGGCCATCTCGTACCCGATGATCGGGCACCGAGGCCCGTAGAAAAGTGGCACCAAGCTGTACGGGTGGCACTTGGAGGACACGGGTTCCCTCGTATACACGTCTGCCGACAAGTTCGACCAGAGTTCGATGCCTGCGGCTATGAACAAGGCGCATGCGACGAGCGACGTGGCGAGAATGAGGCTGCGGGTTGCGGAACCTTCCTGCCTCGCCTGGCGTCACACTCAAGTGATGACGTGGACCAATCGCGTACTGGCTGCGTCCCTTGCAACCGTGGCGCTCCTCGTTGCTGGCTGTGGCGGTTCTACCAAGAGTGCCGTGCGTGTCAGCGCCAGAGTCCCGACCACGTCAACCACGAATGCCAACTGCTACGGCGTTGCCAAACCCGAAGTTCCGACACCAGGGTTCGATCCGCTCACTGCGTCCGACGCGGAGTTACACGCACATGATTTCCCGCCCCGACCTTCAGCGACGGGCGTTTCGGAAGGACCGACAAATCTCGCAACCTGGGAGCGCTACGCACGCGCTTACACGGCAGGCCAGGTCATCGAATGCAGCGGCCCGTACCACGGAGGCACACCAACCGGCTTTGGCGGACCGTGAGGGTGCCCACGATGCTCGCGAAGGACGCTTTCGCGTCTGCGTTGGTCGCAGCCCTTGCCGTTTTCGTCGTCGGATGCTCTGGCAGTGGCAGCAGCCACGCGACCCCGACGACTGAGGCGACTCGACGCTCCGCGGCCGTGAAAACGGTCAACGAAGACATCCGCCGCCTTTGGGGTCAGTTCACCACCGTCATCTTCGATGTCGGCTTGGCGATCCGAGACTCGTCACCGAACAACCTCGACACTTTGGCCCGAGCCGGTCAGATCGAGCACGACGAACTCGACCAGCTGACGCTCGACCTGCGCTCCGATCGCGCGGCTGTCGGAGTGCACACAGCTACGAAAGGCGTTGCGAACGTCGTCGGGACGGTGGTCGCATACGCCCGACGCCCGAATCACGCGACGCCGCTCAGTGACCTCAGCACGCGGTTGCAAACGGTACAAGGAGTGTGGACTCGAAGTGTCGGCGCCGTCTTCCACTACTACGGCCCTCCGTCGTATTCGCAGATAGGCCCGGAGTGTGCCGCGGGACCGGCAGGTTGCCCTCGACCCGCGGCGAAACGGTGAACTGACCGTGAGCGAGCATCGCCGACGCCAGCAGAAGGAACCGCACCCGTCAGCCCGAAGTCGCGGGACCACCTTCACAATCTGTGCCTGCCTGGCGGCACTCATTCTTTACGTCAGTGGATGCTCCGGCAGTGGACCGAAGCAGGCGTCTCCGACGACCAAGATTGCAACCACAGCTTCCACGGCCGCGACAACGACGCCCGCTTCGCCGCCGCACGTCGTCGCGAGCCTTGGCCCATGCCCGAAGCGAGATCCGTTGGCGTCCGCTCAGTTTTCATTGACCAGAGTGAACGCCGGTATCCCTGGGCTCGACAAGGTGCTCGTGCCCATCAGGGCGTTGAAGGTTCGCGTCTGCGAGTACGGCGATGGTTTCCAGCCTGCCAACCAACTTATCGGCTCCGGTCTGGTCAGAGGCCCGACCGCGGCAACATTCGAAGAGGAATCGAATCGACTTGTCAGGTACGTGGAACCCCCGAGTGGGGGTCTTATTGGTTCTCAGGGACCGACGACGACCATCTTGTTGACATTCGTCAACGAGACGCAACAAGTCGAGGTCGAAGTCGAAGGGGGATTCATCTCGAATCTCGACAAGTACTTCGAATTTTCGACGAATGGGGTGTTCCTCGCGATAGCGACAGCGGCGTGGGACGACGAACTCACGCACGACTCGGCGACGACGCCGCTTGGACCGCCCGGGCCCACCGGCTGAGCAGCACTCGTCGCTCGGGCTGGGACGACGTCGCAGACCTGGCGAGCTTCGTACCTGACTGGCCCGAGCGGCCCGGTGGTCCAGAGTGGTACGAACGCCGCTCGTCGATCGGATCGGAGCGCTCCCTGATCCTACGATCCCGACGGTCGCGTTCGTCGCGATCGCGCCCGGTGCGCTGGCGCTTGCCAACCTCGCGGTGCTGCTGTCCGCGCGGCGTGCGCGCCGCCTCCCGACCGCGACACTCATCCGCGTCGAGTGATCGAGGCCGACGTCGACCAGCGCCTCGTCGAAACACGCGCTCGCGCGACGTTCCATCTCCTCGTGCGGTCCGTCGCCACTGCGCGATCGTGCGACCGACGTCAGAATCCGAAGGTTTCCCCGTCGGACGCCGCGAGCATGTAGAGCTGGCCGGCCGGCGGTGTGAACATCCCGACGATCGGAGCTTGGAGGCTGAGCGCGCCGGGCGAGCCGTCCTGTTGCGCATCGCTGAAGTTGAAGACGGTCCCGTCGGACGCGACGAGCCGGTAGCCGAAGTTCAGGTGTCCGATCTCGGGTGTGAGGGAGATCCCGACGATCGGCGCGCTCAATGCCGTCGCGCCGGTCGAGCCGTGGTAGAGCGCGTCGCCGAACGTGAACACACCACCATCGGACGCGACGAGCCAGTAGCCATGACCCGACGGCGTCACGGCCATCCCGACGATCGGCTTGTTCAATCGGCGCGCGCCGGTCGAGCCGTAGAAATGTGCGTCCCCGAAGCTGAACACACCACCGTCGGACGCGACGAGCCAGTAGCCATGACCCGACGGCGTCACTGCCATCCCGACGATCGGCTTGTTCAATCGGCGCGCGCCGGTCGAGCCGTAGAAGTGCGCGTCCCCGAAGCTGAACACACCACCGTCGGACGCAACCAACCAGTACCCGCCGCCGTGGACGGCGGGCGCCATCCCGACAATCGGCTTGTTCAATCGGCGCGCGCCGGTCGAGCCGTAGTAGGGCGCGCCCCCGAAACTGAACACGCCGCCGTCGGACGCAACCAACCAATAGTTGCCACGGAAACCTTGGCCGGCGATGCCGACAATCGGTTCGTTCGAGATCGGCGCAGCCGTGGCGTCGGGGCCTTGCGCGACGAACGTCGTCGTGACCTCGGCGGGCTTCGGGCCGACGTAGTCGGAGGTGAAGCCGACCGCGAAGCATGTCGTCTCGCTCGCACACGACACCCCGATGAGTTCAGCAGCCCCGGCGTGGCTCGGATTCGGGCCGGCGACGATCGACCAGCTCGTTCCGTCCCACTTCACCAGCGCGCCCGCGTTCGAACCGACGGCATAACAGTTCGACGCGGCCGCGCACCAGACGCCGGTCAAAACCCAGTTGGAGAGGCCCGCCGACGACCAACTCACGCCGTTCCAGTGCTCCATCACGGCGGCCGGAGGACCGACGTACGGGCCTTCGGATCGGACGTCACCGACGGCGACGCACTCCGTCGCGCTCGTGCACGAGACGCCCGACAGCGCGACGCCGGACGGCGCGTTCGCGACGACCGACCAGCGCCAGCCGTCCCAGAGCTCCACCGACGCCCCCACGGCCATGCAGAAGGTCGTGCTCGTACACGACACGCCGGAGAGGCCGTTGTACTCGGCGGTGCCCGGATCGCCGACGAACGACCAGCTTTGACCATTCCATTGCTCGATCAACGACCTCGCGACCTCGCGGCCGACCGCCACACAGAACGTCGCGCTCGTGCACGACACTCCGAACAGGCTGTCGGCCCCGGAGTGGTTCGGGCTCGCGACGACCGACCAACTCCGACCGTTCCATTGCTCGATCAACGTCCTCGACGATTGCGACGAGCGGGCGGTCTGCGGCGAAACGCCGTACGAGCCGACCGCGGTGCAGTTCGAATCGCTCGTGCACGACACTGCGGACAGGTAAGCATGTTCGCCGGGGCTCGGGCTCGCAACGAGCGACCACCGAGCACCGTCCCACTGCTCGACCAACGTTCTCCAGTCGGTCCGGCCGGGAGCAAATGCCGCGCCCACCGCCATACAAAAGGTCGCGCTCGTACAGGCCACACCCGAGAGGCTTGAGTCGCCAGACCCTCCGACGTTCGGACTCGCGACGACGCCCCACGACGCCGACGCGCCCACCGGGGGGACGACCGCTACCACAGACACCGACACGAGGATCGCTACGACCCCGGCGCACACCTTCCGCGGCGTCCGGCGTCGCCGACTCCACACCATCGCCGCGTCACCTCCGACGACCCGCTGCCGGTTGGAGAAGCGAGCCGAACCAAAAATCCTTGCGTCGTCGCGTGAACTTGTCGGAAAAAGACTGAATCCGCGACCACGGGTTACGGCCATTACACCACCACGCGGCGCGGCACGAGATCTAACGCGCAAAGTATCGCGGCTCCGAACCAGGTCGTGAGCGCCCGAGGCAGCTCGGGAGCCGTGAGTCGCCGGCGCAGGCGATATATCCGTAGGGTCGGATCAGCACGGCCGCGGCTGCCGCGACCTCGCCGATGAGCGAGAGCTCCCACGCGCCGCCGTGCCGTGCGTCGACGAACCGGATCCGATTCGCCCGAGGAGCTCTGTCGAAACCGCCGGGCTCGCCGAGGTTGAGGAGCACGGCCGCGCGTCGTGCAACAGGGTGCGCCGGACCGTCGGCGGTGTGCAGGTCGAGGTCGGGCATGCGCCGCCCGAGCAACGGGTGTCCCTCTCCGAGGTCGGAGGTATCCCAAGTGATGCATTCTCAGCCATACGTTTTGACTCGGTATCCGCCCACGGCGCGGCACTGGCCAGGATGTGCAAGCGATGCACGACTCGCCCGATCTCGGGCAGGCAACGTTCGCAAACGCGGCGACGGGGCTCTTCGGAGACATCCTCGGCGCGAAAGATCTGACCACGAGCGGATCCAACGCGTCGTCACGCCAAGCCCGATGATCCGGCGGAAAGTGCCCGCACAATCGTCCCAAACGCACGGACTCGCCCGCGGCAAAGGCGCACCCAGTTCCGCCCGCCCCGGATGTGGCCTGTTCAGATCGGCCTGACGGTCCACGATGCCATCACCTACAACAAGTCGTCGACCACTCCGCCCGCACCGCGACAACGAACCACCAACAAAGACGTACCGACGACCCGAGACGAATCGAAGCAACACTCCCCCGGCACGAACAGCCATTCATTCAAGACCCGAAAAATTGTCGACCCGAATACTCACATCATGACAACTGAAAACCCAGACCAATGCACGAACGAGGTGAGACGCACTGGCAGGTTCCGCAAGGCGGACCCCGACGGGAGCGATCCCGGGAGTGGTCCTCGCATGTTCTCGAAGCCGACCTCCCGAAGCAGCATCGCCGACGATCCGATCCACGGAGCCCCTGCGATCATCTCCAAGCTGTCCCGTTGCAGCAGTTTGATGCATGAGACCACCCGCGCTGATGGCGGTCACGCCGATATTCAAGTGGCACCCTTCAAGTCTGTCGGTGACCACCTGCGATGTGTGTTGTTGCTAAAGCACCTCGCCGCATCCGCCGTAACTGCTTTTCGGCAGCGCCCAACCCGCAGCCAACAGTTGAGTTCGTGGGGCGGGCACCGATGCGGCGCAACGAGATTGCAGAAGGGACGCCTTGCGCAGCCACCGCGATTCGCTCGCCTCGAGCGCATCCGCCGCGCCCCGCCCCAACCTCTGTGCACGATCCATAGGAGGATCAGGTGTTCTGTAAGCGTATGGCCGTCGCCGCACTGGCATTCGCCGGCCTGTCAGCCCCGCTCGTTGTGCTCGGCACAACGGCCCCCAGCGCGGGAGCGGCGACGGGGGCGGTGACGATCTCCGGCAAGCTCGCCGGCGTGACCGTTTCCAGTCGGGTTCTCGTGCTCAGCCTCGGCGGTCGGGCCTGGGAGTCCGCGCCCGTCTCCGGTGGTGCGTTCAGAATCTTGATTCCGTCAGCCGACCGCAGCGCACTGACGAACGCGACGGTCCAGGTGCTCTCCGCCAAGGGTGCGTACATGGGGCCGGTCGTTCTCGCAAAGCGCCTCGAGATCGCCAACCCCGCTTGCAAGACCCACAAGAGCACCTGCCCGACCGACGACTACCTCGGCTTCTCCGCCATCAAGGCGGCCAAGGTCTCCATCGGGACCCTCCGAGCGAAGAACGTCGCGAAGGGAACTCCCGCCTGGTTCCTCGCGAGCAAGGTCAGCTCCAAGTACATCGGGACCTACGTCGTCCGGGCGAGGAACAAGACCGGCGAGCCGTACGGCGCCGGCACCGATGGCTTCTTGAAGCGCGGCATTCCCGACGCCCATGTCGGGGCGAGGGGCGGGTCTATCAAGGCCCACTTCGACGGCCTGGCCACGTCCGTCTCTGCGCAGTGGATTCCTTTCCCCGGCGAGGGTGGCCTTTCTGCCGACGACTCATCCTCGACTGGAGCGGACCCCAACAGCGGCTCGTACTCCGAGGCATGCCCCTCTTCGACGGACCCGGCGGTCGACGCGACGAGCTCCTCATCCGCCTCGACTTCTGCCGGGCAGCGGGCTCAGGGTCAGTCCGGCCAGTCCGAGCCCGGCTCGGAGGCGGGTCAGGGTCTCGACTGCTCGGGCGTGCCGAACGCTCTGAACCTGGACGTGAACGGCAACGGCACCTTGAACACGGTTGACCCTTCTGCCGCATCGTCAGCGGCGACCTCCATCACCACGTGGGCGCAGCTGCAGTCGCCGGCGAACGAGGCCATCAACTGGCACGCGGACAACTCGCTCACGACCAGCGGCATCGACACCTGGCTCGAGGCCCTGCCGACGCAGAGCTTCGGCGTCACCGCGGTCGTCCCGCAAAGCTCCCTTTTCCCCTCCGACCCGTCCGGGACCGACGTCACCGCTACGGTCGACTGCGGGACCCTCGTCTGGTGCTCCGGCGCACAGGTCGGCTGGGCCGGTACCAATGGCGGACTCTGGTCCACCTCCACGCCGCCCTACCTGTTGAAGCCTTACCCGGGTAGCTGTCCGGGCGGTGCCTCGGGTCCATCCTGCTCGACCACCCTCGGGGCGGGCATCTCCCCGGTCAGCGGCACCGACATCATCGGTTCGGTGACGCCGGGGCAGATCTTGACGGTGAACGCCGCGCAGACCTCAGGATCGAGCGCTTCGACCGAGCTGCAGGTGGCTCCCTACTTCGTGACCACCCCCTACGTGGCGAACGCCGCCTACGCGCTGCCGACCGGTTCGGTGACGCCGGTCATGACGGCGGACAGCTTGGGCACCAACCCGGGTAGCACGGGCACGCTGAACCTCTCGATTTACCGCCCCGAGCGTCTTGCCCTGCCGAGCGAGACGAGCACGACCGGCATCATGGACCAGACGGGCCTGCACTACTCGGTGGAGATCTCGCAAGCCATCAACGGCAACTCACCCGGCGGCTCGGGCGGGATCTGCCCGTCCAGCTCGTTCTCGGCCGTGACCAACGGCACGGCGACGTCGAGTTCGCTCGGCGGCGAGGTGACGGACTCGGCCACCAGCGACTTCGACCCTGCCGGCTCCGGCAACCCGGCGCCGGTCGGCTTCTCGGTGAACCTGGACGCCTGCACCGCAGCGCTCGGCTCCGGATACTCCTTCAGCTCCGGCAACACCTACTACGTAAGTGTGATCGCCGACGGCGAGGCGACCAGCACTGGTGGTGCCCCGACCGCCTGGGTCGGCTTCGACCTGGTTGTTCCCTAAGCCACCCTTCCAGGTGAGACTCGGCCCACTGCCCGACGGGGAGGTGGGCCGAGCCGCGTCCGGGGCATGCTCCTGTCGAAGACCTCCTGGGCGGAGCACGCGAGTGACGCCTCCAGAGCAACCGGGGACAACAGATCGGCCTGAACGACAATGAGCTTGCCGTCTACGACGCTGTCTGCCGGAACGAACCCGCGATCCTGGAGCCGGGAGACGATGTCCTCAAGGCGATCGCGCAGGAGGAACGGGCGGATCGTTGGCTGGCGGTGTGTCAGAGCGGTCGACGAAGTCATTCTGACCCGGCATTCCGGCGCGAAAGCTCAGTCGCAAGACGATGACGGCGCCTGTGTGCGTTACCGGGATGGATGTACTCATCCAGAGAGCCTGACGGGCCTGACCCAATGACGGTCCGCCAACCGACCCACGAGGGCACGACGGCAACGCCAGGCGCGATGAGGAGACGCGATGGAGTCCGTGTCGGCAACGACGCGTTACTTTCAAGTCTGCGGGACCTGTACGAGCTACGAGGGCCGTTTGTTTGGCGCTTGCAGGGCGTGGACTACGACCCGTACAGGAATGTGCATGTGAACGCGGCCGCCGAACGGACGACGAACGCTCCGAGACCTGGCTGGGTTTTGACTTCAATACGTCGCGGCGTCGTGCCAGGGGTGCGGGTGTCATTTCCTGCGCTGCTCCCGCTCTTCGGTCTGGTTCTGCAACGAGTGCAAGGAGCGGGTCAGGGCGCGCTGGACGCCGAAGTTGGACAACCGCTCTTTCCGATCGGGAGACACACGATCATGAACCGTTTCGGATTGCAGGCAAGCCCGAAGCCAACAGACGCCGAAATCGCGACGTTCGTCGCTCGCAGCGGCACGACGGTCGAGCGGATAAATCGACTGCGCGGCTGGGGCCATGCGGTCGTGCGCAATCTCGTGACAATAGGACGCGAGGACACAGCCAGCGTCCCCTCGAGGAGTACCTGAAGGCGGCGAGCATGATCGGCCGCGCCCACCACTTCGATGCGATGATCACAGGGACTGTTCGCGCCGGAACGCGCTCACGAGACCGCGCGACTCATCGTCACGGCAGGCACGAACCGCGACCACGACACCGCCGCGCATGACGGACGCGCACGGCTCCACAACGCCCGGCAGCGACTCGCCCAATACCGCCACGCCCTCGACGGCGGCGCCGACCCCGCCACCGGTCACCGGCTGGAACGCCGAGGCCGCCGAGCAAGAACGACCAGCCGCCAGCGACCTGCAAGCAGCAACCGCCGCCGTTGCCCCACAGCTCACCGTCGATGATGTCCTCGCCACCGTCGCCGAGCTCGGCAACCTCACCGGCGTGCTCTCAACAGCGGAGCCGAGCGACCGAGCGCAGCTCTACGAAGCACTCGGCGTCACCGGCACCTACGCCGACACCCGCAACGCGTGCTGGAGGTCGCTTTCCACGTAGCGCAAAAAACGTGTCGGAGGGCCACGCACCCCTTGACTGCATGCGCTGCTTGGGAAGCTTGGCTCATCGCAGCCTGAGGTGAATCCTGCCGGAAGTTGTCGCGCAGTCCTTTAGACCGCCGTCGGCGGAAAAAACGCAGCAATCTTGCCGCTTGCTCTTCAGGTTTTACGGTTGGCTGCCTCTGCAATTTTGGCGTCGACGAACCGTGCCCGACCTGGGCGGCCGCGTCGGCGGGCAGCCTCGCTAGCGCAGTTGCCGCCGCCATTTCCCGCGGTGTCAATCTCGTGGGCGAAGCGCTTGACGAGGTCCGAGCGCCTCAGCAAGGCTACGTTCACGGCGGCGACCGGGCGCCGAGCTGTGGGACATCCGCCCCAGTCGGGGTTCCATCGGCAAAGGGGAGTCGCCCTCTTGGTCGTCGTTGTCACAGGCCATCTTCCAACACCGCGTCGCTGGGGGACGAGGGTGTCGTGGGGAGGCTTGTCAATGACCAAGGACGCCAGCTTCAAAAAGGTTGTCAAGCGCCACGCCGAGGAGACTGGGCAGCGCTACACCGACGCTCTGACGGATATCGAGGGTCTCGGTGCGCGGATGCACCACGAGCCCGATGCCGAGCGGCTTGTCGCCCATCTCCGGGATCACTATGGCATTGACCCGGTCGCGGCGACGAAGCTCAGCGTGCACAAGACCTACGTGTTCCGCATCGACCGCAATGACGGCAGCCCCTGGGTCGCCCGCGCGTTTCCGCCCGCTCGGCCGCGTGTCGGTGTTGAGGGCGACGCCGCGATCCTGGGCTTCCTGGAGCGGCAGGGCTATCCCGCGGAGCGGCTGGCGGTCGATGATGCGGTATCTGACTTCGATGGCAGTGTGGTCCTCGTGACGCGCTTCGTCGAAGGCGGCCAGCTCCCCGACGGTGCCGCGAAGTTCGCCATGATGGGTGAGCTGCTCGGCCGGCTGCACGCGCTGCCGTACGAGGATTCCGTGAGCCGCCCGGGCGGAGCGAGTGGTGAGGACCCGCGTCGTGAGGGCACGCCGCGTCAGGACCTGCTCGCCGCCCTGTCGTTTCTCGATGCCGTGGACACGAAGGTCGCCGTCGCCGAGCGCGAGCGATTCGAACAGCTCCGCGACCAGGTGCGCTCGGCCGACGACGGTCACGGCCTTCCGGAAGGCTTGCTCCACGGAAATCTCCTCCACGCCCCCGATCACGCCATCCTGAGCGGGCAAGGGCCAGTCGCGATCAACTGGAAGGCGTCCGGGCGCGGACCGCGCCTCGCCGACTTCGCTTACCTGGTGTGGGGCACGGGTTCGTGGAACCCACGTCGG
>Ga0182024_10020604_pt1 | contig 12042 bp, 6 predicted proteins | sample P32metaG_FD_120480 | JGI IMG/M metagenome (GOLD analysis project Ga0182024, IMG submission 120480) | Permafrost microbial communities from Stordalen Mire, Sweden - P3-2 metaG (Illumina Assembly) | ecosystem: Environmental > Terrestrial > Soil > Wetlands > Permafrost | place: Sweden: Stordalen... | reverse complement strand
CCAGCGCTGCAATTCCAGTCGATCTGCCTGCCTCAGGGCAATGGGCTGAGCTTGGCGCGGCATGCACCTTAGGGTATTCCACTTCCATAAATAACTCCATCTATTTATAAGACACTACACTAGTGGAAGCGCCGGTCTCGATGGGGAATGTCGTGTAAGACTGGTGCTGGCCAACATCACTCAGGAAGTTCCCGTTGCCGGGATTCGGGTTGAGCAGGTTGACTGTTCCTGGCGAAAGGAAGACCAGATCCGCAGGGTTGCGTCCGTTCAGCGGAAGCTCCATGATCGCGCGCTGATTTACGACCTGTTCGAGAGCCGCAGATTCTGTTTCGATGGCTTGTGCATTGGCTGAAACTTCAACCTTCTCATTGATCGCGCCGACAGTCAGAGTGAAATTGGCACCGGCTTGTTCCTCTGCCGCGAGGACAAGGCTTGTCTGCACCTGTGTCTTGAATCCTTCCTTCTCGACCTGAATTGTGTACCTGCCAACTGGTACGTACAATAAAGAATACCTGCCTGCTTCGTTGCTGGTGGCCCGTGTGACCACGCCTGTGTCCTTGTTCGTCAAAGTGACAGAAGCCCCCGCCAATACGGCGCCTGATGCATCCTCCACGGTTCCAGTAATACTGGCCTGACCTTGTTGCCCGAGCAGATGAGAGGTCAGGCTCATGAGGATAAGCACAAGAGCGCAGCTCGCCGTAAAGGTACGCATGAGCCAGCCGTTCATCACGGAGCGTCTGCTGTTTGGCACATCTGGTTTGCTACTTGGCAAACTGATTATCAGCATTTGCATGTGAAATCTCCAATGTACTTCGCCAGACCTTTGTTCACGCCAGGTTGGGACCTATGCGATGCCCGCGTGTAAAAACGAGCGCAGCGTACCAAGGAGTTCTAAACGATGTCAAGGATTTTAATCACAGAACAGCATTAGTCCAAAAAAACCGTAAATCCCAACAGAATCTTCATTTGTTACATAGATTTACGGCGAATGAGAGATTATTCATCACCCCAATTCGTATCGTTTCGAATCGGGAAAAGCTCCCAGTCGCTTCCAAAAAACTGCGAGTTTTGGATTATTTTTGTATTTTCCGGAATGGAGTCCGCTTTGAGAGAACGCGAAATCGAGTGGGGCCGACGGGTGGCGGAAGTTCCAGTGGTTAATACGTTGCTCCGCGATCGAGAATCCGCAGTCCGCAAACCTGAAACCAGAGACTAAAGCATCACTCCGTTGCACGAGGAGCGGGCGACTTCTCGACGAACTCGCGGGATTGTTCCGGGGAACCCAGCAGAAGCGAGATCGTCTGCACAGCCTCCAAAACCGCTGTTTTGACCGCAGGAAGGTTTTGGGACATGCGAACCGCCGGGCCCGAGACGCTCATCGCGGCAATCGGTTGTGGGCCGCTGGCAAAGATCGGCCCTCCAGTGCAGATAATGCCCTGCGAATTTTCTTCGTTATCAACCGCCACACCTTCAGCACGGACGCGCGCCAACTCCTCTTCGAGTCCCTGGCGCGAAACGATCGTGTTCGGCGTCAATGGCGGCATTCCATGGCGAATGAGTTGCCTCTCCCGCTCCTCTGCTGGAAGATAGGCGGCAAAACATTTCCCCACAGAGGTGGAGTGGAGAAGAGAGAACCCACCGATCGAAGCCGCGACTCGATGAGGTTTCGGACTCTCCGCGACTGCAATGTAGATGGCCCCGCCCAGTTTGGGGACCGCCAGATTGACAGACTCTCCGAAACTCAGAAGAAGTTTTTGCATCAGAGGGCGCGCCAGCACCGTCAGCCGCTGGTAAGGCAGCGCGTTTGTGCCCAATTCGAAAAACTTTCCCGAAAGCGCGTAAATGCCAGAGTCCGGATCCTGCTCGACGAATCCAAGCTTGCTCATCGTGTAAAGCAGCCGAAAAACAGTGGTCTTCGGAAGCCCGCAGATTTGCGTGATCTCCTCCAAAGGCACGCCTGATTTGGGTTGTTGACTCAGAGCTTCTAATACCGCAAACACTCTTTGGATGACGGCAATGAAATTCTTATCGTGATGGCTCTTGCGGTTGTTCGCTGTTTTCTTGGTCATAGTATTTGCGTGATTCGTAGTCTTGGAACTTATTTTAACCTTTGCTGGCTAAGTTCCAATGAGTAATCCAAATGTGAAATGAATCCGGAGTACAAAGCCGGTAGAGCCGCTTGGCTGTGAGGCTTCGTGCGCTGGGGCCGACGGGACCGCGAGCTACATTTCAGTGGCGACTACCGGTCGCTGACAGGGAACTCTCCAGGGTCGCGGTTATCACGGGAACATTGTGCCCCTGAACTCTGACCGTCCGCGCGGGTCCTCCCGAGTCCGCTGCCCGATAGCGAGCTTCCAGTGCGATCGATTCGCCGCCGAATACTGTGACATAGTTGTCGCTCCATGTGATGGGCAGAATTTCGTCCCCGTTGGCGTTGTTGACGATCTCAGCCCTTACAAAAAATGCGGGAGCATTCGATTCATTCTTGAGAGTCACGGTTGCGGTCACCCATCCGTCCGTCTGCTTGTCGTTCCCTGTTACGGACAATCTTGCCGCCTTCATGCTGTTTAGGGCCGTGAGATCGGCCCAATGGACCAGGGACGCATCGAAGGCGTTTTCTTTTTCGGGCGGCCCTAACTCGTCCTCGGTATTGGAATCCCAGTAGACGTTCTCGGCCAGAAGGTGCTGGGTTCGGTCCCGCAGTTGGCAACGCACAAAGAACATCGACGCCATCTCTTTCACTCGCGGAATCTCGACTGCGACCACCGAGGAGTTGGGCGGCGCGCTCACCCTCGTTGCCTTCGTGGAGAACTTCACGGCGCCGTCAAGATCCAGCAAAGCGACTGACGCCTGCAAGTCGGACAGCGGAGTGAGGGTCTGATTTACGACGAAGATCTTAGCCTTGGTGCGATCAGCAGCAGAGGCATAGTAGTCGTACACGATATTGACGGGCAGTAGCCCTTTCTTCGCCCCGAAGTATGCGCCTCCGGGTTTCAGGTAGTAGTCGATGATGTGTCCAAAGAAGGAAGGCCAGTGACTGTTCAGCATCCAGTACATCGTCATCTTATGGTCATCCCAACCATTTGCCGCAAACGCCTCAAACTGCGCTCGAGTGTTTTCATAGTGAGCGAGTTGCGCTTTTTCTGCGAATTCGGCAGCGCTCTTCGAAGCACCGTAGCGCTTCTCAACGACTAGCGCGGCATTTGCCAATGTGCTGTTTCGGTCCGTCGAGCCGGCATGGTAGTGCCACCACTCGTTGATGGGCCAGAGTTTGTCCTCGGGAATGAACTTCTTCAGGCTCTCGTACGGCGGGATACTTTCGTTATCGCCTTGTTCGGCGCAGGAACCGTTCGATCCCTGGTAACGGTTGTCGTACCAATAGGAAGGTGGCCGCCAACTGTAAGGTCCTTGCATGCGGATGCCGTCCCACACGATTTTCCTCGAGGCATCCTTGTTGAAATTCGAAACTGTGTCGACGGTCGCGTTTTGCCAATGCAAGTCGGAGAGAATTTGGCGATAGTTTTTTCTGACGTCGACGGGCGCGAGCCCATCGCTGCCATTTGCCCAGAGAAATACGGAAGCATGCGGCCGCAACATCCGAATCTGCGCTCGCAGACTCTCGCGCGCAACACGATGATCTTCCGCGTCCCACTGGTTCCATTTTTCCCACTGATTGCAGCACATCCATCCCAGCATCACGGGAATTCCTTCTTCATCAGCCAGATCGACAATGTGTTCGCTGGAAATCTTCGATTCCCATCGGAGCAGGTTCAGCCCCAGGTCTTTCACGTAGCGAAGAATCGACTGTTCCCGGTCCTCGCTGTATTTGTAAAGCAGGTCGGGCTCATAGTCCGCTCCGCGTACAAGAAAATCGATCCCGTTGACTTTGAGGTAAAAGTTGCCTCCTCCTCCGAGGTGCGGGAATCGGTTGTCGGAATCGCGGTGCTGGGTGATCTTGCGAATTCCAAACTTAATCTCGGCGGAATCGGACGTTGTATTTCCGATTTTGAACTCCATTTTCAATCGGTACAGGTTCGCCGGGCCCCATTGATAAGGCCACCACAAGTCAGGATTCACAATCGAGAGCTGCCGGAATTGTTCGGGCGTGAATGCAATTTCGCGACCCTGGCCCGGGGCGAGCGTAATGTGTTGTTCGATATGAACCGGATTTTTGCCTTCTCGGGATATCTCTCCGACGAGCACGCCTTCGACCCTCGAATCGCTGGCATTTTGTAGGTCGCAATATACGGTCAGTGCGGCTGGGGTCGTTTGGGGGAGCGGAAGATCCGACTTCACATACGGATCACGAATTTCCACTTCATCCGTGTTGCGAAGGTATACCTGCTTCCAAACACCGGCGTTTCGATCGGGGACGTAGGAGATGCCGATCTGCTGGTCTGGCAACCGAAAACCGAGGTACTTGGAGTTGATCCAGTCGAACCAGGCGTCAGCCAACTCAACTCCATCGATGTCTTCAAAAGCTTGTTCTGGAGTGACTTTGACCGCGAGCACGTTTTCAGCCCCGGGCCTTACTTTCCCGGTCACATTGAACTCGAATGCGTTGTACATGCCGGCAACTTCTCGGTTGTTAGCGATGCGTTCACCATTCAGCCATATCTCGGCCCGGTAATTGATGCCCTTGAATACGAGCCAGTGAAACTTGTGGTCTGCGGGTATACTAAGCACCGTGCGGTACCACCAATCCTGACGAAACAGATCGTGCGGGACTGTGTCAGTCAGGTTCTTGCCGAAATAGAGATTCGGATACACGCCATCCTCTTGCAGGATCTCCAGAACCGTGGCCGGCATGGCATGAATTTCGTACCACGTTGAAGCATCGTAAGAAGATTGCGAGATGAGGCTTCCGTCTTGCACTACATTCCAGGCCGATGCCAGCCGCCAACCGTTCTTTAGTTCAGTAGTGCCTGAGGAAACAGGAACGGCCACAGCTTGGATAGAACAAATTAGAAGTAGGCCAATCTTCGTCAGGGCAATCTTCGACAGCAGGGTTGCTCTTATCGATCGCATACGCTGGCTCCTGAAGAGAATTTCGAATCTCGAGTTTCTAAAAAAATGAAACGCGCTCTGGGCTCACTTCTGAGTATGCAACTCCAGAGTGTGCTTCTCGCTGCCCGCCGAAAAATCGATGACTGTGGTTTCATCCTTTACGAATCCGCGATTCTTGCCGTCCACCCAGACTTGGGAAGACCGCAAACTTGGGCGCAGCCAATCGGCGATGTTGAGATTCCAGTTGGAGGACTTGGAGATCAAAGCCCGGCAGTAATGCGGGTCATAGTCCACCGTAAGCCTTGGGTCTTGCACCGCGGCGCCTGCGGAAGTTCGTATCTTCGCATGTTGGTAGCCGATGTATTCATCGAGTCCCGTGAATAAGTATCCCGCATAGCGGTCAAACACTTTCGCGAATCCTTCAGGATCATGTGCAATGCCGCGATCATGTCCATCGGGAGGAGCCGGCAGCAGCAGCGGAACGTCGTCAGTTCCTCCGAAGTCGGCGTTCGAGTCCGCCCGCCCTTCCACGGCTAAGTCTCTTCCTAAATAACCGCCGTAGTACCCGTATCCGGCCTCTGCGGCCAAACGCCAGGTGTTGTTGTCGGGGCTGCGGGATACGCCATTTCCTCCGGTAGAGAATTCAAGGGGGAACTGCCCGAATTCCGCCTCGATCCAGTCGGCGGACTGCTCCATGTGGAACTTCTGCTCAGCCGCCGCGATCTCGCGCCCTCTCCGCACATCATAAAATTCACGATACCAGCCGACTTCGGCACGCTCCTCCATGAGAGGAGATCCCCACCATGGTCCCGGAGGCGAAACCAAATTTGGTTGCATGTGGGTCCATCCGTGGCTTTCGATTTCGAGTACGCCCAGAGCGATTCCCTGGTCGAGCCCTTTCTTCGTTGAAACGTAGTCCTGTTTGGTTCCGAAACTATCGGTGAACTGCTGGTTCCACGTTGGCACGATTCTTCGCTGCGCGTCGTCGACAAACCCAGGCACTATGTTCAGCGACAGCACCGCATGATGCGCTTGCAAGGGTTCAATCAAGGAATGGCGAATCTGCTCAGCCGTAAGCGCCGGATAATGCCAGTGCTCGAGCCATGCATTCTGCGCATTTCCCATATCGTCCATGGTGAGGATGATGGTTTTTGTCCAGGACTTGGTTAGGGAGTATCCAATCGCTTCAGTGACGGCACGGCGCAATGCGGTTCGGAGTGGTTGGTAGAGAAGCATCTGGTCAATGTCGCCGCCGATCCATATGGCGCGCGTGTCATCGGCAATTTCTTTTTCGGTGATTTGCGGAACTCTCCCCGCTTCCGCCAGAACCTTCGCCCCCGTCAATTCGACCTGGACTCGCTGCATCGAAATCACGTCGGGCCCCTGCTCACGAAGGTCTGCCGGCAGCCCGCGCAATACGAATGAATTCCCGGCGACGATGGGATGAGCGCTATTCATATGTTCATTCTCGTAGCGGATTCCTAGCAGTCCCTGGATTACGGGCTGCTGGATGCGATTCCCAATCGCGATCAAAGATATGTGCAACTTCTGTACGGCATCGGCCATGACAGCCTGATCGGCGTCCGTAATCTTCTCGTCAGGAACATCCCACACGATCGCGCCGTAGCGCGCGTGTCCCGAGAAATCGCTGAAGCGATTGGGATCCATCGAGCTTTGATCGAGTCGCAGAATATCGAACGGAATTCCCCACGACTTGAACATGGTCACAATTGTCTGGAATTCCCCGCCCCCACTCACCAGAAAGCTGCGCGGATCTTTCCATTGATCGGAAATTACAACGAGTACACGGTATGGCTTCAACTGAGTGGCGGACAGCTGCGGAATCATCGCCATCAGCAGCAATAAGAACTTAAGAGTCCTGCGAGACATTGCGAGCCCCTCAGCTGGTCTAAGTGTTCGGCCCTATAGTACGCCGAGCTTCCAAAATCATTCCGCTATACGGGCGAGCTTTCTCAGGTCTATAGTTTGCAGTTCGCTGTAAGTCCCAGAACACGCGCAAAGGAGATCATCGATCATGCGTGTTTCGAATTTGCAAGTTCGTCCACTCGTATTGCGCTCAACTACCTTCATGTTGGCGTCAGCTTTGTTCTTTTCCGCTGCAGCGAGCGGACAGCAGCGCATCTCGTTGGCAGGGTACTGGGAGCGCTGGATTGCTGGCCAACTGTACGACACGGTTTTCGTGCCTTCATCGTACCGGCCGGTCGGCACTGCAGTTCTGGTGCGCGTTGTGGAGTTCCCTCAACTCGCGGCCGGACAGAGACTGTTGTTGCGATTCGAGGGAATTGCGGGAAACGGAATCCTGCGTGTGAATGGCCACCAGATCGGAGTGCTTGCTCCGTATACTCCGCATATTTTCGACGTTACCGAGAATGTGAAGTCTGGGCTGAACAAGATTGAGATGGAACTAGTCGATTGGCAAGCTCCACTAGGGCTCGGGCCCGCCGCTGCATGGGAGAATTCTGGCGGCATCATCTACGATGCGTACGCGGAAATCCGCACCGATCCCTACATTGAAAATGCGCGATTGACCTATCACCTCTCGCCCGATTTCAAAAGCGCCGATTGCACCCTCGACGTTTTCGTTCGCGCCACAGGCGCTCAGGATCTCCAGATAACATCTTATCTGCTGCAACAGAAGACTCCTGTGGCACACGTACAACAGGATTCGAAAGTGACCGCTGGGACGACGGTGGTAACGCTTCATTGGACGCTGGACTCGATTCATTTGTGGTCACCGGACGATCCCGCCCTATACCAGCTCTCCGTGACGCTCAATTCTCCGAAGGGGCAGGACACATTTTCTGCCGAAACCGGCTTCCGCAGCCTGATCGTGCAGGGAGACAAATTTCTGCTGAATGGTCATCCGCTTGTTCTGAAAGGAGTCGCTCGCCACGGATTGTGGGCGAATCAGGGCTACACGTTGACCACGGAACAGATCGAACAGGACTTCCGCACGATTAAGTCTATGGGCGCGAACTCGGTACGGCTCGTCCACTACCCCCATGCTCCCCGCGAAATCGAGGTGGCTGCGCGTCTCGGCGTTCTGGTTACTCAGGAATCAGGCCTAACCTGGATCGATTTTCGCCACGCACCTCCGTCGACTTTGCAAACCGGCATCAACATTCTCGAGCGCGTGGTGCAGCGCGATTGGAACAATCCAGCTTTTTTCGCCATCTTGCTGGCCAATGAGAGCACGCCGACTCTCGAAGTAATGAGGGAAGCGCGTCAGAGAATCAAGGCTCTTGAGCCAAGCATCCTCATGTCCACTCCAGGACCGTCCGCTTCCGATCACACGATCGAGTCGGTCAAGAAGCTGTTTGACGACGCAGAATTCGATTTTTACAGTGCCCATCCTTACACCTACACTGAAGCTCACTTCGCCGAAGTCATCGAAGGCTTTGGCTCCGCCAAGCCGATGGTCTTCACAGAATGGGGTGGTCCAGTCGGCAAGCTTCCCCGGCTGCTGGAATTCGAGGTGCGCGCCCTGGGAACACTCATCCAACAAGGGCGGCTCTCCGGTACGTACTTCTGGGAATGGGCCGACATGACGCAGTACCAGCGAGACGACATCTCGATGGATGGGCCAACTCTTGCCGAAGGAGTTGTCACGGAAGATAGAAAAGTCCGTCATGAGGTTTTCTCTCGGCTTTCCGAGCTCTACCGCTATGACATCGGCGAGCCCGCGGCTACTCCTCGTGATCCTGTGTCGCTACCTTCGCCGCACCTTCCCGCTGCCACAAGCAGCACCTATACCCCTATTCGCTTGCAGCCCGTAGTCACAAATCAAACAGACGATTGGAAGGCGTTGCGGTCAGCCAACGTAAGTTTCTGGAAAGAAAACGCAGGCGATTACTTGCGGAGAACGGGCGGTGATTTCTGGACGTGGGACGCGGCAGCGCTGCGAATCGGCCCAGTTCCGTTTGAAACGCCCCAACTCGAGGGCCATACTCGGCCCTTGGTGGTGATGACCGGAAAGAGTGTCGAAGTCCCGGTTCATAGGGAAGCCGACCGCCTCCATTTCCTGGGCAATGTCACCGTTCCTGACGGCTATCCTACGCGCGGCGAAGTCGGCGCCGAAATGGGGACGTACACCATCTACTACGCGGATCGATCGAAGCAGGAGATCCCGCTGCGGTGGGGACTCGAGGTCACGCGTGCCAATGTGGTGTCTTCCTCGACTCGCCTGAATCCAGTGGAATTGTTGGGGACGGCGGCAATCCAATACACAAGAAACCGGAGCTATGAGGACTATCGCACGTACATTTTTACAGTGCCCGTGAAGCGCAAAATGATCGATCGCGTCATAATCACGGTGAAGCCGCTGCCTTCCGACCGGCCGCTGATAAGTCTGCCGAACGAAACCGGCTCCGGTTATGCGGCTGGTGAAACGGCCTTGCTTCTGTTCGCAGTCACGGCGGAACGTTATTGAGCGCTGCGCATTTCGACGGAGGGTCGGCTAATCTTTGTAAATGCGTTCGTATTTGTTTCTAGAATTGACGACGCTGAAAGTGCCGTCTGACTGCGCCGTCACCTTCAGATAGTGGCCATCCGCGTCTCCGTCGAGATTCGCAATAGCATTCTTTGACACGTTATGGTCCGCTCCGGAAGCTGAGCTGTAGTGGAGTTGCCAGAGATCCTGCAGTCCCGGCGAATCGTGTACAGTTTGCCAAGCCTTCGGATCGTTTCCTTTTTGCGCACCATTCTCCATGATTGCAGCGCGAGGATGGAGCGCGTGCACCAAAGATTTTGAATTCGAAAGCCCCATCCCGTGATGGCTCACCAGGAACAGGTCCGCAGTTCCAATGAGATTGTTCGGACAGACCAGATCCAGTTCCTTATCTTTCGTAAGATCGCCCAAATCGACAAACCGGAAATCACCGAAAGTGACCAGTATGCCCACGGACGCCGCATTCTCTGTATGATCGGTGGGCCACTTCGGCTCTGAGGCGCAATAAGGATTTGGCTGCCCCGCACCCGCTGCCGGTTGAGTGATGTGAGCGCCGGCCGCGGCCAGCACCTCCACCTTGATTCCTTCGACCGGGATGGAGTCTCCCGGCTTTGCGGTGATTCGTTTCGCGGAGCCCAGGCTCTTCAGGTAAGCGTCGTAACCTTCCGGAGCCAACTCGTCATTCTCGAGATTTGGTCCGTGATCGACAAAGGCATTTACCTTGACCTTCTTAAGAAGTTGCTGCACGCCTCCGACGTGGTCCGTATGGTAGTGGGTGATGAGCAGGTAGTCGATTTGCTTCAGACCCGCGCTGTTTACGGCCTCAGCAATGCGATCCGCGTCTCGGTCGTTGTTTCCCGGCCAACCCGTGTCCACCAGAAGAGACTCGCCCGAGGGAGCGACGAGCAGAGTTGCCTGGCCGCCTTCAACGTCAATGAAGTAAATCTGGAGAGTCTTGGTCGCGCCGTTACCGGTGGGCACAAACAGTAAACCTACTGCGACAGGCAGCAAGATGGTTTTGAAGAATGAATGCATTTTGGGTTCCTTAGATTGAATCATTTTGAATGTTCCGAACAGCGTGATGGAAAATCACCCGGGCTCAGGCTAACATACGGCGCTGGCGGGAGGCATCCAATGTCGAGAGAACTTAACCGGCGTGAGTTTGCGAAGCTGGCTGCTGGCACTTGTTGCGCGGCGGGTTTTCTGCGTAGTCATGCACTTCTTGCGTCCGATGCTCCGCGGAAATTGCAACTGTTCGACTACTCCGGTGTCAAGCTGCTCGACAGCCGCTTTAAAAGCCAGTATCAGTCCGCCCGCGATCTCTTCTTCAATATTCCCAATGACAACTTGCTGCTCGGCTTTCGGCAGCGCGCCGGCCTTCCCGCGCCCGGAACACCGCTCATCGGATGGTACGGCGGGCGGTGGACCGATCCCAGCCATACTTCCGTCCGCGATCCGGACATCTTCAACGCCTTTGGCCAGTTCATCAGCGGCATGGTCCGTATGTCCAGAGCCACCCATGACAGCGCGATCCTCGAAAAGGCTACCTACTTGATTGACGAATGGGCAAAGGCCATGGACCCCGACGGCTACTTCTACTACTCCCGCAAACCCCAGTTTCCACATTATATCTACGAAAAAACTGTATGTGGCCTGGTAGATATGTATGCATATGGCGGCAACAAGAACGCCATCAACTATCTCGAGAGAATTACCGCGTGGGCGGAAAAGAATCTGGATCGTACCCGCCGCAATCCACGAGATGGAGAGCGTGGGTTCAGCGCAGATGGAACCGAGTGGTATACCTTATCCGAGAATCTGTATCGCGCCTATCAACTCACCGGCGATCCGCGATTCAAGAACTTTGGCGCTGTCTGGCACTACGACAATTACTGGGGTCTTTTCAATACTCCAAATCCCAGGCCAGACTACCGCCACGCATACAGTCACTGCAACACTCTCAGCAGCGCCGCCATGACCTACGCCGTGACCTCGGACCCCAAGTATCTCGATACGATTGTTCATGCACATGACTGGTTCCAGCGTACACAGGTTTACGCCACCGGCGGATTTGGTCCGGATGAACAACTGATGCCGCCCGACGGCAGTCTGGGAAATTCCCTGGATACAGTTTCCGCAACGTTCGAAACCGGTTGCGGGTCTTGGGCCATTTTCAAGCTGTCGCGTTACCTGATGACCTTCGCTGGTCAGGCAAAGTATGGCGACTGGATTGAGAAAATGTTTTACAACGGCATCGGGGCCGGACTGCCGCTCGAATCCGACGGACACACCTTCTACTATTCTGATTACCGCATCGGCGGAGGCACCAAGGTCTATCAGGAGGATCAGAAGTGGAGTTGCTGTTCTGGAACGTATCCGCAGGCCGTCGCCGACTATCACAATCTGATCTATCTCCACGACGATGAAGGGTTGTACGTGAATCTCTTCGTGCCTTCGGAAGTTACCTGGAAGGGAATCACGTTCACTCAAGAGACAAATTATCCGGAGGCGCAGACGTCAATCATCACTCTGCACAATGCCAATTCTGTGGAATTTCCGCTCCGCGT
>Ga0182024_10020603_pt1 | contig 12042 bp, 11 predicted proteins | sample P32metaG_FD_120480 | JGI IMG/M metagenome (GOLD analysis project Ga0182024, IMG submission 120480) | Permafrost microbial communities from Stordalen Mire, Sweden - P3-2 metaG (Illumina Assembly) | ecosystem: Environmental > Terrestrial > Soil > Wetlands > Permafrost | place: Sweden: Stordalen... | reverse complement strand
TCCTTGCTTCAGGCGGCCGACGGCGGCAACGAGAACACGCATGGATCATGGACGCATGAATAACCGCCCGCGGCCGTCACGAGCCTCAACCCCCCTCAATCGCCTCGCGGGCGAGCTAGCTCGCCCGCTGCGCCGGCCGGCCTGTCATCCACATCTTCTCGAGATTGTAGAAGGCACGGATTTCAGGCCGGAACACGTGAACGATCACGTCGCCGGCATCGATCAGCACCCAGTCGCAATGCGGCGCGCCTTCGACGTGAGCCGCAATGCCCGCTTTGTGCAAATCCTCCACGACCCTGTCGGCCACCGATCCGACATGGCGCTGCGACCGGCCGGAGGACACGACCATGTAGTCGCCGATTGAAGATTTGTCCCGAAGATCGATGGTGAGGATGTCCTCGGCCTTCATGTCGTCGAGGCGGGCGAGGACCAAACGGAGAATCTCCTCGGCGTCAAGACGCATTCTGGAGACCGTTTCGGGCGCGCGACGTTCGGCCCGAGAGATTACGACTGTGGACAGGGGTGCTTATCCTTTCACTCCGATGTTCATGAGCGCTCCGAGTCTTGCGTGTCGCCTTGTCTTGCGTGTCGTCACATCTTGCGTGTCGCTTCAAGTCCGGCCCCCGACCACCGAATCCGAGGCCTGCTTAAGATAGGCATGTCGAGTTAATAGTTTCAACCGCTTTGCTGCGCCCGGGCCGCCCGCAACGCGGTCGACGACAGCGGCGATTTGAGGCCGTGGAGATAAATCCAGGCTGGCGGCTTTCGTTCCGGGAGTGTCTTGGCCGCCGCTTCGGGAACGCGACAGTGCGCCATCGCTTGCCCGGCGGCGCTCGCCGAGGCGTAAAGGCTCGGCCCAAGCCGATCGATGACCACGATCGGCACCAGCGCGGCGATGCCGCGCCAGCGTTGCCAGCGATGGAAACTGCGCAAATTGTCAGCGCCCATGATCCAGACGAAGTGCACCCCGGCGCAGCGCCGCACCAGATAAGAAATCGTCTCATACGTATAGGTTGTGCCCAGCTCGGCCTCGATGGCGGTGACATCGATGCGTGGATGATGTGCCAGCGCCTGCGCGGCGGCGACCCGCTCGCCGAGCGGGGCGAGGCCGCGGGTGTCTTTCAACGGATTGCCGGGGGTGACGAGCCACCACACGCGGTCGAGGTCAAGGCGGTGCAGCGCCAGCAGGCAGGCGGCGCGATGCGCCGCATGGGGCGGATCGAATGTGCCGCCAAACAATCCAATACGCATGCCCCGCCCATAGGGCGGCAGCACGATGCGGTCTCGAACACCGGTCCTGATGGGGGCCGGGCGCGGAGGAGCGTACTCGCACGTCATGACAGTCGGTAACGAACCCCCTCCCGCGCATCCCGCTCGGCCCCGCCGCACCTTGGCGGCCGGGCCGAATTTCTTATGGCCGCGTCTGCCCGCTGCCGCGGATGCGATATTTGAAACTGGTGAGCTGGTCGACGCCGACGGGGCCGCGGGCGTGCAGCCTGCCGGTGGCGATGCCGATCTCCGCGCCGAAGCCGAACTCGCCGCCATCGGCGAACTGCGTCGAAGCATTGTGAAGCACGATCGCCGAATCGACTTCGCGGAGGAATTGTTCCGCGGCTGTCTTATCCTCGGTGACGATCGCGTCGGTGTGGTGCGAGCCGTAGCGCTCGATATGGGCGATTGCGCCGTCGACACCGTCGACCACGCCGACGGTCAGGATGGCGTCGAGATATTCCGTGCTCCAGTCGGCCTCATTCGCCGGCTCGACCCGGCTATCGACGGCCCGGACGTGCGCATCGCCGCGGATCTCGCAGCCGGCCTCGATCAGCATGGTGACGAGGGGCTTGAGCATTTTTGCCGCTGCGGCGCGATCGACCAGCAAGGTTTCGGCCGCGCCGCAGACGCCGGTGCGACGCATTTTGGCGTTGAGCACAATCGCCTTGGCCATCGGCAGCTTGGCTTTGCGGTCGACATAGACGTGGCAGACGCCTTCGAGATGGGCGAAGACCGGCACGCGGGCTTCCATCTGCACCCGAGACACCAGATCCTTGCCGCCACGCGGCACGATCACGTCAATGGCGCCATCGAGCCCGGCGAGCATCATGCCGACGGCGGCGCGATCGCGAGTCGGCACCAAGGCGATCGCCGCGCCCGGCAGGCCGGCCTCGACCAGGCCATCCACCAGCGCCGCATGGATCGCCTGCGCCGAGCGGAAACTCTCGGAGCCGCCGCGCAGGATGACGGCATTGCCGGCTTTGATGCAGAGCGCGCCGGCATCCGCGGTGACATTGGGCCGGCTCTCGTAAATCACGCCGATAACGCCGAGCGGTACACGGACACGTTCGATGCGCATGCCGTTGGGACGCCGCCAGGACGCCAGGATCGTCCCGACCGGATCTTTCAGCTTGCGTATGGTGTCGAGCCCCGCCGCCATGGCTTCGATGCCCGTGTCGTCGAGCGTCAGCCGATCGAGGAACGCAGCAGCGACGCCGGCGGCTGTCGCCTCCACCAGATCGTCCTTGTTGGCGGCGAGGATCGCGGCCCGGGAACCGCGGATCGCCTTGGCCATCGCGGCCAGTGCCCGGTTCTTCTGTGACGCCGGGGCCAGTGCCAGCGCGCGGGCGGCGTTCCGCGACTCGCGGCCGATGTCGCGCATCGTGGCTTCGAGCGCGCCGGGCCTGCTGACCGCCTTGAGCGGAGCGTTCATGGCATTGATCCGTCTTGCGTTGCGCGTCTCCTACCATGTTCGGAGAGGCCCGGCGAGGCGGCTTGGCGGCGTTGGTTGCCCACAGCAATCCACAGCGGGTCATTGGGCCGTCAGAAAATCTGAGGAACTTGATGGAAGCGGCGGAGTTTTCCCGCCGGGGTTTTTCCGAATACCAGCGAGAGAGGGTGCCATGCCTGCTCCAACACATCGTTCCCAGCCAAGGAACCGGCTGTCCAGCCCGCTGCCCAAGCGTTTCCCGGTCGGCGCCAGGTATGTCGTCGAAGGCCAGGGCGGCGAGGACGGGCTTTTGCGCGTGATCTCGCGCTATGTGGTGCTGCCCGGCGGTCGCCGGATCAATGTGCCGGCCGACCTCGGCCCGCAGGCCGCGATGGGGCCGCAGATCGGCCGTGACCGCCGGGGCCGCAGCGGCATTCGGCCGACCGGCTCGCGGGCAAAAAAAATTATGGAGCGGGCAGGAACCAGCGGGCAGCAGCGGAATTGACTGTTTAGATGCCGGGCGAAGCCCCCCAGCCCCTCACCCTCAATCACCCGGCGTCGAACCCCGGCCGCATTGGAGCGGCCGGGGTTCTTTCTTTTGGGCGTTAACCATCAATTACCCATACTTGGCGCCGTCGGCCGGACTGGCGGAACGCAAAGGCGAAGCCGGCGTTAAGGCAGGTTGGCGTTTTGTGGCGTTTGCGCGTGAAGTCGGGCCGGGTGCGCGGACCCGTCCTTCGGGATGACACCCGGCCCCCCTTCGCAAGTTCGCCTGCCCGCTCATTCGCGGCCGACCACCAGGTTGTCGCGGTGGACCATTTCGGACCGTCCGCTGTAGCCCAGAATCGACGCGATATCGCCGGACGCCCGGCCCCTGATTTTTTGCGCATCGTCGGCGTCATAGGCGCATAGGCCGCGGCCGATCTCGGCGCCGTCCGGACCGCGGATGATCACTGCGTCACCGCGCGCAAAGCCACCCTCGACCTTGATCACCCCTACCGGCAGGAGACTATTGCCGCGCCGGAGCGCAGCTACGGCTCCGGCATCGATGGTCAGCGTACCCTTGGGTTCCAGCGAGCCGGCAATCCATTTCTTGCGCGCCGCCACCGGGTTGCCGAGCGCGACAAACCAGGTGCAGCGCGCGCCTTCGGCAACGGCACGGAGCGGGTGCTCGACCCGCCCCGAGGCGATCACCAGGTGGGCGCCGGCGCCGGTGGTGATTTTGGCCGCTTCCAGCTTGGTCTGCATGCCGCCGCGCGAAAGCTCGGAACCGGCAGCGCCTGCCATCGCCTCGATCTCCGCCGTGATGCGCTCGACGCGCGACACGTGGTGGGGTGCGGGTAGCGTCCCGGGCGGCGCGTCATAGAGGCCGTCGACGTCGGACAGCAGCACCACGAGATCGGCGCTCACCATGGTGGCCACCCGCGCTGCCAGACGGTCGTTGTCGCCGTAACGGATCTCGCTGGTCGCGATCGTATCGTTCTCGTTGATGACCGGCACCGCGCGCCATTCCAACAGCTTGTCGATCGTCGAGCGCGCGTTGAGGTAGCGTCGCCGCTCCTCGGTATCGCTCAACGTCACCAGCACCTGGCCGGCGGTGATGCCGTGGCGCGACAGCGCCTCGGTCCAGGTGCGCGCCAGCGCGATTTGACCGACCGCGGCGGCAGCCTGGCTGTCTTCCAGCTTGAGCGGACCTTGCGGCAGCTTCAGCACGGCGCGGCCGAGCGCGATGGCGCCGGAAGACACCACCAGGAGATCGCGCCTGTCGCGATGCAGCGCGGCAAGATCAGCCGCGAGCGAAGCGAGCCACGATTCCTTCAGCTTGCCCGCCTGGCTGTCGACCAGCAGCGCGGAGCCGACCTTCACGACGATGCGGCGGAAGTCGCCAAGCGGAGGCGTGTTCATGGCGGGGACGGTGCGAGGCCGAAGCGATGTCGCTACAACTCGGCTTCATGCTGGAGTTTCGCCTGATCCTCAAGGCAATAGTAGCCGGAGAGCCGGCTCACCAGCTTGCGGCGCTTCCAATCGTTGAGGATGCGGCTCACGTTTTCGCGGGCGATGCCCGCCATGGCGGCAAGGTCGCTCTGGCCGATCTTCTGGCGAATGACGATGCGGCCGGCCCCGACGTCCTGGCCGAAATCCTGCGCCAATTCGAGCAGCGTCACGGCGACACGGCCGCGCAGCGGCAGGAAGCTTCCGGCGGCGAGCACGGCATCGGTTTCGCGCAGCCGCGTCGCCAGCAACGTCACCAGCGACTTGTAGACCTCGGGGTGTTGCTTCGCGAACTCCTCGAATGCCGCGCGGCTGAGAAAGTTCAGCGTGGCGTCGCGCACCGCCACCACCGAAGCCGAGCGCGGCAGCCCGTCGATGATCGACAGTTCGCCGACGATGGCGCCCGGCCCGAAGAAGGCCAGGATCCGTTCGCTGCCGGAGCGCGACATCATGGTGACCTTGAGGAGACCCTCCTCGACGCGGTAGCAGCCGTCGCCCACGTCGCCGGCCGTGAACAGCGTCTGGTCGGCGGTAATCCGCACCGGCGTGGCGCTGGCGAACAGCTCCGTAGAAAAGTGCTCGGGCAATCCCGAGAGCAAGCTCTGCTTCGGACGGGCAGGCAGCGGCATCAGCCCAACACCACGTTTCGGCCCAGGACGACCCCCAGGTCGCCGACCGAAATCATGCGGCAGATTGAGCCTAAGTAAAAGCCCGCCTGGACCGGGGTAAGTCCAGGCGGGCTTGAGCTGACCCTTTGGGGTCATCGGGGTGGTGGGGGGACCGAGACCACCCCTGACGGACGGGCGGCCTTGGGGGTGACAAGGCCGGCGCCCGAACTAGGGCTCGCTATGAACTGGGGAATTCATCGGCGAGCAACCGCACCTTAGGGGGCCCTGAGGGACCGCGAAGTGATGGCCGTCACAGAAAGCGGTTTTTTCGTAAGTGTTTGATTTACCAAGAATTCCAAAAGAACGCCTAGGGTTTCGGCGCCCGCACCTCGACCCCGGCGCGTTTTTCGATCGGCTGCACCACCGTGGTGATGTCCTTGTCGGGTCCGAGTTCGTCGCAGGTCAGTTTCAGCAGCGCCGCGACCGCCTCGATGATCTGGACCGGCACGCCGAGCGCTTTTGCTTCCGAGATGAACAGGTTCACGTCCTTGAGCATCAGCCCCGCGGTGAAGCCTTGATTGAAGGTGCGCGGGATCACGACCTCGGGGAATTTCTGCTCGGTCGCCGTGCTGCGCCCCGAACTGGCGTTGATCACCTCGATCATGACGCGCGGATCGAGGCCGGCCTTGACGCCGGTCACCATGGATTCGGAGGTTGCCGCCATGCCGGCGGCGGACAGCACGTTGTTGCAAAGCTTCATGGTCTGCCCGGCGCCCGGCCGCTCGCCGATGTAGAAAAACTTGCCGATGACTTTCAGCGCTGGTTCGACGGCCTCGACATCGGCACGCGGCCCGGAGGCCATCACCGCGACCGTACCTTTCGCCGCGCCGCGTACCCCGCCGCTCACCGGCGCGTCGATCTGCACGATGTTCTTCTCCGCAAGCAGCTTGAAGATGCGCTGCGCCATCACCGACCCGGTGGTGGAAAGGTCGACGAAGCGGCGCACCCGCTTGCCCTCGATGACGCCGTCGGGTCCGGTCGCGACCTTGAGAACGATATCGGGCGTCGGCAGGCTCACCATCACGGTCTCGGCGGCGTCGGCGACCTCCTTGGGCGAGCGCGCCGCCGTGGCGCCGAGCGCGGCGATGTTGCCGATGGCCTCCTGGCGGGTGTCGTAGACGATGACGTTGTGCCCGGCCTCGACCAGCCGCCGCGCCATGTGCGCGCCCATATTGCCGAGACCGATAAAGCCGATGTCCATGGCACTCCTCCCTTTAGTGTTCCGTCATCCCGAGGCGGCCGCTTCGCTCGCACCTCAGGGTGACGGATTACACGTTTGTGACTCTCATAGCAGACTGCAGAAATTCTTTGCGCACCTTGTCGGTATGCGCGCCGAGCGCCGGCACCGGGCCGTAACGCCGCGCCGCGGCGCCGCTTTCGGCCGGCGCCGGATAGGACACCGGGCCACTCGGCGTGCCGACGGTGATGCGCCGCAGATGCGGATGCCGCGCCAGTTCGGCCGGGCCGTTGACGCGGGCGAAGGCGATGTCGGCGGCGGCGAGCTTTTGCTCCAGCGCAGCGGCGTCAAGCGCGCCGAACACCGCGGCAACCTTGCCATCGGTCTCGACGCGGCGCTTGACGCGTTCGACGTTGCTGGCGAAAGCGGGATCGGCCGCCAGCGCCGGATCGCCGAGCACATTGGCCGCCAAGACACGCCATTCGCGGTCGCTCTGGATGGAAATGAGAATGTCGATGCCGTCGCGGCTGCGGAATGCGCCGTACGGCGAGATCGACGTATGGGCGAGGCCGATCCGTCGCGGCGGCGAGCCGGCTTCCTGCTGCAGGAGCGGCACCGTCATCCAGTCCGCCATGGCGTCGAACATCGAAATGGACAGCGCGGCGCCTGCGCCGGTTTGCTGGCGCGCGATCAGCGCTTCGAGGATCGCCTCATAGGCATTCATGCCGGACGCGATATCGACGACGGAGACGCCGACCCGCGCCGGCTCGGTCGTTCCGGTGATCGAAGCCAGGCCGGATTCCGCCTGGATCAGCATGTCGTAGGCCTTGCGCCGCGCCAGCGGCCCGGTCTCGCCGAAGCCCGAGATCGAACAGCAGATGAGCCGCGGGTGCTCGCGCCGCAGACGCGCGATTGGAAAGCCGAGCTTGGCCACGGCGCCGGGTTTGAGGTTCTGCACGAACACGTCGGCGCGCGCGAGCATGGTTTCAAGGAGCGCCTTGTCCTCGCGGCTGCCGAGATCGAGCACCACGGATTCCTTGCCGCGATTGAGCCAGACGAAATAGCTGCACTCGCCATGCACGAGATTGTCGTAGCCGCGGGCGAAATCGCCCTCGGGCCGCTCGATCTTGAGCACCCGCGCGCCGGCATCGGCCAGCCGGCACGTGCACATCGGCGCGGCGACGGCCTGTTCGAGCGAAACCACGAGCAGGCCGGAGAGTGGAAGGGTCATGGTGCTCTTCATTGTCATCATCCGCGAATGCGGATGATCCAGTATTCTCGACCACGGAGTGAACACTTCAAGTCCATCGTATACTGGGTGCCCCGCCTTCGCGGGGCATGACACGATTGTTAGTACGACCTTGGCAATCCGAGCACGTGTTCCGCAATGTAGGATAAGACCAGATTGGTCGAGATCGGCGCCACCGTGTAGAGCCGGGTCTCGCGGAATTTGCGCTCGATGTCGAATTCTTCGGCGAAGCCGAAGCCGCCGTGGGTCTGCACGCACATGTCGGCCGCCGCCCACGACGCTTCGGCGGCCAGGTGCTTGGCCATGTTGGCCTCGGCGCCGCAGTCCGCGCCGGCTTCGTAGAGCGCGGCGGCCTCGCGCACCATCAGTTCGGCCGCGCGCATGCCGATATAGGCGCGCGCGATCGGGAACTGCACGCCCTGGTTCTGGCCGATCGGCCGGCCGAACACCACGCGCTCGCCGGCGTAGCTGGCGGCTTTTTTGACGAACCACTTGGCGTCGCCGACGCATTCGGCGGCGATGAGGATGCGTTCGGCGTTCATGCCGGACAGGATGTAGCGAAAGCCGTCGCCTTCCTGGCCGATCAGATTGTCCGCCGGCACGCGCATGTCTTCGAAGAAAACTTCGGTCGTGGCATGGTTCATCATGGTGCGAATCGGCCGGATGGTCAGGCCCTTGCCCTTGACTTCGCGCATGTCGACCAGAAAGACCGAAAGCCCGGCGGTGCGTTTGCCCGCCTGCTCGCGCGGCGTGGTGCGGGCGAGCAGCAGCATGAGGTCGGAATGCTCGGCGCGCGAGGTCCAGATTTTCTGGCCGTTGATGACGTAGTGGCCGCCATCGCGCGTCGCCGTAGTTCGGAGACTCAAGGTGTCGGTGCCGGAGGTCGGCTCGGTGACGCCGAACGCCTGCAGACGCAGCTCGCCCCGCGCGATCGCCGGCAGATAGCGCGCCTTCTGCGCGGCGCTGCCGTGCCGCAGCAGCGAGCCCATGGTGTACATCTGCGCGTGACACGCCGCGCCGTTGCAGCCGGACGCCTGGATCTCCTCCATGATCGCCACCGCCGCGCTCATGGGCAGGCCGCTGCCGCCGTATTCTTCCGGAATCAGCGCGGCCAGAAAGCCGGCCTGGGTCAGCGCGGCGACGAATTTTTCCGGATAGACGCGCTCGCGGTCGAGCTCGCGCCAGTATTCGCCGGGAAAGTCGGCGCACAGCGCGCGGACGGCCTCGCGAATGGGAGCGAGGTCGGCCGCCTCGGTCACGACGTGACCTCGGCGCGGCCGTTATTGACGGCAATGACGTCGCGCTCGACGACGCGGGCGCGGAAACTCACCGCCGCACCGTCGCGCCACATCTCGGTGCGGATGGTTTCGCCGGGATAGACCGGTGCGGAAAACCGGCAGGCAAACGCGGTCAGCCGCGCCGGATCGTACCCGCACATGGTCTTGAGCACGGCGTGGCCGGCAATGCCGAAATTGCCGAGCCCGTGCATGATCGGCCGCGGAAAACCCGCCTGTTTGGCGACCGCCGGCTCGGCGTGCAGCGGGTTGCGGTCGCCGCTCAGGCGATAGATCAACGCCGCCTCCGGCCGCGTCGCCAGATCGCAGACGGCGTCGGGGGCGCGCTCAGGGATCGGATGCGGCTCGGGCGCTTCGCGCGGCGGCCCGCCGAAGCCGCCGTCGGCGCGGCAGAACGTGGTCTGCGTGATGGTTGCGATCGGCGCTCCGGTCGCCTTGTCGGTCACCTTGCGCTCGGTGAGAACCAGCGCCCCCTTGCCGGCTCCCTTGTCGATCACTTCGACGATGCGCTGGCGGCCGATGACGGTGTTCTGCCCCTTCAGCGGTTGATGCAGCCTGACGCCTTGCTCGCCGTTGACGATCCTGACCCAGTCGATGCCGGTGTCGCGATCGCGCGCCCAGAAGCCCGGATGGCCGAGCACCGCGCCCATGGTCGGCAGCACCTTGAGGTTCTTCTCGTAGACGAACGGCAGCTCGTCCTCGTTCATCGGATCGTGGCCGAGCCCGATGCCCAGCGCGTAGAGCATGCAGTCCTTCGGCCCGTAGCTTTGCTCGGCCGGCGGGATGTCGAGCGCCATCAGCTTTTCATAGACGATCGTCATTTACACCGGGTCCCAGGAGAATACGTCGCTCGAACGATCGAGCGGCGTGAAGGAAGACGCAAATGCGCCTTTGAGTTGCGCGGCGAGTTTTTCCGGCGTCCAGCCGTCGGAGCGATGCAGCGTGCGGATCGGGCGGGTCTGGTTGAACAGATAGATCTCGTTGTTGCGCACCGAAAAAATCTGGCCGCTGATGCCGCTGGCCTGGTCGGAGCCGAGATAGACCACGAGTGGCGCGATTTTCTCCGGCGTCATCTCGCGGAACTTGGCGACGCGGGCCTTCTCCTCGTCGGTCTCGGCCGGAATCGAGTCGATCATCCGCGTCCAGGCGAACGGCGCCACGCAATTCGAGCGCACGCCAAAGCGCGCCATGTCGAGCGCGATGCCGCGCGACAGCCCGACGATGCCCATCTTGGCGGCCATGTAATTGGCCTGGCCGAAATTGCCGACGAGGCCGGAGGTCGAGGTCATGTGCACGAAGCTGCCGGAATTCTGCTCGCGGAAATGGCTGGCGCAGGCGCGGCTCATGTTGAAGCTGCCGTGAAGGTGCACGCCGATCACGTCCGACCAGTCCGACCAGCTCATGCGGTGAAAGATGCGGTCGCGCAGAATGCCGGCATTGTTGACCAGGATGTCGACACGGCCGAAGGCCTCGAGCGCCGCCTTGACGATCTTATCGGCGTTCTCCGGCTCGCTGATCGACAGCGTCGAGGCGATGGCCTGGCCGCCCGATTGTTTGATTTCGTCGACGACCTCCTGCGCCGGGCCGGCATCGGCTCCGGCGCCGTCGAGGCTCGCGCCGATGTCGCAGACCACGACGCGCGCGCCTTCGGCCGCCATCAGGCGCGCAATGCCGTGCCCGATGCCGCGCGCCGCGCCGGTGACGATGGCGACCTTGCCGTCGACGATCCCTGCCATCAAAAACCTCGCATCGACAAATAACCTCTCCCCGCGCGCGGGGAGAGGTCGAGCGAAGCGAGGGTGAGTGGGCCTCTTAGCAATTCTGAGCTCTGCAATTCCGAACCCAGCGGAGAGGCCCCCTCACCCCAACCCTCTCCCCGCGTGCGGGGAGAGGGAGCTTATCAGCCCCAGACCTCGCGCGCGACCTCGCCGATCATACTGAGCTTCGCCCATTCGTCGTCCTCGGCCAGGATATTGCCTTCCTCGGTCGAGGCGAAGCCGCATTGCGGCGACAGGCACAGCTGGTCGAGTTCGGTGAACCTCGCCGCTTCCTCGATCCGGCGCTTGATGGCGTCCTTGGATTCCAGCGCGCCCGATTTTGTCGTCACCAGGCCGAGCACGGCGAGGCGGCCCTTTTGCAGCCGCCGGAGCGGTTCGAAGCCGCCGGCGCGCGCGGTGTCGTATTCCATGAAATAGCCGTGCACCTTGATCTTGTCGAACAGCACTTCCTGCATCGCGTCGTAGCCGCCCGTCCCCATGAACGTCGATTTGTAGTTGCCGCGGCACAGATGCATCGTCACCGTCATGTCGGGCGGGATATCGGAGATTGCGGTGTTGATGAGCTCGCCGTAGATCGGGCCGAGCGCCTCGGGATCGTCGCCGCGGTCCTTCATCTGCTGGCGATAATGCGGATCGCACAGCATGGCGATGAACACCTCGTCGAGCTGCAGATAGCGGCAGCCGGCGTCGGCGAAGGCGCGCACCGCCTTCCTGTAAGCCTGGCCGAGATCGTCGAAGAATTTGTCGAGCGTCGGATAGACCGACTGATCGATCGGCGTGCGGCTCGGGCGGCCGTACAGCGCCGACGGCGCCGGGATGGTCATTTTCGGCGTCCGCGTGGTGTGCGCTTTGAGGAACTTGAAGTGCTCGATCATCGGGTGATCGGAGAAGCCGATCTTGCCGGTGACCTTGACGCCCTCGTTGCGCGTCGTCACCGCGGCAAAGGCGATGCCGGTGTCCATGACGTGGCGCTCGACGCCGTCGAGCCCCCACAGAAAGTCGAGGTGCCACCATGAGCGGCGGAATTCGCCGTCGGTGATCGATTGCAGCCCGGCCGCTTCCTGCTTCTTGATGACGCCCTCGATCTCGCGGTCTTCGACGGCCTTCAGCTCGGCCTGGGTGATCTCGCCCTTGGCGTGCCGCTCCCGCGCCTGTTTCAAGGCGGCGGGCCGCAACAGGCTG
>Ga0182024_10020602_pt1 | contig 12042 bp, 14 predicted proteins | sample P32metaG_FD_120480 | JGI IMG/M metagenome (GOLD analysis project Ga0182024, IMG submission 120480) | Permafrost microbial communities from Stordalen Mire, Sweden - P3-2 metaG (Illumina Assembly) | ecosystem: Environmental > Terrestrial > Soil > Wetlands > Permafrost | place: Sweden: Stordalen... | reverse complement strand
TGATGTCTCTGGCGGGGGCGGCGCTGGTGCTGCTGATCGTACTAGGCGTCGCGGTGGAAGGACGCCGGCTCTCCTCATTCACGCTGTTGCTCACCGGCGTGACCATGAACAGCATGGCTTTCGCGGTGATTCTCTTCCTGCATAACCTGGCGAATTTTTCGCAATCCTTCGCTATCTCGCGCTGGCTGATGGGAGGCTTGGATGCCGTGGAATATTCCACGCTCGCCTGGCTGGCCGCCATCGTGCTCCCCATCTTCGCGCTGGTCGTCTGGCAGGGGCGCCAATGGAACCTGCTGGCGGTCGGCGAAGATTGGGCCGCCTCGCGCGGCGTTTCTACCGGCGCGCTGATGACCCTGGGCTATATCGCCGGATCGGTCCTCACCGGCCTGGTCACCTCCCTCACCGGACCCATCGGATTCGTCGGCCTGATCGTGCCGCACGCCTTGCGCCTCAAGTTTGGCGCGGATCATCGCTTGCTGCTGCCGTGCTCGATTTTCGCGGGCGCGGCGTTCCTGTGTATCTGCGATACACTGTCCCGTACCGTGATCGCGCCGACGGAAATTCCCGCGGGAGTGCTCACCGCGCTCGCTGGCGGCCCGTTTTTTATCTGGCTGCTTCGATCGCGCCGGAGAAGCCTGTGGCTGTGATTCTAGTCGGCGGCGGCTCGCGCAGCGGCAAGAGCCGGTATGCGCTGGACCTGGCGAAAAAACGCGGCTCGCGCATGATTTTTCTGGCCACCGCTGAACCCTTCGACGCGGAAATGGAAGCGCGCATTGCACGCCATCGCGCCGACCGCGCGGCCGAATTTGCCACCATCGAAGAGCCACTCGAAATCGCCGGCAAGATCCGCGATGCGGACGCCGACGCGATCGTAGTCGATTGCCTGACCTTGTGGCTCTCCAACATAATGCACAGCTTCGGTCGTCACGTCGATGCCGACATCGAACAACTGATCGACGCGGCGCGGAGCAGCAAGGCCGCCGTGATCCTGGTGACCAATGAAGTCGGCTGTGGAATTGTTCCCGACAATACGCTCGGCCGGGATTTTCGCGATTACGCCGGCATCCTGAACCAGCGCGTCGCCGCGGTGGCCGAAGAGGTTTACTTCATGGTCTTTGGTCAGCCTCTCCGCGTAAAATGATCCGGACTCTCGGCGGTGCAATCTCGTTTCTCACCATCATTCCGGTTCGCGCCCAAGTTGCTCCGCCCGGCCGCGCGGCAATTTTCTTTCCGCTGGTCGGCGCGATCCTGGGCGCGGCGGGAGCCGGAATCTACATCGGCCTCTCCCTCGCACTCCCTCCCACGATCGCGGCGCTGGCGACGGTCGCGTTCTGGACGGCGATTTCCGGCGTCCTGCACGAAGACGGCCTGGCCGACGTCGCGGACGCCTTGCGCGCCGGCCGCACTCAGGAAAAAATGCTCGCGATTCTGAAGGACAGCCGCATCGGAACCTACGGCGCAGTGGCCATCGTCCTCAGCATTCTGGCGCGCTGGCAGGCCCTCGATCATCTGGCGTTCTCGCCGGTTCTGGAAATATTAATTGCCGCGCAAGCCGTTCCCCGCGCGGCGATCGTCGCGCTCGCCTGGGTATCGCGCCCCGCGGGAACCGGCCTCGGACAGGCCTTCGCGTCGACCCTCACCACGCCTGCGGCGCTGATCGCGATCGCCCAGGGCATCCTGGCCGCTTTCGCGTGCGGCCTTCGCCCCGGCCTCGCGATCATTCTCGGCTCCTACCTTATTTTGCGCGCCGCCCGCTGGTATTTTTATCGGCGAATCGGTGGAGTCAATGGCGATTGTCTCGGCGCCGCCGAGCAGTTCGTCGAAATTTACATTCTGGTCCTGTTCACATGCCGCGCTTGTTCCTGGTGAGGCATTGCGAGCCGCAGCTCACCGGCGTATTGTTAGGCCAGTGCGATCCGGGTCTGAGCGAAGCCGGTCGCGCCCAAGCCGCCACACTATTCAACGACGTGAAATTCGCGGCGATTTATTCCAGTCCGTTGCGACGCGCTCTCGAAACCGCGCGCATCATTTCGCGAAGCGCGCCGCTCGAGGTGATCGACGATCTTCGCGAGATCACTTACGGCTCCTGGGATGGCCGCGCCTGGGCCGATATCGAAGCCGCCGACCCAGACCTCGCCGCGCGCAAACTCCGCGATTGGCCGGGCGTGACGCCGCGGGGTGGCGAGCCATGGCCGATTTTCGTCGCTCGCGTCACACTCGCCTTCGAGCGTATCTCCGGCGGCCCGCGTCCCGCGGTTATCGTCGCGCACGCCGCGGTGAATAAGGTGCTCACGAATGTTGATCAACCTTATGGCGGTATCCATGAACTTTGAGATTCACCCGATTGCCGACGCCGCGCTGACGCGCAAGATTCAGCATCGTCTCGATTCGCTCACCAAACCGCCGGGCAGCCTCGGCCGCCTGGAATCGCTGGCCCTCCAGATCGCGCTGATCCAGGGCACAGACATGCCTGCGATCAAAACCAAAGCCATGCTGATCTTCTGCGCCGACCATGGAATCGTCGCGGAAGGCGTCAGTCCTTATCCGCCCGAAGTGACCGCGCAGATGGTCGCAAATTTTCGCGCCGGCGGCGCCGCGATTACAGTCTTGTGCCGTCAGTTTGGTATCGAACCGGTAATTGTCGACATGGGCGTCGGTCGGCCCACCCGCAACTTCGCCCGCGAACCGGCGATGACTCGTGACGAAGCGGAACGCGCCATCAGCATAGGTATCGGCCATGCCGCGACCAGCGACGTTCTTGGCGCGGGCGAAATGGGAATCGGCAATTCCACTTCCGCCGCCGCAATCTTCTCTGCTTTCAGCGCCCTCGATCCCGCCGAAACAGCAGGCCGGGGCACCGGTCTCGACGATGCCGGCGTCGCTCGAAAAATCGAAGTGATCCGCCGCGCGATGAAACTCCATCGTCCCGATCCCGCGGACCCGATTGGCGTGCTCGCCGCCATCGGCGGATTCGAAATCGCCGCCATCACTGGACTGATCCTGGGTGCGGCCCAGCGCCGCCGCGTGGTCGTGCTCGACGGATTCATCTCCTGTTCCGCCGCGCTGGTGGCCCGCTCTCTCGCTCCCGCGTCGCTCGATTACGTGGTGTTTTCGCATCGTTCCGCGGAGCGCGGTCACCGCGGAATGCTTGAATATCTCGGCGCGCAGCCGCTGTTCGATCTCGATATGCGGCTGGGCGAAGGCACCGGCGCCGCGATCGGAATTAATTTGATCGACTCCGCGGTGAAACTCTATCGGGAGATGGCGACGTTCGAATCCGCCGGCGTCTCGAATCGTTAGGTTTTGGACGCGACAAAGCGGTACGGCACCACTGGAGTAAGCACCGCCGGGTATTTCATTCCGTATTGCAGCAGCCACCGCCTGCGGGATATCGGCGTCAGTTCCACCTTAGGCGTAAACTTTCGCAACAGCTCATCGATCATCGACGCCGGAAATTGCAGCGTCGCGGGATGTTCGAGAAACCGCGAGATGACCTTCGCCGCCAGCGGGAAAATCACTTTTTCGAACCGGTAAAACCACCACGGCACGCAGGATTCGACGATAATTAATTTGCCCCCCGGCCCCAGCACTCGAAACGCTTCGCCGATCGCTCGCGAAACGTTCGCCGACGATTCCTCAAGTGAGTTGCCGGTCAGGTGATGAAGCAACATCGCGGGAAGCAATCCTCAAGGGAGCGATCATAGCAGACGTGATAAGATCCAGCCTATGAAGACCCGGATTCTGGTCGCCACGATTTTCGCTGCCGGTCTATTCGTCCCCGCTCGCGCCGACGAAACCACCCCGCGCGCTATTCAATTGCCGGATATCCTGGCGTGGAAGCGCATCCAGACGCCGGTTATTTCCGCGGATGGGCAGTGGTTCGCTTACAAGCTGACGCCCGGTGAGGGCGATTCCGAAATCCTGATTCGCAATGTCAAGGACGGCAAGGAGCAGCGCTTCCAGATCGGCGAACTGCCGCGCCCCGATGAAAACGCCGGTGGAGGTGGTCGCGGAGCGGTCGCCGCCGCGCCTCGCGATCTGGCGATTTCCGATGATTCCAAGTGGGTCGCGTTTCTGGTTTATCCCAGCGCGAAAGAAGCCCGCTCGCTGCGCAAGCAGAGGAAACCGGTGCAGAGCAAGTTGACGCTGGTCGACCTGGCGACGGGCGAAAAGAAAGAATTCGATAAGACCCGCCGCTTCGCGTTCTCCGGCCAGCGCTCCGCCGCGATTGCCATCCACCGCTATCCGCCGACCCCCGCCACACCGCCGGCTCCAGCTCCGGGCGCGGGTGCCGCTACTCCGGCGGGACGGGGTGGCGCAGCCAACCCCGAAAACGAAGATCGCGTGCAAGGCTCCGATCTGATCGTGCTCGATCTCGCCAGCGGCGTCGAGATGAACGTCGGCAACGTTTCCGATTTTTCCTTCGACAAGAAGGGCGCCTGGCTCGCCTGGCTGATCGACGCGCAGGATAAAGAGGGTAACGGCGTCGCGGTTCGCAACATGTCCAGCGGCGCCGTCCTTCCGCTCGACAGCGCCAAGGCTACATATAAAGGATTGACCTGGACCGAAACGGGCGACGGCCTCGCCACGTTGCGCGGCGTCGAAGACAAAGCTTGGGAGGACAAGCTCTACACGCTGGTCGCGTTCCGCAATTTTTCCGCGCCGGCGCCCGAAAAAGTCGTGTTCGATCCGTCGAAAGAAAAATCCTTCCCCGAAGGCATGACCATCAGCCCGAATCGCAATCCGTTCTGGATGCAGGACCTCTCGGCGGTAACCTTCGGCATTCACGAGATGCGCGCCAAGCCCAAAGAGGAACAGGCCGCCGAAGGCAGGCCCAATCGTAACGTCAACGCCGACGAGCCGGATAAGCCCGACATGGTCATTTGGAACTGGAAGGATAAGCGGCTGCCGACCATGCAGAAGGTGGAAGAAAATCGCGATAAGAACTTCAGCTTCCTGTGCATTTACCGGCCCGCGGAAAAGAAATTTCTTCGACTGGCCGACGACACCGTGCGCCAGGTGGCCACGTCGGCCGAAAATAAATACGCGGTCGGCACAGATATTCGCGAATACGAACGCGCGGGAAATCTCGACGGTAGACGCTTTGAAGACCTCTACGCGGTGAATCTTCAGACCGGCGAACGCAAGCTGGCTCTGAAGAAAGCCCGCTGGGTACAATCGACTTCGCCGGATGGAACGCACGTCCTTTATTACGACGACGGCGCGTTTTACACCTTCGACCTCGGAACCGGACAATCCTATAACATCACCAAGCAGATCCCCTCGGCGTTCTATAACGCCGATGACGATCACAACGTGTCGAAGCCGCCGGAGCGGCCCATCGGATGGTCCAAGGATTCGAGCGCGGTTCTCCTGTCCGACGGATGGGACATCTGGCAGGCCCCGGTGCACGGCGGAACCGACGTCAACCTGACCGTCAACGGCAAGAAAGACAAGATCCGCTATCGCGTGCGCTATCGCCTCGACCCGGACGAAAAAGGCATCGATCTTTCGCAGCCGATGTACGTCGGCGCCTACGGCGAATGGACCAAGAAGGGCGGCATCGGAGTGATCGAGTCCGGTAGGGCGGGCCTCCAGATGCTGCATTGGGACGATGCGCATTATCAGACCATGGAGAAAGCGAAACACGCCGACGTCTTTCTCTACACCCGCGAAACCACGCAGGATTTTCCGAATTTCTACGCCAGTAACGCTAAGCTCGAAAACGGTACCCGCATCACCGATGCCAATCCGCAGCAGAAGAATTTCCTGTGGTCCAAAGGCGTGAAGATTGTCGATTACACCAGCGACAAAGGCGACAAGCTGCAAGGCGCGCTGTATCTTCCGGCGAATTATGAGCCCGGCAAAAGCTACCCGACCATCGTTTATATTTACGAAAAACTGTCTCAGGCCGCCAACAACTATTCGGTCCCGACCTTCAACGGTTTCAATATCGCCGCTTACACCAGCAACGGCTACGCCGTGTTGACTCCGGACATCGTTTACAAAGTGAACGATCCCGGAATGTCGGCAGTGTGGTGCATTCTGCCCGCGCTCAAGGCCGCCGAAGCCACCGGAGTTGTCGATGCCAAGCGTGTCGGCATTCACGGCCATTCCTGGGGCGGCTATCAGACCGCCTTCATGGTGACCCAAACCAACGCATTTCACGCCGCCATCGCCGGCGCGCCGCTCACCGACATGATCGCCATGTACAACGCGATCTATTGGAACACCGGTTCCACCAATCAGCCGATTTTCGAGAGCAGCCAGGGCCGCTTCACTTCCGGTCCCTGGGATAATCTCGAGGCGTATCAGCGAAATTCACCGGTTTATCACGCCAAAAACGTGAACACGCCTCTCGTCATTCTGCACAACGATAAGGATGGCGCGGTCGACCACACCCAGGGCATCGAGTATTACAACACCCTGCGAAGGCTCGAAAAGCAGGTGGTCATGCTGGAGTACGTAGGCGAAAATCACGGCCTGCGCAAACCGGAAAACATGAAAGATTACACCGTGCGCATGAAGGAATTTTTCGATTACCAGCTGATGGATCGCCAGCCTCCGAAGTGGTGGACCGAAGGCGTCCCCGTGCTCAAGCAAAAGGACGAGGTCGACGAGCGCGTGAAAAAAATGACCAAGGCCGCCGCCGCGACCTCCGGATCCGACCAAAGGTAGTGGGGCAGGTCCCCGACCTGCCATTCTTATTTTCGCGCCGCCAGTTCCGCCACGCGCGCCAGCATCTTATCCAGATCCTGACGCGAATAATAGCGCCCGCGCATGACCACTGCGTCGACCTTCCGCGTATTCCGGATATCTTCCAGCGGATTCGCCGTGAGCAATACCAGGTCAGCCGATTTGTTCACCTCGATGGTCCCAAACTCCGCGTTCCCAAAATAGCGCGACGCGTTACGCGTGGCGCTCTGCAACGCCTCCAGCGGCGTCAGTCCCGATTTCACCAGCAGCGCCAGCTCGTCATGCAGACCGAAACCGGGATACACCGGATTCACGCCGTTCGCGTCGGTGCCCGCCAGAAATTCCACGCCGGCGCGATGCATATCGCCCACCAGCTTTTCGTATCGCTCCCGCAGCGCATGAACCCGCGCATTCAGCGCGTCATAATCGGCCGGTGAAAGATCCCGCAGGAAAAATGTCTTGCGCGGATCCCAGGCGTCCCGCCACGCGCTTAAAAGGTACTTGCGCCGCGGATCGTTGACGAAAACGTCGTCGCGCGCCCGCGCAAATCCGTCCAGCAGAGAAAGTGTCGGAGTCTGCCACGTTCCGTTCTTTACGAATTTCTCGAACAGGCTGGCCGCTTTGGTCTCGCTATAGGTATCGAACAGCCCATCTGGAATCGGAAACGCCAGCAGCCGCATCCGCGCCTCACCTGACATCTGCTGATCCAGCATCATCGAAACGCGTGCTGCCCGAAGTTCTTCTTCGTTGGTCGAGCACGCCAGCAGAATATTGATCAGATGCTCTTCGCTGCGCTGCCCCTCGTCCGACGCTTCCCCCGGATTCACCGCTTCCGGCACGTGCCCCGCGAACGGAATGCCGATCGCCCGCGCCTCTTCCGCGATCGCGAAGTAAGCCTCCCGCGGGATGCTGTTGTAGACTTTCAGAAAATCGACGCCCGTCGCCGCCAGCGCCAGCACCGCCGCCCGACCATCCTCCGCCGTCTCGACCGCGATCGCCCCGGGCGGCGCAGGACCCGACCACACCAGCGGTGGACCGTCCAGAAATCCCGGCGCGTAAATCCGCGGAGCGTCCGCCCGCGCCCGCCATTGCCGGATCACCGGCATGGGAATCCCCGTGAACATTTCGCGCACGCCGGTGACCCCGTTCGCCACCAGCAGCGGAAAGAAAATCTCCGGCGCCCCCAGGTGGATGTGCATATCCCACAGGCCTGGAATCAGAAACTCACCCTTCGCTTCGATCACCCGATCGCCCCGCCGAGCCCGGATTTTCTTGTCGATTTCGATAATCCGTCCGCTCGAAATCGCCACGCTCGTCCGGCGCGGCGCGGCTCCGGTCGCATCGATCACCGTCACGTCTTTAATGATGAGAGATTGCGCCGGAAGGAATCCGGCAGCCATCAGCCAGAATGCGACCTGCGGCGTCAAAGAAGTTTTTCGATCGCCGCCTGAATGTCCTTCACCGGCGTCTCGCCGATAAACGACCGTACCTTCCGGCCCGAGCGATCGTACAGAAACATCGCCGGCAGCGCACCGCCCCAATTCGCGTCGATGCCGTCGTAGAATTTTTCGTCGTCCGCGGCTTTCTTGATATACGCCGCGCCCGAAACGCCGTCGTCGCTCAACACCTTCAGCGCCGCCGTCTCCTTCGATGCCTCGTCGTTCGAAATGGTCACCAGCTCAAATCCACGCGCCCGCAGCTTCTGGTCGAGCTTGGCCAGCTCCGGCGTCTGCACCCGGCAAGGCTTGCACCAGGTCGCCCAAAAATCCACCAGCACCACCTTGCCTTTATGCGCCGCGATCAGTTTCGCGTACCCCGCCTGATCCACCGGCGCCAGCCGCGGTTGCGCGAACAGGACCGCCGTGGCGGCCATCAGAGCGAATCGTTTCATTTCTTCTTTTCGGATTTTTCCAGCTTCAGATTGATCACCGGAACTTTTCGCGTATCGAACACGCTCAGCGTTTTCCAGCCGCTGGTCATGCCGTTGAAATCGGCCTTCAACTGATAATCGTTGTCGATTTTCAGGCTGGAAAAATGATACTCACCATCCGTCTGGGTGATGAACGAACGAACCTGCAGCGACCGCAGATCTTTCAACTGCACCACTGCCCCGTTGATGAATTTATCCTCGGGATCGCTCACGTGCCCCTGCACCACGCGCTCCGCCGCGGCTTCCCGTTTTTCTTTTTTCGTTTCCTGCGCGAACAGCGCCGCGCCGCAAATCAGCAGCACCGTCCCGGCCATCCATTTGATCTGATGCGTCATTTCGAAACCGGTGTCAGGACCAGGTTCACGTCGATACTCTCCTCGCCCGAAATCATCGCTTCCTTTTCCTGCGGACCGTAACCCTTCATGGAAGCCTTTAGGACGTAGATCGCTTCCGATGCGGGTACACGAAACGCGAATTCGCCGCGATAATTCGTCTCCATTTCGCCGATCTTTTTATTCTTGGAATCGTCCCGCCGCGTCAACACGACTTTTGCCCCCGGCAGCGCCAGCCCCGGATCGCGAAAGACCGTTCCGCCTACCGTCGCGTACGAATTCGCCTGCTTTTTTTGCCCCGCAAAACACCCCGCGGCCAGTCCCGTCAGCGCGACCACCGTGGCCAGTCTACTTCCACTCATCCTCTTCCTCGTCTTCTTCTTCGTCCTCGAGATCGTCCGCGTCGTCTTCGAAATCGTCGTCCTCGTCGTCCTCATCTTCGTCGTCGGCATCCTTGTCGACCGAAAGCTCCAACGGTGAAACTCCGCTCACGCTCAGATTCGCGCCGCACTCTTCGCAAATCAGAGCATCGCCCTCGTCCAGCTCTTCTTCGTCGACATCGATGACAGCGTCACACTTGGGACAGTTGATCATTTTTTCGTCCTCCCGGCCGCGACCCTGGGATGATCGCGGAAGCGCGGCGGCAACTTCTTGCCGCGCTCTGCAAATCTTATATTTACCACGATGCCGATGGGAAGATGGTTACACCGGTAAGGAAATTCGGGCGGCCCGTTCGAGATCGGCCGGCGCCAGGGTGATCAGAGTTTTCTCCAGATCTTCACCCGATTCGACCATGTATTTCAAATGCGCCGCCGCCAGCTTCAGGCACCACCCGTCGGTGAGCGCGTGATCGGTTTGACGGCTCAGCGCGAGCAGATCCGGATGGGGCAGCGCCAATACTTTTTCCTGCTTCGGTTCATCCCGCGTCCAAACCACGAATTTCACATCCACGGTGTCCGCGTGACGGATCGAAATTCCCGTCTGAAGCCAGCGATATTCCACTTCCCAGGTGCGTCCGAACGGATCGGGACCCGCTTCAAAGCGGCGAAAATTTTCAGGCATTGGTTTTAGACTACCAAAGCTGAGCCACTTTGGCGCCGCGAAACGGGACACCGTGGCGCGACCTGATCCCTTTACGTTCGTAAACGCTTGAATTCAGAGATTCAGCTTTGTGGCCTTTGTCGTGTACCGCTATATGGTCTGCCGATCGCTAAGTAAACCTTAAAACCAATGGACGCTTCCAGCAGGGCCGGTCTCGCAATGCCGATGGCGATCCAAATCGGCCGGCACGCCGGCTCATCATCAGTTCTCAATCAGATCGGCTCCCGAATCGGAAAGTTTGTGGCCGGCCCTAAGTCCTTGACTCCTCATAGTTTTCTGCGCCGATGCGTGATGGAAAGACACCGCAACAGACTCGCGCGCTCTACCTTCGTCAGACGTCGCGGATTAGTGTATTTACCCGGCAACTCACTAGGTGGAAGCACTTGCACGCCGGCACGGCTAAGCACCGACACCGAGCAATCCCCGGGGAATCGCGGATTCATATCTGAACATGACCGGTTCAAACTGAACTGGTGACCACCGCGATCTGCGATCAGATCAGACCAGCGGTCACGCGGCATCAGCCGCTTCAAAAATGGGGTGAACGCCAGTCGTTCGCCAGGGAGAAATGATGAACGGGAGTGCAAAAGTATCGGTGCGCCGCCGCCGCCAGTCTGGCGGGAACACCTTTATTGAATGGATGTTTACCCTGTTACCTTCAATGGCGATCCTTACGTTCTTTTTCGATGTGTCCTTCGCCATGTTTAGCTGGGGCACCATACAGAATGCGGCTCGCGAGGGATGCCGCTATGCCATCACCTTTCAGACCTCCGGAACCAATGGACAGGACGCCTCCGTCGCACAGGTCGTGCAGCAGTATGGAATGGGATTGCTCGCCACCAACTCACCGCTGATCCATGTGAACTATTTCACGCCTGCGGCTCCCAATACCGCGATCCCGGCCGGAGCAAGCCCCGCCGGTAATGTACCGGGAAATATCGTCGAAGTCTCGGTTCAGGCTTACCCCCTTACCTGGATGTTTCCGATTTCCAGCACTATCGCCAATCCCTTTCGATCCACTTCGCCCGCCAATATTTCCGTCTATTCCTCCGACATCCTCGGCGGATTTCCAGCGGGAGTGGTGTCGGTGTCACGATGACCAATTCCCTCTCTTCCCGCATTTCTGTTCGCCGGCGGACCCGCCAGGGCGGCAACGAAATGATCGAGTTCGCGCTGTTCAGCGTGTTGATGATCCCTCTGCTGATTTGGACCTTCGTAAGCGGCTTCAATCTGGTCCGCATGATTGAGTGCCAGGAGATCAATCGCGACATTGGGAACCAATATATTCACGGCGTGGATTACTCCACCTATCAGGCGCAGCAGGTTGCCGCGCGCCTGGCCTCGGGATTTGGACTGCAAATCGGCGCGACTTTCGCCGGGAACGAAGCCAGCAATTCCAGCAACGGCGGCAATGTCTATGTCTTGCTCTCTCAGGTTATGTACGTCGGAGCGGGTACCTGCGCGTCCGCCAATCCCTGTACCAACCAGAACAAATACGTCTTTGTCCGCCAGGTCGGCTTCGGGGAACAGACCATAAAATTCAACGGCGTTCAGGTGGGCAGCAAGCTCGGCAATATGACCGCCACCGTAAGTTCCGGTGGGTACGTGCAAAATATGCTGACCGACACCGGAGCGGTGTGCGCGAATTGTTCCACTTACTTCACCACTCAGTTAACCGATGGTCAAACCGCCTACGTCGTGGAGTCATTCTTTGCGGACCCTGGCCTCAATTTTTCGGCCTATCCCTCGGGCGGCATCTACACATCGATTTTTCTATAAGGAGATTTAAGATGCCAAAGCGAAAAGAAAAAGGAATTACGCTCATCCTTGGCGCGGTCTCGCTGGTCTTCATCGTTCCCATGATCGGCCTGGCCGTTGACGGGACGAATGTGTACATGATGCGCAATCGGATAGTCACTGCTTTGGATGCGGCCGTGCTCGCGGGCAACCGGTCTTTGGGCCTGGGGAGCGCCATCACGTGCG
>Ga0182024_10020601_pt1 | contig 12042 bp, 8 predicted proteins | sample P32metaG_FD_120480 | JGI IMG/M metagenome (GOLD analysis project Ga0182024, IMG submission 120480) | Permafrost microbial communities from Stordalen Mire, Sweden - P3-2 metaG (Illumina Assembly) | ecosystem: Environmental > Terrestrial > Soil > Wetlands > Permafrost | place: Sweden: Stordalen... | reverse complement strand
GGGGGAGGGGGGGGGGGGGGGATGGGGGGGGGGGTGGGGAGGGGGGGAGGTGGGGGTAGGGGAGGGATGACAGGGTGACAAGGTGAGGGGGCTTTGCCTTTTTTTAGGCTTTTGCCCTTTTAATCGTCCGCTTGCCTTTTTAATCCATTGGCTCGGATTTTACAATCGCCGGCACCGTTCCGCACTCCGGGCAACGGCCGGGCGTGGCGCGGAGGTCGTAGCCACAGGAGGGGCACAGGCCACGACGAAACGACAAACGCCGCCGCCGCGCCCACCAAAGCCATGTGACCGGCAACACGAGAGCGAGCATCATCGGCGTCCACCGGGCGAGGAAGCACGAAATGATGGCATTCCTGAGATCGTCGCCGCAGCTCACGGTGATAACCCCGTTCTCGATGGTGTACCCAACCTTGGCCTGCGGCGTGGAGACGCTGTCAAGGACGACCTCTAGCGCCTTGGAGAACTTGACGTTGGGCAGCCGCGCGGTGGCCGGGGCGTTCTTGTCGATGCCGGCTGCTTCGAGGGCTTTCCAGTTGACGAAGATGTTTGCGCCCGAGACGTCGCGGAGGAGGTCGATCACGTCGGCCAACCCCAGGCTGCCAAACTTCACTTCGGGAAACTTGCGATCGAGCTGGGCTTGCACGGCGATCTCGTCGTCTTCGCGCAGCCAGACGTTCCAGACCGAGCGCGGAATCAGAACGCTGCGATCGGGCCAGTCGGGAGGGTATTGCCGAACCCCCAGGACGTGCAGGGTCCGAAGGCACAGCACGACAAACAGCACTGCCGACACCACCGCCGCGACGTTGAACGCCCACCGGGGAAGCCGCCTCATGGGAGGGGATGATACCACGAACGACTAGAATCGGCCCGCCTTCTGCCCATCGCCCCGCCCGACCGGCGGGGCGATTTCGTTTGCAACTGGGATGACCACGGATGACGGTGGCAATGCGCGGGGCGGACGGAACTTCCGCTCCCTCATGTCACCCCCTCACCTTGTCACCTTGTCACCCTGTCATCTTCACCGCCCTCACCTTGTCACCCTGTCATCTTCTTCACCGCTGTCACCTGCCCCATAAGGAACGTCACCACAAGATGGTCGCCCGCTTGGGGGACGAACTGGGAGGCGTGTTGCGGCACGCGCAAGGCAAACAGGGACGACGTTTCGCTGTCGGCCGGCTCGTCGGTACGCAGAGCGTGCAGTTCGTAGTAGAGGTCCCCGTGGATCGTAAAAGGGCGAACTTCCCGAACTGCCACCGACCAGGAGCCAACCATGGGTACATTCATGAGTGGCGGGATTGTAATGGCTCGGGGCGTGTTCGGGAAGATGACGGGCTGTTTGGGCGCTTCCTCGTCCCACCTCACCTCAACATCGTAACAAAGCGTCCCCCAAAGTGGATCTCCGCAGCGCACCCAAGCGCGGCGCGTTCTGCCATCCGGGTACTCCGCCTTCACGCGGTAAACGACCTGACCTTCGGTATTGAATATCCAGAAGGGCTGTTTTCTCCACGCGCACCGTTCGCTTTCGATCAGCTTCACGCCAGTCTTGCCTGCCCATTCAGCGAGCATCCTTTGGGGGTGATCGGCGGCCTTCCAATCCGCAACGAGTCTTTCACGATTTCTCCAGAACCAGGCGAGCCCCGATGTGGCGACAACGATTATTACTGGCGCGAAGATCCAAACCAGGCGGTTGACATCATTCGTCGCCAGCTCGCAGGTCATTGGAGATCCCTGTCGCACAATCAGGTCAAACGCGCTCCAGACGTCCGGATTCAGGCGATTTTATTTCAATGATGTTGACCTAATCAAGCGTCGCACCCGCCCGAGGCCCGAGCCGGGATAGCCAACTCCGGCAGATTCCCTTCCCTTTTCCGCTCCCCCGTCTTACCTTCCGCCTCGCTATGCTCACCGGCTTGTCACGACGATTGCTCACCCTGCTGCAACTGACGCGCATGGCGTTGGTGTTTACGGCCATCGCCGACACTCAGGCCGCCCTGTTGCTGGCCACCACCGCGCCGTATGCGGGGAAGTGGGGCGTCTCGCTGTCGCAACTGGGATCGCTGCTCCGTCCCTGGCGGATGCTGGCCGTCGCGGTCATCTCAGTCGGGTTGTACGGGTTTGGTATGAGCCTGAACGATATCATCGACCGGCGCCGCGACCGGCAAATCTCCCCCGCCAGGCCCCTGCCCAGCGGCCGGGTGGGGCTGGCGACGGCTCACCTGATCTGCATCCTCCTGGCAGTTGCCGCTCTGGTCGCCGGCATCATCTTCCGTGCCTATGGCACGACCTATTACAGCGGCGGCGACACCAGCCTGATCCTGGTCGGCATCACCTTGTTGCTGATCCTCTTCTACGATGTGGCCGGCAAGTATCTGGTTATGCCGGGGCTGGTGACGTTGGGGTTGGTGCGGTTCTTCCACGCCTTGATCCCCGCTGCCCGGCTGTCCCGGCCCAATGGCCTGCCGCTGAATATCTTCGCCATTGCACGCAGCTCCACGGGGTCCTTGCGCTATTGGCCGGAGCCGCACATCGCCGCGGTCTTCCACCCGCTGTGGCTCCTGAACCACGTGGTGATCCTGTCGGCTGTCGCCTATGCCTGGGAGCAAAAACGCCCGCCGCTCACCAAACGGCACTGGTTTGGCGTGCTGGGGGCACTGGCGCTGATCGATACGCTGGTGCTGGCAGTGATCGCCCGGCAGGGACCGACCAACCCGGCGGACGATTTCCGGCTCACCCCCGGCCTGCTCCTGCCGGTGGCGGCGTCGGCTGCCTTCATCCTGCTCGCCTGGCGGCTCCGCAAGACCAGCCGCTCCCGCCGCGAATCGGGACAGAAGCTGATGCTTTACGGCCTGCTCTGGCTCATCATCTATGACGTCTGCTTCGTCGCCATCTACGTCCACTGGGTCCCGGCCCTGGGCATCCTTTTGTTGATGCCTGTGGCGTACCTTTCGGTCCTGTTCATGCGATGGTGGTCGAAGATCCTCTCCGTGTCGCAGCGCCCCGAGTTCAAGCGGGCGGGCAGCCCCTGACATCCGCCATGGGAACCTTCCGCCTACGATTCATCCCGATCGCTCTTCTGGGCATCCTGCCGATCATCACCAGCGGGTGCCGTGGCACACCCGCGCCGATCAGCCCGACCACGAATGTATCGGCGACCCCGGCAGACCAGCCGCTGCCGCGGGCGGAAGAAGGCTTGGCTTATGTGCAGTCGGCCCTCAAGGACAACACCCGCCTGATCGAAGTGTTCAGTGACCAGGGGCTGGACGGTGCACTGGACAGTTCCGGGCGAAGCAAATTGCGCAAGGCCCTTCCGACCTGGTGGAAGGGCGTGGAGGTGGTGTCGCGCTACCCCAAGCGCGGCGAGGTGGCGTTCCGAGTGACGCCGGACCTGGGCATCCGGATCTATCCGCCGGGCTCGCTGGCCGCGGCACAGCAGCAGGACGGTCTGCCGATGGGCGAGCCCGACCTGCAGATCATGATCTACAAGGCCCGCCAGATCTCACGTGTGGTCATCACCGATCCCACCGCCGTGCGGGTCAACCATGCGGTTTATATCATCCCGTCTACCGAGCCGATGGATTGGCTCAACCGGTTGTTTGCGGGGAAGCTGTAGAAGAGTGTGCCCTCCGATACCTAAACTCCGGTCAAGGAGGTCTTATGCAACCCAACCTGCGCAATCTCGGACGATCCGATCTGCAAGTCAGCCCCCTCTGTTTCGGCGGCAACGTCTTCGGATGGACCCTCGATGAAGCCGCGTCGTTCAGACTGCTCGACGCGTTCGTCGCCGAGGGCTTCAACTTCATCGACACCGCCGACATCTACTCCAAGTGGGTCCCCGGCAACAAGGGTGGGGAATCCGAAGCGATCATCGGCAAATGGATGCGCCAAAAGGGCAACCGTGCCAAGGTGATCGTCGCCACCAAAGTCGGCATGGAGATGGGGCCGACCGAAAAGGGATTGTCGCGCGATTACATCCTGCGTGCCGCTGAAAACTCGCTCCATCGGCTCCAGACCGACTACATCGACTTGTACCAATCGCACACCGACGACCCCAAAACGCCCCAGGACCAAACCATGGAGGCGTTCGCGCAGCTCGTGAAGCAGGGCAAGCTCCGGGTCATCGGCGCCTCCAACTTCTCCGCCGAGCGGCTGGCGCAGTCACTTGCGGTTAGCAGGGAGAAAGGCTTCCCCCGCTACGAAAGCCTGCAACCCCATTACAACTTATGCGAGCGCGCCGGTTTCGAGGAGAAACTGGAGCCCCTCTGCCTGAAGGAGCAAATCGGCGTCATCAGCTACTTCTCCCTGGCCAGCGGCTTCCTGACCGGCAAATACCGCTCGGAGAAAGACCTTTCCAAGAGCCCGCGGGGCCAAGGAGTCAAGAAGTATCTGAACGAGCGCGGGACGCGGGTTCTGGCGGCGCTCGATCAAGTCGCCAAAGAGACGAATTCAAACCCAGCCCGCATCGCTCTGGCCTGGTTGATCGCTCGGCCCAGTATTACCGCCCCGATCGCCAGTGCGACCAGCGTGGAGCAACTGCGGGATTTGCTGGAATCAACCCGGCTGAAGCTAAGTGCCGCCCAAATTGAACTGCTTAACGAGGCGAGTGCTTAAGCATGCGCCGACGACGCTGCCGCCGTTTGCTCGGCCGCGAAATGTTCCCGGCGTTGTGCCGCCGCGGCACGGGCGCGCAGCACCTGGCCGACCCACATGATCCGCCAGGTGTGCGGCGAGAGCAGGCTGCCCACCACGCGCGGTGATGTTATGACGATGCCCGCGCCTTTTGCCGTTGATTTGACCGCAGCGCCGAGGTGCCCGTGGCGCAGGGCGCCCAGGGCGTCGCGGGCGTGCATGTTGCACTGCTCGAGCTGGATGTACGCCGGCGGGCCGTACCCCTGGCGGCGCAGGATGCCGACGATTTCGTTGAGCCGGCCCCAGCCGCCGGTGGCGGTCTTGTTTTCCGCCAGCCAGCGGAAGTTCGCCAGCACGCGGGGCAGATACGCCACCTTGCTCCCCTTGGCGACGATCCGCAGCCACAGGTCGTAATCCATCGCCCAGTGGATGGAGGCATCGACCCCGCCCACCGCGTCGTAGGCGCGGCGGCGGAAGAACGTGGCCGGCTGGACCAGGAAATCGGAATAGCAGAACAGGCGGTGCCGGCTGTACGGCTCGACATGCACGCAATCGGCGATGTGCTGTCCGCGCGTGTCGGTGTATGTCGCGTCGCCGTACACCAGGTCCACTTCCGGGTTGGCGGCAAAATACTCCGCCACCGCCCGGAACGCCCCCGGGGCGTACGTGTCGTCGGAATTGAGCCAGCCGAGGATTTCTCCTTCGGTCTGGCCGAAGCCGCGGTTGATCGCGTCGCTTTGGCCGTTGTCCTTCTGAGAGACCCAGCGAAGTCTTTTCCCAAAGCGTTTGAGCACGTCGACCGTGTTGTCGGTCGACCCGCCGTCCATCACGATGTAGTCAAAATCGGCATCCTGTTGGTCCAGAACGCTATCGATCGCCGGGCCGATGTACCGGCCGGTGTTGTAGGAGGGGGTGACGATGGCAAGACGCGGAAGCCTTTGAGTCATGATTCGTTTGGACGGTTTATACCGGCTGTGGCGTCTTCCTGCGCCATTCCCGGGTGCCATCCCTTTAGTACCCCAACTGAATGTTGACACGGACCGATAACTCATTTCATCTAAATCGTTATTTTGGGTGCCATTAGATGAATAATGGCACGTTCCCGGGGCCGGTTGGCGGTTCCAGGTCCTCAGGCAGGCGGGCTTGGGTTACCAAACGCCTGCCTGATCAAAACGAATCGAAGCAAGCCCATGTTCACTCAAAAACCCATCACTCTGCAATCCAGCCGATCATCTCGCCGAAGCCGGCAACGGCCGCTTACGCACCTGCGGCCCATTGCAGCACGCTCTGAATCAGGTTGAATTGCAATTTGCTGCACACTGCGTGGGCACCGGCGCCTGACAATGCCTGGTTGCCCGCCTCGTGGGACGAGGTCGCGATGACCACAAGGGCGGGAAATTGCCGCCGCAATTCACGAACGAGCACGTCGCCTTTGCCATCGTCCAGGTCAAAGTCAACCAGGGCCGCGTCAAACAGTTCACGCGAAATCGCGTCGCGAGCTGCGCCGATCGACGGAACGACGGTTACCTCGTGACCTGCAAGGAACTGCCGTGCGACGTTCACGAAGCGCGAATGGTTTTCGACCCACAGAATATGCGCGCGCTCCTCCGAAGCATAATAGACGCCGTTCAGCGGCCGACCTTCACCCGACCGCCGCTCGAATTACAAGAACATACCACGTCCAACCCCCTGCTTCCTTCGCCTTAATCCGAGCGACCGCGCGAACGCCGTGCTTCCAGGGCAGTAGATAGGGCCGTATCTGCGGGTTTTCCGCCGCCTCCTTTTAGCCTTGCACTTTTTCATAGCTTTTAACGAAAGGGTCCTCGCGAATGACACACGCTAAGTGGTCAAAGAATTGGTTCCGACGCAGTTTGTCCGTGGCGGCGCTGGCCGGAGCGGCTGGCGCTTTTCTCGGGGCGGGCTTGATCTGTTCCCCCGCGTGGGCGGCCGACAAGCCTAAACCTGCCAAGAAAGCCGATAAGCCCAAGAAGGACGCCCCCTACGACCGGATGGACTACGGTCCCTACCTGTCGGCGTCGTTCATCAGTCATCCCGCCGCCAAGTACGACAACGGCCCCGGCGCCTTCAGCAGCGACAGCACCGCCCGGGGGTTCGCCATCAAGCTGGCCGACGGCTTTGAGTCCGGCATCATCTTCGACTCCGACCTGATGCGGATAAGCTGCGCCTGGACCGAAGGCTCCCTCCAGTTCCGTGGCCTGATCGGCGACGGAGCGCACGGTTGGGACCCCGGCCCGAAACTGCCACCGCTCTTTGAGACGCCGCACCTGCCCGGATGGGCCGACGCCAACGGCAGCTTCAAAGATCCGCGCAACGGCGAAGACCTCAAGCCGCTTCCGCCCGCCGGCCCGCTGCCGCACGACTATGCCCGCTACAAGGGCCTGTACCGCCATGGCGAGCAGGTCGTCTTGTCCTATACGGTCAACGGCGCAGATGTGCTGGAAAGCCCGAGCCTCGAGACCAATGCCGACGCCAAGGCGGTCGTGCGGTCGTTCACGATCGGCAAATCGCCGAGTGCGCTGGAGGTCATGGTTGCCGAGGGCAAGCCTGACCCGGCCGTTCCCGATGAGCCGACCAAAGAGCTGAAAATCGACAGCGATACCACCGCCACGCTGGGCGACCTGCACATCGCCGTCGTCGGCGCGCCGGCGGGATCCAAACTGGAAAAGGTCGAAGACACGGCCGTCGCGCTTAAACTGCCGCCACTCGCCGGGGCGACCAACTTTGAAATCCTCGTCGCCGGCGGTGGCAACAAGGACAAGACCGAGTTCGATGAGATTGCAAAGGACGCCAAGCCCGCCGACCTATCCGCCCTCACCCACGGCGGGCCGTCGCTCTGGAAGGAAACCGTCGAAACCAAGGGTGTTACGCCCGAATCCCGGATCGCCGACGACAACCTCAAGATCCCCGAGTTGAATAAGAAAATCGCGGAGTTACAGGATGGCCCACAATTCAACGAGGCGGAACGCAACAAGATCAAGGAGGAGCTGAAAAAGGCCCATGCCGAGCTCAGTTCGGCTCAGGCGGACCTGAAGGATGCGACCGACGAACTGACGCATCCTTACGCCATCGACCGCCTGACCATCCCCTACGACAACCCCTACCACTCCTGGATGCGCATCGGCGGGTTCGACTTCTTTTCCGACGGCAAACGGGCCGCCCTCTCCACCTGGAGCGGCGACGTCTGGATCGTCTCCGGCATCGACCAGGGCCTCGATCACCTCACCTGGAAACGCTTCGCCACCGGCCTGCACCAGCCGCTCGGCCTCAAGATCGTTGACGACACCATCTACACCGTCGGCCACGACCAGATCACCAAGCTGGTCGACCTCGACGGTGACGGCGAAGCCGACTTCTACCAGGACTTCAACAGCGACTGGCAGCTCACCAGCGCCTTCCACGCCTTCTGCTTCGACCTCCAGACCGACCCCAGCGGCAACTTCTTTTTCAACTTCGGTTCCCCCGTGCACGCCGGCGGCGGCGGGTTCCAGAAAATCAGCGCCGACCACGGCTGCATCCTCAAGGTCAGTAAGGACGGCAAATACATGGAGCACTTCGCGACCGGCCTGCGCGCCCCCAACGGCATGTGCGTCGGCCCCCACGGCGAAGTCACCACCGGCGACAACGAAGGCTCCTGGGTCCCCTCCAGCCCACTCCACTGGGTCAAGCAGGGCCAGTTCCTCGGCGTCGTGACCTCCGCCCACCACCCCATGAAGTCCACCGATCAGACGGCCGACCCCCAAGAGACCCCCAAACCGCTCATGTGGCTCAGCCATAACGGCGGCGTCGACAACTCATCAGGCGGACAGGTCTGGGTCACCAGCGACAAATGGGGCCCGTTCAAGGACGACCTGCTGTTCATGAGCTACGGCCAATCCCGCCTCTTCAAGGTCATGTACGAAGAAGTGAACGGCCAGATGCAGGGCGGCGCGGTCGCCTTCCCGCTCAAATTCACCAGCAGCGCCATGCGTGCCCGCATCAACCCCGCCGACGGCCAGGTCTACGTCAGCGGCCTGCGCGGCTGGCAGACCAACGCCGTCAAGGAAGGCGGCTTCGACCGCGTCCGCTACACCGGCCAGCCGGTCCGCATGCCCAACGAACTGCACACCACGCCAACCGGCATGGCCATCACCTTCACCTGCCCGCTCGACAAGGCCACCGCCGAGGACCCCGACAACTACGACGTGCAGGTCTGGAACTACCTCTGGCGCAGCGATTACGGCTCGCCCGAAGTTTCCACCAACGCCTCCGCCACCGGCAAGGAAAAGAAGGACAAGCCGGCCCACGACACGCTCGATGTGAAGTCGGCCAAGCTTCTGGCCGACGGCAAGACCGTGGTCCTGACCATTGAAGGGATCAAGCCGGTCATGCAGATGAAGATCGAGTACAAGCACGTCAAGGCCGCCGACGGCACTGACCTGCACGACGTGATCGAAAACACCATCCACAACCTGCCCGCCCCCTCGGCGGCGAGCCGGTGAGAACGCGGTTGTGAGTCAGCGTGGAACTGAAAACGGGCGCGCCGCGTTGTTCGCGGCGCGCCCGCTTCATTTCTTCAGTTCATACCAAATAGTATCCTGCGTCCCGAGCCGCACCGTGGTCCCTCGCGCATCGGAAGTCGCCTCGATCTTTTCGCCGCGCTTGCCTTCGGGGGTGAGGGCGTAGACGGTCAGCGGCTTGTCCGCCTTGACGCGCAACGTGGCGTGCACAACTTCGACCAGCGGCGGCGGGCCGCCGAAGTTTCGGCCGACGGATTTTCGGGCCGCGTCCCACTTCATGCCGGTGTTGGCTTCGCGGGCGGCTATGCACAGGAGCAGGCGGTCGGCCTTTTCGATCATCTGGCCGGGGTCGGCGGGGACCAGCATCATCGCGGCGAAGGGCGATTCGAGCTTTTCGATCGCCACGGGGCCGAGGTCAATCGGGTCGCCTTTGCCGGAGAACCCGACGAAGACCGCAGCGGCAGGGTCGCGCAGGCGGAACTGGCCGGTGCCGGGACCGGCGCTGGTCCAGGCGATGCGCGGGTCATCGAGAGCCGGGACCGGCGGTGGGGATTTGCCAGCGGCGGGCTGGAAGTCGAGCGATAGCCGGTTCGACAGCAGCATCGGCCAGGTCACCTTCTGCGTGTCGCGCAGGAACGGCCATTGTTCCCAGAAATAATGTGATGCCGTGTCGAGGATTTGCTGCTTTGGCGGATGGATGACGTATTGCGATGCAAGCGGCCTGGTTTCGGCGCCGAGGAACAGGCGGGCCGCCAGCGGCAGGAAGGAGAGCTTGACCGGGTTGCCCTCGATGGAAAAGAAATCGGTCGAGGCGGGCGAATCGTACTTGGTGTTGCTGTCGACGTAGTCGAACAGGAACACGCCGTCCCAGTCCTGAAGGGCGGCGTAGGTGGCGATCATAGGCACGCACTCGGCCTGCCAGTCGTTGGGGGCGGGGTGGTTGTACTCGGTGCAGGTGAACGGCTTGCCCGCGACGCGCGTCGCCGCCAGCGACCAGAGCGTCGCGTCTTTGGGGTCGTCGACCATGGCTGTGTCGGGGATTTCCCAGTCGGACATGTCCCACTGCCGGTGCGGGAAGTGCGGGTGCTGGAAGTAGGCGTGGGCGTCGACGAAATCCATCTTGGACTGACTTCTAGTCCCCAGCGGCCCCAGGCCGATGGTGCCGGTGATGGGGCACTTGACGCCGATGTCATCCTTGAGGAATTGCCGCATTCCGGTGAAGTAGGCTTCGTCGGTCTGCTGGAGGAAGTCGTACCAGTCGCGCGAGCGCGGCGGGGAGTCGCTGGCGCCCATTCCGCCGCGGGCGACGGTGCCTTTGGCGGGGTCTTCGTCGCCTCGCAAGCCCTCTTGACCTCCTTCCGAGAGCCGGACATCTCGGATTTGCAGGGTGCCAATAGCGTCGCCAAGCAAGAATGAAATTCGAGCGTTGTCGTCGTCGGCGGATGCCGTGAATCCGAGGCGGTGGTCCTGTAGATTGTTCACGTCGAAGGACGCCGACAGCCCAAGGGACTGCCAAGGCTCATGTGCCTGCCCCACCGAGACGGTTAAACGTCGCTGAACCACCTCTGCGCTGCTCGCCTTGAAAGTAAGGGTATAGAATTGTCCGCCTTTGAGACGCAGACCTGACCTCTTGAACTGCAGGTGCCAGTTCGTTCCGTCGACGGCTTCAACGCGCAGCATGCCCTCAGGGTCGTCGGACGCGCCGACAACAAAGCTCTTCATTCTTGCGGTCCCATGTTCCTCTATTTCCCATTTCCCGATGGTCGGGAACCCGCCGCGCTCCAACGGATCTTGGACCACATCGGGTCCGATAGCCTGCGCCCCGACCCCCCATGCATGTTGCAGCGCGGCTCGGTCGGCATATTTCTTGCTCAGCCACGCGTTGTACTGGTCCTGCAAGACCTTCGCATACGGCTCGGGGAGCTTGGCAAGGTGGTCCTCGCCGCCCCAGAGAAAGAGCGTGTCCTCGTTATTAATCTCCAAAAAGGCCACCGCCGGCTCGTCGGCGTAGCGGGTTTTGGTGTACGGGTTCACGTGAGTCAGCAGGTCGCGGGCGTACTGCTTGTTGGCCGCGATCAGCTCGGGGTAGAAGACGTCCACCTGCTTGTCGTATTCCTGCAGCTTGTCGGCATTGGGCCAGTTGTGCGTTCGCGCCCAGTTGCGCGACACGTGGAGGTTCAGGTCGCTGTAGATGCCGTTCGCCTTGAGGGAGGAGATGAAGAAGTCGAGCCGGTCCAGCGCCTCGGGAGAGATTGTTTCCAGCTTCCGGTCGGCGAAGACGCCGTTGGGGAACGGCTGGTTGTCGATGTGATGGAACCGGATGCAGTTGATGCCGAAGTTCGCCAGCCGCCGGGCGGCCTCCTCGGCCTGCTCATGGGTGGGCAGCGCGCCGGAAAAGGCGATAGTCGCGCCCCAGAAGCGCAGGCGTTGCTCGCCGGTGAAGAAGTGACCGTCCCGCACGCTCACCGGCCCAAGCCGCCCGGCGGGTTTGTCGAGCAGTGCCGCCGCCGACATATCGCCGGGGACATCGGGTCCGTAGGCGATTGTCCACGGCGACAGTTGTGCGGGCGGCGGAGGGAGAGAAGTTGCCTCGGCGACCGCAGCCCCCGCGGTCGTGCCGGACATCATTGCTAAACAGACAACCAGCCGCAAAACGGTGGCTCGGCAGGACATGTTTCCTCCGATGGTCACTAGCTTTTCTTTGGCCTGCAACTGTGAGCGGGATTCCAGTTGCTGGATCCGCGCGCCACCAGCGCAATGGCGGAAGTTCAGGTCGTATGCTTGCGCAGGATGATACCGCAAGCTCGTAGGATTTCGCAGGCCCTTCTGGCTGGTGATCCATCTTCTTGCTTTCTCCGCGTTTTCCTTGGCGTTCTTGGCGTCTTGGCGTTCATTTTTT
>Ga0182024_10020600_pt1 | contig 12043 bp, 3 predicted proteins | sample P32metaG_FD_120480 | JGI IMG/M metagenome (GOLD analysis project Ga0182024, IMG submission 120480) | Permafrost microbial communities from Stordalen Mire, Sweden - P3-2 metaG (Illumina Assembly) | ecosystem: Environmental > Terrestrial > Soil > Wetlands > Permafrost | place: Sweden: Stordalen... | reverse complement strand
GAGAAGTAGCAGTCCGCCCCGGCGGCCAGCGTTGCCGGGCAGGTTATGCTCGATTGGTTCTGAGCAAACGCCGCTGCGCCGGAGCCGGTGAAGCTGGTGCCTGTGATCGGGAAGGGCGTGGCGCCCACATTGGTCAGCTTCACCTGTTGCGAGGGAGCTGTCGTGCCGTCGGTCACGGTGTTGAAGTTCAGCGACGTGGGCAGCAGCGTAACCTGCGGCGCAACATAGGTTCCGGTACCGGTGAGCGGGACCGACTGCGGCGAGTTGGCCGCGTTGTCGGCCACGGTGAGCGTTCCCGGCAGTGACCCGACCGAAGCCGGATCGAACGTAACGCTGATGGTGCAACTGGCTCCCGCGGCAAGCGTCGCGCCGCAGGTGGTGGTGGCCGCGTAGTCCTTTGAGGGCGAGATTGTCTGGCCCTGCATGCGGTGAACCTGTCCGCGGCGAGTCAGGTCTTCGCTGTTCTCAGAGAGCGAGATGACGATGCCCGACAGCGGCGCGGTTCCGGTGTTCTTAAGCGTTACCACTTTCGCTGCGCTCGTGGTCAGCTCAGGCTGATAGCCAAAGCTCAGCGCGCTCGGCTGCAGACTGACCGCGGGCGCGTCGATGATGTAGGTTCCGCTTGCCACTGCGCTGTTCACGTAGCCCGACAAGACCGCGATGGCCTTGAGCACCGTTCCGCTCGTCGTAATGGAGACGGCGGTTCCAGAGTAAGCCGCGGAGCCGGCCGTCGGCGTGCTGCTGTCGGTGGTGTAGTGGATCGATGCGCCTGTGGTGGTGGTCGAGAGCGTCACCGATTGCGGTCCCTGGTATGTTCCGCCGGGCGGCGTCATCGTGGGTGCAACCGCCTGTAGCGTATACGTGGCCGAGGCGACGGCGCTGTTCTTGGAGCCGCTGTGCGTCGCAAGTGCTTTCACCACGGTGCCGGTTTGAGACACGATGAACGCGCCGGAGTAAGCAGTACCGTTGGTGCAGCTTCCGCTGGAAGCGGTCGGAGCGGACCCGTTGGTGGTGTAGCAAATGGTTGCGCCGCCGGTCGCGTCGCTGATGGTGACGCTTTGGTTGGTGAAATAAGTTCCAGTGGCCGGGGCAATGACCGGCGTGGCTGCCGCCACCTCGATGGTGTAAGTTCCCGTGCCAACCGCGCTGTTCAGATATCCGCCGAGCACTGCGATCGCTTTGATGGTTTCGCTTTGGGTCACTGAGATTGGAACGGTGTAGTGCGTCGAGCTCGCGGCGGGCGCTGTCCCGTCGGTGGTGTAGTGGATCTTTGCTCCCGGCGTGGTCGTGGCAAGTGTCACCGACTGGCTCGAAGCGTAGGTCCCGGACGGCGGCGTGAACGTTGGCGGGGCTGCCTGCAGCGTGTATGTGGCCGAGGCTACCGCGCTGTTCGCGTCGCCGCTCAGCGTGGCAATGGCCTGCACCGTAGTGCCGGTTTGAGACACGATGAACGCGCCGGAGTAAGCAGTACCGTTGCTGCAGCTTCCGCTGGAAGCGGCCGGAGTGGACCCGTTGGTGGTGTAGCAAATGGTTGCGCCGCCGGTCGCGTCGCTGATGGTGACGCTTTGGTTGCTGGTGTAGGTTCCTGTCGGCGGGGCAATCGCCGGCGTAGCCGCCGCAGTCGGGGCGATGCCGTTGCCGCTGACCGGGATCGACTGGGAAGTATAGTTGGCATTCAGATTGGTGTCGGTCAGCACCACGTCGCCGTTCTGCGGTCCGCTCGCAGTCGGTGTAAAGTTCACAGAGACATCGCAGCTCCCGCCCGTGTCGATTGAGTCGTCCTCGGCGCAAAGGTTGTTGTCGCTCTTGTTCTCCGGGAAGTTGACCGGATAATTTGGGTTGAATCCCGTTTGCGGAATGGGGAAGTAGGCGCCGACATTTCCGATGTTCGCGACCGTCACCGTCTTCGGGCTGTCGCTGCTGGTCGAGCCGATATCCGTGTCGGCAAAAGTCAGGCTCGGCGCGTCGGCCACATCGAGTTTGTATACCTGATAGCCGGTGTGATCCGCGACATAGATATTCCCGGCGCCGTCCAGCGCGACATCCCATATCGAAGTCAGATTCTTGATTGGAATGACAAGCGGCGTGCCGTATGTGCTCCCGTTAAACGGAACCTCCAGGAGCCCGGTGGTCCCTGTGAATCCTGTGTACTGCTCGCCGACAAAGAGGTCGTTGTTTGGATCGAGGGCGATGTTAATCGGTGCGCCGGCTCCGTTTTCGAGACCGCTGACCAGCGTGACCTGCGTGCCGTAGCCCGTGGCTGTCTTCGGCAGCATGAGCACGTTGTGGCCATAGGTGTTCGCGGCAAACACATCTCCGCTGCTGTCGACCGCAACGCCATTCACGCTGTTCAAGCCGGTGAAAGGCAGCGTAACCGGAGCTCCGTAAACGCCGCCCTGCAGCGGCACCTCCAAAACTACGTCCTGGGCGTAATCGGCGAAATAGATGTTGCCCAGCCCGTCCACCGTCAGGTGCCGTGGTTCGCGCTGTTGCGCTCCGATCGGCACGATGATTTGCGGCCCATAGGCGGATCCGGTCCAGGGAATTTTCACCAGATCCAGCCCGGCATAGTTCCCCACGTAAACGTTGCCCGCGCCGTCCACTGCAACGCCGAATGGCTCGTCAAAGCCGCTGCCGATCGTCACCGGCGCGCCGTAGCCCGAGCCTGACTTGGGCAGTTTGAGCACGGCGTTGCCGGCGTTATCCACGACGTAGAGGTTTCCGCTGGCGTCCGTCGTGACGCCAATCGGCGAGTAAGTTTCGGCGGGGAGCACGTTGGTCTGAATACCGGGGCTGCTGAAGACGACCTGCGGCGCGTATCCGTAGCCGGGCAGGTAAGTAGTTCCCAGGGCGTTCCCGCTGCCGTCGATCAGCAGCACCGCGCCGTTGCGAATTCCGGCAAAGGTAGGATCGAAGATCACATCGACCGTGCAGCTCTGGCCCGCCGTGTACGCGGTTCCTTTGGCGCAGGTCCCTCCCGCGGCCACCGTGAAGTCGAGGTTCGCCGCGCCCCCGGTCAGCGTCTGGATCGAATGCAGCGTTCCGGCAGCGGTGATGTAGACAGTCATCGCCTGGGACGCCGTTGCCGCGCCCACGTTCGACACAAAGCTCACGCCGGTGCCGCTGAGAGCCGCGCTCTGCGGCGTGCCGGCGGCGTTGTCGGCCACCTGCAGCGTTGCCGAGTAACTGGCGGCTGTGTCCTGCGGAGGCGGTGCCGCCGGCGTAAAGGTGACATAGATATTGCAGTTGCCGCCTGCCGCCAGCGAGCCGCCGCAGGCGTTTGTGCCGGTGCCGATCGCGAAGTCGCCGGGGTTGGTTCCACCCAGCGTAATGCCGTTGATGGTCATCGCGGCGTTCCCGGTGTTCGAGAGCGTCACCATCTGCGCCGGGCTGGTGGTGTCTGCGATCTGTCCGCCAAAGCCGAGTGGATTCGGCGAGAGCGACGCGACGGGCACGGCAGGCGCGAATCCGCTGCCGCTCAGCACAACCGTCTGCGGCGAGCCTGCGGCGTTGTCCATCACCGAGATGTTTGCCGCGTAGCCGATCGGTGTCTGCGGAGTGAAGGTCACCGCGATGGCGCAGTGCGCGCCCGCGTCAAGCGTCGATCCGCAGGTGTTGCCCGTGGCAGCCAGCGCAAAGAATGTAGGATCGCCGCCAGCCAGGCTGATGGAGATGCCGCTCAGCGTGGCGGTGCCGGTGTTGGTCATCGTGGTCGAGAGCGCTGCGGCCGTCGTGCCGTCCTGTGTTGGCGCGAAGCCGAGCGCCGGCGGCCTGAACGAGACTGCGGGCGCAGCCGGCGCGAAGCCGTTGCCGCTCAGTTGAGCCACCAGCGGGGACTCCGGATCGTTCGAGGCAAAGTTGATGGTGCCGGTGAGCGGCCCGCCGCTGAGCGGGCTAAAGGTCACCGAGACAGTGCAGTCGTCGCCCACAGCGAGCTGACTGGCAAAATTGCACGTGCCGGCTTCGCCCACGGCAAAGTTACCCGCAACAGTGTAGGGCGTGTCGGCAAAGGTGAGGGCCGAGGCGCCGTTGTTCTGCAGCGTGAGGTATTGCACTGCGCTGGTCGAGCCCACATTGACGGTGCCGAAATCCAGCACGCCCTGCGCGGCCACCTGGGAGACTGAATAGCCGCTGGGATTGGCGACCAGCATTGCGCCCGTAGGCGAGAAGCCCAGGCCCGCCACATAGCCGCCCCCGCCGAATCCGCCGAAGCTTGTCGAGGGAAACGCAGTGATGATGCCTGTCTTGGCGTCCACCTTGAAGAGCGCCCCGGTGAAGTTCTCGATGTAATAGTTCCCAACCGGATCGAGGACCACCTGGTTGGGATAGATTTCGGCATCGAGCGCCGGCAGCGCCTCGCCGCCGATCGACGCCGCGCCCCCGGTCGCGAACGCGCCGAAGCCGGCAACCGTCTCGATGATCCCGGTGTTCAGATCAACCACCCGCACACGGGCATTCTCGCCGTCCGCGATGTAGAGATGGTCTGAAGGGTCCACAGCCAGGCCGGAAGGGCGAAACAGGGTCGCATCCGAAACCTGCCCGCCATCGCCCGAAAATCCCGGAAAGTTGGGCGTATGTCCGTAGGTCTGGTTGTAGAAACTGCTTCCTCCGGCAAACGTCGTGATGGTTCCGCCGCTGTCGACTTTGCGGATGTCATTGGTGCTGACCTCCGCTATATAGAGATTTCCCTTGGAGTCGAATGCCAGCGCAGCGGGCTGATAGAGAAGCGCCTTGTTCGCCGGTCCGCCGTCGCCGGAATATCCATAGCTGTAGGTCACGCTTCCCGCATAGGTGGTGATTTTTCCGGTCTGGGCATTTACCACCCGCACGGCATCCGGTTGGTCGGCGATATAGAGGTTCCCGGCCTTGTCGAAGGCCAGGGCCACCGGACTCTCCAGGGTGGCCGCGGTTGCCAGTCCGCCCTCTCCTGTGTAGCCCCCCTCCCCGCCTTCTTGCGGCGTGCCCGCATAAACCGTAATGATCCCGGAGGCGTCCACCTTGCGGACCACATAGTTGTAAGTGTCGGCGATGTAGAGGTTGCCCTGCGCGTCAAATGCTACCGCCGAAGGCTGGTTCAACTCGGCCTGGGTCGCCGGGCCGTTATTGCCGGAGTAACCGCCCTGCCCGGTTCCCGCAACAACAATCGAGGGCGGAACGAAGGAGAGATGCGGGATGCCAGACGGGGCGGGCACCGCCAGCGTGGTTCCCGAAAGAGTAATCGACTGGCTCAGGGTCTGCTGGCCTGAGGTCAAATCCTGGTAGTTGAGCGTGAGCGTCGCCGTGTACGTTCCAGGCGTGGTAGGAGCGGCGAAATAAAGCGGAAAGGCGCACGTGTAGGGCGGAGTAAGGTAGTTGATCGAGCTGCATGCCGGATAAATTCCGTAGCCTTCCTGAAAGTCGTTTGCATCCGCGCCGGTGATGGAGATGGTGGGACCGGAATTGGGGCCCGACAGCGTATCGCTGCCCGTGATCACCAGCAGGGTTTCATTCCAGGACGATTGCCCGCCGGGATAGGCCTGGAAGGTCGCCGTGCCGTTGGGCGTTCCCGTGTAGGGTTTCCAGGTCACGGTGTCTTGTGCCATCGCCGTCGTCGCTGCGAAAAGACAGAAAACGGCAACACCGAATAGCAGAGCCGCCTTGCCTGGCCGAATCCGTGGGAGGCGGACGTTGAGATTCAGCTGGATCGGGGTGCAACGATGCTTGAGCAGGCTGCTGGGGGATTCAAATCTCATGGCAACTCCTTGGTCCGGTCCTTGAATCGATCCTTGAATCGGTCTTCGCGCCCAGGTTCAGGCAATTTTGCGTTGGCGACAAATGCGGCTCTGCCGTTGGAGAACGGCGTCCGCAGATCGTTTCGGCATTCCATCAAATGGCCCAGCCAGAAGCCCGATTGCTCCGGCAGACACCATGCGGAACACTGGATGGTTAGCGAAGGCAGGAAAGCAACACAAGTTCAGGGCGTCACCGTGGATCGGCGAGGCGGCCCGAATCAACGAAGTCTCGTGATGAGCCTGAAAAGTCTGGGGGAGTTGACTGCGAATCATGCCACTTCTCCATGGTTGGCGGAAACCGATTGCCGGCAGATCCACCACTCGCCGGATACGGAACAGTGCAGGTGGAAGCTCCCGGCCTCGATGCCCGTCTGAAGGCTGGCCACATCCAGGCCGGCCAGGGTCACGGCCTCGGCAAGCAGCAGCAGGTCCGCTGACCCGCAGGCGGGGCAGGCGTCAGGCCGAACGCAAAGCAGCCCGCTCGGTTGCGGCCCGGAGGCTCCCGGCGGCTGGGCGGAGATGAATCCCGGAGCGCCGAAGACCGAGACCTCGCGGCGCTCGATGCGGATTTCAACTCTTCGCTTCCTTTTCACGATGTCTCCCCAGCGCGCGCCGGCACGGCAAGCCTTGCCTCAAGGCCTTGTCTCAAGCCTTGGGGCTTGTTACTCTTGGTGCGGGCTCACCGGTCGCGGTTTCTCTTCTGGCTAGATCAAGTTGTGACACACTCCGGCGTGGATGTCCTCAACAACACCCTCAAAATTTCTCAATTTTTCTCAATTCGCCTAAATCCTTGACAGAGAATCTCTTAATTCGATTCGAAGGGTATGAGCTTGACCCTTTCTCCCGCTCGCTCAGGCGGGATGGCCAGCCGGTGCTGCTCACTCCCAAGACGTTTGAACTGTTGCTTTACCTTGCCGCCCATCCGCGACAGGTGGTGACCAAGGAGCAACTGCTGGCCGCGCTATGGCCTGATTCGTTTGTCGAGGAGCGCAACCTGTCCCAGCATGTATTTCTGCTGCGCAAGGCTTTGGCGGCCGCCGGCCACGATCAGATCGTGGTCACGCTGCCGGGCAAGGGCTACCAGTTCACGGCGGCGGTGGAGCAGATTCCGCGCGAGCGAGCCGGAGATGCGAACTTGCTGCGGGTGCGGGCATCTCAGTCCGTCAGCAGCGTGGTGCTGGAAGAAGAAGTCAGCAGCGACGCGCATGTCGGCAACGCAGCCCGATTGGCCCACGCGACGCGGCGGCTCACAGGAGGATCGTCAAGCCGCAGGATCGTGTGGATCGCCGCCATCGCCGGCGCGGCGGTGCTGCTGGCGGCCGGCGTCTGGCTCACTTGGGGCATGTGGCATCCCGCGCCGCGAGACCACGTGCAGGTGGTGATTGCGGATCTTGACAACTCGACCGGCGACGCCACCTTCGATCACACGCTCAACAAGGTGATCCAGATCGATCTGCAGCAGTCGCCCTACTTCACCGTGGTGTCGGAGGGACGGGTGCGCCATGCGCTGTCCCTGATGGGCCGCAAGGCGGACGCGCCCATAACAGCGGCCGATGTGCGCGAGGTCTGCCAGCGGCTCAACGCGCAGGTCTACATGACGCCGTCGGTCGCCAGCCTGGGCAGCCACTACCTGGTCGCGGTGAGCGCCAATGCCTGTGTAGACGGGAACACGGTGGGAGCTCGCAAGGAGGATGCGGAATCGAAGGCCGGAGTGCTGCGCGCCATTGAAACGGTCACCAGCCGCATCCGTCGCGACGTGGGCGAGTCGCGCGCCTCGCTGAAGCAGTTTGACAAGTTCCTGTATCTCGAGCCGACCTCCTCGCTTGAGGCGCTGAAGGCTTACTCGGAAGCAATCCGCCAATTCAGCGCCGGAAGAATGGACGAATCGATCAGGCTTTACCAGCATGCCATTGAACTGGATCCCAACTTCGCGGTCGCTTATGCGGATATGTCCTCCGCCTACTACAACATGGGCGACGCCCCGCGCGACAAGGACAACATCTCCAAGGCCTTCGCGTTGCGGGATACCGTTGACGAACGGGACCGCCTTTACATCGCGTATCGCTATCACCAGAGCGTGACCGGGGATCTCCACGCCATGCGCGACACCCTCGAACTGTGGATTGCAACCTATCCGCGCGACAATCTTCCCATCGCCAACCTGGCCAATCATCTGACCTGGATTGGACAATACCGCCAGTCGGCGGAAGCGGCCGTCAAGTCGCTGCAACTGAATGCGGCGCTGGGGGTCCAGGTCAATGGGATCGCGCTCGAAATTGCCGCGCGCGCATTCAAGCACCTCGGCGAGTACGACAAGGCTCTGGAGTACTGCAACACCGCGGTCCGGCTCAAATCAGACGGGGGCGGCCTGCACGGCATCGCGTTGCAGATTGCGGCTCTGCGCCACGACGACAACGAGGTCGCGCGGCAGATTGAGTGGTCCAGGGGCACCGCGGACGAAAGCCACGTCCTGCAGCAGGCGGCCATGGCCGCGCTGGCCGATGGCAACGTCGGCGTCTCCGACGATCTGTTTGCGCAGGCCACCTCTGCGGCCCGCCGCGATCGCGCCGAGGCCGATCTGGCTACCATCGACGCCTATCGCACGCGCATTCTTTTCGAGATGGGACTCGCCGCCAAAGCAAAGGCGCTGGCTGATGCCTTTACCGCCGACGATACCTACATGGACCGGCTCTTTACCGAGGCGGAGGTTGGCGACCCCGCCCAGGCCAGAGCAACTGCGATGCGCCTGCAAAAGGAGACTCCGCAGGATACTTTGGTCAACGCCGAATACGTCCCATCGGTCTACGCGGCGCTCGCCTTGCGAGCAGGCAAACCGGCCGACGCGGTGGCGCAGATGCAGGCCGCCGAGCCGTATGACCTGCGCGACCCCACCATCGCTTACCTGCGCGGCCAGGCTTACCTTGCTGCCGGAAAAGCGCCTGAAGCCGCCGCGGAGTTCCGCAAGCTCATCGACAATCCGGGCATCGACGACCCGCTCACCCCGCTGCACGCGCTGGCGCACCTCAACCTGGCTCGCGCGCTCACGCTTGAGAACCAGCTGGCCGACGCCCGCGCCGAGTACGCAGCCTTCCTGGCCATGTGGAGCAACGCCGACGCCGATCTGCCGCCGTTGAAGCAGGCGCGGGCTGAGATGCTGAAGTTGCCCGGTGCCGGCCGCTAAAAAGAAATAATCCCTCGCGCCGCCTGAACTGCGCCAACTCGCTAACCCGCTATGCCGCCCCAGGCGGCGCCAACTCGCTGAGTTCCAAAGACTCCTTCTCTGACCCTGTAAACATCAACATCTATTGAATGTGTAGTCTGTGGCTGGCTCTCTTCGCTGAAAAACTGGATTCTAAGAGACCGCCAAAGAGTAGACTTAGCCACAAGGACTGCTTCTTTCACCCTAGGTGGACCGGATAGTTGCCCAGCGATTGCTTAATTCGATTTGCAGGGTTTGAACTCGATCCCGCGGCGCGCTCGCTCCGGCAGAATGGGCATCCGGTAACGCTCGGCCCTAAGACCTTCGATCTGCTGCTGTATCTGGCCGCGCATCCACACCAGCTAGTCACCAAGGACCAGCTCCTCACCGCGGTCTGGCCCAACTCCTTCGTCGAAGAGAGCAACCTCAGCCAGCATGTGTTTCTGCTGCGCAGGGCTCTGGCTGTCGGTGGCCACGGGGACCAGATTGTGGTCACCGTTCCCGGCAAGGGCTACCATTTCTCCGCTGCCGTGGAGCAGATTCCACGTTACCCCGAGCAGGTCACGGGCGAACTGCTGCTGCACGCCGTGCAGTCGGTGACGCACGTCGTAGTCGAAGAAGAAACCGACGACGAGGAGCAGGCCCAGCCCGCGCTCGCCTGGGTGCGCGGCCGCCGATTCTGGCTGTCGGTTGGTGGCGCGCTGGCGCTGCTGGCGGCCGGGACTTTTCTCGCCTGGCACTGGCTGCGCCCCGCGCCGGTGGAGCACATCGACCTGGTGCTGTCCGATATTGAGAACACCACCGGCGAGCCCGAGTTCGACCGCGTGCTCAATCGCGCCCTGATGATCGATCTGGAGCAGTCGCCCTTCCTCAACCTGCTGTCCCGGTCGAAAATCGGAGAGACGCTGGCCCAGATGCAGCGCAAGAAGGACGAAGCGCTCACGCCGGCCGTGGCTCTCGAGATCTGCGAGCGCAACAACGCGCAGGCCATGCTGCACGGCTCGATCTCGAAGTTCGGCTCAAACTACCTGGTGATTCTGGATGCGGCCAGCTGCGTGAGCGGCCAGCAGATTGCCGGCTATAAAGCCGAGGCCTCCTCGAAGGAAGCGGTGCTGGGCGCGCTCGACACTGCGGCCGGCCGCGTGAGCAAGCAGTTGGGAGAGTCGGCCGCTTCGCTCGAAAAATTTCAGATGCCGATTGCCCAGGCCACCACGCCCTCTCTGGACGCGCTTCGCGCCTATTCCCAGGCCGTTGAATCCCTCGATCGCGGCGACATGAAAGGCGCCCAGAGCCTGTCGGAGCACGCTATCGCGCTCGACCCAGGCTTCGCCTCCGCGTACAGGACTCTTGGAGTCTCGTACTACAACCGGGCCGATTATGCCCAGGCCACTGCGGCCCTGGCCAAGGCATTCCAATTGCGGGTACACTCCACCGAGCGCGAAGGGCTCCTGATCGAGATCGCCTATTACGCCATCGGAATCTACGACTACGAAGCCACCATCCGCAGCATGAAACTCTTCAACCAGATCTACCCCAACAACGCCAGCAACTGGGGAAACCTCTGCAACATGTACACGCAGCTTGGCGAGTATCCGGCGGCCATTGACGCCGGTGAGCATGCTTATCGCATCGATCCGCATTCGGGCTTCGTGGCCCAGGTGCTGGCGCGCGCCTACAAGCGGGCTAACCGCTTCGCCGACGCCAAGCGGGTATCCGGCGCCGCCGTGGCCCAGGGCGCGGGCTGGGGCATCCACAGCGTCCTGTTTCAGATCGCCTATGCGGAGGGCGACGTTGCCAAACTAAAGGGTGAAGCCGACTGGAGAATTGCTCATCAGGACACCTACGAGTCGCTGGACGACCTTGGCTTTGCGGCCGCCACCAGCGGCAGGCTTCGCGAGGCAAAGGAAGACCTTTCCCGTGCTCGCGTTGAAGCGCTGCGGGACGGGAATACAGAGTACGCCGAGGCTGTACTGGTGGACCTTGCCAGCATCGAGACCGACCTCGAGGAGCCCGCGCAGGCTATTGCGACTTTGAAGGAACTGAAAGGAGAAGGAAGCAATATCGGCGACGTGGCAATCCTCAAGGCGCAGGCCGGCGACCTCGCTCCCGCGCAGAAGTTTGTCGCTGAAACCGTCGCCGACACGGGCAAGCGAAACACGGTTGTCCTCTACTGCCAGTTGCCTCAGGCGCGCGCCGTGATGGCGCTCAAAGCCCACAAGCCTCAAGACGCCCTGCAAGCGCTGGAGCCGGCGCGTCCCTACGAGATGCGCGACTTCTCCGTGCCGTACTTGCGCGCCGAGGCTGAGACCGAGGCCGGAATGCTTGACGCTGCCGCCGCCGACTATCGGCAGATTCTGGACAACCGGGGCATCGATCCCGTCGCGCCTGTGTATTCGCTTTCGCACCTGCGTCTGGCGCGGGTGCTGGCGACGCAGAACAAGATCGCTGAGGCACGCAAGGAGTACCAAGGATTCTTCGACGCGTGGAAGGACGCCGACACCGATCTGCCGCTGCTCCAAGATGCAAAGCGCGAGTTCGCTCAACTCAAATGATGGGTGCCCCAGGTCTCGATTTTGAGACCTGGGAAAGCACAGAACCTCGGGTCAAATTCGCGAATTCGCTGCATTACTTCGCATCGCGCACGCAGCGGAAACCAACCCCGCCCGAGCGATCGTATCCCGGCGCCATCAGCAGCAGCTTGCTGTGCTCATCGTTGCGATACGCCTGGGGAAAATACCAGATCGATCCCTGCGGCTGGTAATATTCGCCGCCTCGCAGAATCGCCGTGCGCGTGTGCTCGTCCAGGAACTCATCGGTCCACTGCCACACGTTGCCTACCATATCCATCGCGCCGTAGGGGCTCACGCCCTGCGGATGCGCGTCCACCGGGTCCGGACCCGGCATCGTGCGGCCTGTTTCCGGCACCGGCACGTTGCCCTGCGACCACTGATTGCCCCATGGATACACGCGGCCGTCTGTGCCTTGCGCGGCCAATTGCCACTCCCACTCGTGCGGCAGCCGCTTGCCCGCCCACTTCGCATAGGCCCGCGCATCTTCGAGCGAGACCCACGTC
>Ga0182024_10020599_pt1 | contig 12043 bp, 12 predicted proteins | sample P32metaG_FD_120480 | JGI IMG/M metagenome (GOLD analysis project Ga0182024, IMG submission 120480) | Permafrost microbial communities from Stordalen Mire, Sweden - P3-2 metaG (Illumina Assembly) | ecosystem: Environmental > Terrestrial > Soil > Wetlands > Permafrost | place: Sweden: Stordalen... | reverse complement strand
TCCACTTCCCTCAGCCACGGCAGACCGGTGAAACGTCGGAGGACATATTGGCGTATACCGAACTGAGTGACGACCGCCGTTCGACTGGAAGGACTCTCGGAGCACTCCTGGCTGAGGCAATTCGCAGGAGCGAACATCGACTGGTGGCTTGTGCGGGCCGACGACGCGGCCGTGGCACAGCGACCCGATCGCGCGGTTGCGTCGGCGACGGGCCGGTTGGTGTCCAGTGTCGTCGTGGGGTCGGGTACCTGGGTCGCACGCGTCGAGGGCAAGCCGGGCGCACTTCAATACGCCCTCAGGGTTACCCCCGGCGTCTATGAGCATGTAGGTGGACGACGGCGGACGGGCTGGATCGTGCTCCGAGGGCTGGACGAGATGCAGGCGCGCTCGCTGCTCGACGCCGCCGAAACCGTCGCCGTCAGCATCGCACTGTTTCGCACGAGTGTCGACGCCTCAATGGCGTTGAGTGAGTCGTTGTCAGGAGCTGCAGCGGCGGTCGATGCAGTCCGGCCGGACGTCGCTGTCCTCAAGCCTGCAGGTACATCGTGGTCGGTGTTCGGCACACCTCACGGTACGGTGCCTCCGAGTGCCACTGGCCTGCGCGTTCTCGAACGCAGCGTGGGAGTCGTTCCGCGCGATGCTGGCGTTGACGTGCGCGGGCGCTCGCCAGTGCGAATCGGAGCCGTCGTTGGCGCTGCCGCCGTGATCGCCTTGGCAGGCGGAGCCCTCGCCGTGTGGCGGTTGGGCCAGCCGGACACGTCCAGAGTCCCCCCGGGAGGATCGGGGCGAGAAAGCTCCCTCGCAACCTGCAACGTTTGGGCGACCGCTGACGCAGGGCTGCCATCGACGACGGGGGGTCCGGCGATCGCCGATGACGAGGCCGAGAGCGGTTCCCCGGTCGTTCTCTTCGGTGGCATTGGCAACGAGTCGAAGACGTGGTTGTGGTCAGCTCAGGGCTGGATGATGGCCCATCCATCGGCAACTCCGCCAGGTCGCAGCGACGCCGCACTCGCGTACGACCCGACCACGCACGATCTGCTGCTCTTCGGCGGAGTTCTCGCCACCGGTCGGGCTGCTAACGACACGTGGTCATGGAACGGCTGCACCTGGACGCGCGTCGGTGTCCAGAGCGCGGGACCTCCCGGCGGACCGACGGCCGGCATGACCTGGGATCACGCGTTGAACCGGATGGTGCTGCTCACCCACGACGCCGCTGCAGGCGCGGACGCGACCGAGACCTGGACGTGGAGCGGGTCTCGCTGGCTGTTGAGTGCGACAGCAAAAGCCTCGCCAAAGGCTCAGGCTCTGGTCACCGCCGGTGACCCGGCGACGGGCTGGCCAATCGCGGTAAGCGTCAGTGGTGACCAGAGCAACCCATACGCGCCCAGCACCACCTGGGCGTGGGACGGCACCAGGTGGCACGAACTCGCGACCAGCCACTCTCCACTTGCGGGCTTTCCGTCCGCACTCGCGGTCGATCCATTGACGAATCGATTGGTGCTCACCGGCGCGTCGCGTGTCCCGGCGAACGAAACGAATCAGACGTGGACTTGGAATGGGACTGACTGGTCGCTACTGCAGCCTGATGGCGAACCGCCAGCTCCGACAGCTGCAGTCGATAACAATCGCGATGGCGTCCTTGAGGCCTTCGGCTGGGGGCCTGGCGTGTCAAGCGCCTCGCCCGCACTGCACGTCTGGGCGTGGAGTGGCACTACCTGGGTTCGCCTTGCCGATGGCGCCGACGCCGCCCAGATTCCCGGCACCAGTCCCTCGGCGGGAGGGTTCACCGGCAGAGCCTATGACGCAACGGATCATCAGCTCGTCCTCTTCAGCGACGCGGCAAACGAAAACGGAGTGAGCTTGCCTCCGCTTGACACGTGGACATTCGATGGGAAGAAGTGGACCGCACGAGCGACGTCGACTCATCCGCCGGCGAGCGGGTCCATGGTGTTCGACCCACTCAACGGCACGGTCCTTCTGGTCACCAATCCGACGGGCGTTACGCCGGGTCCAGTTCCCGCGGATCGGACGTGGCGTTGGAACGGCTCGACCTGGCGGGCGCTCCGACCTCCATCCGAAATCACGCTCTCGGAGTCCGTCAGTGCCATGGTCGTAGACCCCGCCAACGGGACCATCGTTGCGCTCGCGAGATGCTGCGTCGCGCGTACCGGGCCAGCCTCGAGCATCCAGACGTGGACCTGGAATGGAAGCACGTGGAAGCTGCTCCATCCTGCCACAGCGTTTCCCGCCGATCTGGAGTTCGTCATCGCGTACGACGCTGCTTCCCGCCGGATCATCGCCGTCGGCAACCAAGGAGCGGTCGGCGCCGCGAGCACATGGGCGTGGGACGGGCGCACGTGGACGGAGCTGCAACCCAAGGACGCGGCGCTGTTTGATCCCGTCACGAGCACGATAGCCAGTGATCCGGAAAACCAGACGCTCGTACTCGTGGCGACGGTCATCGGTGACACGGGAACCCAGGTGTGGAACGGGAGTTTCTGGATACCCGGGGTGGGGTTGATACCGACCGGCGCCGACACTGGGGGTGAGGCCGACGCGATGTACTACGACGACACCATCGGACAACTGCTGATGATCAGCAGCACCCCGGGCGACCTGAACGAAGAGTGGATGTGGGCACCGGCGGGCGCATGGCTGCAGATCGATCCCGTGGCGCTCGTTGGCGCCTCGAGTTCTCACTGAGCCTTCTGGATGGCGTCAGCGTCGGGTATGACGCCGTAGATGCCTCGAAGTCACGCCTTGATCTAAGTGGGTGCTCACCAAGAACCAACCATAAGAAGGATTCGCAAATACCGTTGTGCTTTGTACGACGGTGAGTTGGCCGCCGGAGCGCCTGTGTGCACCTCTGTTGGCAAATTAACGCTGCGTCGGGCCACTACCCAGCGAACGGAACTGGCCGCTGGCGGACGCACCGCCAAGCCCCCTGAAAATCTCATCGAAAAACGGGTGCTGACGGACACCTATGAACGCACATCGCACGGTCTCAAGAACCGGTAGCTACCGTCATCTGGGGTCATTTGGCAGGGTGGTACTGACGTAAGCGGCCCCACCGGCGCCGCTGAATCAGACCCGAGGTCGGCGCTTCCCGCCCTTGGCCACCTGGCGAAGGCCAACGCCAAGAACAATGATCATCGCGCCAACACTAGCGGGCGAGATTCCTGCGGCGGCGAGATAGCCGCCGACCAGCGCGATCACAAAGACGCCCGTGGCTGCCCACTCAACGCGTTCAGCCCGTCCCGGAACGTACGACGCTTCCGAGGCGAAATATGCTCGCGCACCCGAAACCCATTGGGGATCGTGAACGGCGATCACGCACGTTGCTATCGCGCATGCCCCAGCCCCAACCAGCAGCACCGCTCGTCCAATTGGAGAAGACACCATGACCCCGAGGCTCACCAGGAGGATCCCGAGAGCAATGGGGAAAGGAACGAATGGGTGGTGGTCGAGCCACGAGGTGACGGGTCCCAGTTTTGTTCGTGCGAACTTTCTGCCGTCTCGTGGTCGGTACCAACGGAGAAGTACGAGACAGTAGAGGGCAACGATATAGCCAGACCCAGCAGCAAAAAGCACTGCGACCTCAACCAGGCGGCGATCAGGCACCTTATTTTACCTCGGGGCCGAGTGCGGCCAACTATCGAAACCGCCGAGCCTGTGGAGCTGCACTACCCCACGTTACCCTTGATTTGAGGACGCGCATTGCGCGGGCGGCCTTTTGACACACGTCTGACATCCTCAGGCGCGATCGCCCGCGATGGTTGTTGGACCGAATGCGCGAGCGGTCGCCGGACGGGAAGTCGGAGGCGGCCAAGCACGGAGACGGCCGACTCGGCGGACGCGACCTCAAGAACCGCTCGGTCGCCGCCTTCGGGAAGGCTCGACACCCGACCCTCGCGCCCACTGGAAGTCGATGAGCGTTCTCGGATATCGCTGAATTGCTGGTTACCCGAGGCGGTGACGCATCCAGACATTCGGCTCGACATAGACAGCGCGGTCGTGAGCGATCGACACGTGGACAGGAGCGAGCGCGCCCGGCACGGTGATCATGCCGTCGTGGTCGAAGGGCAAACCCGTCCACGCCCGCCACTGTTCCAGCGAGCCCGCGATTGCCATCGACGCGGGACATACTTTGACGATCGTCGCGCCAAGGCGCGCATGAACTCGGAGCCACGGATCCATCGGTAGGCCGTCACCGCGTATGCGTAAAGCGTATTCCTCCATCGATGTTGCTGGGTCAGCATCTTTGCCGTTTGGACGCACAGGCGCTACGAGGTTCGTGTGTCCGCGCAGCCGGGCGTTGTCGCGCATCGCGGCCACGACGAGCGTGCTCAGGCCCTGTCCCCGGCGCTCAGGCAGCACAACGATCTGGAAGGCTGCAACTGCCGTTGTCGGACGGGGGGCGACTAGAGCGCGGACCGCACGTCCCATGACGTCGTCCCAGCCTTGATCTGGCAGGTCCGCCGGCGTGCCGTCCCATGGGATGGGGGCGGAATGCCCGTGCCCGATGACCTTGTCGTGGTCATCGAGAAGCGCGAGCTGATAGGCAGGAAAGAGTGCCGCTAAGGAGGCAAAGTTCCAGCCCATTGGGTCGTTCAGCATGAACGGAGGCAACCCGGTCGGCATGGTGCGTACGGACTCCGCTAGGTCTGGCCGATCAGCGAGGGTAACTACGCTTGTCACTGTTGCAAGTCTGGAACGGCGGGGCGGGCTCCTGGGGCTCCTGATACACAGCGCCGGGCTCGAGCAGCCCACGCGGGTGACTGGGCGTTCGGCCAAGCCAGCCATCTCGCCTGATGAGTGTTGACACCCTAATTTAACAACCTGTTTCGCGGTCACTCCCGGTGCTCGGCGGACGGAATCGCCGTGCAGATGCTTGGTCTGAATACGACGCAGGCATCGACGGCCACCGTCGAACGCTCCGGGGACGACCTCAAGAGCCGGAAGGCCGTCACACGCCTTGCTGTTCGAAAAAACGGGTCAGTGTGGCGACGCCGGACGTCGGCGGTCTTCGTCGCGGCCGAGTCGGGCTCGATGGACATCCGCGGCGCTCGGACTGTTCCCTGTCAATACCCGTCGAGCGTCGAGGTCACTAACCTTGGCGGATCACGCGGCTACCAGAGGATCGCGACCGGAACCAGCTCACCACCTTGAGCGGGCCAAGGTGATGGTTCCCCACGCCAGCGTGGCGTCATCACCGCTGACAGCGTTTGCGTGAGCGTGAGCGAGGTCGAATCGCGTCGACCGCATGGCGGCCAAGGTGCCTGTGATTAGCTCTTATGAATGGAGCATGTGGTAGTTGGGGCTTTGATTCAGCACGAGCGGCTGCTGCTGGGTCACAGAAGCGCCGGACGCTCCTCGTACCCCAGCGTCTGGGACCTTCCGGGCGGTCATATGGAATTTGGTGAAGCCCCGCTTGACGCGCTTGTTCGCGAGCTGTCCGAAGAACTCGGTGTACTGATCAGTCGGCCTGCTGCCCCGCCACTCGCTCGGCTTTACCCACTCGAACATGAACGCAGCTTCGAGTTGGCGATCTGGGTCGTGACCGAGTGGACCGGCCAAGTGACCAATTCTGCGCCCATGGAGCACGACGATCTACGCTGGTTCGGAGCTGGTGAATGGCCGGCGGTATCTCTTGCGCACCCTGAGTACCGCACCGTGCTTCCGCTGGCATTGGCTGCGGCCCGCGAGGCGAGTCGGGGCTAGCGCCGGAAGGGCGATACACGTGCTATCGCACCTGAGCGGGCCGAAGGGGCGATGGTGGCGATGGACCTATTGCTGGCCCCGCTGGTTCCGAGGCTGTTTGAACCACCAGCGAATTCCGCGACCCGCGTACAGCTCGGATTCGTAACGCGGCATGAGGTGACAGTGGGCGTGAGGAATGACCTGTCCGCCGACGGGCGCAACGTTCCAACCAATGTTCCATCCATCGGGATGAGCGCTTTGCTGTATCAGCCGCCGCATCTCTACCAGGAGCTCCATGGTCGAACGCCATTCGGCGTCAGTCAGGTCAAACGGTGTTTTTTGATGTGCGCTAATGCATTTATATGCGCGAACCCGAACCGGGGTGGCGTCTCATTCTGGGAAGGACCTGCCAGCGGGTAGCAGTTGCGAATGTCACAGCGCATAAGCGTCATGGAGATGCCAACCCGCCCGTCGACTGCGAGAGCGTCGCCGCCGGGAGCGCATCACCTGATCCGATCGCCATGTTTGAACGCAGGCTGATCGGAGATCTACGGAGCTCGTCGACTTGGCAGACCAACTGCTGAGCTGCTCGCTGACGGCATTTGGGATCACCCACCAACAAACGTTCACTTTGCCGTGATATCGACCGCCCACCCTCCGCCCGGCGGGATCGGCAGCTCAAGTCTCGTCCCCGGTGCCGCCGTTGTGATCGTATGAGCCTCCTGCGCCCAGTGGTAGTCCTGGAACGGTGGGTAGTGCCATGCCGTGATCAAGCCCGACGCGAACGCGGCGGCGCACACCGCCAGCCCGCCGCGCTGCATCCACGGGCGCGGCAGGCGCGTTGCCGCCCACAGCAGGGTGACAACCCACGCGATCTGGGCGAGCAGGAAGTACCGTTCGCCGGCTCTCGATACCGCCATGACCGCCCAGGCGTTGCCGCTGGCTACGAGTGGTGCGGCTAGGCCGCTCGCCGCGACGCCAAGCGCGGTAAGGGCGAATATCTTGAGCGCGAGCGGCGCCTTCCATGCGGCGTATGCCGCGATGGCCAGCGCAAGCAGGCAGACGAGGGCGGTCAGCAACGTTACTGACGTCCCTGCAAGGACAACGTGTGTTCCACCTTCCTCGGCGAACAGACCAGACAAAATGATGCGGTTACTCACCAGCAGCAACAGGTTGTGCACGCTGGCGCCGAGCGGCGCGTGCAAACGCGGCGACGTGAAAGCTGCATACAGCTGAAGAGGGATGGTGATCGCGAGCACAAAGCAGAGAACCAGTGTGAAGCGCTGCCGGCGGATCACAAACCAAAGCGCCGCCACGGGCAAAAGGATGTACGCAAACGGCCCGGACAGTCCGCACAAGAGAACGACGGCAACATCAAACCCTCTCAAGTACCATCGTTGGGGCTCGGCCGCCACCACAACGAGGACGGCTAGGACGAGGAGGTGAAACTGTGCTGACGTGATGTCCACGTTGAGCTCGGTTGACGGCATCAGGATGTATGCCGCGCTCGCCACCAAGCGCACCATGAACGACGGGACCACCGGATCGAATCGCGAGCTCAGAAGAAAGGCGACTGGAGCCACCTGCACGAGAAGCCCCACGATGTTGTACACGAGCGGCGCGCTGCGGATGCCAAACGGAGCGGCGACAACCGGCCCCAGCCGGGACACGAGCTGGAAGTACCCGTTGTACGACAGATCGAGCGCTCCCAGCGGACCATCGGTGTATGCGTTCGCGAACCACTTCGATCCGTCCTCGGCGTAGAACTGGGCATTGGTGAATGCATCGACGCGTCGTGATATCACGAGCACACACGCCAGCACGGTGATGCCCGCCACGACTGCGATGCGCGGCCCTCGCGACCGCATGATGGTTATCCAGGCCACGCCGGGGTCCGAGCCACCGCGCCATCCCATCGAGGGTCATTCTAGCGGCCGTTACGCCGGTATACTCTCGGCCAGCCGAGCAATGTTCCCGGCCACACTTGAGTGGTGGATCGCTCCTGAGGAAGGACCTGAATGAACTTTGAGCATGACGTCGTCGTCGTCGGCGGGGGCGGTCATGTCGGCCTTCCTTTGGGGCTCGCCTTTGCCGCACAGGGCCTGAAGGTCATCCTCTATGACATCAGTGCCGCCGCGGTTGACACCGTCAATCAAGGATCGATGCCATTCCAGGAGGCCGGCGCTCCCTCAGTGCTCCGGACGGTCCTGGCGACCGGCCTTCTCCGTGCCACCACCGATCCAACGTCGATCGCCACTGCCGAGCATGTCATCGTCGTTGTCGGAACACCGATCGATCGGCATCTCAGCCCGGACATTGACGCCGTGACGCGCGTTATCACCGGGCTGACCGAGTACCTGATTCCCGGCCAGCTCCTAGTTCTGCGCAGCACGGTCTATCCGGGGTCGACGCGACGCGTGGCGCGGATTATCGCGAAGCTCGATCGGGACATCGACGTGAGCTTCTGTCCTGAACGGATCGCCGAGGGGCATGCACTCGAGGAGGTGACCACACTCCCGCAGATCGTTTCCGGGTCGACGCCAAGAGCCTGCACGCGTGCCGGTGCGTTGTTCCGGCACCTCACGGCCGAAGTCGTCGAACTCGATCCCGACGAGGCGGAGCTTGCAAAGCTGTTCACCAATACATGGCGCTACGTCAAATTCGCTATGGCAAACCAGTTGTATATGATCGCGAACGACTCAGGACTCGACTATGAACGGATACGCCGCGCCGTGACCTACCACTATCCAAGGGCGGCCGATCTTCCCGGCGCCGGCCTAGCTGCTGGTCCCTGCCTGCTTAAGGACACGATGCAGATCGCGGCCTTCGCCGAGAACCGCTTCACACTGGGCCATACCGCGGTCATGGTTAATGAGGGCCTTCCCTTGTATGTCATCGGTCAGCTCGAGAAGCGATTTGATCTGGCGGCGATGACTGTCGGCATCCTTGGCATGGCTTTCAAGCCCGAGTCGGATGACATCAGGTCGAGCCTCAGCTATCGTCTGAAGCGAGTCCTCATCGCCAAAGCGGCCCGAGTACTGTGCACTGATCCATTTGTAACCGTTGATCCAAATCTAGTCTCACTCGACGAAGTGCTCGCCGAAGCAGATCTCATCGTCATTGCTGCGCCGCACACGGCGTACGTGACTCTCGCATCCGACAAACCGATCGTCGATCTCACCAATCTCCTCGGACGCGGGGTCAAGGTGTGACCCCACGTGTGAGCGTCGTAATCCCGGCGTACAACGAGGGCAGTGCCGTGGTGCCGTTCCTCGACCGCATCTTCGAGGCGATCACGCTGCCCGCAGAGGTTCTCGTGGTCTTTGACATGACAACCGATACGACCGTGCCCTATCTCAGCAGCTATGCACAACGCGACGAAAGACTCAAGCCACTGCACAACACGTATGGGAGGGGTCCTGCCCAGGCGCTCCGATACGGGATCGATCACGCTGCCGCCGACGTTGTCGTGGTGACCATGGCAGACGGCAGCGACGACCCGATGCAGATCGACCAATTGACCAGGCTGGTCGAGCGTGGAGTCGCGATCGCGTGCGCATCACGGTACATGCGGGGTGGCCAGCAGGTCGGTGGCCCGTGGCTCAAGGGGCGCGTTTCGCGGTTTGCCGGCGTGTCTCTTAATCTCTTTGCGCGCGTGGGGACCCACGACGCCACCAACTCGTTCAAAGCCTACTCGCGGCAATTCATCCAGCAAGTCGGCATTGACTCCGATGCCGGATTCGAACTCGGGATCGAGATGGTCGCAAAGGCTCGCAGGCTCGGTCTACCGGTTGCTGAGCTTCCGACCATATGGCTCGATCGTGCAACCGGGACCTCCAACTTCAAGGTGAGGGCGTGGATTCCCCGTTACCTCCACTGGTATCTCTATGCGCTTGGTGCAACACGCGACGCTAGCCTGCGCAGTCGTCGCGGCTCGTCGGTGGGCTCCAAATGACGAGGGTGCTGGTAACCGGATCCGCGGGATTTATCGGCGGCTATATCGTCGCGGAATTACTTGAGCGCGGTTATGAGGTCATCGGGCTCGATAACGGCTCAAAGTATGGCCCGGTCACCCGTTCCTACGACGATCACCCCAACTACCGGCTCGTGCATGGCGATGCGCGCGATGCCGAGCTCCTGGTGCGGTTGCTGGACGGCTGTCAGCACCTGATCGCCGGCGCTGCCATGATTGGCGGCATCTCGTATTTCCACACGTACGCATACGATCTCCTCGCGGCGAACGAGCGGATCATCGCCTCAACCTGCGATGCGGCAGTTCGCGCCCGACGCGGAGGAAACCTGCACAAGGTCACGTATATGAGCTCGTCGATGGTCTACGAGTCCACCGATACCTGGCCGTCAGTCGAAGGTACGGAGCTCGAGTGCCCTCCACCAAGGTCCTCATATGGCTTTCAGAAGCTCGCGGTCGAGTACTTCGCCCGCGCCGCGCATCAGCAATATGGGCTTCCCTTCACGATCGTGCGGCCATTCAACTGCGTCGGGATTGGTGAAGGCCGTGCGCTCGGCGACGTGGAGATTCTCAGCGGCAACGTCCAGCTCGCGATGAGTCATGTCGTCCCCGACCTCGTGCAGAAATTGCTGAAAGGGCAGGACCCATTGCACATTCTGGGCGACGGCCGCCAGGTCCGCCACTACACGTACGGCGGGGATCTCGCTCGAGGAATCGTGATGGCGATGGAGAGTCCTTCGGCCCTCAATGAGGACTTCAATCTCTCCACGGCGGTGTCCACCACCGTACTCGGGCTCGCGGAGACTTTGTGGCACCGCATCAGAGGTGATGCCAGTCCGTTCCGCTCCGTCAGCGATACTCCCTTCGAACACGATGTGCAGCGCCGGATTCCGTCGACGGAAAAGGCGCGGCGCGTGCTCGGATTCGAGGCGACGACCACGCTGGATCAGATGCTCGATGCGGTCATCCCGTGGATCGAGCACGCCATCAGCACTGGAGCGATCTAAATGCACCCGTAACCACTCGTTTCGGCTACGGGTTCCATATGTGACTGCCGCCATGCCGACGGCACCTCGCAAGGGCGACCTAGTCACACTTGACTCCCGTAAGAAGGGCCAGGATCGGCCGGTCTATAAGGTCGATTTCGTCGGCTGGTTCCTTCAAGATGCCCACGACGCCGAGGACGAAGACACCCGTTTTGCACCTGCGAAGGAAGTTGGACGGGCGGCGGTCTTTTATCAGCACCAACACTCCCGAGGCTAAAACCAGTCAGTCGTCAGGCGAGGCTAAGGATTAGCTAGCCCACCGGTCACGCGCTCAAGCCGAGCGTCCCCCCAGGCTGAGGGAATCGAGGACGGGTCGAATATCGACGTCGGGTCGTCTCGGGCTGCTGGGACCGCCTGGTGGTCGCCTGGACCCGCTGTCGCTGACGCGTTTCGGCGCTCTGGGCGCGTGAGCGGCCTTGGTTGGCTACCGTTCGGGCTTCCCGGGTGCTGGGTCTGCAGGCTCAATGCGGCCGAGTACCACCATGTCCGAACGAACGCCCCTTCGCGCGGTCTCGGCGGGGCTGGGGGCCGCCTGTTCACTACCAGCCAGGATTCCCGGCGTTTGGAATATGAGCTTGAACATTCGCGCGCTCAGGCTGTTCGCGTCATCTGCCACCGCGGTAAGCGCCTGGCGGTCGGAGAAATGCAGTGTGGGCACCCGTCGTCGTCCCCCGCGCGGCATGAGACGCACACTCGCGATAGAAGTCGATGCATGGTCGCCGCTGAGCCATTGGGCATGGATGATTCCGTTGCGACGGCTATTCACGTCTTTGGCGTCCTTGACCCATTCTTGCCATTCGCGTTGGAGCGAGGGATCGTCTACCCGGAGCGCCACTGTGGAGGCCAGCGCGTCGAGCATCCAGAAGTGCGAGCGTTCGGCAAACGCCACATCTGCGAAGACGTCGCGTAACGTCATGAGCGAGCCGAGAACCCAGCGGACGGTGCCCTCGATCTGGGCGCACGCTATGACCAGTCGGCCCAATTCGCGCAGATCGGCATCAGTGAGGTCAGACATCGGCCGTTGAGCTTGCCATCGTTGACGTCAGCTTCGCTAGCTGAGCGCGAGACGATCGAGAACCCGTCCGACCCGCTGGCAGCCTGGATGTACCTGCTGGTGGGCGTCCTGGGGCGCTCCGACGCTCGTCCAGAGCCGCTGGGCGTCGAGATCGCGGGTCGAATAACCTCCTAACCTCGCCCTCAACGGGCTGAGGGAAGCGATCCTGGTCTAAAGTCCGAACGCTCCGCGAATGGCCTCCGAGTTAACTCCCGTTGCTGCGTTCACAAACGTGACGAAATCGCACCCGGTGGCGTCATTCACCGTCGGCGG
>Ga0182024_10020598_pt1 | contig 12043 bp, 12 predicted proteins | sample P32metaG_FD_120480 | JGI IMG/M metagenome (GOLD analysis project Ga0182024, IMG submission 120480) | Permafrost microbial communities from Stordalen Mire, Sweden - P3-2 metaG (Illumina Assembly) | ecosystem: Environmental > Terrestrial > Soil > Wetlands > Permafrost | place: Sweden: Stordalen... | reverse complement strand
CGGATATGCCGGTGAAGCCGAAGACACCAGCGACAATCGAGACCACGAAAAAAATGATTGCCCATCTTAGCATCTGCATACCCCATAAATTGCATCCGGCCGTTAAACCTGACCCCAATTGGTTGGGGACTTTCAGATGAGATCATGCGGCCCTGTGGGATGGGAATTCGTGAGCGCCTCGAATGTTCCTCGCGGCTTCTTTATCTCTGCGCACCGGACAGCCGGGGCCTTATCTCTGCGTGAGAAAAATTTCGGCCGCGAGACCCGCGAAAAGGATAAGTCCCGCGTCGCGGTTTGAACGGAACAGGCGCAACGCGAGCGTGCCATTATTAGGATCGATCTGCGTCACCTGCCAAGCAAGATGCAAGGCGAAGAGTCCAAGGCCGCCTTGCGCCCATCGCCCTGCCCCAGCGGCAAGGAACGCTGCTGCAACGCAGAAGACCGCAAGTGCATAAAGACACCCGACCCCCAAACGGACACGGCCGCCGAAAGCGCGCGCGGTCGAGCCGATACCGGCGAGTGCATCGTCCTCGATGTCCTGCACCGCATAGATCGTGTCAAAGCCGATGGTCCAGAGCATTGCGCCGCAATAGAGCAGGATAGGTGCCAGCGCGAGCGATCCTAATGCTGCCGCCCAACCGACCAAAGCACCCCATGCGAAGGCCGCGCCCAGAACCGCCTGCGGCCAAGAGCTGATCCGCTTCATGAAGGGATAGAGGCCAACGACGCCGAGCGAGGAAAATCCCAAGAGGATCGTAAAACCGTTGAAACTTAAAAGCACGGCAAGTCCGGCGAGACATTGCGCGGCAAGAAAGAAAGCCGCGGCCGCTACGCTGATGCGTCCTGAAGCAAGCGGACGCCATTTCGTGCGCTCCACCTTCGCGTCGATATGGCGGTCGACAATATCGTTATAGGTCGAGCCAGCGCCGCGCATGACGACAGCTCCAATGAAAAACATAAGGAGGTCGCGGCCATGCAAAGGCACGCCTTGATAGAGGCTCGCGAGTGCGCTCGACCACCAGCAAGGCAATAGGAGCAGCCACCAGCCGATCGGGCGATCGAGTCGCGCGAGCTGAAGCAAGGGATGCCAGGATGCTGGCGCGAGCCGGAAGATGAGTTGCCCGGCAACCGAATCGGGCAGAGTGGCCGGCGCGGACCGGTCACGCGGGCCGGATGCTTCTGGCCCAATCGATTGTTGCGTCAAAGCGGCCCGGCGGGAAGTTTCGTTTGTGGCGAATTGAGCGCGCCGGAGGCCTGCTGCTCTTGCGCTTTCTTCATTTGCGCCGCCACCTTGCAGGCTTGCTCGGCGACCTTCGTGGATTTTCCGGAGCTCGCCGAAATATTTTGGAAAGCTTCGTCGGGAACCCCGCACCATTCCTTATTCTTGGTCAGATAAGCAACGAGCTCACGCTCGACGGCGACCAGCGCGCGCAGCTTTGGGCACGAGGCGATGGGATCAAGCTGTTTCTTACCACCCTGGGCAAGTTGATTGAGTTGATCGATAATGCCCTGGCGCTTCTTGGTGAGTGAGCCGATATCCTGGTTGCAATCGGCGGCATAAGCCGTGCCGCAGATCACGAATGGAGCCGAGGCCATGATGGCAAGCACGGCTTTACGCGCGGAGCCAATGCGCCTATGTGGCATCATGATGCGAGCCTTTCAGTGACGTTCCGATAACTTATGGTGTTTGATGTCTTGCCCCGATTTCTTACCGAGGACTGTTGTTTCACGGCGGCGCTTTGCATTGCAAGGACAGGCGGCTTTGCAATGATAGGTGCCAAATCACGGCCAATGCGATTATGCATCTTCATAGCAAAAAGCGCCCCGCGCGCGCAAGTCTAACCGGTTCTCACGGAACGCGGTGCGCCCTTGACCGTAGCGATCTGCCGCATGTCCCGCTATGATTTCACCGCCCAACGCCTCTATGTCAACGCCCCTCTCGCGGAGGGGGTGCGAGTCGAGCTTGATCACCTGCAGACAAATTATGTCCGCAATGTGTTGCGCCTGTCCGAAGGCGCCGCGATCCTTGTGTTCAATGGCCGCGACGGCGAATGGCAAACGGCTGTTACGGCATCGCACCGCAAACAAGTGACGCTCATTGTCCGGGAGATGACACGCCCGCAGGAGCCGCACCCCGATCTCTATTATCTGTTTGCGCCGCTCAAACATGCCCGGCAAGATTACTTGGTTGAAAAAGCAGTGGAAATGGGGGCCGGCCTGCTGCGCCCGGTGCTGACCCGAAGGACCCAGACGAGCCGGATCAATAGCGAACGGATGCGCGCGCACGCGATCGAAGCCGCCGAGCAATGCGGGATTCTGACGATCCCAGACATCGCTCCTACGATCGGGTTCGACGCGCTGCTCGACAACTGGGACAAAGATCGCCTCCTCATTTTCTGCGACGAGGATGCGCCATCCTGCAATCCCCTGGCGGCTCTGCGCCTGCGCACCGATGCCAAAAGACCCTGCCCTCTCGCCGTCCTGGTCGGCCCGGAAGGCGGTTTCGACGCAAAAGAACGCGAGGCGCTTCTTGGCTTGCCATGCGTGCTGCGCCTGTCGCTCGGTCCGCGTATTTTGCGCGCCGACACGGCCGCCGTCGCGGCTCTTGCCTTGGTCCAAGCCACATTGGGAGATTGGCGAGGATAAATATTAACGCATCATTATATCGCCTCATTGTACGATCAAAAAATTGCTCATGGTCGCTGAATGAATCGTTTGGGCTTCAAATGAATTTGCGAGAAATTATCGTTTCGATTGGTTGTTGCGCCGCCGCCGTTTGCCTTGGCTTGGGCAAACCCGCGCGGGCCGGCGAACTTCAATCCAGTAATGAGACAATCACGCGCGGGAATGAGCGATGCACAGCGCATCAGCCGGGCACCGCGGCCGAGGATACCTCCGGTTGCGAACGGATCGGCGGCCATGTCCGTGTCGGCATGGGTTCGCGTTTGCCAAATCCGTCCGGCTACGGCCAGCCTGGGGCTTCGCCCGTCGCTGTTCGTCTGGATGACGGCACGCCTACACGAGCCCATCTTCGCGTGCCAGCCGGTGACTAAAGCTTGATCCCAAAGTGTTGCAGACTTTTTGGGATCAAGCTCGAAAACAGTTTGGCCTTATTTTTCACTGCCAAATTTCTTCAAGGGGACGAAAGGATCTCTTTCGCCAACGCCGCAGCCATTCATGGGTAGCGGGCGCTCGCTGCCATTGGCAAGCCAAAAATCTTGCACCTTGCCACCGGCACCATCGGAGGCACGCCAGCAGACCTGAGCCGTGCCCGCGGCCAAATCAAAAAACACCGTCATATTGTTGCCGCCGCAATCATCCGCCTCATTGCACGACCATACGGCGAAAACGCCCTTGCCGTTGCTTGCCACTGGCGCCTCAGGAATGTGCGCTGCCTTTTGAGAGAGCGCGAAGAACCGTTCGCCCAACGCGGCGCGCATCGCCGCCTGAACGCCGGGTTGATCCCAGAGCGGCTTGCCATCGAGAATTTTCTCGGATGGATCTTGGCGAACCCACTTCTCGACCGCCGAGAGATCAGCCGCCATCGCGGCTCCGCAGCAAAGACCAGCAAGGATCGCACCCCACAATGCGTTACCGCTGAATACGCGCATTCCGTTTCCTCCTAACATTGCCGCTTTCTGAATAGATTATACGGCTTTAATAAACGCATTCCTCGAAGGCGGGCTCGACGCTTCCCGCCCATTTCGTCGTGAATTTCTTTATCAATCTTTCGGCTTCGCTTGTTTCCGCGAGGACAGCATCGAGGGGATCGAGGAACAAGGTTTCGTCAGAACCTCGCGCGTTGCACCGGTTGCGCTTGGCTAGTCCCGCGCGGGCAATATGCAGCACTTCGGCCGCGACTTCGTTGAGCCGCCGCCCGTAGATCGTCGCGGCAAGGCCGAGACGCGGAACGTCGGCACGCAATTGTTCGCGCGCGTCGGCGCTCCAGTTTTTCACCATGTCCCAAGCCGCATCCAGCGAAGAAGGCTCGTAAAGAAGCCCTGCGAAAAGCGCCGGAAGCGCCGGAAGGAACGGCCGCGGTCCCGTGTCGGCCCCGCGCATTTCGAGATAGCGTTTCAGCCGTACTTCCGGAAAAATGGTGGACAGATGATTGGCCCAATCGGCGAGCGTCGCGTGCTCGCCTGGGAGCAGAGCCAGCCTGCCCTCTAAAAGATCGCGAAAATCGGCGCCTGCCACATCGTGGTAGATGTCACCGCGCTTGACGAAATACATTGGCACCGAAAGCGCGTAATCGACATAGCGCTCGAAAGACATCCCTTGCTCGAAAGCAAAAGGCAGCATGCCGGTGCGGTCTGCATCCGTATGGCGCCAAATCTCCGAGCGCGCCGAAAGAAAGCCGTTGAGCTTACCATCCGTGAATGGCGAATTGGCGAAAAGCGCCGTCGCGACCGGCTGCAAGGCCAACGACACGCGAAGCTTCTTGACCATATCGGCTTCGCTTGAAAAATCGAGATTGGCCTGCACCGTACAGGTGCGAAACATCATGTCGAGCCCGTGCGATCCAACCTTCGGCATATATTTCGTCATGATCGCATAACGATGCTTCGGCATCAGCGGAATTTCGTCGCGCCGCCATTTGGGGCTCATGCCGAGCGCCAGAAAACCTATCCCAAGAGGTTCGGCCACGGTTTTGAGGACCGAAAAATGGGCATCGAGCTCGGCATCGGTTTGATGGATCGTCTCGAGCGGTGCTCCGGAGAGTTCGAATTGACCGCCGGGTTCAAGGGAAATCCCCGCCCCGCTCGTTGCATCATATAGCCCGATGATATGCGGTTCGTCGATGACCGGCGCCCAGCCGAGTCTTGTCTGCATTCCTTCCAAAAGTGCACGAATGCCACCTTGGTCCCGTGCGGGTACACCTTCATAAGGCACCGGGGAACGGCCGCTCTTGTAGAATGGAATTTTCTCGTGCTCGGTGCCGATCCGAAATTGCGCCGGGGGCTTTGCCCCTGCTTCGAGCCAAGCGACAAGCTCATCGCGCGACATAATGGGGGTTTTGTCCGTAACGTCGCGAGCCATTGCCACACTTTCACTTGACAGTCATCGTCATGCGGCTTGGCGCAACATGCGCGGCCGGCCACTTATTTAAGAATTTGAGGCCGGGTTTCATCGGACCTCCGCGCGCAGCTTCATAGGCGGGCGAAAGCTCTGGCGCAATAAGAGCGTTGGGACGGATGCACGAGAGGGCATCCCGATCCCATGTCATCCTACGATTGGGAAGGAATTGCTCAGTGGTGCTTCCCACTCAGGATGTCATTGATTTCGGCCTGAATCCCGCTTTGCTCCGGGCTCGCGGGCGGTGTTCCTGGCTGCAGCATTTTGGTGAGGGCCTCGAGACCCGCCTGGATGGTCGCTGCGTCGAAACCGGGCACTTGCGGACTTCCGCTGGGGGCGGCGGATCCCGCCGCTGGGCCAGCCCCCGGCCGGCTGGCAAGATTTCCCAAAATGGACCCCAATAGGTCGCCGAGACCTCCCCGCCCGCCCGCTGGGGCAGGCCCGGACACCGGCGGCTGCGAAGGCTCCGTTGGACTCCGGCCGCCTCCTAAGATCTGGCCAAGGATAGAGCCTAGGCTCCCCGGCCATGCGGCTTGGCCTGGCGCGGGAGACGGCTGCGGCTGCGAATTGGCCGGAGCCGAACCGCCGCCCAGAATCTGGCCCAGAATAGGGCCAAGACCGCCCTGCCCCGCGGCATTGGCGAGTTGCCCGAGGATCCCACCAAATCCTTGATTTTGCATGGACTTCGTGAGGCCGCCGAAGATCATCGAAGCGATCACCGGGAGCATTTGGGTCAATATATCGGGGCTGATCCCCGTCGCGCTCGAAGCCCGCAGGGCAATCTCTTCGCGGGCGCTGTCAGAGCCAAGGACTTGGCTAAGAATATCGCCGCCCTTTTGTGCGGTGGCGAGGTCTTGCGCGGCAGCCGGATCGGTGAAGGCCGCCAAATGCTGGCCCTCTCCCAGCGCGCCAATGAAGGACCCGATCCCAAGCGGATGCTGAGTCTGTTTCAAGAATCCTTCGGACAGAGCCGGCACGATGGCTTTGACCGCCGCGTCTGCCTCTTCGGCCGTGATGTTGAATTGTGCCGCCAAATTATCGATGGCTTGGCCGCCCTGGGCATTACGCAAAATCTCGTAAAGATTGAACATAACAGTCCTCCACACATGGCTCGCGAAGCCGGCCGGCCGGAAAGATGTCTGGCAAAGCCGTCCGATGCTACAAGACCTTGGGGCGTTTTGCGAGCCTCGCCGTGACGTAATAGGCCGTGATCACGGCACCCGCTCCAAAGAGAGCCGAGCCGAGGATGAGCCCAACATAGCCGCCTTCCGGTCCAAAGCGCGCGGTGCCGATCGTCACGAAGGGCAGCGTGCCAAGTGTGGCGCGTCCCCAATTGAACAGTGTCGAGAGAAGCGGGAACCCGAGATTGTTGAAGGCGGCGTTGGCGACGAAAATCGCGCCAAGGAAAAGCCAGAGCACTCCGCCGTAAGCGCAAACAAAAGTTAAAAGCTCGGCCGTCTCGCCTTGCGCGTGAAAGAGTTGGACAATCAAAGGCGCTGCCAAGCGCAGAAGAATAGCGACCGCCACGACATAGAGCGTGGCGAAGGTCAAGCAGTCCGTGAGCACCTGGCGCACCCGCGAGATCAGCTTCGCGCCGAGATTCTGGCCCATGATCGGGCCAACCGCCGAAGACAATGCGAACAGAACGCCAAAAGCCATCGGATTCAGCCGATCGAGGATGGCAAAAGCCGCAACGACGGCTTCGCCGAATTGCGAAAAAATGCGCATCGTATAGGCGTTGGCCACCGGCGCCGCCAGATTGGTCAGGACAGCAGGAATAGCGATCGCCATGATTGGCACAAGATCCAAGCTCGCCGCCTTTCGGTCCGGCGTTGCTATGAGATCATGCATGCGAATGGCGCCATTCAGTCCAACGGCCACGAAAACGAAGCGTGAGATCAGCGTGACAATGGCCGCGCCGGTAACCCCAAGGCCGAGACCAAAAATAAAGACCGGATCGAGAAGAGCGGTGGCAACGGCTCCCGCGAGCGTCACATACATAGAGCGCCTGGCGTCGCCAACGGCGCGCAAGATGCTCGCGAGCGCCATGCCGAGACCGAGCAAAACTGTCGCCGGAAGCGTGATCGCGAGATAGGTCGAGGCGACATCGAGAGCCATGCCGCGGGCACCAATGAGGGCAAGAATCTCTCGCCGGAACGGCCAGGCAATACAGCTGACCAGAGCCGCGATCAGAAAGACATGGACAAGGCCGGAAGCCGCAAGCCGCCTTGCGCCGGCGCTATCTCCCTTGCCGTGCGCCCGCGAAACAAGGGCGCCGATCGCGATCGAAATGCCGATGTTGATCGAAACCGAAAAAAACAGGACCTGTGAGGCAAAGCCAACGGCTGCGGTGAGCTTCGGATCGCCAAGCCATGATATGTAAAGGAGCGACAAAAGATCGACCGCGAAAATCGACATGAGCCCAGCGGAGGTCGCTGCCGTCATGACGATCACATGACGCATGGTCGAACCCTCGGTGAAAACCGCGCGGGGGATGGGACCTTTGTTCAATGGGCGGTTTCCTTTTTGCCGGGCGTTCCGTTTGCCGGGCATTCTTGGCGGCTACCGGCAATTTGCTTACTTAAAGAATGTCCCGATCACCTGGACTTACGCGATCGAAAAGGAATCGCTCAGATTCGAAGCGTTGGAGCATGTCCATATCGTAAAAGTCGAGCAACTTTCTCAGGACAGTTGCTAAGCGAGGCCCGAACACGATCGATGCCGTGATCGGCAATCTCATCGTTCTCTCCTGGGAATCTCGTCAAATTTTCGGCGCGGTCCAGATGACGATGTCGCGCATGACTTGGGCAAGCGCCGCGTCGAGCGCGGCGGCGACTACCGCCGGTTCGCTCGACGCCACTGGAACAGTGCCAGAAAATAAGCGCCCGGCAATGATGCGTCCGCTTTGGCTAAGGATTTGCGCGGAGATTTCGACGACTGCCGCGCTTTGCGCCGTATCCAGTTCGAACCGCCGTATGCTGGTCTGGAGATTGAAATCGGCGAGCATGCCGGGCCGGCCGACCTCGCGTAATAGATGCGCGTTCTGAAAGCTTTCGATGAGCCGGCTCTGAACCAGTGAGGGCAATTTGTCGGCCCATTGCGCGCCGGTGAGATAGGCAACGGATTGCGGATCATAGCGCACGACAATGCGGTCCGAATCGGCGGGCTGAGTAGCGTCTGGCCGCAAAACCGCGAGCTGGCCGCGCCCCGCGCGCGCCGCAAAATCGCCGCCGGCCGGCGTGAGATCGTAAGTGGCCGGCGGTGAGGATGCGCAAGCGGCAAGCAGGGAAATTCCGGCGAACAAGCCGGGCAAGAGGCGGCACAATCGAACCCGTCGCAATCGCTCCAAATCCAAAGTGCGGACGAGGCAGGAATACCCCATTCTAAAATCCATTCCCAAACAAACGGCACAGACCTGCTAGACACAAAACCGCGGCAAGAACTTTCTCGAAACGCACGCGCCCAAGCCTCCGCCAGCTTCCGTTTATACCCTTGGATACTTCCGTCAAAGTTAGCGTGGGCGTTGCAGGGCCCCGTTTATTGACCGTATAATTTCATGCAAAGCAGTTAATGAGCACCGGAATATTCTGGAACTTGCGGTGATTTTCCGAACAGGAATTGCTGCGGATTGCTCTCGATCGAACGAACCGCATGATTGAGTTCCTCAAGCGTCTTGCGGCCGTCCACCGCCAAGGCCTCGTACTGGCGCAGTCCGGAACCGGTGAAGCGGGTGAGGTTGGCGGCGATTTCCTTCATCCGGGAATCGAGATCGTCGGCAACCTTTTTGATCGATTTGGCGGCGTCGGCAACTTGGGGACTCATTCCCTTCAATGCATTGTCTGCGTCACCCACGAGGGCATCAAGCTTTGTGGTCAAATCCTTGATGCCATCTGAATTGGCGGCAAGCGCGTCGGAGAATTTTTGAACATTTTTCACCGAAGCCGTGACGGACGCCGAATTTTCATCGAACAGATGGTTGGTCTTGTCAAAAAAATCCGTGGCCTGCGCCGCGATCCGCTGCGCTGTCGCGATAAGATCCTGGAATTGCGATCGCTCGGCGATGATGACACCCGGCTCCTGGGCGCTTGTTTTAAGCGGCAGCGCATCACTCGCTCCCCCCGTCAAGGCAACTGAAGCGACCCCGGTAAATCCGGTGAATTCCAGCCGCGCCTGGGTATCGGCGCGCACCGGCACGTTCGCGTCCACGTCAATCAGCGCATAGACACGGGACGGATCCTGTGGAATCAAATCGATCTTGGTGACCGCGCCAACCGGAACCCCGTTAAAGAGAACGACGCCGTTCTTCGTCAGTCCTGAAATCGATCCGGTAAACACAATTTTATAGGTCTTGCGCCCGCCCGACTGATCAACTCCCGAAAACCATATCAGAAAGCCGAAAGCCCCGGCGATCACCGCCAGGGTAAAAATTCCAATCAAAGCGTAGTTCGCACGGGTTTCCATCTAACCTCGCTTGCTTCTCAAAGCCTCGAAAGCCGCTTCACATTCATTTAGAAAAGCCATTCGCATTCTTCCCAGGCGTGGTCTCCGCCGCCTCGCCACTGGCTCCTGAGCGCTTGGCGAAAGCGGTATCAACAAGGCGCGCCCTTTTCCCGTGAAAATATGCATGAACCCAGGGATGCCGCGAATCAAGCATGGCGGAAATAGGTCCCTCCACGACCACTTTGCCGTCAGCCAAGGCGGCGATCCTGTCGCAGATCGAATACAGACTGTCGAGGTCATGGGTCACCATGAAGACCGTCAACCCAAGCGTGCGCTGCAAGGTAGCGATCAATTCATCGAACTCCGCGGCGCCGATCGGATCAAGACCCGACGTCGGTTCGTCGAGAAACACGAGTTCTGGATCGAGCGCCAGGGCCCTCGCCAAGGCGGCCCGCTTGGTCATGCCGCCGGATAGCTCGGCCGGGTATTTGTTGGCGGCATCAAGATCAAGCCCGGCGAGCTCGATCTTGAGCATCGCAAGTTCTTCCGAAAGGCGCGGCGATAAGTGCAAATGCTCGCGCATCGGCACTTGGACGTTCTGCTTGACGGTGAGACCCGAAAACAATGCACCTTGCTGAAACATCACGCCGATGCGCCGTTCGATCGCGGCATATTCGCGCGGCGAGAGGGAATCGAGATCGGAGCCGAAAATCTCGATCGTCCCGCTGCGTTTCCGGATAAGCCCGAGGATCGTCCGGGTCAAAACCGATTTGCCGGTACCCGATCCGCCGACGAAGCCCAAGACCTCGCCCCGGTAAACGTCGAGATCAAGGCCTTGCATGACGAGCTTGTCGCCAAAGCCAACAACGAGATCGCGCACCTTGATGGCGATTCCTGGCGCTGCCTGCAGGCCTTGTTCTGGCCTTGCTCCCAAGTCGGCACCGTCCAAGGCGTGCCCGTTTATCAATATCGGATAGCCGCGAAGAACATGGTAAACAACCCATCGACCACGATAACCATGAAAATCGACTTGACCACCGAAGCGGTAACTTGCCGCCCAAGCGATTCGGCCGAACCTGCCACGGCGAGACCTTCGACACAGGAGATAAGCCCGATGATCAGCCCCATGAAAGGCGCCTTGATGAGGCCGCTCGTAAAAGTGTGAAGGATGATCGCATCCCGCAACAGCGTCAAAAACCGCGCCGGGTTGATCCCGGCATAGACCCAGCTCATCATCATGCCGCCGAATATACCCGACATGTCGGCGATGAACGTCAAGAGCGGAACGCTGAATATAAGCGCGAGGATACGCGGAACAATCAATATTTCGACTGGCCGCAATCCCATGACGGTCAGAGCATCGATCTCCTCATGCAGCTTCATCGAGCCAAGTTCGGCGGTGATCGCCGAGCCGGAACGCCCGGACGTCATGATCGCGGTCAACAAAACGCCGAGTTCGCGCAGGACCAAAATGCCAATGAGGTCGACAACCAAAACGGTCGCGCCGAACCGCCGCATTTGGAAAATACCTTGTTGCGCGATGATCGCCCCAGCCAGAAAATTAATCAGGGCAATGATGGGCGCACCGCGCAGGGCGATGCTTTCCATCTGCACAACCAGCGAGGTTCCGCGAAAATGCGATGGGCTGACCAGGCATTTTCCAATTGCTGCCATGACCTCACCGAGAAAGCCTACTCCCCTGTAGAGATCGGCTCCCGCGGAAACCACGCTCTCGCCAATATCGGCGACAAGACGGACAGCGTAAGAACCGCGTGGCGCTTTCGGCACGGCCAGCGTCCGGTAGCGCGCTTCGTGGAGCAGGATCTCATATTCCGGCCGGATCGATTCAAGTCGTGCATCGACGCCCTTGGCATCAAGAGCCTGGCGGGCCCGGTCGATGAGCCAAGCCCCCGCCGTATCGAGCCGCACGACCCGGCCAAGATCAAGAATGACCCGGTGCGCGCCAGCGCTCTCCGCAAGAAGCCCGTCCGCCCGCGCCTCGATCGCCGAGGCATCCACCGTCCAATGCCCGCCAAGACTGAGCCTCACGGCATCGCCCAGGCGCTGGCTGGAAAATTCCGGACCATGCGGCATATCCATCCTAGCCTCCGCCTCAATCACAACAAGCCGCGGCAACAAAATTGACATCAACGGTGGGGTCTGACAGCCGCTTGCGGCGAAGTCGAGGCAAACCCATGAAAACATCCACGTGCCGGTGACAATAAGCGTCATGCGTCAATGGATGCTGCCCCTCCATGACTTGTTGCACGAAAGGCACGAGGTTCAACAATTGCAACGTTATACTGGGCCTTGCCCTTAGCTTTAACGATTATTGCTTGACACCATGAAGGTCATGCTCGCATTTTCGATAACGTAATCGTTATTGTCGTTCCAAGGTGCAGTGCGTGCGAGCGGCTTGTTTCCAACCACACCGCCATCGGGTTATTTCGCGAAACACCGCGAGTGCCTGGTCGCGCGCCGCCCGCTGTTGCCTTGTCCTGCTTGCTTGTCTCGCGCAATTGTTGGT
>Ga0182024_10020597_pt1 | contig 12043 bp, 10 predicted proteins | sample P32metaG_FD_120480 | JGI IMG/M metagenome (GOLD analysis project Ga0182024, IMG submission 120480) | Permafrost microbial communities from Stordalen Mire, Sweden - P3-2 metaG (Illumina Assembly) | ecosystem: Environmental > Terrestrial > Soil > Wetlands > Permafrost | place: Sweden: Stordalen... | reverse complement strand
GCGGCACGCGCGCGCGTCGTTGGCGCTCTTCGAGCGGATGCGCGCCAACGGCGACGTGTACGAAAGCGTCTACGAAGGCTGGTACTGCACCAACGACGAGACCTTTTGGCCGGAAAGCAAACTCATCGACGGCCGGTGTCCGAACCCGGAATGCCGCCGGCCCGTTGAGTGGCTCTCCGAACGCAACTGGTTCTTCCGCCTTTCAGCCTACCGCGACCGGCTGCTCGAGCTCTTTCGCACCGACCCCGATTTCTTGCGCCCGCAATCGCGTTACAACGAAATGATGGCGGTGCTCGATGGCGGCCTCGACGATTTGTCGATCTCGCGGTCCTCGTTCGATTGGGGCATCCCGTTGCCCGGCGGCGGCGTGCTCTACGTCTGGTTCGACGCGCTGATCAACTACATCAGCGCGCTGGGCTGGCCCGATGACCCTGACGGCTTGTTCGCGACTTTCTGGCCAGGGCTGCACGTGATCGGCAAAGAGATCGCGCGCTTCCATACGCTGATCTGGCCGGCGATGCTGTGGTCGGCCGGCCTCGAACCGCCGGCGCGCGTGTTCGCGCACGGCTGGATCCTTGCCGAAGGCGAAAAGATGTCGAAATCGCTCGGCAACGTCATCGAGCCGTTCTCGCTCGCCGAACGGTTCGGCGCCGACGCCGTGCGCTATTTTCTGTTTCGCGAAGCGCCGTTCGGAACCGACTTCTCGATCTCGACCGAAAAGCTGCGCCAGCGGCTCAACAGCGATCTCGGCAACGACCTGGGCAACCTGCTGCGTCGTTCGCTGGCGATGCTCGACCGGTACCGCGACGGGCTCGTGCCGGCACCAACGGCCGGTTCGATCGCGGAGGCCGTGGCCGATCTGCCGGCGCGCGTGCGCGACCACGTATTGGCGATGCGGCTTCGCGAAGGCCTCGACGAAATCTGGAATCTCGTGACGACGCTGAACAGGTCGATCGACGAACGCAAACCGTGGGAACTCGCGAAAGCGGGCCGCGGCAACGAACTTGACGCCGTCCTCTACGACCTGTGCGAAGGTCTTCGCTGGCTGAGCATCCTGCTGTTTCCGTATATGCCGTCGAAGACGACGGAGATGTGGGAGCAGCTCGGACTCCCCGGCACGCCGGAGGTGCGCTGGGCCGACGAGCTGACCTGGGGCCGCCTGGCCGCCGGGACGCAAACGAATCCCGGCCTCCCGCTCTTTCCGCGCCTCGAACCGGAGCCCGACGAGCGCACGCCGTGAGCGGTCAAACGCGGCCGGCGGCACTTGCCTTCATCGGGGCGAGTTTCGTTGCTGCGTTCCTGCTGTTCTTGGTCGAACCGATGTTCGCGAAAATGGCGCTGCCGCTGCTCGGCGGATCATCGGACGTGTGGACGGTGTGCGTGTTGTTCTATCAGTGCACGCTGCTTGCAGCGTATCTCTACGCGCACGCGCTCCAGCGTTTTTCTCGGGTTCGCGATCAGGCGCTCGTGCACGGAATCCTGTGCGCGCTTGCGATCGTGTGGCTGCCGATCACCTTGCGCGGTGCGGCGAATCCGCCGGCGCACGGTCTCCTAATCTGGCTTCTCGTTGTGCTCCTGGCGACGGTCGGCTTGCCATTCTTCGTGCTGTCGGCGATGAGCCCGCTCTTGCAGGCCTGGTTCGGCGCCGGACGGCTGGGATCTAATCCATACGGCTTGTACGCGGCGAGCAACGCGGGCAGTCTGCTGGCGCTCGCGCTGTACCCGCTCGCGCTCGAGCCGCTGTACGGGCTTCACGCGCAGACGCGCTTCTGGTCAGCCGGCTACCTCGTCTTTGCGGCGCTCGGCAGCGTCTGCGCATTCCAGGCGCGGACCGGGCGCGTCGCAACGGTTCCTCCCCGGACGGCTCAGCCGGGTGCGGCGCGCGAGCTGCGCTGGATTGCACTGGCGTTCATTCCATCGAGTCTGATGCTCTCGGTGACGACCTACCTCTCGTCGACCGTCGCGCCGCTCCCACTGCTGTGGACCGTTCCGCTTGGCCTATATTTGTGCACGTTTATCATCGTCTTCGGCTCGGACGCAACACGCGTCGCGCAGGTCGCGAGTCGTGCCGCACCGATCGCGCTCGTTCCCCTGATCTTTCTCCTCTGCATGCGAGCGACGACGCCGTGGATAGGCGTGACGATCGCCCTGCACCTGACCGTGTTCACGCTGCTCGCGCTGGTCTGCCACTTTCGCCTGGCATCGGATCGTCCGGCGGCGGGTGGCCTGACGGCATTCTACGCCTGTTTAGCGATTGGCGGGGCGCTGGGCGGCGTCTTCAGCGGCGCTTTGGCGCCGCTCATTTTCGGCGACCTCTACGAGTACCCGCTCGTGCTGGGCCTCGCGTGCTTCGCGCTGCTGCCGCGCGGGCGCTCCGCACGCAGCTTCGCGCACGCGGAGCTCGTCGCGCCGCTGATCTTCGTCGCCGTCGTGGGCGCCGCGATTGCCGGCGCGCTGTTTGCTCCCGACCAGGCGTTCGCGACGCGCATCGTAATCGCCGTCGCCACGGTCGGGTGCTTTGCGTTCGTCGACCGCGGGCCGCGTTACGGTGTTGCCGTGCTCGGACTTCTGGCGCTGGCCACCTTCGGCACGAACCCGCTTCACAGCATCGCTGCACGGCGGAACCTATATGGTTTGAAGTCCGTCGACGTGATCGGATTTCGCTGGCACGCGCTGGCCCACGGCAGCACGATCCACGGTGCCCAGCGCCTCGTGCCGCAGTACGAGCGCGTGCCGGAGACCTACTACACGCGCAGCGGGCCGCTGGGCGACATCTTCGCCCTGCTCCGCAATGACGATCGCGCGGTCGGTGTGGTCGGGCTGGGCGTCGGGTCCGCGGCTTGTTATGCCAAGCCGCACCAGCCGTGGACCTTCTACGAAATCGACCCTCAGGTCACCGCCATCGCGCGCGACGACCGCTATTTTACGTATCTGGCGCGGTGCGCGCCGTCGGCCGGCATCGAGCTCGGCGACGGGCGGCTGGGGCTGCGGCGCGATCAGTCGCGCCGGTTCGGACTGCTGATCCTCGATGCGTACAGTTCGGACGCGATACCGACCCATCTGCTGACGCGCGAGGCGGTCGCCATCTACCGCTCGCGGCTGGCGGCGCACGGGCTCATCGCCTTTCACCTCAGCAATCGCTACTTCAACTTTCAACCCACCGTCGCAGCGCTGGCACGTGATGCCGGCATGCGGGCGGTCGTGCGCTCCGACGACACGATCGATGCGGCCGATCGTGAGATCGCAAAGTATCCTTCGATCTGGATGGTCTTGGCCGACACGGCCGCCGATCTGGGAAGCCTTACGCATGACCCGCGTTGGCGCGTTCCCTCTGCCGGTGTCGTATGGACCGATGACTATTCGAGCATCGTTACGGTCCTAAGGATCAACGAGCGGTGATCATCGCGCCGGCAACGCGCGTTGACCCTTCGGCCACCGGATGATGACCCACGCGAGCGAGCCGCCGATCACGAATGGCGCGAGCGGATCGATCGGCAATAGCTTCAGGTCCGTGAGCGGCGCGATCAGGTAGGCGAGAACGAGCCAGCGGGTGCGGTGCGGTTCGGGCAGATGCGTCGCGGCAAAGAACACCATCGGCAACGCGAGGACGCCATCGTATCCCCAGGCATGCGGACTCAGGGCGAGGCCGATCAAGCACGCGGCGCAGCCGGCCTCGACTGCAGCCACTCGCCGAAGGGGAACTGCGGCAAGAGAGGCCGCGACCGCAACGACGGCGGCGATCGCCGGCACGCCGACGCCCGCGCGGCGTAAAAGCACCGGTAGGTCGAGTGCCTTCGCTCCGTTCTTGCCGAGCTCAGCGCCCTGGTACGCGGCTATTTCGTGCAGCCACGCGCTGGGCCACATCCAATCGCCGCCGGCCGCCGCGACGCTCACCAGATACCACAGCGCGGCCATGAGCGCCACGATCGAAAGTTCCCGCAGCCGTCCGCGAACCAGCAGCACCGCGATCAGCGGCAGCGCATAGGTCGGCTTGTAGAGCAGCAAGCCGATCGGAATTGCCGACAACGGGACCGATCCGCACGAAAACCCCAGTATGGCGACCATCGCGAGCAGCAGGCCGAGCGGCGAGTTCTGCCCGATCACCAGCGCCGCGCTCGTCACGGGACCCCATGCGAGAACCATCAGGATCGCCGCCTCGCGTCGGAGCGCGAACACCTGGGCCGCGATCAGGCCGGCGCCAATCGCACACGCGAACAGAAAGACTTCGTTCGCTGCAAAGTCGAGCGGCGGCGCGAGGTGCGCGAATGGCGCATACAGCCACGCCGTGGCGGGCGGGTACGCCCATACGTCGCCCATATCGCGCGGGTGAAGCAGCGCCGCGGTCCCGACGTGACGCCCCGCGTCGACGAAGCCGCGCCAGTCGGAAAGCCCGCGCCGCCAAGCCACCGCGATCTGCACCGCTCCGACCACGATCAGCGCCCAGGACCACAAGCGGAAGCGCTCGGGTGAGAGACGCAGCGGGCTCACCATGGCAGAACCGCCCCAAGGTCGCTACGAGCCGCCGTTATCAGGGCCATTATTGGCGCGTTCGCGCTCCAGCACCGCGGCGCATTCGTCGTGGTAGTACATGCACAGCGCGCGGGAAAGCGCGAAGGGATGCCGCAGGACGAAGCCCGCGGGCGGCGCCTGCGGCGGGAACGAGTGCGGCCGCCCGTCGCGGTAGATGAACGGATCGTCGCGGCGCGTGAAGCGGAACGGCCACGGGAACGACACGCGTTCGGTCATGCCGTCGGTGTAGCGAATCGAGCAGGTCAGGTAGTAATACGTGTACACGCCGCGGACGCTACCCTCGTCCATAGGGTCGCACAGTCCGGTGCCGCCGATGATGTCGTCGACGCTCCCGTGCAGCACGTCGTTATACTGTTTCGTCGTCGCAACCTGATGCTGCGGTACGGGCGACTCCGCGACGGCCTGCTGCGCTTGATCGATCGTCTTGCGAAAGCTCCCTTCGAGCGCCGCGATCTGCTCGGCCGACATCGCGCCGGCCGCCGCGTGCGCACCGCGCGCCCCGCTCGGCAATGGGACCATCGCGGTCACGCGCGACGGAGGCCGGTGAACCCGGAGCGGCGGCCTCACGGCTGGGTGCGGAGCGAAGGTGGGCTCGGCAAGCCGTGGGAGTTCGGGAAGCGGCAGGTGCAGCCGCGGCGCGGCCGGCGGCGCGGCGCGCGGAGCGGCCGGGACGGCGCGCGGCTGCGCCGGCGGCTCGGGCCGGCGCTCGACCGTGATCGTCTCGATCTTCGCCAGGACTTGCCCTTCCGGTCGCCCTCCGTGGTGGGTGAACTGCTGCAGATACGACCAAAGGGAGCCGCCCACCAGGTGAACGATCAGCGACAGGAGCGCGGCGAGGAGAATAAGGCGACGACCCCGCCGGTCGCGCTCGGGGAACAACTGCACGCAGGGACTAACGCTTCGGCATGATCGATACGCACGCCCACGTCCACGATTCGGCGTTCGATGCCGACCGGGCGGCAGTGCTCGAACGGGCGCGCGAGGCAGGAATCGACGCCATCGTGACGGTCGGTTGCGACCTCGACGATAGCCGCCGAGCCTGCGAGATTGCTGAGGCGTATCGGCTCTGCGCGACGGTCGGCGTCCATCCCCACGAAGCGAAGTCGGCGCCCGCCGATCTCGCCGCTGCGTTCGACGTCCTGCGCGAGCAGTTCGGGTCGCGCATCGTGGCCGTCGGCGAGACCGGACTCGACTACCACTACGACCACAGCCCACGCCTCCGGCAGCGCGAGGTGCTCGAGGCACAGATCGCCTACGCTCGGGAGCGCACGCTGCCGCTGGTCTTCCACCAGCGCGAGGCGCACGATGACTTCGTGGCCGCACTTCGCGCCGGCTTCGATCCGGCGCGTCAGCGCGGGGTCGTCCACTGCTTCACCGGGACCCCGGCCGAGGCGCGCACCTTCAGCGAAGAGTTCGGCCTGCTGCTCGGTATCGGGGGCGTGGTGACGTTCAAGACCGCCGCGTCGCTGCGTGACGCGGTGCGCGTGGTCGGCCTCGATGCGATTGTGCTCGAAACGGACTGCCCCTATCTGGCGCCGGTACCGCACCGCGGCGAACGCAACGAGCCGGCCTATGCCGCCGACACCGCGCGCACCGTTGCGGCCGTGCTCGACGTCGACCTCGCCGAGGTCGTCGCGCGAACCGATGCCAACGCGCGGCGAATCTTCGCGCTCGAGGTCGCCGCATGATCGGCTCCCCCGCCCGCACGCCACGCGACACGCCGGCGATTTCGGCGCAGCACGAATCGCGCTGCCTCATCTTCACCGGCAAAGAATCGTCGCGTGCGCTCGCCGATCAGCAAGAGATCAGCCAGTTACTCAAGGACGAGAACAATTTCGTCTGGTTCGATCTCGCCGAGCCCACCGCGACCGACCTCGCGCTGCTGCAATCGGAGTTCGCCCTCCATCCGACTGCAATCGAAGACGCGGCATTGGTTCACGAACGGCCCAAGATTGAAGCCTTCGACGGCTACTGGCTGGTCGTTCTGCACGCCCCAACGCTCGATCGCCGCGGACGGCTCGAACTGCACGAGCTGGCCGTCTTTCTGGGCAAGAATTTCGCGATCACGATCCGCGCGCACCCCGTGTTCCCGCTCCAGGAGATCGAACACCGCTGGCTGTCGCGGGGCACGATACCGCACACGCCGGTCGGCCTGCTGTACGTGATTCTCGATGTGATCGTGGACGCGTTCCATCCGATCGCCGTCGCCTACGATGAGCGGCTGGTGGCACTGGAGAATCACGTCGTGGCACGCGGCCACCGTGATTCACCGGCCGTGCTGCGCAACGTCCTGGTCTTCAAACGCGAGCTGGTCACGGTACGGCATGCGGCGACGCCGCTGCGCGAAATTCTGGCCTCGATCCTGCGCGGCGACATCGTCGCGCTCGACAGCTCGATGAACGCGTATTTCCGCGACGTCCACGATCACGCTTTGCGCTTCACCGATCAGATCGATTCGATCCGTGACCTGCTCAACAGCACGCTCGACGTCCACCTGTCGTCGGAAGCCTACCAGCAAGGTGAGGTCTCCAAGCAGCTGACGATCATCGCGACCATCTTTCTGCCGCTGACGTACATCACCGGATTCTTCGGGCAGAACTTCGGCTGGATGATCAACCACATCGTCGATCAGAAGACGTTTCTCTGGATCGGTTTGGGTTCGGAAATCGCGGCGGTGATCGCGCTGTTCTGCTACTTCCGCTACAAACGCTGGTTCTGAATGCCGTCGTGGTGACGTCGCGAGAGGGGACTCTATTGCGCTGGGTCACGGCCGAACGTCTGGGCTTCGCCGCGGGCGGCCTGGCGCTGGTGGCGCAGCCTGCCTGATCGGGATCGCCGCCAGCCCGCATGCCTGGGGGTACGACGCGGTGCGCGCTTCCGACCCTCTTCGTCGTCGACCGCACGCTGCAAAGAGCCGCGGCGGACCGCGGCCCTTGGTGCGGCATACGTGCTGGCGGCGCTGATGACGCTCACGCCGCCGCTGCGTGTGGATGCGGACGCGGTCGTCGTGTCGGCTGGGGTGGCATGGTGGTTCAGACGCTACCCGAAGCCGGGGCCGGCTGATAGGGAACCGCAGAGCTCCAGGTTTGCGCGAAGCGGGCGCGCAGCGCGCCGATGAGCACTGCCGGAACGCACATCCCCCAATCGAGTTGACGCGCGGTCGAGCCCCAATCGCGGGTCGCGTTGCTGGAACCGACCCACGCGCGGGACGGCCCGACCGCCATCTTCTCGGCCGCCGCCGTCACGCGCACCTCGACCCCCGCGCCGGCCAGCCGATCGAGGGCATGCAGTTCGCTGGGCGTGCGCGCGCCGGGAACTGCCGCCCGCGCGCGCGCCTCGGCGAGTTCGCGCCGGGCGACCAGCAGCTGCGTCGGTGCTTTGGCCGCCGCGCGGAGCACGAGCTCATCGTAGATCGGACCGATGCCGAACGATTCGCTTTCGACCTCCAGCGGTTCCGCGCCGGCGGCCGCGATGACGCTGCGCTCCAGCGCCAAGCTGCGCGGTTTGACCGTTTGAAGGTGCGCGTTGCCCGCCGGGCGGCGTTCGAGCGCGGCGCGCACGACCGCGACATCGGCCGGATCGTCGTCGCGCACGATCGTTTGCGGCCCGTCGTCGGCCCAGTTTCGATCGTCGAGGAATGCTGTGCGGCGGTCGATCAGCACGCCTTTGAGATGGAGCGGATCGCGGGGGGACGCCAGGACCGCATGCCCGCCGGCCCGCCGGACCGCGTCTACGGCGGCCCGGTTGGCATCGGCCAGTGCCCAGCGCTCGGCCGGGGTGGCGCCGACCGGGTACCGGGTCAGCGCCAGCTCGACCCGAGCGCCGCGGCGGGCCGCGGCGGCCAGATGGGCGGTCACGGACGGGGGCAGGATATAGGCCGCCAGCGACACGGCGCGCGCACGGTCGATCGCGCCGAGCACGGCCGGCCGGTCGCAGAGGGCGATCACGGAAACCTCGAGCGCGCAGGGTCACGCCACCTTCACGCGCCAGGCGCGCCCCGGCAAGCCGGAGTGGATCAGCCGCGTGCCGACGAACAGCCCGTCTCGACCCACCCATGGACAAGGCCCTGTATGTCCGCGAGATGTTCGCGGCGATCGCTCCCCGCTACGACCGCGCGAACCGGCTCCTGACCGCAGGCGTCGACGAAGCCTGGCGCAAGCGCGCCGTCGTCGAACTCGCGGCGCCGCGCGGCGGCACGGTCGCCGATCTCTGCTGCGGCACCGGCGACCTCGTTTTCCACCTGCTGCGCGGCGATCCGTCGCTGCGGGTGACCGGGGTCGACTTTACCGCCCCGATGCTGGACGCCGCCCGGGCGCGCGCCGCGCGGCACGATCGCACCGCGCGGGCCTCGTTCGTCGAGGCCGACGTCACCCGGCTCCCGTTCGACGACGCACGTTTCGACGGCGCGACGATGGGTTTCTCGATGCGCAACGTGGTCGACATCGGCGCCACGCTCACCGAAGCGCGCCGCATCCTCAAACCGGGGGCGCGGTTCGTCAACCTCGACGTGACGCGGCCGCCGAACCCGCTCGTCCGGCGTGCGTTCGGCCTCTACTTCTACGGCGTCGTGCCGCTGGTCGGCGGTCTGGTCGGCGGCTCGAAAACGGCCTACCGCTACTTGCCGAACTCGCTGACCAATTTTCCTGATGCCGACGGTCTCGCTGCGCGCTTCCGGCTGGCGGGTTTTTCCGGCGTGCGCTACCTGCGCCTGGGCGCCGGAGCGATCGCGGTCCACGTGGGAACCGCCTGATGCTGGTCCGCAAGCCGGCCGGAGGCGACCTCTTCGCGCTGATCGAGGATTTTTTCCGGACCTCGTTCGGGACCGACAACGATCTGATCACCGAAGCGGTGCAGCGCATGCTGGCCGCCGGCGGCAAACGGCTGCGGCCGCGCTTCACCCTGCTGGCCGCCGAAGCGGTCGGCGGCCGCGCCGAGGATCACCTGCGCCTGGCGGCATTCATGGAGCTCATCCACGTCGCGACGCTGATCCATGACGACGTGGTCGACAGCGCCGAAACGCGCCGCGGGGTCAATGCGACCGCGGTTGATTTCGGCAATCGCATCAGCGTGCTCGCCGGCGACTATTTGTTCGCCTGGATTTTCAAGAACGTCACCGCAGACTACGCGCCGCCGATCCCGCACGTCCTCAGTTCGACGCTGGCCGACATCACCGACGGCGAAGTGCTCCAGCTGCGCGCGCTGGGAGATCTCGACACCAGCCTCGAGTCCTACGTGGAGATCGCCGCCAAGAAGACCGCGTCGCTCTTTGCGGCCTCGGCCCAATGCGGAGCGGTGGCCGCCGGTGGGACGCCGTTCGCGGTCAAGGCGCTCACCGACTTCGGCCTCGCGTTCGGGGTCGCGTTCCAGATGCGGGACGATCTGCTCGACCTCACCGCGGACGAGGCCTCGCTCGGCAAGCCGGTCGGCAACGACCTACGCGAGCGAAAGATGACCGTTCCGCTCGTTTTGGCGCTCGACGGAGACGATCGGGAATTCCGCGCCGACGTCGAACGTTTTATGGCCGAGGACGACGACACGCGCGAGCGCATCGCGGGTATCGTCGAGGCGATCGGCGTCCACGGCGGCTTGGCGAAGACGGAAGCAGCCCTCGCCGGATACGTCGAACGAGCGAAAGCGTCGCTCGCGCCGCTCGGGAATGCCCCGGCTCGCGCCGAACTCGCAGCCTTCGCCGACGCCCTGCTCTAGAGAGAAGACACCCTATGTTCGGATCACCTATGGAAATAGCCGCCCTCGTCGGGGTCGCGATCCTGATCTTCGGCGCCGATAAGCTGCCGAAGCTGGCGCGCAGCGCCGGCCAGGCGAAGAAGGAATTCTTGGTCGGTCAGGCCGAGGCCGATTTGGCCGCCGAGCGCGCGCGCGAAGAGGCCCGCTTGCGGGCCGAGTCCGAGAGCCGCGCGGCTGCCGAGGCCCGCTCCGCGGCCGAAGCGGCGACCGCCGTCAACGGCGTGGGCGGCCCGACGGCCGTCCCCGATCCGCTCACCGGCGCGCCCGGCCCGACGACGATTGCTCCGCCGCATAGCTAACTGGCGGTGATCGCGGAACGCGATCCACTCGATCGAGAGCCCGACGCGGAACGACAGATCGACTGGGACCAAAAAGAGATGCCCTTTACGGAGCACCTGCGGGAGCTCCGTAATCGTCTTTTCGTTTGCGTGATAACGATCGCCGGGTTCGCGGTCGCGATGCTCCCGGTCGCGAATTGGGCGATCCCCCGGCTCGTCAAAGTCTACTTCGGCAACATCCAGCTGCACGCGTTCGGTCCGGCGGACGCCGTCTGGGCGATTTTCAAATTCGCGCTCTACGGCGCGATCGTGCTGGGGCTGCCGGTCATCCTGTATCAGCTCTGGATGTTCGTCGTGCCGGCGATCCATCCGAAGACGCGCCGGGCCGTCTACTCGTACGTGCTGCCGTCGCTGCTTTTGGCGCTGACCGGAATCGCCTTCGCGCATTTTCTGGTGATCCCGCGGGTCGTCTTCGGGCTCGACTTCATCACCCGGGAAATCGCCGTTCCGACCTACGGTATCGAGTCGACGCTGAACCTGGTACTGCTGCTGCTGCTGGCCTTTGCGATCGTCTTTCAGACGCCGGTCGTCATGCTGCTGCTGGCACGGATCGGCATCATCAACAGCCGGATGCTGCGGAAGTACCGCAAGTACATCGGCTTCGGGATGCTGGTGGCCGGCGCCGTGCTGGCCCCGGATGGAAGCCCGGTCACGATGTGCTTGATCGCCGGCCCGATGTTCGTGCTCTTCGAAGCGTCGATCTGGCTGATCGTGTGGCTCGAACGCTCATGGCGACACGAAGCGACCTCGGCATAACCCTCCGCGCAGCGAGCGCGCTGCGCGAGAGCTGGAACGAGCTGGTGCGTCTGTTCGCCAACGTCGGCTTCGGCGTTTCGCTGCTCAGCGTGTGGGGTCTGCTCACGCTGATCGGCGTCGTCATCGATCAAGGCAAAGACGCTTCGACCTACGCCGCCGCGTATGGGCCGCCGGCCGCGCGCTTGATAGGACGGCTCGACCTAGGCAACATCTACCACAGCGCCGCGTACATCGGCGTGCTCGGACTGATCCTGTGCTCGATGGCCGCGGCGACGTTCACGCGGGTGATACCGCGCCGCATCCCGCGGCTGGGGCCGGTCAAGATCGATGTGATTCCCCTGCACGCCTCGGTACGCGTGGCCGGCGACCCGGATGCGGTACGCGAGCGCATCGCAAAATTCTTCGCCGAACGCGGCTGGCAGATTCGCAAACGCGAATTCGGCGGTGAAGAGTGGACCTTCGCCGACAAGAACAATTGGGCACGCCGCGGCGTGCTCGTCGCGCACGTGGGTTTCGTGATCATCGCCGTCGGCACGACGCTGTATTGGGCGAAGGGATACAGCGGGCAGTTTGCGGTGCTCAGCGGGCAGACCGCGACTATTCCCCAGACCGGCGCCACGATCGCGCTGCAGCGGTTCTCGTACCGCATCGACCCGATCGCAACGAAGGCGGGT
>Ga0182024_10020596_pt1 | contig 12044 bp, 9 predicted proteins | sample P32metaG_FD_120480 | JGI IMG/M metagenome (GOLD analysis project Ga0182024, IMG submission 120480) | Permafrost microbial communities from Stordalen Mire, Sweden - P3-2 metaG (Illumina Assembly) | ecosystem: Environmental > Terrestrial > Soil > Wetlands > Permafrost | place: Sweden: Stordalen... | reverse complement strand
TCACCGAGCAGGTGCTCCGCCAGCTTCGGAAGGTAGGGCGCGAGTCCCGGGTTCTCGAGCACGCCGCTCCCCAAACTATTGACGATGGAAACGCCACCGACTCGGGCGGCGTCGACGAGGCCGGGCACGCCCAGCTTGGAGTCGGGGCGCAACTCGAGCGGGTCGCAGAACCACGCGTCGGTACGGCGGAGGATGACGTCGACGCGTTCGAGCCGGCCGAGGGAACGCAGCCACACGTGGCCGTCGCGCACGGTGAGATCGGTGCCTTCAACGAGCGGATAGCCGAGATACGACGCGAGGTACGCATGCTCAAACGCGGTCTCGCTCCACGGTCCGGGGCTGAGCAACACGATGCGAGGTTCGTCGGTACCGCGCGGCGCGATGTCCTCGAGCGAGGATCTCAGTGTTCGGAAGAACGGGGCGAGCCGGTGTACTCGCGATTCGCGATACAAGCTCGGGAACACGCGCGAGACGACGACGCGGTTCTCGAGCGCGTAGCCCGCACCCGACGGCGCTTGCGTTTGATCCGCCAACACGGTGCAACGACCGCCCGCGTCGCGCGCGAGGTCGACAGCCGTAGTGATCAGTTGCTGGCTGCCAGGCACGCGGATCTGATCGCACTGGCGCAGGAAGCCGGGGTGGCCAAGGATGAGCTCGGCTGGGATCAGACCGCGCCGCAGCAACTGGCGCGGGCCGTAGAGATCGGTCAGCACGAGGTTGAGCAGCTCTGCGCGTTGGATGACGCCGAGCTCGATATCGGCCCACGCCTCGCTCGCGAGCAGCACAGGAACTGGATCGAGGCCCCAGGGCGCCGCGGGCGCCTGCATCGACGTCGACGCGTCGTCGCGGTAGATGTTGTATGTGACGCCGTCGTCGTCGAGTAGGCGCCGAGCCTTGGAACGGCGCTCCAGGAGCTCGTCGAGGCCGAGCTCGTCAATCACTCGCCCGGCGTGGGCCCAGTGCTCGCGCATGACGCCGTCGGCGGAGAGCATCTCGTCGTACACGCCAGGCACCGAGCGGTACGAAGCGAGGAGGTCGGGCAGCGAGCTGATCGTCATGAAATGGCCTGCGCTCGATGGTGTCGTCAGCTCGCCCGAGGTCCGGGGTATCCCCGAGGGTACGGGGCGCGCCGCAGATCGAGCGTCCGAGGGTACTCCGTGTTGTCGTTCCCGATGCCGGCAAACACGGCGGCGCCGCCGAGGAGCGCGCTCATGTCGATCGGCCCCGGCGTATGTCCTTCGGCCGCAAAGCGACTGGCGCGCCGAGCCTCTGCTTCGTTGGCGTTGACAGGGAACCGGTCGTAGGTGCGCCCACCGGGGTGCGTCACGTGATACGTGCAGCCGCCAAGGGAACGGCCGTTCCAGCGGTCGACAATGTCGAAGACGAGTGGCGAATGGATCCCGATCGTCGGGTGCAAACCCGAGGGCGGGTTCCAGGCCTTGTAGCGGACACCCGCGACGTAACCGCCGCGCGTACCAGTGGAGTGCAGCGGTACGCGCACACCGTTGCACGCGACGATATGTTGCTCGAAGACGATCCCGTCGACCTTTACCTGGAGGCGCTCGACCGACGAGTCGACGTAGCGCGAAGTTCCGGTCGATGTGACCTCCTCACCGAGCACCGACCAGGGTTCAATCGCGCTGCGCAACTCAAGGTTGACGTTGTCGACTTCGACCTCACCGATGCGCGGGAAACGGAACTCGAAGAACGGCGCCAGCCACGCGACGTCGAAGTCGAATCCGTGACGGTTGAGGTCACCCACGACGTCTGCGATGTCGGCCGCGGCGTAGAACGGAAGCAGGAAGCGGTCGTGCAGCTCGGTGCCCCACCGCACGAGCGGCTCGGTGTACGAGTCCGCAGAGAAACGCGCGACGAGCGCGCGCACCAGCAGCGCTTGCACGAGCGCCATTCGGGGATGGGGTGGCATCTCGAATCCGCGCAGTTCGAGCAGGCCGAGCCGGCCTCGCTCCGAATCCGGACTGAACAGCTTGTCGATGCACAACTCGGCCCGATGCGTGCTGCCAGAGACATCGACGAGAAGGTGACGGAACAAGCGGTCTACGAGCCATGGCGGCGCGGTGCCGCCGGTTGGCGCGGTTCGCCGTTCGAGCTCGGCGAAGGCGATCTCAAGCTCGTACAAGCTGTCGTGACGCGCCTCGTCGACGCGTGGAGCCTGGCTCGTGGGTCCGATGAATCGTCCGGAGAAGAGATAAGACAGCGACGGATGGTGCTGCCAATAGGTGATGATGCTGCGGAGCAGATCGGGCCGGCGCAGGAGGGGGCTGTCGGCCGGCGTCGGGCCGCCGAGGGTCAGGTGATTGCCGCCGCCCGTTCCGGCGTGCGTCCCATCGAGGTGGAACGTCTCGGTGCCGAGGTGGGTGGCGCGGGCATCGGCGTGCACGCCTATGGTGATGTTGACGAGCTCCTGCCACGACGATGCGGGATGAACGTTGACCTCGAGAACGCCGGGATCGGGAGTGATTGCGAGGCGAACAAGGCGCGGATCGATCGGCGGGAGGTAACCCTCGACCACGATCGGCCGACCAAGCGCGGCTGCTGCCTCTTCAACAACACCAAGGAGATCGACGGCGTGTGTCACGTGTTGGATCGGAGGCATGAACACGAAGAGGTTGCCGTCGCGCGCTTCGACGCAGAGCGCGCTGCGCGGCAACTTCTCCGGCTCGACCTCCTTGGCTTTGGCGCGCCGGCGCGCGGCCGCGAACGTCTGATCCGGCAGCGCGGAGTGCTCGTCGAACGAGCTGGGCTCGGGCTCGGACGCTGGCGGCGGCTGCCACGTGAGCGCTTCGAGCGGGAGGCGCGCGCCCATCGGCGAATCGCCCGGGATGAGCGCGAGGTGGCCCCGGCGCAGCGTCCAACGCGTGGTGGCCCAACCTGGCCGGTCATCGGCTGGCGCGTCGAACACGGGGTGGAGCGGGATCACCCAACCGACGGGATCGCCGCGACCTTCGTGGTCGAGCGCTGCGATCGCGGTTAGGCGCGCGTCACTACGCGCAAGCGACGGAACGGTGGGGTCGAGATCGACGTCCGGCGGTTCGCCGCCCGGAAGCAGCGCCTCGAGCAGCAGACGATTCAATGGATCCTCGTAGCCCGGGATGCAACAATCCTCGGGCACACCGAGCGCGGCCGCGATCGAACGCGCGAGTGCCCCGGCATCATCGGATGTAACGGGATCCACGCGTGCTTTGGGCGCGTACACGTCCGTCGCAAGCAGAGACCGGTCGTTCCAGAGCGGTTTGCCGTCGGCGCGCCACAGGAGCGCGATCTGCCAGCGGGGCAGCGGTTCACCCGGATACCACTTGCCCTGCCCGTAGTGCAGGAGGCCGCGCGGCGCGAAACGGTCGAGCAAGCGCCAGGCGAGCGCTTCGCCGCGTGCCCGCTTGTCGGCGCCGTCCGCGGCGGTCGTCCACTCATCGGCTTCCATGTCGTCGACCGCGACGAAGGTGGGCTCGCCTCCGAAGGTGAGGCGAACATCGCCCGCGGCCAGAGCCTTGTCGACCTCATCGCCGAGGACGTCGATCCGCGTCCACTGCTCGTCGGAATACGGCAAGGTGACGCGGGGCGGCCCGACGAGTCGGCGCACAGTGTTCGAGTGCTCGAACGTCACTTCGCACGGATCGGTCGCGCCGGAGATCGGCGCGGCGGTCGTCGGATGCGGCGCGCACACGAGGGGGATGTGGCCCTCGCCGGCAAGGAGACCCGACGTCGGATCGAGCCCGATCCATCCCGCGCCGGGTACGTACGTCTCTGCCCACGCGTGCAAGTCCGTAAAGTCGACGATCGATCCCGGAGGACCGTCGAGGGAAACCTCATCGGGGCGCAGTTGCACGAGGTATCCAGATACGAACCGCGCCGCGAGGCCCAAGCGGCGCAGGATCTGCACCAGGAGCCACGCGCTGTCGCGGCAGGATCCGACGGCCTTCTCGAGCGTTTCGTCGGGGGTCTGCACGCCCGGTTCGATGCGCGTCGTGTAGGCGACGGAACCGAACACGCGTTGGTTGAGCTCTACGAGGAAGTCGACGATGGCCGGACCGCCGGATCTTGGCGACCCTGAGACGCGAGGCCACTGCGCGAGCCATCCCGCAACCAGCGGTCCGGGCTCGTTGTCGGACAGGTACGGCGCGAGGTCCTGGCGCAACATGTCGTCATACGCGAACGGGAAGCGCGCCGCGGAGTCTTCGACGAAGAAGTCGAACGGATTGATCACCCCAAGGTCGGCGACGAGATCGACCGTGACCGTGAGCTCGCAGGCGGGCTCGGGAAACACGAGACGGGCCAGGTGGTTGCCGAACGGGTCCTGCTGCCAGTTGACGAAGTGCTCAACCGGCGTGACCGTGAGCGAGTACGCGAGAACGGGAGTGCGACAATGAGACGCCGGCCGCAATCGCACGATATGGGGTGAGAGCTTCACCGACCGGTCGAAGCGGTACGCCATTCGGTGCTCGAGCGCGACTCGAATGCTCACACCGAAAGGAGCACCGTCGAGGTCGACGGTTTCATCTGGAAGTAGGTGGCGACGAGCAGCTCGTGCAGCGCAGCGAAACCATCTTGAAGTCGGTTGGCGTACTCGTGCAACGCGGTGGCCGAGGGACCTTCGCCGGCCGACGAATCGAGGTCGGTGCGCTCGAGGAGCTGCTGAATCGCCGCGCACGCCGCCATCGGCTGGTGGTGTCGGCTCAACTCGAGCAAGGCACGCGAGATCTCGATGAGGCAACACTCGACCGAGCGGGGTAGTTGCTGGTCGCGGAGCAAGAACCGCAACGCCGCCGGGCCCGAGACGGTAGAACCGACGGTGCGCCGGAACATTTGGTGGGCGCTGAGTGAACGCAGCACGCCCATCCACGTCAGGTCTGCGTACGCGCCGTCGCGCTGGCCGAGCAAGATGCCGGCCTGGATATCGAGAATCCGGGTTGTCATGTCGGCGCGCTCGAGGCCACGTCCGATCTCGAGGAACGCGTACGCGTCGTCGTGACTCATAGTGCCTTCGAGCAACCCCGAAAGCAGTTGGCACTCGCGGATCAATCGGTTCGTCCACGCCAAACGAGTACGGCGGTCGACCGCTTGATGGCGGGTCTGGTTGGCCCACGAGTGGAGCTGGTTCAGCACTTCCCACGCCTCGATGGGCAGGATCGCTTGCGTAACCCGCAGGTTTGCGTGAGCCCGCGCGATCGACTCGACGATCGCGCCCTCGTGGTCGGCTCCCATCGCGAGAAAGTCGACAACCTGCTCCTCGCTCAGTTCGTGGTGCCGGTCGCGGAACGCCTCACCATTGCCCGACAATGCCAAGAGCGGCGCCCAGGTGATACCTGCGGCTTTCGGCAAATCCAAGAACAGCTCGGTGTGGACGTGCACCAGGCGAGCCGCGGACTCGGCGCGCTCCAGGTAGCGCCCGGCCCAGTAGACCGACTCGGCGACCCGTGACAGCAGCATGGTCTCCTCCTGTTTCAAGATTGGGACTGACGTTCCGTAGGTACGACGGTGGGATCAATGACCCAGGTGTCTTTGCTGCCCCCGCCCTGGGAGCTGTTGACAACGAGCGACCCTTCGTTGAGCGCGACGCGGGTGAGTCCACCCTGCGTCACGTACGGCTGATCTCCGGAGAGGATGAACGGGCGGAGATCGAGGTGGCGGGGCACGATGCGCCCGTCGCAAAGCGTCGGTGCCGTCGAGAGACGAATGATCGGCTGGGCGATGTAGCTCCGCGGGTCTGCCTCGACCCGCCGCCGCATTTCATCCTTCATTTCCTTCGTCGCCGTCGAGCCGACGAAGACGCCGTAACCGCCCGAGCCGTCGGCCGGTTTCACGACCATCTCGTCCAGACGCGACAGCACGTGACTGCGATCCGCCTCGGTGGAACACAGCCAGGTAGGAACATTGGGGATCATGGGCTCCTCACCCAGGTAGTAGCGGATGAGCGCCGGCACGAACGAGTACACGACCTTGTCGTCGGCCACGCCGACCCCCGGCGCGTTGGCAAGTGCGACATTGCCGGCACGCCACGCCCGCATCAGCCCGCGAACCCCGAGGACGGAGTCCGACCTGAACACCTCCGGGTCGAGGAAGAGGTCGTCGACGCGCCGGTACACGACGTCGACGCGCACGAGGCCATCGACGGTGCGCAGATAGACGCAGTCGTCGCCGTCAACGACGAGGTCCTTGCCCTCGACCAGGTGCGCGCCCATCTGCTGAGCCAGCGAAGCGTGCTCGAAGTAGGCCGAGTTGAAGATGCCGGGTGTCAGTACCGCCACCACGGGAGTCTCACCGGGCCGGGGTGACAGTGCGGCGAGCAGAGCGGCCAGCTTGTTCGGGTAGCTGTCGACGGGATGGATGTCGAGATCGCGGAACAGGTCGGCGAACACGCGCTTCGTGACCTGGCGGTTCTCGAGCATGTAGGAGACGCCGGACGGAACGCGCAGGTTGTCCTCGAGGACGTACATGGTCCCGTCCGCGTCTCGGACGAGATCACTGCCGCAGATGTGCGCCCACACGCCCTGCGCCGGTTGCACCCCTTCGCATTCGGAACGGTAATTCGCCGATGAAGCCAACACCTCCGCGGGGAACACGCCATCGGCCACGACTTTGGCGGGGCCGTACAGGTCGCCGATGAACAAGTTGAGAGCAGTGAGACGCTGGACGAGCCCGGCGGAGATACCCGCCCACTCCTGGGTCGAGATCACACGAGGAATGACGTCGAAAGGCCAGGCCCGGTCGATGTTGGCAGCGTCGGAATACACCGTGAACGTGATCCCCATCGAGCGGATAGCGAGATCAGCAGCCTCCTGCCGCCCGCCGAGGTCGTCGCCGAGGGACACGAGATACCGCACCACTCCTTCGCAGGCCGAGCGCGCATGCCCGTCGACAAGTAACTCGTCCCAACATCCGGGGCTGTCGTAGTCGTCCCACATGGTCAGCTCGTCCCTCCAGAGCAGCCTGTGAGGGCGGACCGGGAATGCTGACTTCTTCTTACGGCGTGCTTGAGACGTGTCGAGATCGAGAACGTTGCAAGTCGATGAATTCGCCCGAAGCTTCGCCGTCTTCGCCGATGCCCTCCCTCCTCGCAACGTATGGCGGATGACAGCCTGGCCGGCTAGCTCCTTCGACCGAGCCAGGCCTCTCACGAACCGGACCCCGCTAGCGGCCGGGAGGTTTGATACCGATCCGCGCGGAGATGCGGGCCAGCTCGGCGTCGTCGGAAATACCCTGGAAGTCGTAGCGCGGCGTGTACGGCGCCTCGAGCGCGGCCACTTCGTCGTCGGTCAGTTCGATCCCGAGCGAAGCGACCGCGTCGTCGACGTGTGACGGCTTGCTCGCGCCGACGATCGGAGCCACGACCACGGGGCCGCCGTGCAGCCACGCCAGCGCGATTTGCGCCCGGCTCACGCGGCGGGCGCCGGCAACCGTCGCGACTGCTTCGATGATGGCGCGGTCGCTGGACTCTTGCGTGTACAGCATGTCGGCGAACGGGTCGCTTCCCGATCGGGCGATCGCCGAGTCGGCCTCTCGCGCGAGGCGACCGCGGACAAGCGGGTTCCACACGATCGTGCCGACTCCTTCGTCGGCGCAGGGCGGCAGCATCTCGCGCTCTTCCTCGCGCGCGAGCAGGTTGTAGTGATCCTGCATCGAAACGAAACGCGCCCAACCGTGCTCGCGCTGGAGGTGCAGCGCCTTGGCGAACTCCCACGCGTGCATTGACGACGCGCCGAGGTAACGCACCTTGCCGGACTTCACGATGTCTCGCGCCATCACGTCTGTGCCCATGCGGTTCGGTGTCCTCGACGTGATCGATCCCGGGGGCGTTGCCGAAGGAAGACGTCCCGGTCCTTGCGCGGCTGCCGACGAGGACCGTCCTTACAGGCGTTAGAGATGGCGCGTCTGCGGGTTTGGGTCGCCGTCGACACAGTTGGCAACTCATCGCGTACGCCTGCCGACTTCGGCGCAGCCGGGCGAGCGACGACAACGCAGGCGGTTAGCCGATTCTCGCTACGACGCGAGCGAGACCATTCGTGTGAGCGGGGAGCTGCGTCAAGCCGCAAGTCCCCCCTCCGAGTTATATATACACATTGGCATCCGTATATACTGATTCGCATGGCGAAGCATCTCGTGGACATCGATGACGAGGCTCTGAGCGCCGCCCGCGCACAGCTTGGAACCGAGACGATCAAAGAGACCGTCAACCAGGCGCTTCGGCGCGCCGCTCAAGCGCGATCGAAGACGGTCAAGACGTCGCTCGATCGCCTGGCTCGCGCCGATCTCGGCCCGCGCGACGATGCATGGCGCTGAGCCATCTCGTTGACACGAGCGTCCTCACGCGGCTTGGCGCGGCGCCGGTACGTGACCAGATCGAATCCCGAGCGAACCTCGGCGAGGTCGCGCGCGCCGGAATCAGCGATCTCGAGATCGGCTTTTCGGCTCGCAGCGCCACTGAGTGGGATCGGTTCGTGAGCGCGCTGAACATATTTGATCTCGTCGAGACCACAGCCGAACATGTTCAACGCGCACGGCAAGTGCAGCGCATGCTCGCGGCCAAGCATCAGCGCGGCCGAAAGCTGCCTGACCTCCTCATCGCGGCGGCAGCGGAGGCGAACGGCTTGACGGTACTTCACTACGACGCGGACTTCGACCGGATCTCGGCCGTTACCGGACAACGGTGTGAGTGGGTAGTTCCCTCCGGCTCGGTCGACTGACCCCCGCTGCGTTTCGCGTAGCTTGCGTCACGCAATGTTGAGAATCGCGTGAAGCGTCGGCGTTGACGTTCGGTCCAACTCGTTCCTCCGACACGATCCCTGAGTACACGCGCTCTCGCGGCGACGTGTACTCGCCCGTCTTGGTGATAGGTGAGGTTGACGCCGAGTTCGTCGTAGACGGCTCGCTTGTCTTCGGGGTCGGCCTTGGCCACGGTGCCGACGATGTCCTCGAGCTGGCGTACGAGGGCTTTGATCTCGTTCTTCGTGTGCTGCCGGGGAGTTGGCTTGCGACCCAGGTCGCGCTCGACGTTCCGGCGTTCGCGCTCGACTTCGGCGATCCAAGCCGCGGCACTGGTGATCTCGCTGTTCACCTCGAGAAGTTCTCGGTAGCGGGCACGCTTCGCGTCGCACTCTTCGAGGCGGCGTCGTAGGACAAGTTCGCGTCCCTCGCGGTCGGCAGGTTCGAGGTCGCTCACCGCTGCCAGTACTTCGCAGGTGGCGTCGATGGGCGGTGGGTACGTCGGGACTCGCGTGCTGCTCGGATCGTCGTTTCAGCGTGTTGTGTGTGCGATGAGATCTGAAGTGAGGCGGCCCGGTTGCTCGAGTGGTCCGAGGTGTGTGAGCTCCGGGTAGACGATGTGTTGGGCTGCAGGTATCCCGGCCGCGGTCCCGGCCGCGAGGGCGGCGAGCATTGACGTTTCGGGTTCGCCGCTGCCGATGGTCACGGGCTGGGCGACGCCGGCGATGTCTTCGGCCGAGATACCGCCCGTCGCTTCGTAGACCTTCGCTTCTGTTTCTGCTCGGCACTTCAGCCGCACGGTACCATCGGGAAGATCCTCTAGTCCGTACTTCACGTAGCAGTCGAGGACGTCGTCGTGCAGGGAGTGCAACGAGAGGCGGGACTTGAAACGTTGCCGCGCCTCGGCTCGGGCGTTGAAGACTTCCGCGCGTTTCCTTGCCGCGATAGCCATCGGGTTCTGCTCCACCGGCGCGCGGATCCTGGTCGGCGGCACGATTGGTTCGAACAGGAACACCGAAGCGAATCGGTTCGGTTCGGCGACCGCGGCTGCCAGTGCAACCGCGCCGCCGATTGAATGTCCGAAGAGATGCATGCGTCCGCGTATTTTGTGCGCGGCGTCGAGCACGTCGGCGGTGATGTCCGGCCACTCCAAGCTCGCTCCGGGCCAGAGCGGCGAGTCTCCGTGTCCGCGCAGGTCCACGGCAAAGACGCGGTGCCGTGTGTTGAGCGTGCGGGCGAACGGTTCGTACATGCGGCCGCAGAAGCCGGTGGCGTGGCATACGAGGAGAGGATCGCCGCTACCCCCGAGGTCGTGCACCGCGATCATGGGTTGCGGAGCATGCCGTCGATGGGGACGTGGAACTGCTGTGGGCCTGCGGTCATCTCCGGTTGCTATCCGCTCTTGAAGGTGATCGGGATGCGAACCGTTGCTAAGGGTTCTACGAGTCCCGCATCGTTGACCAGGACTTGGCATGGATGGCTTGCGTCGCACGTCCCGTCACCGACGGGGCCTTCAACGATGGTGAGCGCGACGGTGCCGGTGCCGGTCTGGTCAGGGACGAGGACGTGGCCGGCCGCGACGTCGCAGCCGGACTCGGCGTTCGAAGAGCACTCGACGACGTTCACGACTTTGCCGGCCAGGTACCCGCTCCACGAGACGGTGATCGTCTGGCCGTTGGTCAGGTTGGTGCTCGCCGACAGGGACGCGTGACGGTTCGTGTGGGGTTCGGGAAGGAGCGGAACCTTCGCGGACTGCGTCGAGCTGGGCGCCGAATACATGACGGTGCGCCCGGTTTGGCCGTCGTGGGGGAGTTGCTTTGCGGCGGCCTGCGATCGTTGGAGATAGGTATGCCAGAAGTCGATGGTGCTCAGGACGAAGCTGTTGAACCACTTCCCGGGTGTGAGGTAGCTCGTGTGATCGGCGCCGACCATGGACAAGAAGGCCTTGGGGCCGGTCAGCGTGTTGTAGAACGAGACCATCTGATTGAACGGGAGGAGAGGGTCCAGCGTTCCGTGCGCGATGAGCGTCGCGGGGTTGCCGCTCGAGCGATATTTCCCGTTCGGGTAGGCCTCGGGGTCGCCGGAGATCACTTCGACTGCCTTGACCCGGGCATCGGTGCAACAGTTGTTCAAGAAGGCGAGCACCGTGACGGCGCCGTCGGATTGGCCGGACACCCCGATTTCGGTCGGTGACAGCATGCCCTTCAGGGCACCTGTCTTTTCCGTGTTCATCGCGAGCATCGAGGTGATGACGAAGCGAACGTCGGCCGGCTGGTTGATCTGGTCGTCCTGGTCGAGGCCGCCCGGAGTGCCGGCGTGGGTCAACGGAAACAGTGGCGCCGCGACGACGAACCCGGCGGCAGCCCAGCGCGTTAGCAGCGCCTGGTAGTACTGCGGGGTGGCGCTCAGACCGTGAGCGAACACGATGAGCGGGTACGGCCCGCCAGTGCGGTCAGCTGCCGCGCCCGCGATCGGTGTCGAGCTGGGCGTGCCCTGCGCGGGATACCAGATCGTGGTTTTGAGCGTACGAGCTGGGCTCCCCGGTACTCCCAAGTGGGCAGGTGTCGGTCGCGACCTGTCGACGAACGTCTCGGTCATGACACCGACGGCATGTTGCGGCGTGAGCGTCGCGGCAGGCACGTTCGATGTGGAGAGCGCACCCGTGGGCGCGGAGGCGTTCGATGAGTGCCCGCCCGAACTGGAGCTGCACGCCGCGACTGTGATCGCCAGTAGAGCGGTCGCGCAGCCCAAACGGCGCACCCGATGCTGCGATTTGGTTGTCGGACCACGAAGCGGACTCGCCGAAGGCGACTCGTCCTGCGCGCGCACGCCCGAACATCTCATCTCCGCGAACCGACAAGCAACTCTCCACTACAAGGATCAGAAGCTTTCCAGCCGACTTCGCAGCCGACGCTCATCGCCGGCGGACAGCCCTGCCGTCAGCGCGTCGCCGCGGCGAGGTGGTGCAGCGCTGAGCCGGAGATGCCGTGCACGTAGTTGCTGAGCGCACTCCGGCCCGAACGTCCCCTGGCTCGCCGTCACGCAGCCAAGCTGACCGCGCCAGACGCTGGTCACCGCGCAGCCGAGAACTCGGCGCCGACACCGCCAGGATCAGCTGTACCCGGTGACGATCTTGCCGATCACGGCCAAGCTCATCGGCTGCAGGGATCGCCGGTGTCCCGATTCACGCCCAATCGGCTGATTCGCTCAGTGCCTTTTCAGAGGTTCCAGGCGGCCTGGATTGCTGCGGCCTCGCGTACTGCCTGCCGCTTGCCGATCTGGAGAGCCTGGATGGCGAGGTTCGGGTCCATCAGATTCGCCGG
>Ga0182024_10020595_pt1 | contig 12044 bp, 10 predicted proteins | sample P32metaG_FD_120480 | JGI IMG/M metagenome (GOLD analysis project Ga0182024, IMG submission 120480) | Permafrost microbial communities from Stordalen Mire, Sweden - P3-2 metaG (Illumina Assembly) | ecosystem: Environmental > Terrestrial > Soil > Wetlands > Permafrost | place: Sweden: Stordalen... | reverse complement strand
GCCAGAAAACGATCCAGCCAGCTGCGCCCGATAGCCAGCCGTCCGCTCACCAGCCACCAGTGCCACAGTGCCGCGCTGGTGGTCAGGCCCAGCTCGGCGTCGTTCTCCGCGGACCAGTACAGGGCGGCGTGCACGTCGTCCACCGCCGCTTCCAGCCGGCCGGTCCACTCGTGCGCACTCGCCCCAGCCAGCCCCTGCACGCTCTCGTCGGCCATCCGGGCGAAATGCCGCGCATGCATGCCGCCGGCCTCGGCCGCCTCACCCTCCGCCGTGAGCCGTGCCAGCGCGAACGTCCGGATCGTCGCCACCATCGCGAACCGGTTCTGCTCGGCGCCACGCAGCACGACGAGCCACGAGGCATCCACCAGGCCGCGGACGGCATCCGCCGCGGCCGGGCCGAGCACCACCCGGGCATCGTCGAGGTTGAACGTGCCAGCGAAAACGCTGAGCGCGCGCAGCGCCCGCTGCTGGCCGGGATCGAGCAGGTCGTAACTGGCCTGGAGCACGTCGGTGAGCCTGCGCCGGCCTGCCGGATCGTAGTCAACCAGCGCGGCGTGCTGACGGAGGATCTCCTGAATCGACAGCGTGCCGACCCAGCCAGCGATCAGCTCGATGGCGAGCGGCAGGCCGCCCAGCCGCCGGCACAGCTCGCCGACGGCGTGCGGTGCGACATCCGCCGCGGACAGGCCAGGCTGCCGGTCGGCAACCCGGGCCAGGAACAGCCGGACGGCGTCCGAGGAGGTGATGTCATCGGCGCCGGCGGCCACCGGCGGGCAGTCAAGCGGCGGGACAGCCCAGCACACTTCGCCGGCCGCACCAATAACCGCCCGGCTGGTCAGCACGATACGCAGCTCGGGCACGGCCTGCAGCAGATGCCCGGCCACTTCCACTACCTCAGCCTGGTGATGTTCCGCGCCGTCGAGCACCACCAGGCCGGGCGGAGCCCAGGTAACGAGCTCCTGGGTAAGCGAGGTCAGCAGCGGCACGTCACGGCGGTCGGGCAGGTGCAGCATGGTCGCCATCGCGGAGGTAACCGAGCGCGGCGCCCGCACCGTCCCCAGCGGGACGAACAGCACGTCAGGCCCCCACCGCCTGGCCAGCTCGACGGCGAGCCTGGTCTTACCCGCGCCACCAGGACCGGTCAGGCTGACCAGCCGGGCCCGGCGAAGCACCGAGCCGAGCTCGGCCAGCTCGTGTTCCCGGCCGATGAAGCTGGACTGCGCGGCGGGCAGCCGGGACCGCCTGGGCGTTTCGGCGGCCGGCTGGTCGGCCGACCGCACCGCCGGCATCCCGTCCGCGACGGCCGCCTCCAGCTCCGCGAGGGCGGTCAGGGTGCGCGCCGAAGCCCGCGAGTGCCCGGACTCCCACCGGTTCACTGTCGCGAACGAGACGTTCAGCTGCCTGGCCAGCTGTTCCTGGCTGAGGCCGATAGTCTTCCTCAGCAGCCGCAGACGCCCCGCGAGTGCCTCATCCAGCGGTGCCGCGCGGTTCACGGTAAGAGCCTAGGCCCGTCTCCCCGCTGCGGGATTAACCATTGATTGCTTTGGTACTGGCTTCTTTACAACCCGTCGTCCAGTTGCTCCCACGTGATCGTCAGCTTCAGCGGGTCGGTGGCGTAGACGCTCACGTCGGGACGCCGGCAGTGAAGCTTGGGCACCTCCGCCAGGAGCACATCCACGTCATTCACCACGCGATGACAGGTGAGCTTCCGACGGTCCAGGTCCTTAACCGCGGCCCAGAGAAGATTGGCGAGGTTGCGGGCGATCGTCTGGTGGGTGGGTTCCGGCGACTCGCACCGCATGGGCAAGCCGTCAACGACCTCAATCAGCGTACTGAGGTCCTCCGGCATCTGCTTGTACAGATCCAGCGTGATCTCGGGCAGGTACGCGAGACTCTTGAACCCTGACCAGTCGATTGACTGCATGCTCCGGAGTCTAACGACGGCTAAGGCGCAACTCCCGGTCCCGCGCGGGCAACACACCGTCCGTTCTGAGATCCCCATCAGCCAACGACGCCCGCTTCCCCTCAGCCACATAGATGACCCTAAGGATGTCCAGCCGCAGAGTAGGGTCAGACCATGGGCGACCTGGACGTGATCACCTACCGGCCGGCTGCCGGGGACTACGCCTGGACATTCGGCGGAGCGGCTCCGGTCATGCGGATCAGGACGCCGGCCGTGCTGGACGTGTACACCGAGGACTGCTTCGCCGGGCGTGTCACTGGCCCGGACGACCTCCTCTCCCGGCTGAACATCACCAGCCTGAACCCGCAGACCGGCCCGTTTTACCTCGAGGGCGCCGAGCCCGGCGACACGGTCGCGGTCCACTTCGTCTCGCTGTCCCCCGCGCGGGACTGGGCGGCGTCCACGACGGTGCCGTTGTTCGGCGCTCTCACCGGGACGCACCTGACCGCGCTGCTCAGCGAGCCGCTCGAAGAGGTCATGTGGATCTGGCAGCTTGACCGGGACAGGCAGCTGTGCCGGTTCACCGCGAAGAAGTCAGACTTCACCGCGGACCTCCCGATGGATCCGATGCACGGTACGGTCGGCGTCGCGCCGGCTGGCGGCGAGGTCCGGTCCTCGCTGGTGCCCGACGCCTTCGGCGGGAACATGGACACGCCGGAGATGCGGGCCGGAACCACCTGCTACCTGGGCGTGAACGTGCCGGGGGCGCTGCTGTCGCTCGGCGACGGGCACGCCCGCCAGGGTGAGGGCGAGACCTGCGGCGTCGCGGTCGAGTGCGCCATGAGCACTGTCCTCATCGTGGACCTGATCAAGGGCGACGGCTCGGGCCTGCCGGTGACGCCATGGCCACGGCTGGAGAACGACGTCTACATCATGTCGGCTGGGTCCGCCCGGCCGCTGGAGGACGCGTTCCGGATCGCGCAGCACGACATGGTGACCTGGGTCGCCGGCCTGTGCGGCCTGGACAAGCTCGACGCCTACCAGTTCGTCACGCAGGCGGTCGAGTCGCCGCTCGCCAACGTCTGCGACACGAACTACACCTCGATCGCGAAGATGCCCAAGCGGTACCTGCCGGACCGCGCCTACGGCGACATCCACGCTCACCTGAAGCACCTGGCGGCCGGGCTCTAGCAGGCGCCAGGGCGGGCGGCCGAATCACGTCAGGCGCTGGCCGGAGGCTTGACGAACAGCCCGATGAGCCCTGAGAACGACGTGGTGAAGATCGTGATCAGGATGTCCGGAGGCGCCGCCTTGTTCGCCAGGATGTAGATAACGCCGGCAATGGCACTCACCAGGACCACTGCGCCTAGCACCGAGACCAGCATCAGCCAGAGGATATCGGCCGTGCGCGAGTCAGGTGCCGGGATGGCGCCGGCCGCGGCACTGGCGGCCGCGCTGACCGCCGCGGCCTTGACGGTATCGGACTCATTCGCTGTCGCGGTCAGCGCGGCCGCGACTGCGGCGTGGACATCGACCTGCGGTGCTGGCGGCATTTGTGATCGCTTCTCCCCAATTGATCCAGTCCCTGGGGGGATCATTCAGGGTTCAGGGGGGGATGTCGAGCCCTAAGTTCGGGGTGGCAGCCAGTAGCCTCTGGTTGATCTGACGCTAGCCGACGGGGGTACCGCGCGATATGGACATCATCCTGGTTCCTGGTCTCTGGCTCGACGGCTCATCCTGGGACGATGTGGTCCCGGTCCTCGCCGACGCCGGGCACCGTACCCACGCGGTCACGCTGCCCGGCATGGAATCCAGCGACGCCGACCGCTCGGAAATCGGACTGCGGGATCATGTCAGCGCGGTGACTGACCTGCTTGACGCTGCCGATGGCCCCGTCGTGCTCGTCGGGCACTCGGCCGGCAGCGGGATCGCGTATGCGGCGGCGGACGCGCGCCCGGGCCGGGTGGCCAGGGTCGTCTGCATCGGCGGCTTCCCGACCGGGGACGGCGCCACGATTGCCGACGGGTTCGTGGCCGTGAACGGCGAGGTACCGCTGCCCGGCTGGACGGAGTTCGACGACGCTGACCTGGCCGGCCTGGACGACAAGGCTCTCGCCGTTTTCCGGGAGCGTGCGCTCCCCTCCCCCGAGCGGGTCATCCGTGATCCGCAGCGGCTGTCCGACGAGCGCCGTTACGATGTGCCGGTCACCGTCATCTGCACCGAGTTCACCAGCCAGATGCTGCGGGACTGGATCGCGCAGGGCATGGCCCCGGTGCGGGAGTTCACCCGGATCCGCGACGTGAGCTATGTGGACCTGCCGACCGGGCACTGGCCGCAGTTCACCCGGCCCGCCGATCTCGGGCAGGCCATCCTCGCCGGCGTGCGGTCAGTATTGATCAATATTGACGAGCAGGACCGGCCAGAACCGCCGCTGGCGGCCAGCGAGGCGGGGACACTGCTGGGGTTCCTGGAGTTCCAGCGGGCGACCCTGGAGTGGAAAACCCGCGGGCTGGACGCGGCTGGCCTGGCGGCGACGACCGGCGCCTCGTCGATGACCCTGGGCGGGATCCTCAAGCACATCTCCTATGTGGAGGACTACTGGTTCTCCGTGATGCTGCACGCACGGGATCAGCATCCGCCGTGGGACGGCGTGGACTGGCACGCCACTCCCGACTGGGATTGGCACTCGGCCGCCACTGACTCGCCCGAGCAGCTGCGCGCGCTCTGGCAGGAGACCATGGCGCGGTCCCGCGAGCTGGTGGCCGCGGCACTCGCGGCAGGTGGCCTCGGGCAGCCGGCCAGGAAGGCGTGGGCGAACGGCGATGCACCGAGCCTGCGCTGGATCCTGGTCCACATGATCGAGGAGTACGCGCGGCACAACGGCCACGCCGACCTGCTCCGCGAGTCAATCGACGGCGAGACCGGCGAGTTATCCCGCCGCCTTGTCGAGGAAGGCGCCCAGGTACTCGTTGAAGGCAGCGGTTCGCTCCAGGTTGGGCAAGTGTCCGACGTCAGGTAGGACGACTACCTGCGGGTCGTGCAGGCAGCTGACCAGCTCGTCGGTGACTTCAGCAGTGGAGTAGGAATCGCGGTCACCGACGCAGACCAGCGCACTGGTCCGCAATGACGCGAGCATGGGCCGGTAATCGGGGCGCTGTGCCCGGCCGCGCAGCGCCGCCGCGGCACCGTGCGGGTTCGTCGCCAGCATCATGTCCATGATCTGCCTGGGCAGCGCCTCAGCGGGTTCCGGGCCGAACAGCCGGGCCGCCATCTCCTCCGCTAGCGGGCGCATGCCCTGTTCCTCCGCGACCTGCGCCTTGGCCAGCCGGTCGGCCACCTCGGCAGGCGACGTCGGCCGGGCCGTGGTGGCGACAAAACCCAGCGCCCGCCAGCGGTCCGGCTCGGCGGCTGCGAGCTCCATCAGGATCAGGCCGCCCATGCTCAGCCCGACCAGGGCGGCCTGGCCGATGCCTTCGCGATCCAGCAGCTGCCGGACATCGGCGGCCAGCTCCGCCATGGTGACGGTGCCCGTGGTGACGGGGCTCTCGCCATAGCCGCGCAGGTCGGGCACGATGATACGGAACCGGTCGCGGAACGCGGCGAGCTGAGGAGCCCACATGGTGCGGTTGAAGGGGTGGCCGTGCAGGAAAACGACGACCGGGCCGTCTCCGGCATCGTCATACGCGAGGTCAGCTGCAGTCACAGAATCCCATGCTAGCGACCGTGGGTGTTCTCCTGCGGATCGCTGCGCGAGTCCTCGGAATCGGCAACGGCCGCGACGCGCTCCGCGACGCCTCCGCTCTGGACGGCGCGCTCGCTCGCGCGTACTCCCCCGCCCTGCCAGACGACATCGACATCCAGGCTGCTGCCCTCCTGCACTCGCTGCTGACCTTGCGCCCCTTTACCGACGGGAACAAGCGCATCGCATGGCTAGCCTGCGACGTGTTCTGCACGCGCGGCGGAGCACGTCTAGATGCCTATTCCGCCCTAGAGGCATTCACGCTAACCGAGGACATCGAGAGCGGTCGGCTGAAGAGCCTGGAGGATGCCGCCGCGCGGCTACGGAATTTCCGCGGCGAACAGCCGGGCTGAAGTCTCAGCTCAGAACGACGCGTGGTTCCCGTCACGGCCCTGCCATGCGTGCCACAGGGCCGCGTAACCACTGTCGTTCCCGATCAGCTCCTCATGGGTGCCCAGCTCCGTGATCTGGCCATCCACCATGACCGCGATCCTGCTGGCGTCCCGTGCGGTGTGCAGGCGGTGCACGATGGCGATCACGGTCCGGCCGCGCACGACGGCGGCCAGGGATCGTTCCAGGTGCCGCGCCGCTCCGGGGCTCAGCAGCGAGGTCGCCTCGTCCAGGATGAGGATGTCCGGGTTGACGAGGATGAGCCTGGCCAGCGCGAGTTGCTGTACCATCGCCGGATCCAGGGCTTGCCCGCCGCTGCCGATGACGGTATCCAGGCCCAGCCTCCCGGCCCAGTCCCACGCGTCGACGGCGGCCAGGGCGGCGGCCATCTCATCGTCCGCGGCACCCGGCCTGGCGATGGCCAGGTTGTCTCGCAGCGTGCCGCGGAAGACGTGATGGTCCTGGGTTACCAGCGCCACCGTGCCGCGCCGCTCGGCGGGTGCCAGCTCCGCGATCTCCTTGCTGCCGATGGTGATGCTGCCGCCGTGCGGCTCGTGGATGCCAGCTAGCAGCTTGGCGAGCGTTGACTTGCCAGCCCCTGACGGCCCGACGACTGCGAGCCACTCCCCCCGCTTAATGGTCAGGTCGATGCCGCACAGCACGTCGTGACCGGCCTGATAGGCGTAATGAACATCCCGGACCGCGATATCCTGCCACCGCGGCTGGCTCGCGGCGCCGGACAGAGCCTCGGCTGGCACTGGGGCCTCGGCTAGCACTGGGGCAGGCTCACGGAACCTCGCGACGCCTAGCAGGCGGGCCAGCGCGGCACCCGACGACTGGAGCTCATTCAGCCAGTACATGAGCTGGTCCACCGGGATGAGCAGTTGCGCGGCATAGAGTGTCGCGGCCGTGACGGCCGCCAGCGACACCAGCCCGTGCAGGTAGAACGTCCCGCCGATGGTGATCATCGCGGTCACCGGCAGGGCATAGCTGGTGTCACACACCGGGAGGAAGACGTTGCGGAGCCACAGGGTGTAGCGCTCAGCGGCGTAAGAGCTGGCGATGTCCTCGTTGACCCGGTCCATCCGGCGGGCGGTCAGCCGCAGCGCCCCGACCGTGCGGGCACCCTCCACGGTCTCGGCCAGGCCCTCGGTCAGCTGCGAGTAGGTCGCCGCTTCGCGCAGGTACCCGGCATGCGCCCGGTGCACGTACCAGCGGGCGGCGCCGAACAGCACCGGCGCCGAGATCAGGCACGGCAGCACCAGAAGCGGGCTGACTAGCACCAGTGCCACCATCGTGAACCCAATCACGGTAATCGAGGTCAGAACCAGCGGGATCGCGGCGCGGACCGTATCGGACATCAGGTCGACATCCCTGCTGGTCCGGGTGATCAGGTCACCGGTGTCGGCATCCTCGACGATCTCTGGCGGCAGGGCCAGCACGTCCGCCATAAACTCCTCACGGAGCGTGGCCAGGACCTTCTCACCGAGCACGGCCGCGGCGTACCTTGCGAACCGGACAAGCACGGCCTGGGTCGTCAGGAATCCGAGAATCAGCAGGACCGTTCGCAGCACCGTGTCGTGGCCATTGGTCACGTCCTCGACCAGGTCGCCGAGCAGCCACGGGACAAAGAGCCCGGCGACCGTCCCCAGTGCCTGCAGAGCGATTACCAGGCCGAATTCGGCTGAGTAGGTCCGGATGACGCGCCGTGCGTACGCGGCTAGCTCACGATTCGCGGCCACTGGCAGCGCGCTCATGCTGCGTCTCCCTGCACATTGGCCATCCCGCGCTCGACCATGGACCGGTACCGTGCGTCGCCCATCAGGACTTCATGTCTCCCCTCGGCCGCTACCGTGCCGTCGATCACCATCGCCACATGATCGGCCTGGTGCAGCAGCAGGATGCTGGTGGTGAACACGACAGTTGCGCGGTCCTGGCGCAGCCGCGCTATCCCCGCCGCCATCAGGCTCTCGGTGTGCGCGTCGACCGCGCTGGTGGGATCGGCCAGGATCAGCACTTCCGGGTCGGCCATCAGGGCTCGGACCAGCCGCAGGCGCTGCTGCTGGCCGCCGGAGAACGTCCTGCCCCCTTCGGCAATGCTGGTACCGAACCGATCTGGCAGTGCCTCGATGACGTCCCGCGCCGCGGCCGCGTCCACCGCCGCCCACAGGAGATCGTCAGAGCCGGAGTCATCCAGCCTGCCCGCCGGATCTAGCTCACGCCGCAACGACCCGGCAAACAGGTGCGCATCAACCGGGGTGACCAGGATCCGCTCACGAATCCCGGCTAGCGGCAGCCCCGCCAGCGGCTGGCCGTCATACGTCGCGCCGGAATCGGCATAGCGCCCTAGCCGGTCGGATAGCACGATCGCGTCGCCCGCGGCGCACACGACGGCGGTGAACCCGTGCGCGGACACCAGCAGGCCGGAGTCCGGGTCGGCCAGAACGGCAGGGCCGCGCGGCATGGCGGCCGCATCCGGGCCAGGCCCGATGTCCGGTTCCAGGCGAAGCAGCCGGGTGATGCTGGCGGCGGCCACGTGGGCCTGCATGGCCTTGGTGACGGCGAACGTCATCCGGTTGATGGGCGACGTGAGGTACGTGGTGTACCCGTAGAAGGCCACCATCTGACCGGGGCTCAGCTGCCTGGCCAGTGTCAGTTCCCCGGCCAGCGCCACCACGCCGACGAGCAGCAGGCCCGGCAGGAACGTGCTGGCCGCTCCCATCATCGCCATCGCCCGTGCCTGCCTCACTACCGTGAACCGGAGCCTCTGCGACCCGTCACGGTAGCGGCTGGCGAATATCTCCCCTCCGCCGAATCCGCGCAGGACCCGCAGGCCGCGGACGGTATCGATGGCCTGGTCGGCAAGTTCGCGCTGCCGCGCCCGCACCTGCCGCTGCCGGTCCCGCAGAAGCCCGCTCAGGCGGGTCGTGATGAGCAGGATGACCGGGACCGCGATCAGCACCAGCAGGCCAACCCGCCAGGAAGCGACCAGCATGAGCACCGCGACGACGACGAACCCGACCAGCCCGCCCACACCGCGGCTGCCGACCCCCAGGGCCTGGCCGATCAGGGTGATGTCGGAAACGCCGACGGTGACGAGGTCTCCGGCTGATAGCCGCTTGCCGACCGTCGCCCCCAGGTCGCATACCTGACGGGTGACAAACTGCATCGTGCGGTAGCCGCCCCCGATCCTGACGGTGCACTCGTAACGCTCCACCATCATGGCGGACACCGCGGTGACCACACCCAGCCCCAGGACCGCCAGGCCCCACCAGATGAGCGCTGTCTGGTCCCTGGCTATCAGGCCGGCGTTGACGGCCTCTCCTATCGCGCCCGGCGTCAGTGCCTGCGCCCCGGTCCACATCCCATTGAAGACGCAGTCCATGGCAAGCGCACGCCAGAAGCTGGCTGCCATCCACAGCAGGTACCGCCACGGCCCGCGAATATCCGGCGTCCCAGGGTCCGCGTCAGGGAAGGTTCGCACCTGCCGAATCGTATGGCAGAAAAAGGCCAGTATCAAAGGAAAATTGCAACTCAAATAAGCCTGATCCATTTAGAGGGGCAGCTACCGCCAAGCCTCTGAATGCGGCTACAAAAAGTAGGTTAATGCACGCCCGGATATGAGCGCAACCCCTTTCAGTTACCGCCCGCCCGCGAGATCGATGAACGATCCGGTCACGTACGAGGCTTCCTCGGACAGCAGCCAGAGGATTGCCTCGGCTACCTCCTCCGGACGGCCGCCGCGTTTCATCGGAAGGCTCGGGGCGAGGCGCGCGACCCGGCCGGGTTCGCCGCCACTGGCGTGAATTCCGGTATCTATGAAGCCTGGCCGGACGGCGTTGACCCGGATGCCCTCACCCGCTACCTCCCGGGACAGCCCGATGGTCAGGGTGTCAACGGCTCCCTTGGATGCCGCGTAGTCCACGTACTCTCCAGCGGATCCCAGTCTGGAGGCAGCCGAGGACACGTTGACGATCGCCCCGCCGGCCCCGCCATGAGCGGTCGACATCCGCCGTACCGCGTGCCCAGCGCAGAGAAAGTAGCCGACGATATTGGTGGTCATGATCCGCTGGAGACGCTCCGCGTCCATCTCGTCAACCCGGCATTGCGTTTCCAGGATCCCGACGTTGTTGACCAGGCCGCAGAGCGTACCTAGTTCCCGGTCGACGGTCGTGAACAGCCGCCCGATGTCATCGGGCTGGACCATGTCGGCCTGGACCGCGATCGCCTCGCCGCCGCTGGCGGTCACCTCGGCAACGACCGCCCTGGCCGACTCGGCGTCCACGTGATAGCTGATGCAGACCCGGCGTCCGAGCTGCCCGAGACGGCGGGCGACCGCAGCACCGATGCCCCGGCTTCCCCCGGTGATCAGGACAACTCCAGCATCCATCGGCTCAGCGTATCGCCCTGCGCTGAGCGCGGTAACTCAGGACTCTGGACCGCCAGGACCGGAGCTGAAGGCAGCGTCGAAGGACGCCTGCGGCGGGTCGTAGTCGAACCGCCGCAGGAAGGTGAGCGCCTCCGGCGCACCGGCCAGCCGGTCCATCCCCGCGTCTTCCCACTCCACCGAGATCGGCCCGCGATACCCGATCGAGTTCAGCATCCGGAACACGTCCTCCCACGCCACCTCTCCGCGTCCCGCGGAGACGAAGTCCCACCCGCGCCGCGGGTCGCCCCACGGCAGGTGCGAGCCGAGGCGGCCGTTGCGGCCGTCGAGCCGCTTCCGGGCCTCCTTGCAGTCCACGTGGTAGATCCGGTCCCGGTACTCCGCGAGGAACGCCACCGGATCCAGGTCCTGCCAGACAAAGTGGCTCGGGTCGAAGTTCAGCCCGAACGCCGGCCGGTGATCTACTGCCGCGAGAGCCCGCGCGGTGGTCCAGAAGTCATACGCGATCTCGCTCGGATGCACCTCATGCGCAAAACGCACCCCGCACTCGTCGAACACGTCCAGGATCGGATTCCAGCGCCGGGCGAAATCCGCGTACCCCTCGTCGATCATCGACTCGGGCACCGGCGGGAACATGGCGACGGTGTGCCAGATCGAGGACCCGGTGAAGCCCACCACGGTATCCACGCCGAACGCCGCCGCGGCCCGCGCGGTGTCCGCCATCTCCGCCGCCGCTCGCTGCCGCACGCCTTCCGCCGACCCGTCTCCCCAGATGCGTGCAGGCAGGATGCCCTGGTGCCGCACGTCGATCGGGTGGTCGCATACGGCCTGGCCCACGAGGTGGTTGGAGATGGCCCAGCAGCGCAGGTCGTACTTGGCGAGCAGCGCGTGCCGCCCAGCCAGGTAGCCATCCTCATTCAGCGCCCGGTTGACCTCGAAGTGGTCTCCCCAGCAAGCAAGCTCGAGGCCGTCGTAGCCCCACTGCTGGGCCAGCCGGCACACTTCCTCCAGCGGCAGGTCAGCCCACTGGCCGGTAAACAAGGTAAACGGGCGAGGCACTAGCTGCTCCCAACGGTGGTCCAGCCGGATTCATGAGATGCGCTGTCTGACACGGCGGCCAGGACACGCTGTACCTGCAGGCCATCGGCGAACGAAGGCGCCGGGTCGGTGCCTTCGGCGATGGCGGTCACCAGGTCCCTGACCTCGTGGGTGAACGTGTGCTCCCAGCCGAGCACGTGGCCCGGCGGCCACCATGCCGGCAGGTACGGGTGCGAAGGCTCGGTCACCAGGATCCGCCGGAACCCGGATTCCGCTCCGCCGCAACCCTCGTAGACTGCCAGCTCATTCAGCCGCTCCAGGTCGAAGACCAGGCTACCCAGCGACCCGTTCACCTCGATGTGCAGCTGGTTCTTCCGTCCGGTGGCGAACCGGGTCGCCTCGAAGGAGGCCATCGCGCCGCCGTCCAGCCGCGCCGTGAACAGCGCAGCGTCATCCACCGTCACCTCGCCGGCACCGTCGCCAGAAGGCAGCGGCCGTGACCGGACAAAGGTCGACGCCATTCCCGACACCCCGGTGATCAGCGACCCGGTCAGGTACTGCGCCAGGTCGACGATGTGCGCGCCGAG